>OGEZ01000213.1_pt1 | contig 63294 bp, 67 predicted proteins | sample 1570831 | NCBI WGS metagenome assembly OGEZ01 (sample SAMEA2582059, study PRJEB24529) | metagenome | biome: Human gut stool | place: China | collected 2011 | reverse complement strand
CCCCAACAGCGACTCCCTGTTTCCGCCGCTGGCGGCGGTCGTCGCCGTTGCCCCTTGTAGGGGAGCCTCTGGCGAAGAGGGAAAGCTTTGCGGTATGCCAAAGCCTCCCCTCGGTAGGGGAGGTGGCATCGCGCAGCGATGACGGAGAGGTTTTCACCAAAACGCCCCCTCTTCCATTCGGAAGAGGGGGCGTTCGTCATCTTATCGGTTTTCTGCTAAAACTCAGACCACCTGGATGCGGCCTGCGCCATACGGATTCTCGTAGTTCAGCAGGTAGCCCGGATAGCTTGCCAGCGGGCTGTTGGCGCTGCTCAGGACAGGCACATCGTTCACAGCGTCGAAGATCATGGCGTAGGTGGACATGACGAGGTAGTCCTCAGAGACATAGTCCTTGATGAGCTCTGCGCCGTCGAACATGGCAAAGCCATCGCCCAGGTTGCGCAGGGTGTAGTTCATGCCGGCCAGCGCATAGGTGCGGTTCGGGTCCAGCGGCTCGTAAGCGCCGGTCTTCTTGTTGTAGATACGCACGTTCTGGACACGGGGCGTGCCGGTGGCACTGCCCATCCAGACATTCTTGTCGTCGGTGAGGACGGTGTTGGGGATGTCGGTGTGGATCTCGTAGGTCGCACCGGCAACATGCAGGAAACCGCCGTTCTCCTTGCCCTCCGGGCCGACGAAGCGGGCGCCGAACTCCAGAGCATCCTGGATCTGCTTGCCGGTAACAGACATCAGGCAGGCCACATTGCCGAAGGGGCTGACCTGCTTGCAGGTCTTGAAGGTCCACTTGCCGGCGTCCACATCGGTGCGGATGCCGCCGCCGTTCATCATAGCGATGTCGCAGTCCAGCTGCTCGACCTCATTGAAGTAAGTATAGATGCCGTCGGCCACGAAGTCGCCGAGGTTGGTCTCGCCCATACGGATGCGGCGCTTGCCGGAAGCGGGGTCGTTGATGTAGAATTTGATGTCCGTGGTGGCGATCTGCTCGCCCAGCATAGCGTCCACATCGTTGATCCAGGCTTCTGCGGTAGCGGCCACAGCGGCGTCGGAGACATCAGCGGTGGAGATGAGCTCGGTGGTGATCGCGCCGTCCTCGGCGATGGTCATCTTACCGACGTTTGCCAGATAAGAGCCGGTCTGAGTCAGGGTGACAGCCTTGCCGGCTGCATCGTAGACCTGCTTGTTCTCCATGACGGTGTGAGAGTGGCCGTCGATGAAGGCGTCAAAGCCGGTGGTGTTGGCAATGACTTCCTCACTGGTCCAGGGAGAAGAGGACGGGTCAACGCCCAGATGGCCCAGACCGATGATGATGTCTGCACCCAGGGTCTTGGCCTTGTCGATGGCCTTCTGGACGGCGTCGTACAGCTTCCTGCCGTCGTCACCGCCCAGGATGTCGTAGATGTACCTGGTCTGCTTGGCGTTCATGAAGTAAGCAGGAGTGGACTTCGTGAAGGACTCGGGGGTCGTGATGCCCACGAATGCGATCCACTTGCCGCCTGCGGGGAACAGCTTGACAGCGGGCAGGACGCGCAGGCCGGTGCGCAGGTCCACCCAGTTGCAGGAGACATAGGGGAAGTCCGCTTCCTTGATGATGGCCTTTGCGCGGGCCATGCCGTAGTCGAACTCGTGGTTGCCCAGAGTAGCGATGTCGTAGCCAGCCTCGTTCATCAGCTCGATGATGGTAGCGCCGTCGTCCATGGAGCCGTAGGCAGTACCCTGAATATGGTCGCCTGCGTCCACCAGCAGGACGGGCTTGCCCTCATCCACGTAGCTCTGCTTCATGGCAGCGATAGCGGCATAGGTCAGTTTGGGAGACTTGTTGTCGATGTAGGTGTGGACATCGTTGGTGTACAGGATGGTGACAGCGGCATCCTTGCCCGTCAGGAAACCAGCCGAAGCCTGAGGAACGGCAGCAGCCATGGCGGAGGCAGCGGCGGTGACACCGGCAGCCTTCAGGAAATTGCGGCGAGAAATAAAGTGTTTCACGAAAAGGACCTCCTTTATGTTCCAGACCAGTTTTTGCGGCACAGCCTCTCTTCCGCTGTGCCGCATTCTTTGTTTTAAGCTTACCACAGAACCGCCGAAAGAGCAAGTACAAAGATGGTCATTCTGCATAATAGTTTTCTTTATGAGTACGACTTTTTATGAAATCTCGCGCAAATCAGCACAAAAGGCCGGGCCGCTGCTTCCTGCCTCAGGCTTGCAGCGACCCGGTCTTCCGGTTATGGAGGGATCAAAAATGGAGTGTTGTTGTCAGATAGCGTTATACTGGCGCAGGAACTTCTCGAGGTCGGTGCCTTCGATCTTCTTCAGCGCCTCCTTCAGGGCGATGCGGCCCATAAGGGGCAGCTCCATGTCCGTGAGCTTCCGGCCATCCCGCAGCTTCACCGAGGCATCCACCAGCGCCCGGACGTCATAGGTGCTGCCCCAGACCTCCGGCACGCCCCGGTCGATGTTCAGCAGCCGATACACCGCCTCCATGCCGGTGCGCATGGAGTATTCGGTGGTGAAGATGGTGTCCCGGCCGGTCTCGGCGAACTGACCGAGGAAGGCAAAATTCACGGCATCCTTCGGCACGATGTCGGGGCGGTCGCCCTTCGCGCGGGGCATGAAGAAGGCGTCGATATAGGGCATCATGACCGGCACGGTGTTGGCGCTGTGCTCGGCAAGCTCTGCGATGTCCTCCACCGGCACGCCCAGATGGTAGAGCCACTCCATGCAGATCTCCCGGCCCGTGCAGTCCCGCATGGGCTTTTTGACGTAATCGCCGGGCTTATCGCTGAACAGGCCGTACACCCAGACGCAGAGCTGGTCTTTGGGCTGTGCCCGGAACTGCTGCTGCCGGTTCAGGGTCCAGCTCAGCAGCCAGGCCGAATCCTTCACCGTGACGATGCCGCCGGTGACGGTGCGGCCGCTGAAGGGGTCACGCTTGCAGATCTTCTGGATATACTGGGGGATCTTCTCATCCAGCGTCGTGATGGTGGCGCTTTCCCAGTTGGTCAGCTCCGGCTGGCTGCAGAACTTTTCCGGGTGGCCGAAGGAGTCGTCCAGCGCGGCGATGCGCTTCCAGAGGTCCCAGCCGTTGCCCGGCTTGATGGCGGGGTCGAAGCCCGCGGCCTTGTTCTGTGCGCCGACGGTGCAGCTCTCCACGCAGCCGCCGTTGGTGATAAAGAGCAGGTCGTCCTCGGTCAAATCAATGGTCTCCACCGCGCCCTTGTGGTCTACCGTGATGCCCGCCGCCTGCTTTTTGCCCGGCTCGAGGCTGAACTGGACGTCCACGACCTTTGTGTCGTAGTAGAACTGGACGCCGTGGTCTTTCAGGTAGGTGACCATGGGCAGGATGATGGACTCGTACTGGTTATACCGGGTGAAGCGGAGGGCCGTGAAGTCGGGCAGACCGCCGATGTGGTGGATATACCGCTTGAGGTAGAGCTTCATCTCGAGGGCGCTGTGCCAGTTCTCGAAGGCGAACATGGTGCGCCAGTAGAGCCAGAAGTTGGAGTTGAGCACCTCATCGTCAAAAAAGTCGGTGATCTTTTTGTCCTCAAGCTGCTCGTCGGGGGTGAAGAACAGCTTCATGATCTCCATGGCTCCCTTATCCGACAGGCCGAACTTGCCGTCGGTGTGGGCGTCCTCGCCCCGGTTCACAGTAGCGCGGCAGAGGGAGTAGTTGGGGTCGGCCTTGTTCAGCCAGTAATACTCGTCCAGCACACTGGCCCCCTCCGTTTCCAGCGAAGGGATGGAGCGGAGCAGATCCCACATGACCTCGAAGTGGTTGTCCATCTCACGGCCGCCCCGCATCACATAGCCGACGTCGTACTTGTAGCCGTCGCAGGCACCGCCAGGCAGGGGGTCTTTTTCAAAAACGTGTACCCTCTCCCCCTTCATCTGGCCATCCCTCACCAGATAGCAGGCTGCCGTCAGGGCCGCCAGGCCGCTGCCGATGATATAAGCCGATTTTCGATCCACGCCTTCGGGCTTGCGGGGCCGCGCAAAGGCTTCGTAATTGCCGCTGGAATAATACATAGACGTGACCTCCATTTTATTCTGTACCGGCAGCACATTCGGCTCCGGCTTGTTTGGTTCTGGCATCAGTATACCCCGCCGCTTCCTGCCCTACAACAAACAAAACCGCCCGACTGCCGCAATTTTTGTCATACAGGCAGGTTTGCATAGAAAAAAAAAAAATCCGCCCCCGGCGTACCGGAGACGGATAAAAAGTTTTATGATGACTCAGAATGTCAGCCGCATCTGATGCCAGACGACATCGCCGTGGGTGGAGACGGAGACGCCCTCATCCACGAAGCCGAACTGCGCATAAAAGCCGATGAGCCGTTCCTTGCAGGTGAGCACGATGCCCTTGCGCCCGGCGGCTTTCGCGTCGGCGCGGACCTGACGCAGCAGGCGGGAAGCACAGCCCTCGTGCCGATGGGCCGGGGCGGTGACGACGCTGAATATCATCTGCCACCCACCCTTCGGCGTGTGGAGATGGGGGTCATCGTACATCTCATCGGTGAGGTCGGGCATATCGGTGACGAAGCCATTGACGAAAGCTTTCACCTCGCCGCCCTCGTCCAGCAGCCAGAAACAGTCCGGGTAGACAGCCACACGCCCGGCGATGCTCTGCCGGGACGCCCCCTCAGCGGGCGGGTAGGACGCAGCTTCGATGTCGGCCAGTGTGTCCACATCAGCGGGCAGTGCATGACGGATGCTCATACTCTCCCCTCCTCAGGCTTTGGCGGCGGGAGCCACTTCAAAGTCGATCTTGCCCAGATTGACGTCGGCGCGGACGATGGTGATCATCATCTTGTCGCCGAGGCTCCAGGTCTTGCCGGAAGCGGGGTCGGTCAGGCGGACGCCCTCGGTCAGGCTGGTGCCGGAGGGAGTCAGGCTGGAGGCAGGCACAAAGCCCTCCACGCCGTTGTCCAGCTCGATGAAGAGGCCGCGCTGGGTCACGCCGGAGATGGTGCCCTCGTAGCACTCGCCCAGATGGCGGCGGGCATACTCGGCCTTATAGCAGTCCTCGGCCTTCCGCTCGATCTGCATGGCGATGACCTCACGCTCGCTGGACTGCTTGGAGGCGCGCTCTGCGAAATCGGTGTAGCGGAGGATCATGGTCTCCTTCTCGGTACCCTTGAGCATATCGGTCATGATGCGATGGATGGCCAGGTCGGGGTAACGGCGGATGGGGCTGGTGAAGTGGGCGTAGTCCTTCAGCACCAGACCATAGTGGCCCTTGGGCTTCTCTTCGTAGAGAGCCTTGGACATGCAGCGGAGCATGCCGGTGTTGATGATCTGCTCATAGGGGGTGCCGCGCACACTCTCGAGGATGGCGCTCAGCTCCTTGGGAGCGGGAACGTCCTTGGCGAAGTGGTCGTTGATGCCGCAGGCCTGCAGCAGAGCGTGCAGACGCTCCAGCTTCTCGGCGTTAGGCTCTTCATGGACGCGGTAGACGAAGGGGATCTGCTTGACGCGGGCAAAGTGGGCGGCGCACTGGTTGGCCAGCAGCATGAACTCCTCGATCATGCTCTCGCTCTCGCCGGAAGTGCGCTTCTTGACGTCGATACAACGGCCATTCTCGTCGAGGATGAGCTTGACTTCGCCGCTCTCGATGTCCATGCAGCCGCGCTCCCTGCGCAGGCGGGCGCGGTGGCCGTACAGCTCCTTCATGGCGGGCAGCTGGTCGATGACGTCGGCATACTTTGCCTTGATCTCGGCGTCGGCCGTACCGGCCAGCAGGGCGTTGATCTCGGAGTAGACGCCCTTGACGCGGCTGCGGATGATGGACTTGACGAAGCGGTAATCCGTCAGATTACCCTCCTTGTCCAGACGCATCAGGCAGGAGAAAGCCAGACGCAGCTCGTTCTCGTTCAGGCTGCAGATGCCGTTGGACAGGGCCTTGGGCAGCATCGGAACGACCTGATCTGCATAATAGACGCTGGTGGCGCGGTTGAACGCCTCGTTGTCCAGCTCAGTGCCGGGCTTGACGTAGTTGGAGACGTCGGCGATATGGACGCCCAGCTCAAAGCCGCCGTCAGAGGTGCGGGTCAGGCTGATGGCATCGTCGATGTCCTTGGTCTCGGCACTGTCGATGGTGAAGATGGGCAGGGCGCGCAGGTCCATGCGGCCCTCGCAGTCCTTCTCAGAGACCTCTGCGCCCTCGAACTTCTTGGCCTCATCCCGCACTTTATCCGGGAAGCGGGTGCGGATGTCCTTTGCGTAAAGCAGAGCCTTGGCGCAGCGCTTGGCCTCGTCGGAGCTGCCGAAGCGCATGGCGACGCCCACGCGGTGGTCTTCCTGACGGTTGCCGCGGTTCAGGATCTCGACGGCTACCTTGTCGCCGTCCTTTGCGCCGCCCTCGCAGTCGCGGGCCAGCGGCATGGTGATGGCCGGGCAGTCGTCCGGCACGAAGCGCAGACGGCCCTCGACCCGGCGCACAGTGCCGACCAGGTCGTTTTTCTCGGTCAGGATGGCGAGGATAGCGCCCTCGTCGCTGCCCTCCACACGGGGATGCTCGAATTTCTCCACCAGCACATCGTCGCCGGGCATTGCGCCCTTGGTGAAGCGGCCGGGGATGAAGATGTCGCTGATGCCGTCCTCCAGCATGACGAAGGCAAAGTTCTTGCCCAGCTTGACCACCTTGCACAGCAGAGCCTTGTCGGCACGGCCGGAGCGGACGGTAAAGAACACGCCCTGACGCTGGCAGACGACAGCCTCTCGCACCAGTTCATCCAGAGCTTCCATCACCTTGCGGTCTGCGCCGCGCTCGCCGCCGAACTTCTGCTTCAGCTCTTTGACGGTGCAGGGCTGGTTCTGGATGGCATGTTCGATTTTATCGCGCATTGACATAAATTTTCTTTCTCCTTAACTACCATAGCCCGCCCTCCACCGGGGCGCGGCTTCTTCCCTCTTATCTCTTTTTATAACAACATATAGACACAAAAACAGCCCCGCTTTCATCACGGGGCTGCGGGCGCATACTCAGGCCAGACGGCTTGCGAACACGCAGGCCAGGATGGCCACCACAAAGAAGATGATACCGGCGATGCGGGTCGCCTTTGCCAGCATCTGGTCCGCAGGGGTCAGACGGGCATTGTTTGCGCCGTAAGCACTGCCGTTGATGACACCAGCCAGACCCTGACCGTGGGTATGCTGCATCAGGGTGAGGGCAAAGATGACCACCGAGACGACGAGCAGAATGACGCCGCCGACGATTTCAATGACTGCCATGGATGAAAACGCTCCTTTTATTGTTAAATTTGGATAACAAACATACAAATACAAGTATATAGTAACATACCTCGGCCAAAAAAGCAAGCAGAAAAGCAAAACCATTCACGCCCCGGCGCTCAGTGCGTCGCACAGGCGGGCAAAGACGGCTGCGCTGGACACCTCCGGCTCTGTCTGGGTGTCCTGCATCACCACGATGGTCCAGCGGGGCTTTTCTGCCGGGTAAAAACCGGCGAACCAGTAATTTTTCAGCTCTTCGCCGTCCCGGAACTGGCCGGTCTGGGCGGTGCCGGTCTTTCCGGCGGTAGTCCCCTCGGAGGGGGCGGCCTGCCGGCCCGTTCCCTCTGCCACGACGCCCGCCAGCAGCTCCTGCAGCTTTTCCGCCGTCTGCACCGAAAACACCCGTCGGGACGAGCCATGTGCCAGCGGCGTGAGCTCTTCGCCCGTCGTCTCGTCCACGGTACACTCCACGAAAAGCGGGGTGTGATAGACACCGCCCGCCGCAATGGTGTTCATCATCCCGGCCACCTGCAAAGGCGTCGCCAGAAGCTCCCCCTGTCCGAAGCAGAAGTTCGCAAACTGTCCCTCGTTTTCGAGTGTCTCTGCTTCGGGCAGAACACCAGAAGCCGACCGGAGGCCGCCTGCAATGTCCTGTCCCTTCCCGAAGCCCAGCGCTGCCGCCATCTGCCGGACACGCTCCGGCCCCAATTCCCGCCCCAGCTCGATAAAGTAGCCGTTGCAGCTCTTTTCCAGAGCGCCGTCCAGCCCCACGAGGCCGTGAGGCACGCTTCCGGCACAGCGGTAGACCTGGCCGTTCAGGGCATCGTAGCCGGGACACTCCCGGATGAAGTCCCCTTCTCCGGCTTCCAGCGCCGCTGCGGCCAGCACCGGCTTGAAGACCGAGCCCACCGCATAGGCCGAAAAAGCACGGTTCAGAAGCGGGCTGTCCGGGGCCGTCAGACTCTCGCCCACATTGGCCGCATCAAAGCCCGGCAGGCTCACGCAGGCCCGCACCTTGCCGCTGCTTACATCTATAATAAGGATGCACCCGGTGGCCATGCTCTCCGCTGCCACCCCTTCTGCGGCCCTCTGGATGCTGCGGGAGAGGGTCAGCCGCACACCCTGCGGGGCAGAGTCTGCTTTTTCTAAAATCGGCTCACTGCCCCGCCGCAGCCATCCCTGCGCTGTGACCGCACAGTGCAGAGTATCCCGCTCGCCGGTGTAAAGAACATCGTCCAGCGCAGCCTCTAGGCCCGCTGCGCCGTGGCCCTCGCTGTCCAGGTAGCCGATGAGCTGTTCTGCCAGCGGGGCAGCGGCGTACCGCCGGGGAACGGCATAGCACCGCACGCCCAGCCCGCTTACATCCTGCACCACGTCCAGCAGAAAGGGCCGGGAAGTATTCCGCTCCCGGTAAAGCCTGGCCTGCCCGTCGGCGTCCGCATAGGGGTAGAGCAGCGCGTAGCTGCCCTCACCCGGGAAGCAGAGGGCCAGCCAGCGCTGAGAGATGCCCGTCAGCGGCAGACCGCCGCAGTCGTAAAAGTTTCCCCGCGCCGCAGGCAGGCGGAGGACCGCTTCGCTCTGCGCCGCCGCCCGCACGGCGTAGTCCGTGTTCGAGCAGAGCCAGTATAACCGGCAGACCACCGCCGCAAACCCCAGCAGCAGCGCCCCGTACAGCGCAAGCACTCTCCGGCCCGACATAAAAAGCCCCCTTCCCTGCCCGGTAGTATGGGCAGAAAAGAGGGTCTGTACACAAAAGAGGCAGAGCCTCCGAAGAAGCTCTGCCTCAGATACTGAAACAGTATGCGCGTTTTGGGAAAGGCTGCAGCTTAGTACATGCCGCCCATACCGCCCATGTCACCGCCAGCGGCAGCAGGAGCAGCCGGGGGTTCGGGCAGGTCGGCCACGAGGCTCTCGGTGGTCAGCACCATCTCAGCGACGGATGCTGCGTTCTCCAGAGCGGAGCGGGTGACCTTGGTCGGGTCAACGATACCGGCGGCGATCATATCCTCGACGTAGACTTCATTCTGAGCGTCAAAGCCGTAGTTGGGCTTGTTGGCAGAGATGATCTTGTCGATGATGACGCTGCCCTCGAGGCCGGCGTTCTTGGCGATCTGGCGCAGAGGAGCTTCCAGAGCCTTCAGGACGATCTTAGCACCGGTGCGCTCGTCGCCTTCCAGCGTATCGCACAGCTCACGGACAGCGGGGATGGCGTTGATGGGAGCAGTGCCGCCGCCAGCAACGACGCCTTCCTGAACAGCAGCCTTGGTTGCGTTCAGAGCATCCTCGATGCGGAGCTTCTTGTCCTTCATCTCGACCTCAGTAGCAGCGCCGACCTTGATGACAGCCACGCCGCCAGCCAGCTTTGCCAGACGCTCCTGCAGCTTCTCGCGGTCAAAGTCGCTGGTAGCGGCCTCGATCTGGTTGCGGATCTGACCGATGCGGGATGCGATAGCGTCCTTGTCGCCGGCGCCGCCCACGATGGTGGTGTTCTCCTTGGTGACCTTGACCTGACGGGCATGGCCCAGCATGTCAACGGTAGCGTCCTTCAGCTCGTAGCCGAGGTCTGCAGAGACAACCGTACCGCCGGTCAGGGTAGCAATATCCTGCAGCATCTCCTTGCGGCGGTCGCCGAAGCCGGGAGCCTTGACAGCCACGACGTTCAGGGTGCCGCGCAGGCGGTTGACGATGAGGGTGGACAGAGCCTCGCCCTCGATGTCCTCGGCCACGATGAGCAGCTTCATGCCGTTCTGCATGACCTGCTCCAGCAGAGGAACGAGGTCCTGAATGACGCTGATCTTCTTATCGGTGATGAGGATGGCGGCATTGTCCAGAACAGCCTCCATCTTGTCGGTATCGGTGACCATATAGGGGGTCAGGTAGCCGCGGTCGAACTGCATACCTTCGACGATCTCGTTGTAGGTCTCGGCAGTGGTCTTGTTCTCCTCGATGGTGATGACGCCGTCAGAAGTGACCTTCTCCATCGCCTCGGCGATGAGACGGCCGATCTCGGGGTCGCCTGCAGAGATGGTGCCGACACGGGCGATGTCGTTGGAGTCCTTGACCTTCTGGCTGTGTGCCTTGATGGTCTCGACGGCCTTAGCGACAGCCTTGGTCATGCCGCGGCGGATGTCCATCGGGTTTGCACCGGCGGTGACATTCTTCATGCCCTCAGCGACCATAGCCTGTGCCAGAACGGTCGCGGTGGTGGTGCCGTCGCCTGCGGCGTCGTTGGTCTTGGTAGCGACCTCACGCACCAGCTGTGCGCCCATGTTCTCGAACTCGTCCTTCAGCTCGATCTCCTTTGCGATGGTCACACCGTCGTTGGTGATGACGGGGGCGCCGAACTTCTTGCTCAGCACCACGTTGCGGCCCTTGGGGCCGAGGGTGATCTTAACAGTATCTGCCAGAGTGTCGATACCGGCACACAGTGCCTTGCGGGCTTCCTCGCCCTGCTTGATCTGCTTAGCCATATTTTATCGCTCCTTCGTAAATGCTTGATTATCCAGTGTAAGGGAAAGACGCTTACTCCACGATGGCCAGAATGTCGGCCTGACGCACGATGGTGCATTCTTCGCCGTCCACCTTGACCTCGGTGCCGGAGTACTTGCTGGTGAGCACCTTGTCGCCCACCTTGACAGTCATCTTGACTTCCTTGCCGTCCACGACACCGCCGGGGCCAACGGCCACGACCTGTGCCACCTGGGGCTTCTCTTTAGCGCTGCCAGTCAGGATGAGGCCGCCCTTGGTGGTCTCCTCGACCTCAACAGTCTTGATAACAACACGGTCTGCAAGAGGAATGATCTTCATCGTTCTTGCCCTCCTATTATAAATATAAAAGATAAACTGTTTTATGTCCCGGGGGCTGCGCCCTTCCGGTTGTTTAGCACTCTTTTTCCCTGAGTGCTAAGTGTATTGTACTCATCTTGGAGTCAAAAATCAAGGGGTTTTTCAAATTTCTTTGTTAAGTTTTTATGTCCTTTCCATGAGCCATGTTCTTTTTGCCCTCGCCATGTACGAACAATGTACGGGCCATCTACCTTTCAGATAACAAAAAACGCACCCGTCATAAGACCAGTGCGTTAAACTATATGGGGATCCTCTCTCTATTTGGGCAATTCCGGTTCACCTTCATATTTTCGCTCCGAAACACAGTGCAGTCAAAATACCTGACTTTGTCAAGTAACGGTGCTATAATGCTTTCCATTCAAAAACAGAAGGAGTTGACGAAATGGAGCCATCCACGGTATCTTCCTGCATTCTGACCCTGCACAAAGAGTTTGCTGCTTACACGACCCAGCGGTTACAGGAACTGGGTCTGAGCTTCGGGCTGATATATTTTGTCCTTTATGTAGGAAAGCATCCGGATTGTACGCCTTCGGAACTGACCAAAGATCTGCATCTGGATTGGGGCCACTCTCAGCGCAGCCTGAACAAGCTGGCCGAAGACGGCTTTCTGACGAAAGAAAAGAATGGGCGCAGCTACCACCTGAAGCTGACCCAGAGGGGTGAAAACGCCTTTGTGGTCTGTCATCAGGTCTTTATCGACTGGGATGCGCAGAGTCTGGGCGGACTGACAGCGCAGGAGCGGCAGCAGCTGCTGACATTACTGCAAAAAGCAGTGCAACACTGTTTTCGGCTGTTATATGTGTCAGGGCAAAATGCCGATGTCCGTACGCCAGCGGTACGAAGAGATGAAAAAGCAGCCGATCCATCTGCCCAATCTGGATGCCATGATCGAGAATTTTGACAAGGCTCTTTCTCACCCGGATGCGGATGACCTGGAGCAGCTGAAACAGGCTGTAAGATAACGGAAAAGGCGGCGGCTTCCCTTGACAAGGAAAGCCGCCGCCTTTGTTGATCCTCCGATGAGCCCCTAAAGAAACGTGCAGGGCGCTTCTCATCCTTTCATTTTACACGTTGGCCCGCTGGGCCATGAACCGCTCATAGGCCGGTTTGGGCAGCAGGACGCGCCCGGCCAGCGGCTTGAGCTGGGCGGTGATGGCGTCGCAGGGAGCGCACTCGCCGTCGGCGGTCGCCACGATAGGGCCGCGTCCGTCTGCCGGGCGCAGGGAGACGCACTTGGCCCGGCGGTAGATGAAGTAGGGCTTCGCCTGTTCCGTCAGCTCACCGTTCCGGAAGTGCCTGCCGCTCTTGTACATCCCCAGCAGGCGGGCGATCGTCAGGCGGCTCACCCTGCGGATGATGAAGACGTCCAGCCAGCCGTCGTCGGGCTGAGCCTCGGGAGCCGCATAAAAACCGCCTCCATAGGTGCGGCCATTGCAGACGGCACACATCAGGCAGTCCACCGTCAGCTCCTCGCCGTCGATGGTAAAGGTCACGTTCCGGCCGATGTGGCCGCAGAGCTGCTTGACGATGGAGAGCGCATAGGCCATCTCGCCGCCGCAGAACGGGATGCGCCGGAACTGCGGGATGCCGTAAGCCACCTGTGCATCGAGCCCGGCGGCGCAGATGGTCGCCGAAAGGCCGAGGTCGGTCTGCATCAGATCAATGTCCACCTCACTGCCCGCCAGCTGGGCGTCGAGGTCATTGAACTCTTCCCGCGTGCCGTAGGTGCGCAGAAAATCATTGCCGCTGCCAAAGGGCAGACACCCCACCGCCGCGAGGCCGCACCCCTGCGCCCCGGTCAGCGCCTCGTTGAAGGTGCCGTCGCCGCCCGCTGTCCAGATGCGCACCGGCTCACCGTCGGCCTGCGCGGTGTGCGCCGCCTCAGCGGCCAGCTCCCGGGCATGGCCCGCGTACTGGGTCACAACGACCTTCCGTTTTTCCGGCAGGATCCCCGCCCGCTGGGCTGCGGCCTGGATGGCCGGGGCCAGCTCAGCAGTGCAGTCCCGCTTGCCTGCGGTGGGGTTGAGCAAAAACAGATAGCGCATTCGGCTTCCTCCTCTGGTGGTTCCTGCCCTCTATCATAGCGGAAAACCAGAGCAGATGCAAGAGCTTTTCAGCCGACACCCGCCGTCTGCGTCTCCTGCACCACGATCGTGCCGTCCTCGGCACAGTCTGCCGTCCAGTGCTGGCCGAGGCTCACACTGCCGGAGGCGATCTGGTCGGCGAAGGCCTGCTCCACGGCCCGGTCTACCTGTCGGCGCAGCTCTCGCGCGCCATAGGGCGAATGTGCTTTTGCCGCCAGCGCCGGGCCGACCCGGGCCGTGTGGGTCAGCTGATAGCCGCTGCGGGCAGCACGCTCTTCCAGCTGGCCCAGGAGTTTTTCGGCGATGGAGCAGAGGCTCTGCTCTTCCAGCGGGCGGAAGACGATGAGCTCATCCAGACGGCCCACCAGCTCCGGCCGGAACCACTTTTTCGCCTCGGCAACGGCGGCTTCCGACTGCTTTTCAAAGGCGGCTTCGCTTCCCGCCCCGAAGCCCAGCGGTGCGCTCTGCCCGGCGAGGAATCGTGCGCCGAGGTTGGAGGTCAGCAGGACGATGGTATTGCGGAAATCCGCCTTGCGGCCCATGGAGTCGGTCAGCTGGCCGTCCTCGAGCATCTGTAAGAGTACATTCTGAATATCCGGGTGCGCCTTTTCGATTTCGTCAAAGAGAACCACGCTGTAGGGGCGGCGGCGGACAGCCTCCGTGAGCTGACCGCCCTCGTCGTGGCCCAGATAGCCCGGAGGCGCACCCAGCAGACGCGCCACGGTGTGCTGCTCCTGATACTCCGACATATCGAACTTGAGCAGGGCTTTCTCGCTGCCGAACCAGCTCTCCGCCAGAGCTTTTGCCAGCGCAGTCTTACCGACACCGGTCGGTCCGAGGAAGAGCATCGCACCGATCGGCCGGCCCGGCTCTCCAAGTCCGGTGCGGCTGCGCCGGATAGCCCCGGCCACGGCAGCGACAGCCCGGCTCTGTCCCACGACTTCGGCGTTCAGGCGCTCTTCGAGGCGGGCCAGACGTTCCCGCTCCTTTTCGCCCACCCGTTCTGCCGGGACGCCGCTGGCCTGCGCCACCACCCGGGCAATTTCCTTCCGGCTGAGGACGGGGTCTTTCTCCCCTTCCCGTTCGGCCCGGATGCGCACCGCCGCGCAGGCTTCGTCCACGAGGTCGATGGCCTTATCCGGCAGACAGCGCCCCGGCAGATACCGCACCGAGAGCTCCACGGCCTCCCGCAGGGCTTCGTGGGGCAGGCGGACGCCGTGATACCGCTCGTAGCGGGGTGCCAGACCTTCCAGTATATCCACGGCCTGCTTCGGCGTGGGCTCTTCGATTTGGACGCGGCCAAAGCGGCGCTCGAGAGCGGCGTCCTTCTGGATGTGGGTGCGGAACTCCTGATTCGTCGTCGCGCCGATGAGCTGCAGTTCACCCCGGGCCAGCACCGGCTTTAAGATGCTGGCCGCGTCGATCGCCCCCTCTGCCGCACCTGCGCCGACAATGGTGTGGAACTCATCCACGAAGAGGATGGCGCTGCCGTCCCGGACGAGTTCTTCCAGCAGGTTCTTGAACCGCTCTTCAAAGTCGCCGCGGTATTTTGTACCAGCCACGAGGCTGGCCATGTCCAGCGCCAGCAGACGCCTCCCCTGGAGCATCCGGGGTACCTGCTTGTCGGCGATGCGTTGGGCAAGCCCTTCGGCCAGCGCGGTCTTGCCCACGCCCGGTTCGCCCACAAGGCAGGGGTTGTTCTTCTGGCGGCGGCATAAGATCTCTACCATCCGGTCCAGCTCTTTCTCCCGGCAGAACACCGGGTCCAGCTCGCCGTCCGCCGCCCGGCGGGTCAAATCGCGGCAGTATTTGTCGCTGGCCCGGCTCCCCCGGGGCAGCGACGACGACGAGCGCGGCTGGATCGGCAGGATGAACTGCCCTGAAAGCTGGCGGCACTCCCGCACCGCCTCGGTGAGCTGGACACCCATGGATGCCAGCATGACCCCGGCGGCGCAGTCGGTGTCTTCCAGCATGGCGCAGAGCAGATGCTCCGGCTCGGCCCGGCTCAGGTGGGCGTTCTGCGCCCCGATGATGGCGTAGTCCATTGCCCGGCGCAGGTCAGCCGCCATATCGCCCCGGGCAAGCCTGGTGACCGAACCATCCCGCCCGGCGGACAGCTGACGCCGCACTTCCAGCTCCGTGATGTTCTTCCCGGCCAGAAAGCGGGCCGCCGGGCCGCCGTCCGCTTGCAGCATCGCCCACAGCAGGTGGCCGGTGTCTGCCTTTTTGCAGCCCAGCCCTCCGGCCAGCTCCACCGCCTTATCCAGCAGCTGCCCCGCCTCCCGGGAGAAGCCCTTATACCGTCCTTTGCCGAATGCGTCCCAAATGCTCATTTGCCTGGCTCCTATCTTCCGTATTGCCCTGTTGCATACCCTGTTGCATCAAGAAACAGTATAGCCCCGGCAGGCGAGAAAAAATCAGAGCTTTGTGTCGCACCGGCCCCAAAACGCGCCGAGAGATAAAATAAAAAAGCCATCTGAACGAATCAGATGGCTTTCTGGTTGGGGATGAGAGAATCGAACTCCCACAAGTAGAGTCAGAGTCTACCGCACTACCACTATGCAAATCCCCAATATCCTGTTGTGTTTCGCGGCATTGAGCCGGTCAACGTGTGCTATTATAGCCGCCTTTGCACGTTTTGTCAAGCGGATTTTTGAAAAAAGTTGTACTTTTTTCTTGCAGACTGCGATTCAGACGTACTTTCGAGCAATTCAGAGAAGCCGACGACCGCCCGGGCAGAAGCAATTTCTTCTGCACTCTCTTGTGGCATTTTCTGCACGTTCCGCACCATACAATAAGGTGTACCTGATTTTCTACTTGTTAATAAAGGAGGACGCCTTATGCTGCAAACCCCATCCAAGACCACCCAGACTCTGCTTTCGCCCCGCATCCCCCGCGACAACGAGCACGAGCGCTACCACCCCGAGCTGGAAGAAGAGCTGAAAGAGTGCCTGTTCTGCCTGCAGCGGAACGCGATGATGTTCGACCTCGAGGTGGACTCTGACCTCATCGAGCAGCGCATCTACGAGCGGCAGGCGCTTTTGTGCCGCTACCGCTACCTGCTGGCCCGCGCCCGGGAGCTGGGGCTGCATACCATCCTGAAAAAGTATCAGCCGCTGGGATAAAAACCTGCCCGCGAAATCTTGACAGAATCCGCACATCGTGTTATCATACATAAAGATAACACTGTATACAGAGAGCTGTATGCGAAACTTTGGAGCTTAGAGAGGTTTTCAACTATGGAACGTATTAAGACTATCGCTACTCGTGACCTGACCAAGAGCGTCGTGACCGGCGGCTGCGGCGAGTGCCAGACTTCTTGCCAGTCTGCCTGCAAGACCTCCTGCGGCGTCGCAAACCAGAAGTGCGAGAACAGCAATAAGTAATCATTGCAGACCCTATGCCGCCTTTGCAGGGCGGCATTTTTTTATGGCAATTATAGATTGGAGAATGAAATGGTACATCAGTATCAACTGAACGGATATAACATCGTGCTGGACAGCTGCAGCGGCTCGGTCCATGTCGTGGACGACGTGGCTTACGACGTCATTGCAATGTACAAAGAACACTCTGCCGACGAGATCGTGGCCGCCATGCTGGCAAAGTATGCCGACCGCCCCGACGTCACCGAGGCCGACCTGCGCCAGTGCCTCGAGGACGTGGCCTCTCTGGAAGCCGCCGGCAAGCTTTGGGCTCCCGACGTCTACAAGGACATGGCGTTCGACTTCAAGAACCGCCAGACGGTGGTCAAGGCGCTCTGCCTCCACGTCGCCCACACCTGCAACCTCAACTGCTCCTACTGCTTCGCCTCGCAGGGCCGCTATCAGGGCGACCGCGCCCTGATGAGCTTCGAGGTGGGCAAGCGGGCTATGGACTTCCTTATCGAGAACTCCGGCACCCGCCGCAACCTCGAGGTCGATTTCTTCGGCGGTGAGCCTCTGATGAACTTCGACATGGTCAAAAAGCTCGTCGCCTACTGCCGCGAGCAGGAGAAGATCCACAACAAGAACTTCCGCTTCACCATGACCACCAACGGTATGCTCATCGATGACGATGTCATCGACTTCTGCAACAAGGAATGCCACAACGTCGTGCTGAGCCTTGACGGCCGCAAGGAAGTCCATGACCGCTTCCGCAAGGACTACGCAGGCCACGGCAGCTATGACGCCATCATGCCGAAGTTCCAGGAGTTCGTGAAAAAGCGCGGCAACAAGAACTATTACATGCGCGGCACCTACACCCACTACAACACCGACTTCACCAACGACATCTTCCACATGGCCGACCTCGGCTTCACGGAGCTGAGCATGGAGCCTGTCGTCACCAAGCCCACCGACCCCAGCGCCCTCACCGCCGAGGACCTGCCCATCCTGAAGGAGCAGTACGAGATCCTCGCCAAGGAGATGATAAAGCGCGACCGCGAGGGCCGCGGCTTCACCTTCTACCATTACATGATCGACCTCACCGGCGGCCCCTGCATCTACAAGCGCATCTCCGGCTGCGGCTCCGGCACCGAGTACATGGCCGTCACCCCCTGGGGCGACCTCTACCCCTGCCACCAGTTCGTCGGCGACCCCAAGTACCTGATGGGCGACATCTGGAAGGGCGTCACCAACACCGCCGTGCGGGATGAGTTCAAGCACTGCAACGCCTACGCCCGCCCCGAGTGCAAGGACTGCTGGGCCAAGCTCTACTGCTCCGGCGGCTGTGCAGCCAACGCCTACCACGCCACCGGCAGCATCACCGGCGTCTACGAGTACGGCTGTGAGCTGTTCAAGAAGCGCGTCGAGTGCGCCATCATGATAAAAGTTGCTGAGAACCAGGAGCTGGCAGCTCAGGGCATCGAAGTTCCCATCGAGCTGGGCGGCACCTGCAACGCCTGCGCAGACGGCGAAGCCTGCGAATAAAGCCATGAACACTCCTGTCGTCGATTTTGTCCGTCGCTACGCCCAGCAGCGCACCACCCGGATGCATATGCCGGGCCACAAGGGCCGCGGCCCGCTGGGCTGTGAAGAGCTTGACATCACCGAAATTGCGGGCGCAGACGAGCTGTACGAAGCCGAGGGCATCATCGCTCAGAGCGAGGCCAACGCCACGCAGCTCTTCAGCACTGCCCGCACCTATTACAGCACCGAGGGCAGCAGCCAGTGCATCCGGGCCATGCTCCACCTTGCGCTCCAGATGCGGCCCGCAAAGGCAGGCCGGCCTGTCCTGCTGGCGGCGCGGAACGCCCACAAGGCCCTGCTCTACGCGGCAGCTCTGCTGGACTTCGACATCCAGTGGCTCTGGCCTGCGCCGGACGCCGCCGGGGCGCTCTGCACCTGCCCTGTGGAGCCGGAGGCGCTCTCTTCTGCGCTGGACGAGCTGTCCGCCGAGGGCCGCACGCCCTTCGGCGTCTACCTCACCAGCCCGGACTATCTGGGCTTCGTGCAGGACATCGCGGGGCTGTCGGCGGTCTGCCACGCCCACGGCCTGCCCCTTCTGGTGGACAACGCCCACGGCGCCTATCTCCACTTTTTGAAAGAGGGCAGCCGCCACCCCATCCAGCTGGGCGCGGACCTCTGCTGTGACTCGGCTCACAAGACCCTGCCCGTCCTCACGGGCGGTGCGTATCTCCATCTTGGGCCATCGGTGCAGGCCGACGAGGCCGCGGTGCGCAATGCGCTGGCTCTCTTCGGCTCCACCAGCCCCTCTTATCTCATTTTGCAGTCGTTGGACGCCGCCAACGCGGTTCTGGCCGACGGCTTCCGGGAGAAGCTGGACGTCTGCCGCTGGCGGCTGGGGATGCTCTGCCGGGAGCTGGATGCCCTCCGGCCCGGGCTGGCACTCCCCCTCACCGGGGCGCACCGTGAACCCCTCAAGCTGACGCTGGACGCCGCCGTGCTGGGTCTTTCCGGCCAGCAGCTGGCGCAGGCTCTGCGGGCGCGGGGTGTGGAGTGCGAGTATGCCGACCCCCGTTACGTCGTGCTGATGCCCTCCGCTGAGAGTTCTGCGGCAGAGTTTGCCTGCCTGCAAACGGCCCTGCACGCCATCTGCGATGAGGCCCCTGCTGCCGATGTCTCCGTTACGGCTGACGACTCTGCCTCTTTCGCGGCATTGGCCGGGGCGCTCGAGGCACAGCCCCGCCGCTTCACCATCCGGGAAGCTGTCCTTGCACCGCAGGAGATGATCCCTGCCGCCGAGGCCGTGGGCCGCATCTGCGCCGCACCGGCGGTCTCCTGCCCGCCTGCCATCCCTATCGTGGTCAGCGGCGAAACGGTCCCGCCGGAGGCCCTCCCCCTCTTTGCCCGCTATGGCATCGAGAAGGCGGCCGTTGTAAAAGAATAAAGTGCAAAAAGCATTTTCGTACTCTTCAACCTCTTTTTTCACTCTATATTCAGAGTTCCCCCTAAGATTCAGCTAAAAGTCCCGCACATTTCTTGACAGGCTTCGCATATTCTGGTTTAATAGAATTGGATAAAAGGGAGTAAAGGGCGCTCCACCTTATGGGAGCGCTGCATGGCAGCGTCAACACGGCAGAAATGCCCGATGTCATGTGTTCGCTTGAGACTTTTGTCACAGGAATTGGTGCTGTGGCGGAAGTCTCTTTTTTTCGTCATTGCACCGCAGATTTCAAAGGAGGCAATGACATGGATTTCTGGAACGCATTCGCCAGTCTCTTTTCCAATTTCGGAAACCTGACCTGGCAGATGGTGGTGATGTGGGGCATCGGCGCCCTGCTCATCTACCTTGCCATCGCAAAAAAGATGGAGCCGAGTCTGCTTCTCCCCATGGGCTTCGGAGCCATCCTCGTCAACCTGCCCTTATCGGGCGCTATCACGCAGGGCGACACCGTCGGCCCCATCTCGGCTCTGTTTGAGGCCGGGATGTCCAACGAGCTGTTCCCCCTGCTGCTCTTCATCGGCATCGGTGCAATGATCGACTTCGGCCCGCTGCTCGAGAAGCCGTGGCTGATGCTCTTCGGCGCAGCGGCGCAGTTCGGCATCTTCTTCACCCTCTTCCTCGCGGGCTTCTTCTTCGACTTGAAGGACGCCGCTTCCATCGCCGTCATCGGCGCGGCAGACGGCCCCACGGCCATCTTCGTGGCCAACGTCCTGCACTCCCAGTACCTCGGAGCCATCATGGTGGCGGCCTACAGCTACATGGCGCTGGTCCCCATCGTGCAGCCGCCGGTCATCAAACTGCTGACCACCCAGAAGGAACGCCGCATCCGGATGCCCTACCAGAAGGGCAGTGTCAGCCAGCTGACCAAGATCTTGTTCCCCATCGTCGTGACCATCATCGCCGGACTCGTGGCTCCGGCCAGCGTAGCACTGGTGGGCTTTCTGATGTTCGGCAACCTGCTGCGGGAGTGCGGCGTACTGAACACCCTGAGTGAAACGGCGCAGAACGTCCTCGCAAACCTCATCACCATCGTGCTGGGCCTGACCGTGGCCGGCCAGATGACCGCCGACAAGTTCGTGCGGCCCGACACTCTGCTCATCCTTGCACTGGGCCTCGTGGCCTTTGTGTTTGACACCGCCGGCGGTGTGCTGTTCGCAAAGCTGACGAACCTCTTCCTCCCGGAGGGCAAAAAGCTCAACCCCATGATCGGCGCAGCCGGCATCTCGGCCTTCCCCATGAGCGGCCGTGTCGTCAACAAGCTGGGCCTCGAGGAGGACAACCAGAATTTCCTGCTGATGTACTCCATCAGTGTCAACGTCTCGGGCCAGATAGCCTCTGTCATCGCCGGCGGACTGCTGCTGACCCTGCTGAGCTAAAGGAGGGACTGATATGCTGCATCTTACTTCGTGGATGACGACTCTGCCCATCATGGTCATCGGGATGGTGAGCATCGTGCTGGTCATCGGCGTCATCGTGCTGGCTGTGATGTTTTTGAACAAGCTGACGAGCCGGAAATAACTGCAAAGGGCTGCTGTACCGTGTTGTACAGCAGCCCTTGTTTTATTGATCAGCCCACGCCTTTCCGATAGCCGCTCTGGCGTTCTGCCCGGTGTCATCCGGCTCGTCGCCGCCATCGTAAGGAGCATTCGGGTCGATGATTTTTTCTACTATAGCACACCGCCTGCCGCCGTCCGACAGGGCGGAGCGGCGGATAAAGCGGTTCCTCAGAACAGGTCGAGCATATTGTCCAGATAGATGGCTTCCCGGACATGCAGCTGGTATTCCGGTTTTGTCATGTAGTAGAGCAGAAATTCCAGTACCAGCGCACTGCCCAGGCCCCGGCCCTCGATCTTGAAGTTGGAAAATCCCATCGGCATATAGACATCCTGAATGTCCCTGATGCCGATAAAACCCGGATTTTCCATCGCCTTCGAGAAGCGGTAGCCTTCCTCCGCACCCGGTGCGGTACAGATGTGGTCAGGGCAGGCTTCGCCGAGATTTTTTCGGCTGACATTCTCATAGCAGCGCTTTCTGTCCCGGCATCCGACCCAGCAGCACTCGTTGCAGAGAAATTCCACCTTGTCTTTCTGCGCCTGCGGCAGACTGTCCAGCTCTCCAAAGGCTTTGTTCAGCCGGAAGTCCGGCACCACATAGCGGAACTCTTCCCTGGCCGTCTCCGCCCGGAGCTGCTGAAACTCTGTCAGCACCTTGGTCGTGGAGGACACGAAATAAAGCTGCGGATAGTGTGTTTTCAGGTAGTCCAGCAGCAGCTCCGAGTGGACGATGACGCCGCTCTGTACCGGGTTTTCCTGCTCAAACAGGGCGCAGAGGGCGTTGCACTTTTTATCCGAAAGATGTTCCTCCCGGAGGAGCGAGTTGCTGAAGGTCAGCCGCGCCGAAATGCCGTATTCCCGCGTCAGGGCAAGGACTTCTTTGGGGTCATGCTCCCCGAAGCCAGCCCGTCCCCCGCCCCAGACGCAGTCGGCCGGTGCGCCGTAGATGGAGCCGATGTCGCACCAGTCATAAAAGTATTCTCTGTGCGCCCGGAACAGGGGCAGGAACTCCCGGTACAGCTCGTAGAACTCGAACGATCCGGGCAGATGATAATAAGCTTTTTCTTGTTTCATGGCGTACTTACCTTCCCGCAAAAGTTTTTTCCTCTATTATACCATGAACGCAGTGAAATGGCATAATTGTGCATCCAAAGCCGGTTGCCACGCAGCTCCGCAGGAGCAAGCGGCGAGGCGCTGCGCATAAAACTATAATATCGCGTTAGCGATATTATACCATGTTTTCTCCCATTGCAAAAGCCCCCGAGGAGTGTATCTTGATTTGTTCGCTATGCCCTTCATCCGGCGGTTGATGTTGTTGGCAAAGCGGCGGACATAAAAGCGCTTGATGAACCGCGACGCCTGCACCAACAGGGTGACGAGGATATAGGCCAGAACCAGCAGCGCCATTTGGGCCGCTGTTTCGCTGCCGCTCAGGATGTCCGCCAGGCACTGGGCCTGACCCCTGCCCTATGCCATCCGGATCACACCATGCTTTTCTCTGCCGAAACGATGCCGGAACGCAAAAAGCCCCCGGAGAGCCTTTGGGCAGCTCTCCGGGGGTAAGTCCTATGCACCGGTATTTTACACCGGTACATAACAGTTATTCAATTTCGATCAGGTTCGGGTTCACAGGCAGAGCCTTCTGCTGCTGAGGTGCGGGCAGCGTGATGTGCAGGATGCCATCCTCGAACTTTGCGTGGATGTCCTCCTTCTTCACGGCGTCGCCCACATAGAAGCTGCGGGCGCAGGTGCCGGAGAAGGTCTCGCGGCGCAGGTAGCGGCCCTCTTGATCCTTCTCGTCATTGCTGTGGCTGCGGACGGCCTGAATGGTCAGGTAGCCGTCGTTCAGCTCCATCTGAACGTCTTCCTTCTTGCAGCCGGGCAGGTCAACGGCAACGTCATAGCTGCCGTCGGCGGTCTGCTTCACATCGGTCTTCATCATGTTTGCACCGCGCTTGCCGAAGGTCTCACGTTCTTCACGATTCATCGCACGCTCCAGCGCACCATCGTTCCAGAACGGGTCAAAGAAATCATCGAACAGGTTTTCATGGAAAATAGTCGGCATAAACATAAATCATTCCTCCAATCCCGGCGTTCGGGTCGGGTAAAAAATTTATAAGATGTGCATCAGGAGCGGAGTCTTCCCGGGAGCCTTGCGGCTCCCTCATGCCCCTCTCTCCTGAGCACGGTTTCGTTATAGCACATATTTTTAGCACTGTCAAGTATAGAGTGCTAAAATTCACAGAAGAATAATACTTTGATAAAATCTCATGCAATCTTTTCGGACATCAGTCGTATCATCGTTTTTATGCGGCAAAGGCGCCGGATACAGCAGTTCTCTGCACCGCCTGCGATTTCTCTGTATTTCACACTCTTGAGCAGTTCCAGTACCTTATCCATAGGCACGCAGTCCGCATAGCGGTCCGGCCAGAGAAACTTATTATAATGGCAGCAGCTCCGCTTCCCCTGTCATATACTCATCCTGCCACAGACTACCTTTTTCTAGAAGCAGAAAACGATTCTGAACCCTCTTTCCCCGTTCATATTGTATAAGAGAATGGTTTTGGAGGTGTTCCGTATGCTGTTGACCCTGCTGCAATTTTTTGCATCCAAGTTCCTCGTGCTTGCGCTCCATCTGGAAGCGGGCAGTTTCCCCCGCCCGCTCAGCCCACAGGAGGAGATCCGGACCTTCGCCGCCCTGCGGGCCGGCGATTCATCCGCCCGGGAAAAGCTCATCCGCCACAATCTGCGTTTAGTGGTGCACATCGCAAAGAAATACTATGCTCTCCCCAGCGCACTTTGGGTATGTTGAGCGTAGGGCTTTGTTTACCGGCTGGGCTGCCAGCCGGATTTCTGATGTTCCTTGGGCTTATAGGTGCCCTTGGTGGTGTCAATGACCGCCTGATACAGTTCCAGCTTCTGCCATGTGGGGCAGTTCAGCCGCTCGATTTTTTCGATCACATAGTTGGCGTGGGCGGTTGCGACACGCTTGCCCAACTCTTCCCAGCCTTCCTCGGTTTTGGGGTAATGCACCACCACTTCAATGGGAGCACTCTTTCGCATGGCTCACTCACCTCCGGTCACATCGCCATCACCTCATTCTTACGAGTCACGGGTTGTCCGCTATTCGCTGCGGCTCCCGGCGAGAAGGTTCAACGTCAAGCTGACCAGCAACGCCATATCGATGCGAAGCATCTCGGTCTTGGCAGCGTAGTCCATACAAGAGGAAGAAGCAGTATTTTGGGCTGTTCCACCCTGTCCAACCCGATCTTCTTTGCATTCCTGCTGGGCGTGTGGTTCTTGCTCCGCTGAGCGTGGCAGCAGGCAGCGCTATGAACATCTTTTTCCTGCTGCCGGGCAGGAGGGTGCATATAAGTATCGAAAGGTCTGATCATACCAGTTTTAGGGGATGGTTCTGCGGAGCCATCCGTTTTTTCTTATTCAGATCGCATTTTTTCTGTTTTCTCTTGACGATGCCCCGCTAATGGAGTAGGATTGGTGCTGCAAAAACGAATTGCAAAAGAGGAGATGGGAATGCTGCTGGCAGGCATGGTCATTGCGGATGCCCCCCTCAAAAAGGTTTTCTGCACCCCGCGCAACTATCTGCCGGTATTTCTGCGTCTGCTGGGTGTTCCGCTGGTCATCGTTCTGCTGCTTTGGGCAGTTCGCGCATCCCTTTGGATCCCGGACGGCAAGTCCATCCTGATGACGGTCTACCTTTCTGCCATTACCCCCGCCTGTGCAACAGTCACCTCCATGGCACAGCTTTATGACCGGGATGCTTCTCATTCCAGCGCGATCTATGTCCTGAGCACGCTGCTTTCCATCCTGACCATGCCGCTGATGATCGGGGCGTTTGAGCTGTTGCTCTGAAATACGAAAAAAGGCCGCCCGGCATCGCAGCAGGGCAGCCTTTACAATTACAAGGATGTGTCTCTATGAAACTCAAACAATTCATTCAGCAGGAAACGGTCCTCACCGCAGCCGCTGTGCTGGCCGTTGTCTCCGCCTTCTTTGTTCTGCCGGATGCGCAGTATCTCAGCTACATCGACCTGCGCACGCTGGCGATCCTGTTTTCCCTGATGACGGTCATGGCCGGGCTGCGGCGGCAGGGCTTTTTTGATGGACTGGGCCGGGCATTGCTGTCCCGCACCCACAGCACCTTTCAGCTGACGCTGGTACTGGTCGGGCTGTGCTTTTTCGGAAGCATGTTCATCACCAACGATGTTTCCCTGCTGACCTTCGTTCCCTTTACGTTCGTGGTTCTGAGCCGTCTGGGAGCGGATGTCCGCCGCTCCCTTCTGGTCCCGGTGGTCTGTATGCAGACCATCGCGGCAAACCTTGGCAGCATGCTGACCCCCATCGGCAACCCGCAGAACCTCTATCTTTACGGAAAAAGCGGCATGAGCATCGGGGGATTTGTGCTTCTTATGCTGCCCTACACCCTGGTCTCTCTGCTCCTGCTGCTGGCTTGGGCAGCGCTGGTCTGCCGGAAAGCCTCTGCCGCCCTTTCCGTGGATGAGCTTGTTTCTTCCTCTGCGTCTCAGGGGGATCGGAAGATCATCCTGCTGTATCTGGTTCTTTTTGCCGTCTGCCTGCTATCCGTGATCCGGGTGCTGCCCTATGGCATTGCCTTTGCCGCTGTACTCGTCTGCGCCCTTTTTGCAGACCCACGCACCTTGCGGGCTGTGGACTATTCCCTGCTTCTGACCTTTGTGGCTTTTTTCATCTTCATTGGCAATCTTGGCCGCATTCCTGCCTTTTCCGGCTGGCTGCAGGAGTTTCTGACCGGCCGGGAAGTGCTGGTGGCGGTTCTTGCTTCGCAGGTCACCAGTAATGTTCCCGCCGCCCTGCTGCTGTCCGGGTTCACGGCAGAGACACAAGCCCTCATCATCGGCACCAATCTGGGAGGTCTTGGCACTTTGATTGCATCCATGGCCAGTCTTATTTCCTACCGACAGATCGCACGGGAGCTGCCACAGGGGAAGAAGCAGTATTTTGGGCTGTTCACCCTGTCCAACCTGATCTTCCTTGCGCTCCTGCTGGGCGTGTGGTTTTTGCTCCGCTGAGCGTGGCAGATGACTTATGGTTTTTCTATACCCTTTCTTTTTGTACCCGCAGTCACAGTAGAGCCCGCCGGAGGCAAAGAATACCGCCCCGCCGGTGGCATCGATACGGTCAAACCATGCGGGGTCTTTCAGGTCGCAGGGAATGTTTTGCTCCCGCTCCCCGGCAGGCAGCAGCTGCTGCCGCACTGCAATCACATCCGGGAAGTCCAGATTGTAAATTTTGCATCTGCCGGTGTCGCAGGCTCTGCCGGTGTTATCCAGCCCGCAGCCACAGTCCAGCACCATGGCATCCGGGGCAGGCTGTAAAAAACTCAGCCCCCATTCTGCCATTGCGCTGTGTCCAAAGTTCATCATGGCAACCATGATCTTCCCGCCAAGGCCTACGGGCTTTCGGGTGTTTTCAAAAAAGGACATAACACCACCCTCTTTCTGTTTACCGTTCACAATGCAATGCTTTTTACCAGATGCGCCCACTGCTCCGGGTGACAGGCCAGCAATTCCTTGTGCCGTAAGTTAGACAATGCTAACTTTTCATTCTATAAAAAGCCGCTTCTCAGCGGCCCTTCTGCCAAAATAATACGCCCTGCTGTTGCCTCTGTCAAGAAGTTTCGGTATTTTCGGAGATTCCGAAAAAGATTTCGCCTTCGAGGACTCCAACCGTCACCCCAGTGCCACATCCAGCACCATCATCACGCTGAAGCCCACCGCGAAAAACACCGTGCCAATGTTGGAGTGCTGCCCCTGCGACATTTCCGGGATCAGTTCCTCCGCCACCACATACAGCATGGCTCCGGCGGCAAAGCTGAGCAGATAGGGCAAAGCAGGCACCACGATGCCTGCCGCCAGAATCGTCAGCACTGCCCCGATGGGCTCTACGATGCCGGACAGCACGCCGCCCCAGAACGCCCGGCCTTTTTTCATTCCTTCCGCCCGCAGGGGCATGGAGATAATGGCACCCTCCGGGAAGTTCTGGATGGCAATGCCAAGGGAAAGTGCCAGCGCCCCGGCGGCGGTGATCTGAGCAGTTCCGGCAAGGTAACCGGCATAGACTACGCCCATCGCCATGCCCTCCGGGATGTTGTGCAGCGTCACCGCCAGAACCATCATGGTGGTGCGCTGGAGCTGGCTTTTTGGCCCTTCGGCCTGCAAACTGTTCTGGTGCAGATGCGGGATGAGATGGTCCATCAGCAGCAAAAACAGGATACCCAGCCAGAAACCCACCGCCGCCGGGAAAAATGCCAGCCTGCCCAGATCTGCGGCCTGCTCCATAGCCGGGATCAGCAAACTCCACACCGATGCCGCCACCATGACCCCGGCGGCAAAGCCGGTGAGGGCGCGCTGGATGCCGTCACGCAGAGAGTTTTTCAAAAAGAACACACAGCCTGCCCCAAGGCTTGTACCCAGAAAGGGGATCAATATCACCCAGAATGTGTCTTGTATCATGTAGTACCTCCTTGCGTTTATTCATGACCAACTGCATAAAAAGTATACTGCGCTCCGGCAAAAAGGTCAAGGGCTTTGCGGTATAGAGGATGCAGATCGTTTCCTGCACCGAAAAATTCACCTCTGCAAACTTGCCGGTTTCTGCTTGACAATACTCCGCAAATCAAAAAGGGAGCTCTGTCACGGACGAAGGTCCGGGCAGAGCTCCCTTTGCGTTTATCTTATGATACCTTACTCACCTTCCGGCTCCTTGCAGACATCCACCCAGCCCTCGGCTCCGGCGGCTGCTTCCAGCTCCTGCAAGGTCAGCTTGACGGCGGTGTGACCGTTGCCCGCTGCCGGGTAGACGGTGTCGAACTTGCGCAGGCTCCCGTCCAGATAGACCGCCACGCCCTCGTTCACCCCAAAGGGGCACACACCGCCGGGGGCATGACCCACATAGGCCTCCACCTCATCTTCCAACTTCCCAACTCTTATTCGGTAATGGCCCAGACTCGTGCGGGCAGACCAGTTGCACCTTCGATGCGGGGATAAGAAACGACGACTACCGCACCGGCAGGCTGAACTTTATCCAGATTTGCAAGCACCTCCACCTGCAGCTTGTCGTTGTCCAGAACATAGCGCTCGCAGGCAAGGTCGCCCTTTTCCTCCGCCACCGCAGAGGAATCGGTATCCAGCGTTTCGTGGCCGTTGGCGGCGGCGTTGCGCACCTTGTAGATATACTCCAATGCTTCCAGCGACCAGCCGGGGGCATTTTCTTTGCCCTCTGCGTCGATGCCGGACAGCGCATCCATATCCGGCCACTTCTTGTACCAGTCGCTGCGCAGAGCCACCAGCGCACCATCCGGGATAGGGCCGTACTTTGCCTCGTAGGCCTTGATGTCCTCCACCGTCACAGCATAGCGGGGGTCTTTCTTGGCCTGCTGGGAAATATCGATGACCACCAGCGGGAAGATCAGGTCGTTCACATCGTACTTTTCGGACAGTGCTTTGCCCTTGATGAAGTGGCCCGGGAAGTCGATATGGGTACCAAACTGTCCGGGAAATTTGAAGGTCTGGATCAGGCATTCCAGTTCCGGCTTGCCCCAGTCCCACACGGTCTTTGCCAGCTCCACAGAGCCTTCCGGGATGCCGGACCAGTAGGGGCTTTCGTTGTTCAGCGAGTGAGAAAGCTCCACCCAGCGATATTTTTTAGCGTCCTTCAGTGCGTTCCACAGTTTATAATCAGCCATTGTCGGTTCTCCTTTTGTTGTGACAATGTATGTTCGGGTACTTCTCCCAGACAACGGCATCTTCCTGTTTTTTCTCAGTCTGTCTGCCGGGAATTTGTCTGGGAGCAGCGCATTCGCCCGGGCAGCCTGTGCCGGGCATCTGCTGTATGTTTCATCTGCCTGTGCTCCCTTCCTTGTGTTGGGGATAGTATAAACCTATTTTCGCACCATGTCAATAGGTTTATTCTCACAAAGACACCTCTGCCCTTTCGTCCGCCGGTTGCCTGCCGCCGGAGTTCCTTTAATTTCATACGTCCTGCTTCTTTTCCAGTGCTTCAAAGTGATACCGGGGCTTGCCTTTGCTCTTTTTGCCGTACTCGATGGCTTCTTTGGGGCAGTGGCAGATGCAGGCCATGCAGTGGGTGCAGTTTTTGCCCCAGACCGGTTTGCCGTTTTCCAGATGGATATTGTTCAGGGGACACAGCTCCACGCACCTGCCGCAGCCAATGCAGGCATCCGTTGCCCGGAAGGCATCCGCTTTTACAAAAAAGCGATAGAACACCGGGTTCACCGGGCCGCTCATAAAGCGGTCGTAGAGGGTCTCTCTCGGCGGGGAAAATTCCTGCCCGGCCTTGAGCTGGGCCAGCACCTTCTGAAGCGCAGGCTCTGCCTGCTCCACGATGCTCTTTGCCTGCTCCTTTTGGGGTGCATTGAACATGGCAATGTAGTTTTCCGGCATGACGACCTGCGCAGTCCCCATATAATGCAGGTGTTTTTGCGCTGCAAGCTGCCGGTTGTATTTTGCCGCATTGCCGATCTCGCTGCCGCAGTCCATCACAAACCAGATGCGCTCTGCCCCGGTCAGCGTGGTCTTGCCCAGCCACTCCGACACCACCCGGGGGATGCGCCATGCGTAGGTAGGCGTCACCAGCACCACGTCACGCCCGGTCTGCACCGGGGCAGTATTTCCTGCCTTGATGCAAGCGTTCAGGTCGTAAAGCGGCATCTCCAACCCTTCGGCAATGCGCCGCGCCAGATACCGGCTGTTGCCGGTTCCTGTAAAATAAAGTACCATGGCTGTTCCCTCGTTTTTGTGTGGTTTTTCAGATGCCTGTCTGCCCGGCAAACTGGAATTGTTAGTTCTGGTCAGGCTGCTGTCCATCATGTGCTTTCCACTGGCATTCCATCATTTCCATATTGCTGAAAACTGCTTTGAAAGAAGAGTTTTCTGGCGAACAGGCATAGATACCAAATTTTATCTTTGCATTCCCTTCATACAGGTGACATACACGCATCTGTTCATAGTGAATGCCATCTTTAGAACACTCAATGCAATAATCATCTTCCCGTCTGCTTAAACGATACCACATGGATTTTACATCTGCGTCGATAACAGTAGTTGCCCAATCTGAATATCCATGATTTGTTACTACACTGCCTAAATGTTGAAAGCCTTCATTTTCATATTCAACAGATGCTTTCAGCCAGTTTTCACTATCCAGATAAAGCACAATGCCGCACTGATCAAAACGCTGGTGACTATCATTAAATTCAGTTTTTACAGCAAAACTGAAATACTTTTCTTCTGTTTCCATCTGATATACCGGTGCATTATCATTCCGAAAATGATAATAAGTTCTTTGCCATAAGTCGGTATTTGGCTTTGTAGTTATCTCAACTGTATTATCTTTGATTTTGAAATCATTTGGTTCTCTTGTCCACATAAATTTATCTAATTTCATTTAGCTGTACCTCCATACAAATCCCGAGTTGTCGCTCTCCGTATGCCATAGTCTCCGCACGCAAAAAAGTCCCCCGCGGCAGGGTGTGTGCTTACACCTCACCCGCAAACTTCATGCCCCAGCTCATGCGGGTATCGTACATCAGGCGGGTCAGGGCAAGGCTGTCCTGCGGGGTGTAGCGGTCACTGCCGGTGCGCCCCAGCTTGACGCAGCGGCTTGCTTCCCGGATCTCATACTCAAAGCCGTTGATGTCCACCGGGCAGCGGATGACCTCCGGCTCTTTGCCCTCCACTTCCAGCGTCATGGTCTCGGCGTGCTGGAAATCCGGCAGGAAAATACTGCCCTTGGTGCCAAGGATGCGGGCATTGCGCTCCAGCTCCTGCCCGATGGTCTGGATAGACTCCGCCCTGCAGCCGCCGGGGTAGGTCAGCGCAAGGCGGCTGTAATCGTCGGTGCCGTACTCGTTGATGTGGACCTCTTTGGTCTCCACCTTCTCCGGGTCCTGTCCGGTGAGGATGCGCAGAAAGCCCAAATTGTAGATGCCGATATCCAGCAGCGCACCGCCGCCCAGACCGGAATCAAACTTGCGGTCCTTCCGGGCGCCGGAGGCCACAAAGCCGTACTGACAGGTGATCTGCTTCAGTTCTCCGATGGTGCCAGCAGTAAGGATCTCGCGCAGGCGGTCGTACAGCGGCAGCAGCCAGATCCAGAACGCCTCCATGAGAAAGAGGTGCTTTTCCTCTGCCAGACGATACAGCTCCTGCGCCTGTTCCGGGCGGATGGTAAAGGGTTTTTCGCACAAAACGTGCTTGCCCTGCTCCAAGCAGAGCTTGCAGTTTTCGTAATGCAGGGTGTTGGGGGTGGCGATATAGATGGCCTCCACCTCCGGGTCAGCGGCAAGGGCTTCGTAGGAGTCATAGCAGCGGGGAATGCCGTACTGCTGCGCAAACGCCTGTGCGCTTTCCAGATGCCGTGACCCCACGGCAACAAGCTGCTCCCCCTCTGCACCCATCTGCTCCACCGTAGACGCAAACTTTTTAGCAATGGTGCCGGTCGCTAAAATTCCCCACTTCATAACGGTACCTCCCTGTTTATTATCGCAATTTTCAAAAATAGTGCCGATCAAAACGGCATATTTGCGATATGCAGTTTGAGGATGTTGCTTGTGCATTAAAAACGCAAACTGCTATACTTTGAACTCAGTATACCACGCTTTTTCCCCACAGAAAAGATTCCGTACGCAAAACAGGCTCCTGCAAGCGTTTGACCACTGGCAGGAGCCCATTTATTTCTTACAGCTTCGTCATCCACAGACCATGCAGGTTGCAGTAGGCATAGACCGCCACCGGCTTTTCGCCGCCCAGCTCAAACACCGCCTTGGGTGCCTGACCGGGGGCGAGGTAGCGGAGCTGTCCGCCGTTTTCCGTCTCCACAAAGAGCCACTGGATGTGGTGTACATCCACCATGGGATGCTCCACCGCACCCACCGTAACCGTGAGGGTGCTGCCGGAAAGCTCTGCCACCGGCAGATGCTTTTCGCCGCTGGCTTCCACCGTGTTGGGGAGCAGCTCTTTCATCTTTTCGCCGCAGCAGACCAGCGGAACCCCTGCGTTGTGGATGGTGGTGACCAGGTTGCCACAGTGCTCACAGATATAAAACTTTGCTTTCATGTTAAAATCCTCCATCGGAATGTTGTTGGTGTTTCCTGTGACTATATGATAACATTTCCCAGCTAGATTTTCTGTGACTGGGTCACGCAAGCAGCCATTGCATGAACCAGCTTCACTCTTGGCGTGAGCCGGATGAAAAACTAGAAGGGTCGTTTTTCTTGACTTCGACCCGGCAGAAGAGTATACTCCGTGGCAGTGAAATATTCGGCTATGACGAGAAAGAGTACCCGGAAAGAATGCTGCAGAGAGCTGCCGGATGGTGCAAGGCAGTGCAGGGCGTCCGTGGGAAGATCCTCTCCGAGCTTTCCGGCTGAATGGGCGGTATCTACGCCCCAGTAAGCGGGAACGGCAGGCCCCCGTTATCACGGGCCGCGCATTGTTGGATGCGCACTGAGGGGCCGGGCTTTGCACCGGCAATAAGAGTGGTACCGCAGAGGAGTTTATACGCCTTTGTCTCTTACGAACCGTAAGGGACAAAGGCGTTTTTGTTTGCGGGAAAGCCATTTTCCGGATGTTTCATTGCCTTTGCATCCGCAAAAATAAGTGTTCAGAAAAGGAGTATTATCATGAAAGCATTGGAAAAAGTAAGCGACTTTGTGGGCAAGTACATGGCCGCCATCGTCATTGTGGTGGCGGCACTGGCTCTGCTGTTCCCCGGCACCTTCAGTGTGGTAAAGACCGCATGGGTCAACACCCTGCTGGGCATCGTCATGTTCGGCATGGGTCTCACCCTGAAGCCGGAGGACTTCAAGGTAGTGTTCAGCCGCCCGAAGGACGTGATCATCGGCTGCATTGCGCAGTTCACCCTGATGCCCTTTTTGGCATGGGCGCTGACGCAGCTGTTCCATCTGCCCACCGAGCTGGCTATCGGCGTCATCCTTGTGGGTACCTGCCCCGGCGGCACCTCCTCTAACGTGATGACCTATCTGTCCAAGGGCGACGTTGCACTGTCCGTCGGCATGACCGCAGTTTCCACCGTGCTGGCGCCCTTCCTCACCCCGCTGCTCACCCTGCTGTATGCCGGCCAGCGCGTGGATGTGAACCCTGTAAATATGTTCCTGTCCATCGTCAAGGTGGTGCTGGTACCCATCGCACTGGGCTTTGTGGTCAATCACTTCTTCCACGCCTTCACCCAGAACGCCGTCCGGGTGCTGCCGCTGATCTCCACCACCGCCATCGTGCTGATCATCTGCGCTGTTGTGTCCGCAAACTCCGCCAAGATCATGACCAGCGGCCTGCTGATCCTCGCCGTGGTCATCCTGCATAACCTGCTGGGCTACCTCACCGGCTTTGGCGTGGGTAAGCTGCTGAAGCTGGATTCCACCAAGTGCCGTGCAATTTCCATCGAGGTCGGTATGCAGAACTCCGGTCTTGCCACCTCTCTGGCTGCCGCCCACTTTGCACAGTATCCGCTGGCAACCATCCCCGGCGCTGTGTTCTCTGTGTGGCATAACATTTCCGGTGCCGTCCTCGCCAACTTCTTTGCCCGCACCGCCGAGAAGAAGGACTGAGTTACTGTTGGCAGAAAGAACTGGCTGTTCAGCGATACACCTGCCGGGGCAAGGGCCAGCGCAGTGATCTTCAGCATTGTGGAAACAGCAATGGAGATCCAGACTCACCCGGAGCATCTCGACCAGACGCTCCCTTGGGGAAAGCTCATTCAGGAAAACTTTGTATGACAAAATGAGGCACCCGATTCCGAGTCGGGTGCCTCTTGTCTTTCTGGAGACGTGCTTTCACTGGGCGGTTACGATTATCCTTCTACTTTGACCGTAGCACGATCGCTCTTTGCGTTTCCATCCGCATCCATCGTGATATGCACAAAATGTTCCGGCTTATCGTAATCCTTTGTCTCGCCGTCATCGGTATAGTATTCATAGGATGCACCATCGGGAGCATAGGCAAGCAGGCGCAGATCTGCAAAATCCACATCGGCAACGCTCTGGATCTTTTTGCCGTCCTTGGCAAGGGGCAGAAGGTGTCCCTTGCGCATAAAGAACACCACTTCATCCAGCTCCACCGGAATGTAATGATGGCCTGCCGGCAGCACGCTGGTTTCGATGCGGTTGCTTTCGCTGCACTTTACCCGCACCTGCAGCATCTCCTCCGGCAGATAAACATACCGGCCTCGGGCATTTTGCTCATATACCGGGGCGATCAACAGGCTTTCACCGATCATCACCTCATCCTCCACCCGGCGGGCAAAGTCGTCCTCCGGGAAGGCGAACGCCAACGGCATACAGTACATGCCGTCGTGCAGAGCAGCCTTCATGTACTCGCTGTAAATGTAGGGCAGCAGCAGGTAGCGCAGCTGTAAAATACCGGCAAAGGCGGCCTTGTTCTTAAAGCGGTAGGGCTCCTGCCGGCGAGTGCCGTTGGCAGAGTGGTTCCGCAGCAGCGGAGAGAAGATGCCCATGCCGTACCAGCGCAGCACCAGATCCTCCGTGGTATTGCTGCCAAAGCCGCCAATGTCGGGGCCTTCGTACAGGAAGCCGCACATATTCAGGGAGGGCATCATGTGCAGCGCAAGCAGAATGTGGCTCCACCAGGAATGGTTGTCGCCGGTCCAGATGCCGCCATACCGGTGCATCCCGATGCAGGCAGAACGGGAGTACATCAAAATGCGCTTGTCCGGCTTCAGCCGCTCAAAAGCCTCGCCTGCAGCACGGGTCATGTTATAACCAAAAAGATTATGTACAATGTCGTGCCGCATACGCCCCTGTTTGGTGTTGTGGTAGAACAGCTTATAATCGTTTTCGTTGTTGGAAAGCTCTGCCACCATGCCGGTAAAAGCAGCAAAGCTGGAAATATCCAGGTTTTGCTTGTTGTATTCCCCAATTTTAGCAAAGGTCTTTTTCAGTCTTTCCTCTGCGTAGAAGATAGCAGGCTCGTTCATATCATTCCAGAAGCCCTCGATCCCCTGATCCAGCAGAGCTTTATATTGACTGCCAAACCAGGCGCGGGCTTCCGGGTTGAGCATATCGGGGAAGTGTACCCGTCCCGGCCACACACCGGCTACAAAGGGAGTGCCATCCTGATTCGTGCAGAAGTAGCCGTTTTTCACGCCTTCCTCGTACACATCATATCCCTCTTCGACCTTGACTCCTGCATCGATGATAGGGACAAGATGGATGCCCTGCGCTTTCATCTCAGCGGCAAAGTCTGCAAAATGCGGGAAGCGCTGCGCATCCACCGTAAAGTCCTTGTAACGCTCCATGTAATCAATATCCAGAACCACAGCGTCCAGCGGCATATGATTGGCACGGTAATTTGCCACCACCTCGCGGACCTCGTCCTCGTTCATGTAGCTCCAGCGGCTCTGGGCATTGCCAAAAGCCCATTTGGGCGGAATATAACTGCGCCCCACCAACTGGCGGAACTGGTGCACAATATCGGTCAGGCTCTCGCCCTCAATGATGTAGAAATTGTAATTTTCCTCGGCCACCGTGACCCGTAAGGTATCCATATCGGTGTAGCCGCAGTCAAAGGTGACCTTGCCCGGGTAGTCGATAAAAAAGCCAAATGTATCCTTGCCGGACACGATCATAAAATTATAAGCACCGTACAGCGAGGATTTGCCCTCGGTATGGTTGCCGTCATCGGAGCATTTGCTTTCGTACACCCACCCGCGCTTGTTGATACCACGGACGTTCTCGCCAAGACCATACAGGACATCCTGCGGCTCCATGGCATAGGAGAAACCATCCGGCTCCTTGGTCAGATAGGGTATCGTTTCCATCATGGGCAGAAAAGAACCCACTACACTTTCGGTATCAAACGGTTGACCGTATCGCTTTTTGTAGATCATAGTAAAATATCTCTCCTTTGTTTTTTGAATCGTCACAGTGTAAAACGTACCAATTTTCCCAGCTTTACCGTATCGGAAGTGTAGATTTCATCTGTAAGTCTTCTATCGAATTTCATTTTCTTCATCCTCGCAGGGTTTCGATCCCGCCGCACACTTCAATTCTGGTATGTCTTTTATGGTCAACTGATATATCAATTCGCGCTCAAACTTGTACAACATATCCAGTATAGTATACTTGCGCAGCGTTTCGTTTTCAAGCGCTAATTGGCATTGGCTTGTAAAAAAGAGAGGCCGATCTGCGTAAAAATTTGCCAAGTTGCTCCCTGTACTTTTCCACAGTCCGGCTATCGGTATAGACAGCCGCCCCTGCGATGCGGAAAGATCGTGGGGAAAATATACGGGTAACAGGCGCATTGCTCCGCAAAGCTGCTGTATAAACTAAAAAATCCGCCGCGGATGCCTCCCAACTGGGAAGCTCCTCGGCGGTATTCGTTTATCGTGTCTGTGTTTTCTCGGTGGTTTCTTTTTTGCCCTGTGCTTTTAATCCAGAATTTTTCCGTCAATGGAGATGGTGACCACCTGCCACGGAATGAACTTTCCGCTGGCTTGAAGCGCCTTTTTTGCCGCCATCTCCAAACCGCCGCAGCAGGGCACCTCCATGCGGAGGATGGTCACGCCCTGGATGTCGTTGCTGCGCAGGATCTCAGTGAGCTTTTCGCTGTAATCCACAGCGTCCAGCTTCGGGCAGCCGATGAGGGTCACCTTGCCGCGCATAAACTCCTGATGGAAATTGGCGTAGGCATAGGCCGTGCAGTCCGCCGCGATCAGGAGCTTTGCGCCCTCAAAGTAGGGCGCATGGACAGGAGCCAGCTTGATCTGCACCGGCCAGTTGCGCAGGCGGGAGACCGGCTGCACGGGGGCAGAAGCTGCACTTTCGGCCGCCTCCGGCTGTTCCAGCATCCGCATCCGGGAGCCGGGGCAGCCGCCCTCGTGGAGGTGCTTCATCTTTTCCTGCAGTTCCTTTTTCTTTTTGTTTTCCTGCACCGCCGCCTCGTCGTAAGCAGGGGCTTCCCGCTCCTCAAAGGTGATGGCACCGGTAGGGCAGCCCGGCAGACAGTCGCCAAAGCCATCGCAGAAATTTTCCCGCACCAGCTTTGCCTTGCCGTTGATAATATCAATGGCTCCCTCGTGGCAGGCGGTCGCACACAGCCCGCAGCCGTTGCATTTTTCTTCGTCAATATGGATGATCTTCCGAATCATATCTATACTCTCCTGTTGTGGGTGTTTTTTGCATTTGCAGGTTTATTATAGTATACTAAAGCCATCTTGTCTATTTGAATTCCAACAAGGAGAGTCTTTATGCAAAAATATCTGCCTGTTCTGCGGAGCTGCCCCTTCTTTACCGGGCTTACCGATGATGAGATCTTGTCCATCCTGCACTGCGTCAGTGCAGCGAAGATCACCCGCCCCCGTGGCTCCTATATTTTCCGTGCCGGAGATTCCACAGAGGTCATGGGGCTCATGCTGTCCGGCTCTACCCTTGTGATCCAGGAGGATCTTTGGGGACACCGCAATATCCTGTCCAAGTGCAGCACCGGGGACTTTTTCGGGGAGCCTTACGCCGCCACCCCCGGTGCCATCCTGAACATCAGCGTGGTGGCAGAGGAGGATTGCGAGATCCTGCTGCTGAACGTCAAGCGGCTGCTCACCTCCTGCCCCACCGCCTGCGGCCATCACCAGAAGCTCATCCGCAATCTGGTCAGTGTTCTGGCAAACAAAATACTGCTTTTTAACGATAAGATCACCCATGTCAGCAAGCGCACCACCCGGGAAAAGCTGCTGTCCTACCTGTCTGCCGAATCCATCCGGCAGTCCTCCCTCTCCTTTGACATTCCCTTTGACCGTCAGCAGTTGGCAGATTTTCTCTGCGTGGAGCGTGCCGCCATGTCGGCAGAACTTTCCAAGCTGCAAAAGGAAGGGCTGCTGGTCACAAAGCGGAATCATTTTGAGCTGTTGACCCGTTGACCGTTCCATGCGCCGCCCGCAGACGTTTTCGCCGGGCAGTTCTCCTGTCAGGATGCACTGGCATAAAAAGAGCGGACAAGCGTTTTAGGGTCGTCCGCTGAAGGATGTATTGTTTTCGTCACTCGATAAATGGGAAGTTAGTAACGTAAAAGGAAATATATGACATATACCCAACTAAGTAATCCATGAAAAATCGCCCAACCGACAGACTTCCACGTTGTATAACTAATAACCATAGCTAATGCACTTCCAAAAGTTATTCCTGATTTTACCGTTTTCTTGACATTCATTGATTTATTATCTTCCATGTTTGTTTCCTCCACAAATCTCGAGTTATCCCCCTCAGTATACCACGCTTTTTCCCTGCGGAAAAGATACCGCGCACAAAAGGCCTCTCCGGCAACTATCCGCACTCCGGCTCATACACTTTAACAACTATGTACCGGGAGGGATATCGTGTGCTGCTGACCTTACTGCAATTTTTCGCCACAAAATTTCTGTTTCTGGCGCTCCATCTGGAAGCGGGCAGTTTCCCCCGCCCGCTCAGCCCACAGGAGGAGATCCGGACCTTCGCCGCCCTGCGGGCCGGCGATTCATCCGCCCGGGAAAAGCTCATCCGCCACAATCTGCGCTTAGTGGCGCACATCGCAAAGAAATACTATGCTCTCCCCTCTGAGCAGGACGATTTGATTTCCATCGGCACCATTGGCCTGATGAAAGCCGTGGACACCTTCGACTCCACCCGCCGGGCGCGCTTCTCCACTTATGCCAGCCGGTGCATCGAAAATGCTATCCTCTCCCCAGCGCACTTTGGGATGGAAAAGAGAATCCACCTCTTTCACGCAATGACGCATCTACGTCAAAATGGATTTTTGGGAGCCGAGAGAGCGGTTCCTTTTTTCTGCTTCAGAGGGTGTCATGTGAGGGTTATGGTCTAACCCCTCTGTACATCTTACAGGTAACTTTGACATGCCCCAGCACCACCGTAGAGGCGCAGGCGTTCTACCGTATGTACCACTCTTACGCCGACATCCCGGACCCATGGGACCGTCTGCGTTGGTGCCGCTATGGTCTTGACCTGCTGCAAAAAGAGGTTGCTGCCATGGTGGGCATGGAGGAATGGCTCTATCGGGATCTGGAAAGCGGCACATTTCACCGCAGCTTTACGCCCGAACTTGCGGACAAGCTCGCCGCCCTTTACGGCATCCCGGTGGAAGACATTCTGGACGACTACACCCTGTTTCTGCACCGGGGCGGCGGAGACTTCCTCCGCAGATACCGGGAGGCAAAAGGCTGGAGCCGTCAGCGGCTTGCCGACCATGCAAAGGTCAGCCGGACAAGCATCCGCTGCTGGGAAAACGGACAAAAGACCATCAGTCAGAAGTGCTTTTGCCATCTGGTGGAAAACCTTGGTTCCGATTTTCCATCTATGCTTCGCATGTGAGGTATGGCAATTTTTCTCCGGTCAAACGAAAAAGCTCGTCTGCAAGCCACGATATGTGGCAGCGCAGACGGGCTTTCGTTATGGAATCATTCTGTTTCAATTATTCTGATATTCGCTCTGACTTACATGGCGTTCCGTAAAACACGCAGTCGTTCTTCAAACGTTGCTTTCCATGCCGGATGCTCGGAGAATACGGTGTGCTCCACCTGACGGACTTGGTTCAGTCCGATGTTCCGCACCGCTTCCACTGCAGCATCTTTTTGGCTCAGATGGCGTTTTCCCACGGTCAGACAGTTTGCGCCTTCTGGCGTGTCGTACTGCTGAAACGCCCGGTTGAAGTCCATCAGGTCATGCAGACGGATGGGCTGATTGGTTTCGTTGTCTACCAGCAGACCCCAATTTTCCCAATGACGGTCGGTATTGCCCACCAGATAATCCAGAATGTTCATCATATAGTAGCTGGGAGCATCCAACTCTAAGATCTTATCCAGCGTGTTCCAATCATGGTTCGTGCAGTAGACGTCATAGGCTGCATAGGTCACAAGACTGTATCGCTGAGATGTCATGATTTTGCTGATAGAAACCGGCTCATTTTCAAACATCCCCTGCTCATACAGTACCTGATGGCAGTCAAAGCACCGGCAGATTTTGCTTGCCAGCACTTCACGTTCCACCGCATCCCTGCCGCCATCCTTGTAAAGATAGAAGCCATCCTCTTTTCGCACCCACGCCTTGGGGTACAAGCCGCCCGTAGACAGGTCATTTGCCAGAAGATGGGCGTTTGTCACCGTCATTTGGTGCCCCCGCAGCGCAATATCCACAAGCGCATTGCTTAAGGAGTGTGCAAAAAGGTTGATATCCTCGAATCGAATCTTCTCGTTTTCTTCTTTCACCCAGAACACATCCAGCAAAGACAGACAATGGTAGGATAATGTAATCTGTGCTCGTTCCCTGTCCGTAACACTCTGAGATGCACCGATACTGTTCAGGATTTCCTTGGCGTAGGTGCGATCCAACGTCAACATCCGGGAGGCGCACCAATAGTAAAAGTTCGTTACATTATTGATGCGCTCGTCAAAATCATCCGATTCCACCAGAACCAGATCATAGGGCATGAAATCCTCGAGGCAGACCCTGCATTCCCCTGTCGTGCTGAGTTGTGCCACACAGCTTTCCCGGTGCATGATCTCGTAAAACATGGTTTTCATCCCTCCCTGCGTTCTGTGTCTTGCTCTGTATTTATATTACCTTCTTTTTTCACGGGACGCAAGAGCTTTTACTTTTCAAAAAGCTTTTTCTGCTGCTCCATCAGGACGGTTTCGATACGCTCTTTCAGCAAAAAGTGGAACTGTTTGGGGTAATAGCATAGATATTTATCGAGGATCGTATCGATACTTGCTCTATCAATATTCACCTCAAGCTGCTTCCCATAAAGAGCTTGTGCCGTATGCACTGTCTGCGTAAATCGAGATTTGAACGGAAGGCACTGTGCCTTTGTCAGATATGCTCGGCTTTCAATTTCAGGGCTGTACAAAGCAAAGTCTAGTAAGAACGAATCTCCGCAGTCAAAAATCGGGCAGGGCTTATAACCAAATTTATCCCGAATCAGCGCAATATTGTTCAGGTGCCGGTCCTGATTCAGAAAAAGCGCATCTACCTCAAACAATGTCGTAAGATACTCGCCCATATTTTGCATTCCGGTCGCCTCTTCCATTGCATCCACAAGAAGCCGGATTCTCTCTTTTAGGCTTGTCCTGCGGTTAAATTCTTCCAGATAGCCTGTTCCCAGACTGTTCTTCAGGATCGTATTTGCAGCAACAAGGCTCTCATCTTCCCTTTTGAAATTCTCACTCACCGAGACCACTCGTTTCAAGCCATGAACCTCAGCCGTATCGACCCAGTAATTTGCCACGGAGATTCCCGGCAGCTGAACTGCATTTGTAAAATTACGCAGGACTTCACTGGAAACAGCTTCTGCCAGTGCCTCTAAGCAGCCATCATGGAAAGATGAAACGCCGGATAATCGTACTCGATTGTACCAATTAAATCCTCCACGGCGATTTCCGTGTCCAGTTCTTCTTCAATTTCCCGCTTCAGAGCCTGCTGCGGGGTTTCGCCCGGCTCGATTTTGCCGCCCGGAAACTCCCACTGGCCTTTATAGTCGCCATAACCGCGGGCAGTGGCGTAGATTTTGCGTTTTGCCTGCATGGAATCGCAGATCACAGCGGCCACAACACGAATCGTTTTCATAACGTTCTCCTTTTGGATTCATTATAATGGCCGACCGTCAGAAGTCCCACCGACACGATAGAACACCCTGTTTCCTGCTTTTCTTGCAGTAAGCAGCCCCATCTCATGGAATTTCATCACAAACGTCCGAATAGTTGCATACGCAGCGTTTCGGAAATCCTTTTCCAGCTGCTTTGTGGTAAACTCCTCTGCACCATAAGCAGACAGAACATACTCCCAGAGCAGCCGTTCTTTTTCTGTGATTCTTCCTTCCGCAAGAGCAGTTTGATATACCTCAAGATCAGTTTTCGGCGGGACTGCATCCACCTGCAGGCGGTTATAGACCTCATTGCAGAAGTAGAACAGAAAGGGAGTCACATCCGTATAGCCGGAAATCAGAGCATTTCTCTCCACGCGTTCGTAGGCTTTGTAATATGCGTCCTTGTTTTCAGCGATGTATCGGGAAAACGGCGTGAACAGTGCCGCAGGATAGCCCTGCTGAACAAGATACCAGAGGTGAAATAGCCGTGCAGTGCGTCCATTCCCGTCAAAATAGGGGTGGTAGTACGCAAAGGCAAAGTGCAGAATGGCAGCCTTATGCAGCTCATTGATGCCGTCATTGGCATTCGCAAAATCGACAAGACATTTCATGGCACCGGGAAGCCGCTCTGCCGGAAGTCCCGGTCTGGGTTCTTCACCGCCCACAATAAAAACCTCGCCATGCCGATAAAAGTGGTTTGGCAGTAATCGATCTTCATCCAGAAGATAATCCCCTGTGCTGATCTGATATAGGTAATGCAGATTCTCCTCGGTGATCGTATTCTGACGATTCGCGATAAACTCCAGTCCGCGCTTCATACCATAGATGCGGGCTTCTTGTTCATCACGAGGGGCATAGCCATCGAGGATATAACGGATACTGCTGCGGGTCGAGCGGATACTTTCAATTTGAAAAGTAGCATAAATTTCCTCGGTCATCGCCGACAAACCGAAGTTTTGTCCGCTGACAGGGACAGAGAGCAACTGCTTCATACCATTTGTTGAAATTTGCGCGAAGTTCGGCAGGTAAAACAGCTTATTTCCAGAAAAATCAGTCAATGGCAGAGGCTGCGCAAAGTTTTGCTGCAGCAATTCGGCAAATTCTTTGACGCTGACAGTCGAGTACTTATATTCCATCCGATCGAGTTCAAACAAATGCTTATCTGAAAGCATTTTGGCAAACTGTACCCCATCCATTCTGTCCACCTCGCAATTGATACTTATTGATACTATATAGTATCAATATACCAATTCTTTATAAAAAAGTCAACCGAAACAGGCCGAACCAACTTTTTTCCATACTCTCCGTCAAAATTTCCGTGGTTCCGTCACGAATCACATCTCCATCGGCTTATTCCCCACTTCGTCCAGATACGCATTCAAAAATTCCGCTGCAAGGCTGTTGGGACGGATGTTTTCTCTGGCTTCCTGCGGGGTGAACCACTTGCAGCGGTCCACTTCGTGGTTGATATGCAGCGCCTTTGCGGTTCTGACGAAAGCCGTAAAGTTGCACATCAGCGTGTTGGACGGCTCAAAAAACTTGGTACGGTTGAACCGGAGGTGCTCTACTTCCAACCCGGTTTCTTCCCGGACTTCCCGCACCACAGTGTGTTCTTCTGCCTCACCGCGGTTCACATACCCAGCCACCAGAATATAAGAGGGCTTGCCGTACTGCTGGATGAGCAGAATTTTCCCGGTTTCCTCATCCACAACAATCATGCTGACTGCCACATTGTACATCGGGAACCGATATTGCTGGCATTTCGGGCAATAAGGCACAATGCCCTCTTCTTCCAGTTCTTTTTCAATCAATGCCGTGCCGCATTCAAAGCAATGCTTCTGAATCATTTTTACACTCCAAACACTGTTTTCGTCAGCCGGATACCTGCTGCCGTCTTCATCGTATGTTCCATAAAGGTTCGGATTGCCTGCTGGCCGTACCCGCTTTCGGACGCATTGACGATATAATCTGCCTCAATCAGAATCTGATAGTCAATGCCGTCGATCTGCGCCGGGCTATGGTGGTGCCCTACCAGATAGGCCACACGGTCGATCTGTGCCGCTGTCATGCCGGTATCCGCCAAGAACTCCCGCACCAGCGGGGCACCCTCCTGCTCCTGATATTTACCATTGGTGTTGCCGTACTTTTTGCGGCAGAGCGGGCAGGCGATATCGTGGGTGATGGCCGCCACCTCCAGGATAAACTGCGTGTCTGCGTCCAGCCCCTCCAGCTCACCAATGGTTTTGGCATAGGTCCACACGCAGCTCAGGTGCGTGATGTCATGGATATTCCCTTCGGAAAAGGCGATCATCTTTTCCATGATCTGTGCAATGGTCATCATTTGTTTCACTCCCGTTTTTAATACTTAAATATTCACCTTGATAAACGCGAATTTGTTTGTACAATGTTCAAGATATAACTGTTATTATGTCTTGATTAGAGTACAAACTCATATAAGAGGAACTTCCTCGGTACTCCAATATCAACATATGTGATTTCAACCTTATCCACATACTTAAATCCAAACGACATATACATTTTCTGTGGAATATCATTTCCCTCTATGCAATCAAGACGAATTGATTTAAGGTTTCTTTCCCTTGCTGTGTCTATTGCGTGTTGAACTAACTGCTTCGAGTATCCATGACCTCCATATTCCGGAAGGACACGCAAGGCATGAAGAACTACTGTCTCGTTATCATTTGCATCAATAAGCCATTTAACTGCGTGATACGCCTCATCACGATCATGATTCATAATATACGCCGCAACAATTCGACCATCTTCAATACCGATAAACTGATTTCTCTCTTTGATTGCATCTTTGATCATTTCATCTGGAGGGAAACCACCTTTATCTCCCTCCGGCAGAAAATCTTTTCCGCTCAAAACTTTACACATACCGTCATAAAACTGTCGCAATTCTATAAAATTTTTCTCTTCTGCATATCTGATAATCATAGAAATCTATCCCTCCAACTTACGATTTATCAAATAAGAATTTCCGTCAATTTTTCTCTTGATGCGGCTCGCTTCTAAGAGTAGGAACGAACTGTTCTGTTGCCGGAGACGGACCATTCGGGTCGATCTCCGGCAGTATTTTTGTTATCGCGTATTAAAAAACAGCCGGAACGACTTTCTGCTGCGCTACATCGATGATGCCATAGGTATTCAGTCTGAGTTTTGGAATGACCGGAAGGCTGACGAAGGCGAGGGTCATAAAAATGCCGATGTCTTCCGCTACACCATGTGCCTTGAGGGCATCGTTCAGCGCCTGCATTTTCGCCGCAACACTCTCTGCGCTTTCGGTGCTCATCAATCCGGCCACCGGAAGCGCAAGTTCTGCCACGACCTGTCCATCTGCCACAAACGCAAGTCCGCCTTTGTTTTTCCGCACAGTGTTGCCGGCCAGCATCATATCGGTATCGTTGTTCCCTGCCACAATCAGGTTATGGGAATCATGTGCGATGCTCGATGCAACGGCTCCGCATTTCAGGCTGAAGTTTCCTAAAAAGCCAATGCCCACATGGCCGGAGTGATGATGCCGCTCAAAAACGGCCAGTTTTACGATGTTGTGTTCCGGGTCCGCACCGGGAGCTTTGCCCGGATGCCGTTGGAACGGGATAATTTTTTCCTCTGTAAGCAATTCGCCCCGGTTCAGGCAGATGACACGCTCCTGCTCCCCGCTTTCCCGAAGTTCCAGATCCTGCAGTGTGATCTCCTCCAGATCAAAGGAATCCATAACGTGGGAAAATCTCACACGGTCGATGTCAAGCGGTGCGGGTTTCAGCATTTTTCCGTGCTCGGCCACCAGCGTGCCATTCTTGTAAACCTGTTCGACCGTAAAGGATTCCAGATTAGGAACCACAGCCAGATCTGCCCGGTACCCCGGTGCTACGGCACCGCGCTGCTTGAACCCAAAATACTGTGCCGGGACCAGCGTTGCCATTTTGACGGCCACTGCTGGATCTGCGCCCAGCCGGATCGCTTTACGGATGTTGGAATCGATGTGGCCGCTGTCCAGCAGGTCACCGGGGTGCTTATCATCCGTCACCAGCATACAGCGGCTGCAATAGGGCTCCCGGAACAGCGGCATCAGGGCCTCCATATTTTTGGCAGCCGTTCCTTCCCGGATCATGATGTATTGTCCGCGCCGGAGTTTTTCCATGGCTTCCTCGATGTTGGAGCACTCGTGATCGGACTGAACGCCTGCCGCAATATAAGCATTCAGGTCCTTATCGCTCAAGAGCGGTGCATGGCCATCCACGATCTTTCCCGCTTCGGTACAGTCGCGGATCTTCTGCAGGATCTTCGGGTCACAGCGCACCGTTCCGTAGGCATTCATCAGTTCCGCAAGCCCCAGCACACGGGGATCGCCGTAGTAAGGCCGGAGCTGTTCTGCGTTCAGCACCGCGCCGGATTCATCCAGATCCGTGGCCGGCACACAGGAGGGCAGCATGAAATAAACCGAAAGGGTCAGATTTTTTGTCGTTTCCAGCATGAAGTCCAAGCCTTCCAGCCCCGCAACGTTCGAGATCTCGTGTGGGTCTGTGACCACCGCAGTGGTACCGTGGGGCAGCACTGCCTGCTCGAAAGCCGGACCACAGAGCATGGAGCTTTCGATGTGGATATGCCCATCGATCAGGCCCGGGCAGACATATTTGCCGTGCAGATCAACTTCTTTCCGGCCGTGATACGCACCCACACCCACGATCGAATTTCCGCTGATGGCAATATCAGCGGTGTCGACCTCATCGGTAAACACATTGACAATTCTGGCATTTTTCAAAACCAGATCGGCCAGAGCATCTCCTCTGCCTGCCGAGATCCGGCGTTTCAGCTCATCAGACTGCATAGAAACATCTCCTCTCTCTGAAGTTCGATTTTCTCACCTGTGGATTGGTTCTGCCCTTATTCTACCACGCCTTGCCGCTGCGGAAAAGATGCCAGGAACAAAAATGGCCCCGGAGGGCTTGTTACAGCTCTCCGGGGCCACTTTATGTGCGTTGTGCCTTGGCGCACACGACCGGCGTTTTACTCGATTGCAATCAGATTCGGGTTCTCAGGCAAAGCCTTCGTCTGCTGAGGAGCAGGCAGCTCGATGTGCAGGATGCCATCCTCGAACTTTGCGTGGATGTCTTCCTTCTTCACATCGCCCACGTAGAAACTGCGCGTGCAGGTGCCGGAGAAGGATTCGCGCCGCAGGTAGCGGCCCTTCTTATCCTTTTCATCGTTGCTGTGGCTGCGCACTGCCTGAATGGTCAGGTAGCCGTCGTCCAGTTCCATCTGGACGTCTTCCTTCTTGCAGCCCGGCAGATCAACCGCTACTTCGTAGCCGTTGTCCGTCTGTTTGACATCGGTCTTCATCATGTTTGCACCGCGCTTACCAAAGGCGCCACGAGCCTCACGGTTCATCATACGTTCCAGTGCAGCGTCATTCCAGAACGGATCGAAGAAATCATCGAACAGGTTTTCATGGAAAACAGTCGGCATAAGCATAAATCATTCCTCCAATCCCGGCGTTCGGGTCGGGGCAAAAAATCTGAAGCGTCCACTCGGAAAGGCTTTCCGGGGAGCCTTGCGGTTCTCCTTTTGCCCTTCCTCCTGAGCACGCCACTGTTATAGCACCGTTCATTAGCAGTGTCAATAGAAGAGTGCTAAAATTCATGAAAGAATAATACTTTTATAAAATCCTATGCAATCTTTTCAAAATTCAGTCGTATCATCGTGTTTTTATCATTTCTGCCGGTGCATCGGCGTAGATAGATATTTCATGCCGTTGTCCGGGACGATGACCACGATGTTCTTTCCCTGATTCTCCGGTCTACGGCCCACCTGCACCGCTGCGTGCAAAGCCGCTGCTGCCGATGTGCCCAGAAACAGTCCTTCCGCCCGCAGCACCTCATGGGCCGTTTCGTAGGCTTCCTCGGTGCGGACATTGATGCACGCATCGCTCCAGTCTGGCCGCAGATAGTCGGAAACCGTCTCGCTGACAACGTGGTAGTTGACCGCCACGCCCTGTGCGTCATTCTCAAACCGCACAGCCCGGTCGGACGAGATGCCGAAGCGGGCAGCCTCCTGCACGGCGTCCATGTTGGCACCGAGGAACAGGAACTCCCAGCCGTACTGCTCTTTTTCCCGCTCGATCATCCGGCGGATCTTCTCGTAGGTAAACCGCTTGCTGGCGTTTTCCAAGCCGTCCGTGGTGATGACAAAGATGACCTTTTCGGCGCGCTCACTCTCCGGCAGATGGCGCTGAATGTTCGCCATCTTCTCCACGCCGTAGCCAATGGCGTCCAGCAGCGCCGTACAGCCCCGGACGTAGTAGTCCTTTTCGGTCAGCGGTGCAACGGCCTTCAGCGGAAAACGGTCGTGCGGCAGCTGCACCTCATGGTCGAACAGGATGGTGGTCACGTTGGCCTCGCCCTCCTGCTCCTTCTGCCGGGTCAGCATAGCATTGAACCCGCCGATGGTGTCCTGCTCCAGCCCGCCCATGGAACCGCTGCGGTCCAGAATGAAAACAAGCTCGGTAAGATTTTTCTTCACAACAATGCCCTCCGTTTTGTGGTGTATCGCTTTCGTTGGCAAAAGGATACCACAAACCGGAGGGCAAAAGGTCAACGGGCAGGCGACAAATCACGCACCCAGCTGTTCCTGATCGTATTCAAACAATAGCGTATTGACCTGATTGATGTTATAAATTTTCTGTTCCAGACAGTACCGCACGATCCAATCCCGCTTGGAGCCATCGGAGAAGGCATAGCCCGCGCTCTTGAGCAGGTCGATGGTTTCATCTTCGGACAGGTGCAGCCCAACCGCAAAGGCCAGCACCGTTTTCTTTTTGGGGTTGTAGTCGCGATTGCACTGAATTTTGGAGAAATGCTGCCGGGAGATGTTGGACTGCTTGTACACGGTGGAGTCTTTCAGCCCCCGCTCGTCAATGAGCCGCAGCAGCCGGGTGGTGAAGCTTTCACCGAGATTATCCATCAGGCTTTCCAGACTGCGGGCTATCCTGGGTGCCGCGGCGGGTGCCGGAACTGCACCTAGCATCGGCAGGGCAGCATCCTCTTCCAGAAGCCTCCGCCGCTCTGACAATTCCCTGCGCCGACAGCCAAATCCGTAGCTTTCATCGTTCTGTGCTACATAGTGGTCGTCAATGTACTCCTCCACCGAGACGAACAGCTTCCGGCTCACGGCCAGCGAGTCCCGGTCGTAAAGCACCAAATACACGGTCAGGTCGTGCTCCATGACGTACTGTGTGATGGTGTCCACCGCAATGCGGAAGGCCTGTTCTTTGGGGTAGCCATAGTTCCCGCTGGACAGCAGCGGGAAAGCCACGCTTTCGCAGTGGTACTCTGCGGCTAATTCCAATGCGGAGTGGTAGGCACCGGCTAATTGTTCAGCTTCGCCGAACCCGCCGCCGTGCCACGCCGGGCAGACTGCATGGAAAACGTACTTTGCCGACAGCCCGAATGCCGGAGTACACACGGCTCTGCCCAAATCGCAACGGCCGATGGCTTCACAGGAAGCGGTCAGCTCCTGCTCCCCTGCCGCCTGATAGATGGCGCGGCTGGTGCCGCTGCCCTGCAAAAGGTTCTGGTTGGCCGGGTTGACAATGGCATCCGCCGCCACTTTGGTGATGTCATTGCGGATCATCAGAAACGGCATGGTAGTTCCTCCCTCATGTGGTTTTCTTCATCCTATCACATCCGATGGGACGGCGCAAGGGGTGCTCTTGTTTCCTGTCCGCGCAGCTATTATAATAGGTACAGAAAGAAGGTGAGCTTCCTGCACGACATCTGGAATCCATGGCACGGCTGCGTCAAGTGCAGCGAGGGCTGCCAGAACTGCTACATGTATTTTCTCGACCGGATACGGGACCAGAACGGGGCTGAGATCTACAAAACGAAAAGCGGCTTTTCCTACCCGCTCCAGAAAGACCGCACCGGACACTACAAAATCCAGAGTGGTGAGCAGATCCGGGTCTGCATGACCTCGGATTTCTTCTTGGAAGAAGCCGACCCGTGGCGGGCTGAGGCGTGGGGCATCATGTGCGCGCCCTTCATCGGACCGGTAAGCATCCGGCAGTACCTTTCCGCCGGGCAGATCGAACAGGTCATCTGCGGCGGCGAAAACTACGATGGTGCCCGCCCCTGCAATTTCGATTGGGTCAAGTCTCTCCGGCAGGAATGCGTGGATGCCAACGTGACCTTCTGCTTTATCGAGACCGGCACCGTGTTCATCAAGGACGGCAGGCGCTACCACCTGCCAAATAAGCAGCTGCAAAGCCGAATGGCCTGTAAATCCGGCATGAATTTTCAGGGCAGGCCCATTCATTTTGACCTCGTGGACGACTGGGGCTACCCCATCCCGCAGGAAGATCTCTATGTGCCTCATTTCCGCGCAAACTGCGAGACCTGCGGCAGCAAACTGATCTGCAACGGCTGCAGCGATTGCGGAAAATGCTTATAAAATAAAGGAGTTCTATGAAACAGAAGAAGAAATCGTTTCCCCGCAGAGTTTTTCTCTGCCTGCTGGCCATTTTGCTGGCCGTCTGCATCGCATTCGGCATTTACGTCAGCGACTACTACCACGCAGACCCCGCCGCCGAGGATGCGCTGGTATCGGATGACGTGGTGAGCGTCACCAAGCAGAACGTCAACTGGGTCTTTGCGCCGGAAGCTCCCACCGCCGGGCTGATCTTCTATCCGGGCGGCAAGGTGGAAAACACCGCCTATGCTCCCCTCCTGCACGACCTTGCCGAGGACGGCATTCTGTGCGTGCTGGTAAAGATGCCCTGCAATCTGGCTGTACTGGACATGAACGCGGCGGACAGCATCCCGGAACGCTTTTCCGAAGTCACAGACTGGTACATCGGTGGGCACTCGCTGGGCGGGGCCATGGCGGCAAGCTATGCGGCCAAACACACCGATGAACTGGACGGTCTGGTGCTGCTGGCGGCCTACTCCACCGCCGACCTGACCGACAGCGGCCTGCGGGTCTATGCCGCCTACGGCAGCGAGGACGGCGTACTGAACCGCGAAAAGTACGAAGCAGACCGCACAAATCTTCCACAGGACACCACCGAAACGGTCCTTGACGGCGGCTGTCATGCCGGGTTCGGCAGTTACGGTGCGCAGAAGGGCGATGGCACACCCACCATCTCTGCCGAGGAACAACAGCGGCAGACGGCGGACGCGCTGGCGGCATGGATGAATCTTCAATAAAAAGCAAAATATCCCGGCCATTTTCCTGCAAATCACAGGAGAATGGCCGGGACTTTCTTTCGTATTCCGTAAATCAGGAATCAATACAAATGAAATTTATGACTGATCTGGTGTGCAATTTCATCCGGCAGCGGGCGGAAACCGATGCAGGTCAGGGTCATGCCTTCTCCGTTTTCATCAAATTCTTCCGGCTCCAGCTCGGTGTGGCAGGCATCCCGGATGAGGAAGAAGTCTTTGTTTTCCACCAGTCCCAATTCCTCGGCAATTGTCTTTGCTTTCAGCAGTTGATTGCGGTTCTTTGCCCCGCAGATAGTTTTGGTAAAAGAGCCATCGAACCATTCTTCATAGGTTGCTTTCTCCAACATGATTTCTGCTCGATAGCCGGTAATTTCTCCGTCTTTCTCGATGGGTTCCACGCCCTGTCCCATACCGATGGGGTCGGTGAGGAACGCCAGCGAAGCGTGGCAGCACTGCGCCGCCAGCTTACCGGGAGACATCTGCAGATCTTTTCGTGCAATGATGAGTTGACGCATTTTTTCTCCTTCTTACGACAGCTTGATCTTTAAATCTGCCAACAGATTCACCGCTTCCAGCAGCGAAAATTTCGCATCCTTCAGGCGGCTGCCCAGAATGTCCACCTTATAACCGGCGGCATCCCGGAAATCCGCCTTGCGCAGGTCACACTGGTAGAATTCCGTTTCGTGAAGTTCCACGCCCTTGAAATTCGCCAGCTGCATCTCGCATTTGGCAAACATTGAGCCGACAATTTCGTTGCCATCCGAAAAGTCGAAGCGGTTAAAGTTCATTTCGGTGAAGGTGTTATATTTCAGACTGCACTCTTTCAGCGTGTGGATAGGGTCCGGGAAGGCACCGTTGGACATCAGCGGTTCCCACTCAATTTCATTCAGGCGGCAGTCCTCAAAATCCAGCGACTGCACCGAAGAATGAGTGCTGCGCAGACCTGTGATCTCACACCGCACGAACCGACACTCGTTCAGGGTGGTATGGTCCAGCCCGCATTTTGTAAAGGAACAGTCCACAAATACGCAGTCCGCAAAATCGCAGCTTTCAAAGACTTCCCCGGTGAACGACAGGTCAGCAAACCGTTCACCTTCACAATAACGCTCTGTCATAAAATTCTCCTGTCAGCGCAGTTCTTCCAGCAGAGCCGTGCAGCCTTCCAGTACATCCTGCCAGGTAGCCTCAAAATCCCCGGTATACCACGGGTCGGCCACATCGCCGGGGCGGCGGGTGTGATCCATCAGCAGAGACACTTTATGCTCCGGGTCGCCGCCCACAAAGCGCGCCATATTGCGCAGGTTGTTGTGATCCATGGCGATCAGGTAATCGTAGGTTTCGTAATCCCTCCGGGTCATCTGCCGGGCGGTTTTACCCTCGCAGGAGATGCCGTGCTCGGCCAGCTTCCGCCGGGCGGGCGGATAGACCGGATTGCCGATCTCCTCGGTGCTGGTGGCGGCGGATGCAATTTCAAATTTATCAGAAAGCCCGGCTTTGGCCACCAAGTCTTTCATTACAAATTCGGCCATTGGGCTGCGGCAAATGTTGCCGTGGCAGATGAAAAGCACTTTCGTCATGTCAAAATATTTCCTTTTATCATATCATTTCAGGTTCAGAAAGCGTACGTCCAAAATTCAGTTCTGTCTCAAGAATTCCCGCAGCACATCCTCTGGGCGGGGTGTATGGTTCGGGTACTTTTCCCGCAGCAGTGCGGCGGCACCATCCATAATGTAGGGCACACCCACAATGTCCAGCATCGACACATCGTTATAATTGTCGCCAAAAGCCATCACATCGGCAAGGGCGATGTCCAGGGTCTTGCAGATGCTGCGCACACCGATGCCCTTGTTGGCAAAGGTGGTGTCGATCCAGTACGGCCCTGCCACAGCGCAGTTCGCCTCTTTCCATCGTGGGACAAACCGTTCCGTGTAAGATTCTACGCCTTCGTACAGATACACCGATACTTTTGTGATCTCCTCCGGCACCTCGGAAGGGTCATGGATGATTTGATAATTGTTCCCGATCCAGCATCTTGCAAACCAATGTACTGTTTTCAGAACAACCTTTCAGCAGGAAATCGCTGCTGACTCCCATTGCATCCGACAGGCGTCCCAAGTGGTCTACTCCCAGATTGCGCTGTCCTTTTTCCATGCGCGAAGCTGCTGCACTGAAATTTCAGCTTCTGCTGTAAGCCGTTCCTGCGTCCAGCCTTTTTCGAGGCGGCTTCCGCGGATTCTGTTGCCGACTTGCACTTTGTCATAACTCATATTCGGTCGTCCTTTCTGCTGCTACGCAGCGGTTTGGGCGGAGGAACTGGGTTTTGTTTACAATCCTCCCTGCGATAAAGATGCTTTCTCCTTTTCCGCATACCAGTATAATGCATGCGGATTCAAATTCGACTTTATTTCACAAAAGCGAATTTGCTCATAAATTACCACAGAGTATTTTTTCCGTCAAGTCCTTTTTTGCGGCGGAACGTGACAAATTCACACAACAAACTCACAAGAATGAATATCTGCACTCGAATTACACATATTTCACTATAAACTCGTTTCAAAAACATCAATATGTCTTAGTTTGCAGCGCAAACACATCAAATTTTCTACGTTTTTCACAGGTCTCATTTTCACGATTCCACGCAAAAAATTGAACGCTATCAGCGTTCAACAAACGCATATAGTGTGCCTACTCATTTTATCCATCCCATTTATACACAGTTCCGAACCAAAAGAACCGCATAAAGTTCTCATCAAAAAACAGGGAGTGACATCAAATCACTCCCCGTTTGCATTGATTGTATCAGAGTTTCGTCATCCAGAGCCCATGCAGATTGCAGTATGCGTAAACGGCCACCGGTTTTTCACTGCCCAGTTCAAAAACAGTGCTGGGAGCCTGCCCCGGATTCAGATAGCGGATCTGCCCGCCGTTCTCAGTCTCCACAAAAATCCACTGAATATAGTGAACATCCGCCATGGGGTGCTCCACCGCGCCCACTGTGACCGTGAGACGACTGCCGGAAAGCTCTGCCACCGGCAGATGCTTCTCGCCGCTGGCTTCCACCGTATTGGGAACCAGCTCTTTCATTTTCTCCCCGCAGCAGACCAGCGGAACGCCTGCGTTATGGATGGTAGTGACGAGGTTGCCACAGTGATTGCAGATGTAAAACTTTGCCTTCATATCGAAATCCTCCATTGGAATGTTGTCGGTGTGTTTCTTGTATCTATATGATAACATTTCCTATTTATGATTTCTGTGACTGAATCACGCAAAGCGTTTTTGGGCTCACTTGCAATAAATCTCAATGGCTTTCTGCGCAAATTCTGCGGCACCGGCACCGCCGGCAGCATTAATGTTTTCCGTAAATGCTCCGCCTGCCCCATACATCTGCCCCAGCTGATTCAGGATCACCTTGGAACAGTTATAGTAGTGCTCTGTGATAAACTCCTGCAGCTTCTTCACCTGTGCCTGCACTTCAGAGTCCGCCGGGTCTTTGCTCTGCATCCCGCCGAATGCCGCCACGATGTCCATCAGTTGACTGCTCATGTCTTTGACCTCTTTCTCAGTCTTATGGGCAGTTTTTTCCTCAAACTCTTTGTATTCCGGCGTTTCGCCCCATTCCTTTTTGGCCTGCTCGGTATACTTCTTGATCTTCTGCGTATCAAATGCGGTAAAGTCCATAACCATTCCTCCTGTGGATCGAATTTTCTGCGCAAGGCCGATCAGATCTTCAAGATGCTGCTTTTTCAATGTCAGAAGTGTGATCTGCTGTTCCAGTGCTTTCTGCCGGTCAAAAGCAGGATTCTCCACGATTTTCTGGATGTCCTTCAGCGGAAATTCCAGTTCCCGGAACAATAAGATCTGCTGCAAACGTTCCAGCGCGGCATCGTCATACAGCCGATAGCCTGCTTCGGTACGGCCCGCCGCGCGCAGCAGACCGATTTTATCGTAATATTGCAGGGTCCGGATGCTCACTCCGGTCCGCTTGCTCACTTCGTTCACTGTCATCATCTTGCTGTCCTCCCTTGCGACAGCCACAGTATACGCTATGACGCTGCGTCAGGGTCAAGAGGTTTTCTGAAAAATTTTTCAGCCTTCCCTCTGCTCCACGATTTCCAAGCTGTCACGCCCCACACGGCAAAGCAGAAACAGCACCCGCACACCTGCGGCTTTGGCTTCGGCCAGCGCCGTACCAAACTCTGACTGCGTCCTGACATTTGGCCGCACCTCAGTGATGCCTTCCATCTGAATCACGAAAGCCACTGCGCACCGATACCCTGCCTGCTGTGCCTGTGCCAGCTCGTGCAGGTGCTTCACACCCCGCTCGGTAGGTGCATCCGGGAAGTAGCCGATACCGTCCACTTCCAGTGTGCAGCCTTTGACTTCCAGCAGGTACTTCTGTTCGCCCTTTTCCATGTAAAAGTCGATGCGGGACTTGCCATAGGTGAATTCCGGCTTGATATAGTCGTAGCCCTGTTTTGCAAGCCACTCCCCTACCACCTTATTGGGTGCCTGACTGTCCATATTGACCCAGCCGAGGCCCTGCTTGTGTACCGCCACAAGGTCGTATTTTGTTTTGCGTTTCGGGTTATCTGACACTTCCAGCCGAACCGCCGTACCGGGCAGTAGCAGTTCCTTGCACCGCCCGGTGTTCTTGACATGGACGGTTTCCACTGCTCCATTCACTCCCACATGGGCAATAAAGCGGTTGGGACGGTCAACAAAAATGCCGTCTGCGATTTCTCTGTATTTCAATGTTTACTCCATTTTTGTCTGATACGCCTGCGCCGTCCGGGCATCGAAGCCGCAGAAAATCACCTGCATGGCGTAATCCGCGTGATCTTCCAGCCACTGTGCCACTGTTTTGACTGCAATCCCGGTGGCAGCATCCAGCGGGTAGCCATACACGCCGGTCGAAATTGCCGGGAAGGCAATGCTGTGGAGTTCATACTCTTTGGCAAGGTCCAGCGAATTGCGGTAGCAGTCCGCCAGCTGCGCGGCATCCTCTGCTGTGCCGGAATAAATCGGGCCTACCGTATGAATGATATGCTTTGCTCTCAACCGGTAGCCCTTAGTGATTTTTGCTTCTCCGGTGCGGCAGCCGTGTAGCGTGCGGCACTCCGCCAACAGTTCCGGCCCTGCTGCCCGGTGGATGGCACCATCCACACCGCCGCCACCCAGCAGACTCCGATTGGCCGCATTTACGATGCAGTCACAGTCCAGTTTAGTAATGTCACCCTGCACCACTTGAATCTGTTTTTTTACTTTTTCAGAAATCATTATAAACACCTCACTTTTTGAGCAGCTCCAGCGCCTTGTCCATGGGCACACAATCGGCATAGCGATCCGGCCAGAGGAACTCATTATAATAGCGGTAGCTCTGCTCCCCTGTCATGTACTCGTTGTTCTGCGTGGAATTTGCATAGGCAGGAACGATCATGTGCAGGCCATGCTCAAAGCCCGCCTCCACCGTTGCATTGATGCAGAAGTCGGTCATGATGCCGCAGACCATCACATCTTTTTCGCCCTTTTCCGTCAGATATTCCAGCAGACCGCTTTCTTTTTTGAACGCACTGCATACAGTCTTGACGAACCGTTTTTCAGTCAGCAGTGGCGCAAACCCGGAATAGACCTCGAATTCATCGTCCCCGATGGAAAAGCCTGTGCCGGACCCATCGTCATGCTGGACATAGACGACCTCGATTCCCTGTTCGCGGGCAGTCCGGATCAATTCCCTGATGTTGCTGACAAACGTTTCAAACGCATACAGGCGTTCATCCACGATACCTTTCTGTGTATCCACAACCAGTAAAACCATGTGTAAGCCCTCCTGTTTTTCTTTGATTTCATGCTACCATAGACCGCCGTTTTCTACAAGCAGATTCGAAAAATCCCCACAGGGAAAACCTGTGTTTCACCTGCAGGGATTGATTCAACCACCCAAGATGATCAGAATCAGCACCACGACCACTGCAACGGCGATCAGGCAGCCGCATCCGCTGCCGTCCCCGCCGCCACCGCCATTGTTGTTGTGGTTTCCGCCGCCACCACCGCCGACGGACGAACCGCCGAAGTTGCGGTTGAACGCCGTCATGTACTGGGCATAGCCCGTATCGCCTTTGCGCTCCAGAAAGCCTTTCTGTACCAGTTTTTCAATCGTAGCAGCTCTGGTAGCAGGGGTACCGATTCCGGTTCGTTCCACATCGTCTTCCATGCTGTCTGCACCGGCAGACTGCATGGCCGAAAGCAGAAGGTCCTCGTTGTAGTGCTTCGGCGGGGAGGTCTTCCCCTCTTTCAGCTCTGTGCCTGCAATGCTGCACCGGCTCTGCCTTTGCACATCCGGCAATGCTGCAGGTTCTTTCTTTTTGCTCAGCAAATCACCCAGCACTCTGCGCTCAATGCTTTTCCAGCCCTCATCCAACACCACCTTGCCTTTTGCCGAAAATTCTTCCCCGGCGCAGATCGTGGTCAGAACGGTTTCTGCATAGCGGTACGGCTCTCCCACGGCACAGAGCAGCCGTGCCGCAATCAGCCGCAGGATGCTCATTTCACCGGCAGGCAGTGCGGCAAGGTCTGCCCGTGCCACGCTTGCCGTAAGCAGCAGCGCGTGGTGGTCCGTGACCTTGCTTCCGTTGATTACCTGCTGCACATGAACCAGAAGTTTTTCTTCTGCACCAAAAATCGCAGCCGTTCCGGATGCAAGGCCCGGCAGTGATTCTGCCATATCCTCCGTCAAAAATCGGCTGTCTATGCGGGGATAGGGAATCAATCTTTTTTCGTACAGGCTCTGCGCATAGTTCAAGGTCTGCTGCGCCGTAAACCCCAGCAAGCGATTGGCATCCCGCTGGAGCGTGGTGAGATCGTAAAGCTGCGGCGGATTTTCGGATTTTTCTTTGCGTTCTGCATCCTGTACCACAGCACAAGCCTCCTTTCGACAGGAAGTGAGCAGAGCTTCGGCATGCTCAATATCCGCATGGTGATGCCGATGAAGAAGGACTGCAGGAACAGCCCGAACAGGGGGCCTACGTCCATGCTCATCATGCTGGATTGCAGCATGGAAAGCCCGATGTCGTTCACCCGTGTGTTGCCGCTGATGATGCCGCTGGAATTTGCCACCACCTGCTGCGTCACATCGAACACCGCCATGATGATGTCGAAGGTGTTGGAGATCATCCAGACCGAAATGGCAGTCTTGAAGATCCATTTCATCAGCAGTGCCGGTTCAAACTGCGCCATGTTGTTGAGCTGAGTGATCATCTCAATCAGCTCATAACAGGCGATAAAGGTCAGGATGATGCCCGCAATGGGCAGCACCACATTTCTGGACAGTGCTTCAATCATGGCGAACACGCGTGGTTCAAAACTGGATGGTTTGGTGCCGACTTGCTGGGCGATACCGCCCACTTGGGTGTTCACATCATCGAACAGGCCGGAAAGATTGGACATGATTGCCGCTGTCAGCAGCGACTTGATCCAATCCGAGATCGCTTTGAGAACGGTTTCCATTCAGTCACCGTCCTTAGCAGAAAAATAAGGTGGGTCAAAAACTGCATAAAAAACACTTCCTTTCGTTGATGGGTGGATAAAAAACACGGCTTGGAGTACCCCCTGAATCTAAAATCCGGCCCTTGATTCTCCGCAGAAAACAAGGTAGAATGAAGAAAAGCAAGCCCACAGAAATGTGGGACGCGCCGCGTTCTGTGCAAGAATGCACAAAATGTACCAGAAGGAGGACCACCAGATGAAAAAAGTCACACGCCGTCAATTTTTGAAAACGACTGCGGCAGTCGGCGCTCTCGGAGCAGCCGCTTCCGCCGGGGCAGTTCCGGCAGGAGCCTGCATCGATCCGCCGCCCGCGGCGGGCTACCCGCAGCAAATCACGATTGGGGCTTACGATTGGGGACCGTGCGTCAGCAGCACCCAGTTCAAATTGCGGCAGTCCGTCCGGGCGGAGAGCGTTCAGGCAAGCGACTTCCAGAGTGCTTACGAGACCAAAGACAGCTACGACTGGTATCAGACCTCCGCCGGGACCGCAACAGCATCCGGTACACTCCCTGTGGTGGACGCCTGCCCCTGCAACAGCGATGGCTTCCGCGCCGCCAGCGCCCGGATGCTCCGGCTGGAATTTTCGCCGGTGAAGCAGGACGCAAATGTGGTGGGTAGCGTCTTTCGGTTCGACCCGGCACAGCACACCACCAGCTGGTGCAGCGATTATACGCTTTCCATCCAGCTCTCCAAGGATGCCTCGCTCTCGGCTGCGCTGTTCGGCCTTCCGGTCACAAAGGTTGAGGTGAACCCTGCCATCGACTTCTCGCGGGCGCGCATCCCGGCACTGAACCCGTTCCGATTAGACGGAAAATTTACCGGAAGCGACGGACGCACACTTTTGTATGCGTCTTATGAGCCTTCCGGTGCGGTGGAGGTACCGCTTGTGGTCTGGCTGCACAGCGGGGAAGAGTGCGGCAGCGATGTCCGCATCCCGCTGCTGGCCGAAAAGGTTTCTGCGCTGGCGGGAAAGGCGTTTCAGGATGCATTGGGCGGTTCGGCTTTTGTTCTGGTGCCGCAGACCAGCGAGGTCTGGGACGACGCGCAGGTGCTCACGCTGCGGGAACTCATCGAGCAGTTTGCAGCAGAGCATCCGAACCTGGACAGAACGCGCATTTACCTTGGCGGCAGCGGCGCAGGTGGTGCGATGACGCTAAAAATGCTGTTGCAGGCCCCGGACTTTTTCGCGGCGGCATTCCCCATCAGCGAGACTTGCCCGGACGCGGCCCTTTCGGAAGCACAGATCACGGCACTGTCCAAAACGCCGCTCTGGTTCACCTATGCAAAAGACTGGCTCCCCGCCGACCCCGGCCAGTACACCGCTGCAACCGTTCGCCGGTTGCAGCGGCTCAATGCGCCGGTCCGACAGACCGCGTGGGAGCAGGCACCGGAGCAGGCCGTGAATGTTTTTTACCGCAATCGCCTTGGCACAATTTACTGCCACGAGGGCGATTGGAGCTGGATCTATTTCTTCAACGACCAGTGCGTGGATGACGCCACAGGAGAGCACCTTTGGCAGTGGCTGGGACAGCAAAAGCGCTGAGGAACATAGCTTTTCCTTTCCGGAAGGGCAATTTTCTCTATGGAAAAGGGCAAACGCCGTTTCCAGAGGAAATCGTTTTGAAAGCAGCCCAAACAGCATCTGGCAGCTTCTCCGACAATGGGAGAACATGCCCATTCACCACGAGTACAAAACCAGACAGAATTTCTCATGTGCCATAAAGTAACATAAAAAACAACAGACAGACGACACAATTCCGCAATGATTGATGCTTGACAGTCTCCTTCAAGTTCGCTATAATAATAAACGCAAAACTTTAGTGGACTTTTCCGGATTCAATCATCTTTTTGCCACACAGCTATCTTGTGATAGTTGTGTGGCTTTTTTGTTGCCTGTATCTCGGAAGTATTAGCAGAATGGAGGACTATATCTGTATGGGGGAAAAATTTTTTGTCTCTTATCAAGACGTGCCGTAGTGTACGGGCTTATAAATCGGAATCTGTCCCTTCCAAGGCTTTGGACGCTGTACTGGAAGCAGGGACTTATCCGGCCCAGGAAGCCGGTCAGCCTGCAGCACGCAAACAAAACTATATTGTTCGGACAATTTGTGGAGAAGAGGGAAAGCATGCAGACCAATAACAAAATGGCGGTTGCGCCCGTTGGAAAACTCATCTGGCAAATGTCGATACCGCCGCTGATTTCCATGTTTCTGCAATATTCCTATAATCTGATAGACAGCGCGTTTGTAGCGCGGCTGAGTGAAAATGCTTTGACGGCGGTTTCCCTGTCGTTTCCCATTACAACTTTGATGAATGCGTCATCTATCTGGATCGGCGTTGGCGTGAATGTACTGATTGCAGGGTATCTTGGGGAGAAAAAGCAGGATGAGGCAAATACTACCGTCACACATGGATTGTTACTGGCCTTTGGAATTGGTGCTTTGCTCAATCTTCTGTCATTACTGATTATGAAACCCTACTTTAGGGCATTCACCAATAACGAAGAAATTTATCAGTTGAGTCTTGCCTATATGAGCGTATGTTCGTTCATGCAAATTCCCAACATGGTGCATATCGCAATCCAGAAGATGATACAGGCTACTGGGAACATGATTGCTCCTATGTGGTTCCAGATTGCAGGAGTGGTCGTTAATTTTGTATTTGACCCACTTCTAATTTTTGGTATTGGTGTTTTTCCAGCTATGGGAATCCGTGGCGCTGCGGTGGCTACTGTTGCGGGCTATTTGTTATCCATGATTTTGGCATTTGCCTTGCTGCTGGGCAAAAAACAAAAAGTGCGGATAAAGATTAAAGAATTTCATATACAAAAGTGGATGATTGCCCGTATATTCGCCCTTGGCTTACCATCTTTCATTATGAATGCCCTCAGTTCGTTTATGGTGACATTCGTCAATCTGTTTCTGGTGGCGTATTCCGATACGGCGATTGCATTCTTCGGTGCGTATTTTAAGGTGCAGCAGCTGATCGTTATGACAGTAAACGGCTTGATTCAGGGCTGTTTGCCTATTATGCGGTTTAACTATGGTGCGGGAAACAGAGATAGGCTGCACTCCGCTTTCCGATACGGAACCGCTTTGGTCTCCGGTATGATGATACTGGGAACATTGACCGTCAACTTCTTTCCGGCGCAGCTTTTGGAATTATTTACAGCGTCGGAAGCCATGCGCTCCTTTGGAATATCCGCTATGCGGATCATGGCGGCAAGCTATCTGTTTTGCGGTCTCTCTACCATGATTTCCACCTATTTTCAGGCGACAGAAAAAGTAGGTTCCAGTATAGTGATTCAATTATGCAGACAACTGCTTTTCCTTGTTCCTGCCTTATGGTGTCTGAACAAATTATTCCAACTGAACGGAATCTGGCTTGCATTTCCTGTTGCGGAAACCGCCACTATGCTCATTGCTCTCATAATAATGGCATGGCATCGCCACAAAAATATCTTATAAAAATTGCCTTCCTTTCAGGTAACAGTGAATATTCGATTTGCAATGCGTTCCCTCTTTATAATAAGAATCCGTTTTCCACGGAGGGGCTGGAAATGCTTGCAAGTAAATATGTACGGGGCGGCAATCGCCGCCCGGAAAAGCTTAGCCGAACAGACCAGACAGCAGAGGAATCAGAGTAATGCCGACCAATGCGACACCGCCGCCAGCCATGAGCTGCTTCATGCCCTGGCTCTTTACTGATGTGCGATAAAGAAGTAATAGAAGTGTAAAAAATTTTGCCGTTCCTATCCGGCACTTGCGCATTGTGTCGGATAGGTCGGGCGGTTATTCGGGCAAGTCCACCTTGCCAACAAAAGAATAATAAATCTCAATGTCCTGTCTGCGGGTCTTGTTCTCGTCATAGCTGCACTCATGCACAACGATTTTCTCTACAAACTCCCGCAGCAGAGTAGGGGTAAGTTCTTCAAAGCTGGTATGCCGCCGGACAACATTCATAAACTTTTCTGCGTTCACGGTGGCTTCCTGTGCTTTGGAAAGCTCCGCTTGAATAGCAGCGGCTCTTTCTTTCAGCTCCCGTTGCTCTGCTTCATAGTCTGCCGACAGCTCTGTGAAACGCTCGTCTGATATGCGCCCGGTCACGCTGTCCTCATACAGCCGCTTGAAGATAGCGGATAACTCGGCTATGCGTTTCTCGGAGGCTTCCAGTTCCTTTTTCTTGGCGGCGTTCCTGCGTTTGCCCCCGTCCTCGTTCTGCTCAATCAAGAGTTTCATAAACCGGGCTTCATGCTTTGCCGCATAGCTGGTCACTTTCCGCAGATTGGAGAGTACACCAGCGGTCAAGAGGTCGGTGCGGATAAAGTGCGCCGTACAGTCATGGGTGCGTTTCTTGTAGTTGCCGCAGATATAACAGTCCTGCTTGCGCTTGTCCGTCTGGTATCGCTGCTGATACATCACGCTGCCGCAGTCCGCACAGAACAGTATGCCGGAGAACAAACCCACTTCATCATAGCGGTTTGGGCGTTTGCGCTGTTTGCGAAGCTCCTGCACCCGTTCCCATGTTTGGGTGTCTATGATAGGCTCGTGGTGGTTCTCGAAAATCACTTGCTTTTCCGGGGGATTTTCTACACTGTGCTTGACTTTGTAAGAAAGTTTTTCTGTCTTGAAATTTACCAGACAGCCTGTGTATTCCCGGTTTTCAAGGATATGCACTACGGTATTGGTCGCCCACTTGCACTCATAGCCGGGGTGGTAGCGGCGGGTGCTGC
>OGEZ01000212.1_pt1 | contig 63339 bp, 52 predicted proteins | sample 1570831 | NCBI WGS metagenome assembly OGEZ01 (sample SAMEA2582059, study PRJEB24529) | metagenome | biome: Human gut stool | place: China | collected 2011 | reverse complement strand
AAAGCCAGATAAAAAGGCTGTTTTTTTACCTATAAAATCAGTATATGCTGAATAAATAAGTACTTAATAATCAATATTCTTTTTAATGCGTCAGCCCTGAAGGGAGGGTGCGCCAAGCTGGCTTGGAGAAGGTGGAAAGAGAAAAGATTGTTGGTCTGAATATCAATATTCTGAGATATTCAAGACGGATAAGGATTTGACGGTCTATTCTCGTATGCCTTTGTATCTTAATCGTTATGACTGCTGGCATACGGAAGCATATCCTCTTCAGCAATGGGAAATATCCTCAGATACATTGTCTGTATGTGGGTATTTCTGTCAGAAGGCTGTTTGCCGTTTCAGAGGACGTGATTTTGTGGCATGGTTTGCACCGGGTATACCTGTAAGTAATGGCCCGTGGAAATTTGGAGGTTTGCCAGGACTGATACTGAAAATATATGATACGGATAGTCTTTATATTTTTGAGTGTGTACATATTGAACAGGTAAATTTCCCCATAAAAAAGAAGGATTATAGCAAATACAAGCCTGTAGAGCGTAAAAAACTTCTGAAATTGCAACGTCAGATAAATGAGAATTATTTTAAGACTGCCGGGATTATTGATGGAAGGACTAAACAGGTGATGTCGCGTTTTACTTCGTATGAACCGTTGGAACTGGAATAAAATATATTATAGATACCTAAAATTATGAGCAGGATGTTTTTATTTGTCTGTTGGTACTTCTGTTTTGCAGCGGTCATGGCGCAGAACAAGCAAGGATTCACATTTAGTCCACCTACCAGTGCAAATTTGGATAAGGCAACAGTTGTTGATACTGGCTATTTAAGAATAAGTTATGCTTTTAATGCAGACAGTATAGATAATATAAATACCTATATTGATTTGCAGTGCCTTGAAATAGGTAATAATATATCCAAATACTATAGCCGGTTTGTTAGCAATTCGGATTCTTTGTGCCATATATGGCGTAAAGAACACCCAAAAGCACAAAATTTACCGAGATGGCTTGGTGAAGGAGGGAGATATAAAAATCGTTGGTCGGAGTATCAGTTTTCTGAAATTTTTAAAACAGCAAAGGATTTGACGGTTTATTCCCGTATGCCTATGTATTTCAACCGTAACGACAGCTGGCACACGGAAGCATACCCTCTTCAGCAGTGGAAAATAGATGCTGACACGTTGTCTGTGTGCGGGTATCTGTGCCAGAAAGCTGTCTGCCGCTTCAGGGGGCGTGATTTTATAGCATGGTTTTCACCAGAGATACCGATCAATAACGGGCCGTGGAAATTTGGCGGATTGCCCGGATTGATATTAAAGCTTTATGACAAAGATAAGCTTTATACTTTTGAGTGTGTAAGTATTGAGCAATTTAATTTTCCCATAAAGAAGAATGATTACAGCAAATACAAGAAAGCAGAGCGCAAAGAATTGTTGAAGCTGCAGCGTCAGCTGAATGAGAATTATCCCAGAATGATAGGCGCGCGGGATAGTAAAACCAAGCGTCCTGTTTCAAAATTCACTCCATACGAACCTTTGGAACTGGAGTGAAATAATAATCGTAAAATAATATATGCTATGGAATACATTACGTCAGATACTATAATCAAAGCGCTTGCAAACTTGCCGCAACTGGTGTTTGAAGTGACAGATGAATGCAATCTTAGATGCAGGTATTGTGCCTATGGCGAGTTCTACGATGATTATGATTGCAGAGAGAATAAGAAGCTTCCGGTAGAATATGCGACAAGATTAATAGATTATTTGCTTCCATACTGGAATTCGAACAGGAATGCATCAGCCATGTCTTCTATAAGAATATCCTTTTATGGAGGAGAGCCGCTTTTAAATTTTGAGTTTATTGAGAAGATTGTAGATTATGTAAAGAACAAGATTGATTGTCCTAACCATGTCTTTACATATTCGATGACCACCAATGCGATTCTCCTTGACAGATACATGGACTTTCTCAAAGAATACGATTTTTCTATTTTGATAAGCTTGGACGGGAATGAGGAGAATGATGCATATAGGATTGATTGTGCAGGAAATGGTTCATATGGCAGAGTGATAAGGAATGTTGACAGGCTGCGTGATAAATATCCGGATTTTTTTGAGAGAAATGTAAATTTTAATGCAGTATTGCATAATAAGAACTCTGTCGAAGGCATTTATGAGTTCTTTAAGGCTAAGTATAATAAAATCCCGCGTATCGGAGAGTTGAATACAACGGGTATAAGGAAAGATAAGATTAAAGAGTTTTATCAGGCATATAAAAGTACGGCTCAGAGTCTTCGGCAAGCAGAACATTATGATGAAATAGAGCGGGAACTGTTTATGGAAAGTGTAAACTATAAAAGTCTGGCTTTATTCCTTTTTCAATACAGCGGATATGTATATAATGATTATTTGGAATTGTTGTATGATAAGAAGCAGCTCTTGCCTTTACCGACCGGCACGTGTTTGCCGTTTACAAAAAAGATGTATGTGACAGTGAATGGAAAAATATTGCCGTGCGAAAGGATCGGACATCAATTTAGTTTGGGACATATAACCCCAGAGGAGATTGTATTGGATATACAAGGGATAGCGGATAAATATAACGGCTATTATTCCAGAATGGAGAAACGATGCGGCACGTGTAAAAATAAAGAACTTGTATACAATGCTTGTTTAATCTGAAAGGAATGCCGGAAAATCCAGTTTGTTATGGATATATGGGTAAAGAGGAGTTTGATAAATATGTGGAACGGCAATTGGATTTCTTGAGAAAACACCCAGAAGCTTATCGGAAAATAATGGAAAATGTGATAAGAGTGTAAAAATGATTCGTAAGCGGCTGATATTATATCTTCTGTTCTGCTTTTCTGCGGTTTCATTGCTGAATGCGCAGAGCAGAATCTCCGGCAGGGTGACAAACAAGTCCGGCCTGCCATTGAAAGCGAATGTCAGTATAAAGGAGAAAGGTAGCAGCCTGATAAGTTCCTTTACAATGACGGATGACAATGGTGAGTTCGCTTTGGAATATTCCGGCGGCAAGGACAGCCTTGCATTGACGGTGTCGGGAATGACAATTGGAAAGTATGAAAAACATATACCGAACATCTCCCATAGATATGACATAAAAGTGGAGGAAAAGAGTGTGAAGCTGAAGGAGGTGACGGTGAAGGCCTTGAAAATAACTCAGGAAAAGGATACGCTGAATTATCTTGTAAGTGCCTTTGCCGACCAGAATGACCGTGTAATAGCGAATGTCCTGAAGAAAATGCCTGGAATAGAAGTCGCGGACGATGGCAAAATATCATTTAACGGAAAAGCTGTCAGTAAATTTTATATAGAAGGAATGGATCTGCTGCAGGGGAAATACGGTATTGCTACCAATAACATGCCGACTAAATCTGTAAGCCTGGTGCAGGTGCTGAAGAATCATCAGCCTGTAAAGGTCTTGCAGGATAAGCAACCGTCGGATGCGGTTGCCATAAACATACGGCTGAAGGATGAGGCTAAAGGTGTCTTTATCTTTTCCGGAATGCTGGGAGCCGGATACCAGCCTTTTCTGTGGGCTGCAGAGGCTAACGGCATGTTGTTTGGAAAGACATACCAGACAATGACAGCATATAAGGGAAACAATGCCGGTGATAACGTGACAAATGAGTTCAAGTCTCATTACGGCAACGATGGTGAAACGGGTTCTTCCGGAAACATGCTCCGCGTGCAAAGCCCTTCGATGCCGAACATTTCTTCCAAACGGTATTCCCGTAACAATTCTCATGCCATATCGACCAATCATCTGAACAAGCTGAAACGTGGAGGAGAATGGACTACTGGTGTCACATACTACAACGACAAGATAGAGAAGGAGGGAATATCTGTAACGGAACAATATCTGCCGGGCGGTGACAGACTGATGATAGAAGAAAAGTTAAGTTCCGTAAATTATATGCATAATCTTGGAGTTGCATCGCGCGTCAATATCAACAACAAGGAGAAATACATCAATGACAAGTTTTATGTAAATGCAAACTGGAATGAAGATTTTGGTACGGGAATTGTCTCGGGCAGCAATCATAATGTCAGAAGCGTTGTTAATCAGCATCTTGACCGGCCGCTGCTTTCTTTTGGAAATTCCTTTAATATGATAAAGGAGATAGGTAAAAGCACATATAATGCTTTTTTAAACGCAAGTTATAATGAAGAGCCGCATACGCTCAGCGTTTCTCCGGTAGATTATTGGGAAGGGGTTGCGATAGACTCTTTGTCGCAGAATCTGCTTATGCGCAGGATAAAGGTGAACGCAGTGTTGTCTTATGGGCTGAAGCTGAAAAACTTTTATTTGGATTATTCCTTACGTGGAAATGCAGATTTTCAGAATATGGAGTCCGATATGGACGGAAATGTTCCGGCATCAGGTCCGGATTTCTCCGACAAGATGTGGAGAAATGATTTGTGGTATAATGATTTGCGGACTGGCATAATGCAGAGCTATTCTTTTAAGACGGACTATATACGAATAAGCCTTTCACTGCCTCTGATGTATTACAGACTTGCAGTTGACGACCGGTTGCGGCCGGACTTGAAAACTTATCACAAGCTGCTTTTCACCCCTTCTTTTTCTCTGAACTATAAGCCGGACAGTTGGGGAGTTAACATTCAGGGCAGCTACATGAACAATTTTGGGGGAATCAGTTCGGCGTATAGCGGATATGTAATGCAGGGATATAGAAACCTTCTGAGCAATGAGATGGACAAGCTGCTTGAAAACAGGCAGCTCCGTTTTACTGGGGGGATAGAGTATGAAAACGCCTTTAATTATTTGTTCTTTAATGCAGGGGGCGGAGTGATCCGTAACTGGAGGAACCTGCTGTACGGTTATAGCTATTCCGGCATCATGCGTGTCAAGCAGACACTGGATTATGCGACTGTTTCCGATACTTATAGCGGAAAGTTCAGTCTGCGAAAAGGATTTGATTTCTGCAACTTCTCTTTGCAGTTGTCCGGACAATACATGCAGCAGAACAGCAAACAGCTGATACAGGATGAAGTCTTGAATTTTGTTTCACAGAATGTGGCGGTGAGTGTAGGCGGGTATATGGCTCCTGCTTCATTTTTGAGTGCTGATTATTCATGTGATTTTTCATGGTCCAGAAGTTATGCTCCTGAGAATAGCGGCATCTTTTCTACAGTGAAGTCCGTGTTGCAGAAATTTAATCTGAATCTGTTCCCTATGCCCTCGCTGACATTTAATTTCGGTCTGGAATATCAGTATACGAATCTTGCATCTACAAAGAACATGCTTTTTAGTGATTTGAGAGTGAAATGGAGAAGAGGAAAGATAGAAATGGAACTGGAAGCCAATAATCTGTTCAATGACAAGAAATATATGAGGGTCTTCTATAATGGTACAAGCATGTACCGTTACAGTTGTGATTTACGGCCTGTGAATGTTTTGGTAAAGGTAAGATATAGTTTTAAATAAATGAAGTATGCTTAAATATTGGTTCTATCTTAATGAGTCTGTATATGTGGATATTAAAGGTGGCAATGTACTGTTGTATAATACTGTTAATGGATATTATATATAGAGAATTGATTGAAAATACAGCTTGGAGAGTCATTCGAAATTTCACTCCGTGTAATGACTGTTTGTTTCAGTTTATTTGTCCTCCAATATCAAACTATGAATATTCATTGGGATGTAAAAGTTTTTGTCACGTAAAAAATGAAAGCAATAAAAAGTGAGTTTCAAATGAAAGCGTTAATGAAGAATTGGTTATACCTTTTTGTAGGGATTGGGTTGGCTGTGGTTGTTTCGGCCTCTTGTTCTGTGAAAACAAGCGATTTGTATGAAGATGGCGGCTTGTTATGGCAAGTGTCTGGAAATGGATTGAGAGATACATCGTATTTGTTGGGCAGCATGCACAATATAAAGGGGACATTTATGGATAGTATACCCGGTGCCAGGAAAGCGTTTGATGAGGCGGAGCAACTGGCCGTTGAAAATGATTACCTGTCAAGGGATTCTGCATCATATTCGTTTAAATCATATCTTTATATGCCTGCGGATACAACTTACGAAATGTTGTATCACGATTTGCGGCAATATGAATATGTTGATTCGACTCTGAAGGCGATGCAGTTTTTCAGGTACGAGGCTTTTAAACCTCTTTTTTGGATGTCCTTGCTTGAAAGTATAAAAGGGTATAAAGGCTTGGACCGAAAGGATATAATGGACATATATATCTTGCAGCAGGGCATTGAGCATAAGAAAGAAATTGTGTATCTGGAAGAAACGGAGGAAGTGGACAGGAGGCAGGAACGCATGGATTCCTTGCGATACCAAGCGATAGACCTGCCCCTGCAGGCTTACTTCCTGCATGAGTCGTTACAGAATTTTTCAAAGAAAGAAGACGGATCCAAGATGATTCAGGCTTATAAAGGCCAGAACTTTAGGCTCCTTTCAGAAATTATAGCTTCAGAACGTGACAGTGTTCCGGAAGAAACAGAAATGCTTACAAAAGAGAGAATCAACAGGCTGGATTCTTTCTTGGACTGTTTTTATAGAATGACAGGCAGTGACCGCAATCATGCGTGGATGAGCAAACTTCCGGGGCTGATGCAGAAGAAGCCGACTTTAGTTGTTGTCGGGGTTGCGCACTTGGCAGGCGAGGAGGGACTTATCAGTCTGTTGCGGAAAGAAGGATATGAAGTGAAGCCGGTGATTGAGAAATAGTCAAGCGATCATGCAATTGGCATGTAAGGAAGTTGTTTGAATGCTTGATCGATATTGTAGTTTCCCGTATACGAAGTGTGGGGATTATTTCAGATAATGTAAGTCTGCACTTAACTTATGCAGATATATTTGGCAATCCTGCGTAAAGAGTTGCAGGAGGTGCAGAAAAGAGTTTGTCTTCAGGTTAGAGATATGTATCTTTAGCCTGAAGACATCTGTTTTTAGTCTGGATTTATATATCTCTAGGCTGGAGATAAAGATTTTAGCGGAAACCGTCCGGCTTTTTCCGGGGAATTCATCCGGACGGTTTCGTTTGTTTCCGCATTGGACTCGTGTTCAGATAAGGGTTCTTCGGACTCTGTGAAAGGGGAAATGGGGTAAAATCGTGCGAAAAATGTGCTCAATTTGTGCGATTGGCAGATTGATGCACTTGTTTTGTAACCTTAAATTATATTCTTTTATTTTTACGGATAATTTTGTGATGCTTTAAAACTTTAAAAAATAATTAATATGAAAACAGAAAAGAAAAGGATGTATTGGGATGTGTCCCGCATCTGTTGTTGGATTGCATTGCTGTTTTTTGCTGCCGGATGCGATGCAAAAGACGATGCGGCAGATACGCCGGTTCCGGACAATTGGATTCAGAACTTGCCGGAAGAGGTAACTTTCAATGTGCAGGGCGGAGAGCGTGAGGTGACATTTAATGTGGCTGAGGGGGTAGATTTGTCGCATATAGGATGTATCATGGAAGAGGCCAATAGAAAATGGTGTGATGTAACATTGGACGAAGGCACAATGAGTATCAAGGTGCCCCCTTCTTCTTATTATCGCTCGGCTGTCCTTACGCTGGTTTATGATGAAAGCCACAGACAGACGCTGACGGTGAAGCAGGATGCCGACTTCTCGGCTTATTTCCAGGATGAAACTTGTGCGGAGTTGAGGGAAGGCTTGACGGACGAAGAAATTGCCGCTATTCCAAGTGACCAGATACGCGAACTGGCATTGGCTATGAAGGCAGGCAACTATGATCCGGAATTCCGTGCGGCTGTTTATCGTCCGTATCAGGATCCGACAATTATGGCTGATGCCAACAAGACTTCAAGATACAGCCAGTGCGATAATCCGACCGGCATTTTCGCCGAAAAGGACGAAACCTTATATATATGGGTAGGCAAGCTGTATGAGGGGGCAAACCTCCAGCTGATGTTCTTGGGACTGGACGGAGGATATGGCAACCAGGGCAAGCTGACGCTGGTGCAGGGACTGAACAAGGTTGTGGCTCCTATCACCGGAGAAATTTATGTGCAGAACTTTGTGACTGACGACATACCGTTAGTGCTTGATACGGATGAGGCCAGACAGCAGGCTGCCGCCAAATCGGTTGCCATCCATTTCCTGTTCGGCAAGGTGAACGGTTATTTTGATATTCAGAAGCACACGAAAGCAGACTGGGACCGCATTCTGGACATTGCCATAAATTCCGGTTACGGCTATATCGACCTGCTGGGAAAGCGTGCGCAGATTACTTGGGAAGCCAAGCAGTTTAAAGACAATGAAAGCAGAGCGGGAAGGACTATTACGGGGACAGACGTTACAGATGACGGCAATACCGATAAAGATGAAATCTGGAAGATTATCGAAACTTACGACAACCTTGTTTACTGGGAACAGGAGTTTGCCGGTCTGGTCAAATATAACCGCATGTTCAATAACCGCTTGCATTTCTGCATAGATAACACAGCTTCTTCTCCCAATGCGTCGAACTACCGCACGGTTTATCCTGCCAAAATTACAAGTCCGTATAATGGAGAAATGTTCTTTGAGCCGAATGCATTCAAGGCACGTTTGTGGGGGCCGGCTCATGAGGCAGGACACGTCAACCAAGTTAGACCGGGTGCCAAATGGGCCGGAATGACTGAGGTTACAAACAATATCTATTGTCTTTATGCCCAGGAAAAAGTTGGTGCAAACTGCAAGCTGCAGGTGGACAAGATTAATCCGAAAGATGAGAATGGAGTATCTCAGGGCAGTGATATCATTTATAATGCCGCTACAAAGCTGATTGTTGACGGAGAACGTGCTCATTGTTTGCCGGGCATCAGCAGCATTACACGCGAAACGCAGTTGGTTCCGTTCTGGCAGCTTTATCTCTATATCGTGAAAGCGCGCGGACAGGAAGATTTCTATAAGGATCTTTATGAATATTTCCGTGAAAACGAAAGTCCGAGCGAAAAGGGGCAGAACGCGGGGCTGGATCAGCTGGACTTTGTGCGTCAGGCATGCCGCATTTCCAATCTGAACCTTATCGACTTTTTTACGAAATGGGGCTTCCTGCGTCCGTGCAACGCTACGCTGAATGACTACGGAAATAAGGATTTTGTCGTGTCGCAGGCGGATATTGACGTATTGGTCAAAGAAATTGAGAGTGCCGGATATGATGAGCCTGCCGCTGATATCTATAAGATTACCGATAATACATGGCAGAGCTATAAATAGGGTTATTTGACTTGAAAATGAAAAACACTTCTACATTTTAAAATCGTATGGGAAATATAAAAAGAATGAACACTCTTGGCAAAAAAAGTTGCCTTGCGCTTTGCTTGTTGTGCGCCGCCCATTTTGTTGCGGCCCAAGACAGTGGAGGAAGTGATGTGGATCTTGAGAAGCTGAGTGAAACTGTAAACGTATTGCAGGGAGCGCAAGATCCGGAACTGACGCTTCAGTCCGTTTCTACGGTATCCGGAAAGAGGCTGGAACACCGTCCGGTGTTTATGATGGAGTCAACGTTAGACGGCGTGCTTCCCGGTTTGTATGTTGATATGAGCCAGGGATATCCCACGGAGCAGCGTTCGTTGTCGGTGCGCGGAACTACTCCGATTATTCTGGTTGACGGCATTCCCCGTTCGGACGTGAATCTTCCGGCCAGCCAGATTGAATCGGTTTCCGTCATTAAGGACGGACTGGGGCTGTCGATGATGGGGATGTCGAGCGGAAACGGCGTGGTCTATATCAAGACGAAACGCGGACAGTATTCCAGTCTGAAGATTGATTTTACCGCCCAATTGGCGTTCAACCGGCAGATATTCCGTCCCGACTTCCTGAATTCATACAGCTGGGCTTCCATGCTGAATGAGGCGCTGGTGAACGACGGCAGGCAGCCGCTGTACAGTCAGACCGACCTGGAACTGTACCGCACGGGTGCAAGTCCGTATACGCATCCCAATGTGGACTGGCAGGATGTGCTGCTGCGCAATACGGCGCCCACCCAGCAGTACAACCTTAATTTGTCGGGCGGCGGAAAGACAGCCCGTTATTTCATCGACCTGAATGTGTACGATCAGGCTGGTTTCCTGAATCAGGACAATTCGCTGAACTCGTATCAGACACGCGAAAACTTCAAGAAATATTCTTTGCGCGTCAATACGGACATCTCCATAACCGACCATACACTGCTGAAAGTGGGTCTGTTCGGCCAGATGTTCCGCGAAACGACTCCGGGAAAGGCAATGATGGGAAGCATCTACCGCGACATGTATACCATTCCGAACAATGCGTTCCCCGTGTTCAATCCGGACGGTACATTGGGCGGAACGCCTGTCTATGCGGATGACAACCTTTACGGTCAGACTATTCTTTCGGGGTATAACCTTTATCCGAAGACGGACTTCAATCTCGACATTTCGTTGGAACATCATTTCCAGGGCAGACTGAAAGGGCTGTATCTTAGCGGAACTTATTCTTATAACTCTTCTTACCGTGAGAACCTGGAGAGAAGCAAAACTTTCGCTGTCTATTCGTACTGGAAGGATCCTACCAATCCCAATGCGGAAGAAGTCTATCAGCAGATGGCTTCAGCAGGAGCGCAGAACAATAAAACGAGTTACAGCAGACTGAACCGCATGCAGTATGCGGAGTTTGCGCTGGGGTATGACTTCCATATCGCGAAGCACAACTTCAAGACCAAGGCGCTGTATGCCTATAACGACTATATGGTCAGTGCCAAGAACATTCCTCTGCGCAAGAATGCTTTCAGCTTCCGTGCGGAATACAACTATGACCGCCGTTTCTTGGCCGAGTTCGCCATGTCGGGCATGAGTCTGAATACGCTGAAGCCGGGGCACCAGTGGGGAGCTTTCCCATCGGCCGGAATCGGATGGAACCTGCACAAGGAGAAATGGTTCAATGTGCCGGCCATCAATGCCATGAAGCTCAGAGCTACGTTCGGACTGAACGGAAACGACGGAACGGGTGCCTATTATAGAAGCGGTACGGGTACGTTGAGCAATTACTATTACAATTATCTGAAATATTACAGTTATCCGAGTAATACGAATGCTTATTTCGGGAAAACTCCGGCAGGGAATGCAATACTTACGGAGTCGAACATGCCGTATGTAGTTCAGTGGGAAAAGAGAACCCGGTGGAATGCGGGCGTAGACATGGAACTGTTCAACCACAGCCTGTTCGTGACGGCAGAGTATTTCCATAACAACTATTCGGATGGTCTGTCGATTCCTGCAGGAAAGGGAAGCAATAGCGTCATCGGTATGACGTTGCCTTACCAGAACATCGCAAAGAGCAGGCGCAGCGGGCTTGAGCTGGATTTGACTTATAACAAGAAGTGGAATGACTTTTCGTTCACGGCAAGCGCCAATGCCACCCTCTATTGGACGAAGATACTTGCCAACGGCGAGAATCAATATCCGGAAGCGTATATGCAGCGTGTGGGCGAGCCGATCAGCCAGGTTTTCGGCTATGTGTGTGACGGATTCTTCCAGAACCAGGAAGAAATCGACCAGTATCTGGACATTACCAGTATTCCGGACTATAAACCCCAGCCGGGTGACCTGAAATACCGTGACCTTAACGGTGACCATGTGCTGGACGGAAAAGACGTGACAGGCATCGGAACACGCGGGCCGCTGGTTGACTACGGTATTTTCCTGGGTGCTGAATGGAAAGGGCTTGCATTCTCGATGCAGTGGTCGGGCCGCGGCAATGTGCAGACCACTTCCAAGACAATGCCTTTCACCTCCAATGCGCAGGGAAGCTACGGACAGGCTTTAGTGGAGCATCTCGACTATTGGACTCCTGAAAATCGGGATGCCAGCTATCCCCGTCTGTCGATTGGAAATTCGTATAACGAGCGCACTTCAACGTTCTGGCTGCAGAATGCAAGCTACTTGCGCCTGAAGAATGTGGAGATTTCTTATACCTTGCCTCAGAAGTGGACGAAGCCTATCCATATCAGCGGCCTGAAATTCTTTGTCAACGGTTATAACCTGCTGACAATATGCGGCATCAAGGATCGTGACCCGGAACTGCTGAGCTTCACCAACGGAACAAGTTACGGCATTATTCCGAATACCAAGGCCTACAATGTCGGCATTAACATTCAATTCTAACAAAATCGAATAGAAACAATATGAAAAAGATAATAGTAAAAAGATTTCATTTGCTGTGTGTGCTGGGGCTGTTGGCTGCAAGCGGATGCAACACATTTGAGTCTGAGCCTTTGGAGTGGACGCTGGAGGAAGATGTAGTTAATCCGAAAGACTCTTTGGCCAGCACGATGAAGGGCTTGTATTATGCGGTGTATTATTCGCTGCCTTCGCTGCACAACCGGCTGAGCAGTTCCTATCTGGATGCGGCTACCGATGACGGCGTTCCGACGCGTGATATGGGAGGAAGCAGCAGCCTGGAAAATTACCGCAACGGACGTTTGTCGCCGGAAAATATCGCGAGTCTGGACGGAAATGCCTGGAAAAACTTCTATACCGGAATCCGTCGTGCAAACCTGTTTCTGGAAAAGATAAAGGACTATCCCACGGGGCCGAATCTTACAGCTGACGAGAAGAAGCGCATGATTGCCGAAACGCGTTTCCTTCGTGCCTATTTCTATTTTGAACTGATGAAGCGATGGGGGGGAGTACCCATGGTAGGCGATAATGTCTTCAATTACGATGACGACTGGAATATTCCCCGGAGCAGCATGAAGGACGTGAAGAACTATATCCTGAATGAAGTCAGCCCGGATGTGGAAGGTTCTTGCTACAACGACTTGTATGAAGCGATGGTGACAGTTCCCACCGAGCTGGAAAGCATTGTGGGACGTGTCAACAAGGGAGCGGTATTGGGATTCCTGTCGCACCTGAAGCTTTATATGGCAAGTCCGCTGTATGCTGAGAAGCTGGCGGAAGAGGATGAAACGGTAGCAGAAAAGGAGAGATGGCAGGAAGCTGCCGATGCTGCGAAAGCGGTAATCGACCTTGGCATTTACGGCCTGCACAAGACTTCAGTTGATGATGAAGGAGTTGCCGGAACCGCAGGATTTCTGGAATTCTTCGGCGATGCGAAAACAATTGCCGGGAACAATGAGGAGGCCATTTTCTTTAAGTTGTCGGGCGACGGAACCAGCCCGGAGAGCAACAACAGTCCGATAGGCTACCAGCGCGGCAAATGCTGGGGATATACCAGCCCGAGCCAGAATCTGGTGGACGCTTTCCTGACACTGGACGGCAAGCGTATTGATGATCCTACGTCCAAATATCCGTATGATCCGCAGAATCCGTATGCAAACCGTGACCCGCGTCTGACGTATACCATCTTCTATAACGGTTCGACATGGCTGAAACGTGCGGTGGAAACCTTTGACGGAGGTCTGGACCGTCCGTATTCACCGGGCAGAATCGCGACGCAGACGGGATATTATCTGCGCAAGTTCCTTGGTCTGAACGAGAATCGCAACGACAATTCCGGTTTCAATTCGATACCTCATAACTACAATATTATCCGGTATGCGGAGATTCTGCTGAACTATGCGGAAGCTCTTAACGAGATGGACCGGGCTGGCAATTCGGGAGCGCACGCCGCTGTCATCGAAGATTGTCTGATTCAGTTGCGCGAACGTGCCGGTATCGAAGCCGGAGATGACGGACGCTACGGACTGCCGACGAGCTATACCTATGAGGAAATGCAGGAAATCATCCGCAACGAAAGGCGCATCGAGCTGGCTTTCGAGGAACACCGTTTCTGGGATATCCGCCGCTGGAAGATTGCCGAAGACGTAATGAACGAGCCTGTAAGAGGTGTCGAGATTGTCAAACTGCCGGACGGTTCGTTCCAGTATGAGTATGTAGATGTACGTACTTCTACTTTTGACAAGACTAAAATGTACTGGTATCCCATTCCTCGGACAGAAATGGTGGGCAACCCAGAGTTAACTCAGAATCCCGGATGGGACTATTAAAAACACAGATTTAGAATAATATGAAACATATAATCATCCTTTTATTGGCGCTGATGCCATTGTCGGTATGGGCGCAGGTTACCGTAAAAGGTACGGTGAAAGATGCCACCGATGTGCTGGTGGGGGCTACCGTCAGGGAAGTGGGAAACCCGACCAACGGTGTGCTTACGGATTTGGATGGTAACTTTACCATAAAGGTGAAAAGCAGCAGTTCCAAACTGCAGATCAGTTATGTGGGATATACCACAAAAACTGTAACTGCAAGGAGTAATATGATTATTGTGCTGGAGAACGATGCCACGATGCTGAATGAGGTAGTGGTGATACAGCAGGGATTCGGAACGAAATCCCGCCTCTCCAACATTGCTTCTATCAGCCAGGTGAACGGAAACACATTGCGCCAGTCGCCTACGGCTAATATTCAGAATGCGTTGGCCGGACGTTTGCCCGGACTTTTCCAGCTGCAGTCGAGCGGACAGCCGGGCAACGATGCTGCCGACATATTCATCCGCGGTATTTCTACGTATGCAGACGTTTCCGTATCTCCGCTGGTGCTGATTGACGATATTGAGTCTGACATTTCCACTTTGTCGCAACTGTCACCGAATGACATTGAGGATGTGGCCATTCTGAAAGACGCGGCAAGTACTTCTATCTTCGGATTGAAGGGAGCTAACGGTGTCATCCTGATTACGACGCGCCGAGGTAAAGTCGGGAAACCCAGAATAACTTTCCGCGCCGATATCGGTTTGCAGCAGCCTACTTATAACAGCAAGTTCCTGGATTCATATCAGAGCCTGAAGCTGATCAAGGAAATGTATATGAATGACGAGAATGTGGCTGAGCTGGCCGATCCGCTTTACAGCGACGAGTCTTTGGAACATTACCGTACAGGCGATTCTCCCTATCTTTATCCGAATGTGGACTGGCAGGATCTGATGTACAAGAAGACTTCTCTGATGCAGCAGTACAATGTGGACGTGCAGGGAGGTACTGAAAAGGTGAAGTATTTCGTTTCGTTCGGCTATACCGATCAGGGAGGCTTGTTGAAGAATATCCCGAAAACGGAGGATTTTAATAACGACTATTATCTGAAGCGTTACAACCTGCGTTCCAACTTCGACATTCAGATTACGAAGGACTTTCTGATGAAGATCAATGCCAACGCCATCCTTTCGGAAGTGAACGAGCCGTATCTGCCTAATCCGGGACAGACGGGTACGTTCAGTATCTTTACCCGACTGATGGGAGGTCACTTTACTCCGTGGCGTTATCCTGCCTACAATCCGGACGGCACGTTCGGTATGTACAGCGGTTCGCCTATGAATCCGCTGGTGCTGATGTCTCAGGGAGGTTACGACCGTGAATGGAAAAACAATGTGAATGGCAATATCACGTTGGAGCATAACTTGGACTTCATTACAAAGGGACTGAAGATAAGAGGTGTGATGGCTCTGACCAATCGTTGGGGAACTACCCGCAAACTGCATCGCGCAAGCGGTGACTTCCTGGCTTTCTATCATGACAGCGAAACAGACACCTATATGCCGGTCAACCAGTACGTTTATGTGCTGCGTCCGATGGGTATCGATGAGTCCGCAACAAAACCGTATCTGCAGATCAATTCCCGTGTTGATTTGTCTTACAGCCGCAAGTTCGGCGGACACAATATCGGAGGACTTCTGATGGCCAACTGGTATACTGACCGCAGCGGCGCGGATACGCCGAGCAACTCAATCAGTTATTCCGGACGTTTCAGCTACGACTATAATTCGCGCTACCTGATTGAAGTGAGCGGTTCGTACAACGGCTCCGACCGTTTCTCGAAACAGAATCGTTTCGACTTCTTCCCGTCGGTTTCCTGGGGATGGAACATTGCGGAAGAGCCTTACGCCAAGCCTTGGCTGAACAGCGTCTTTGTAGATATGCTGAAGCTAAGAGGTTCGTATGGTCTTTCCGGTGCTGATGCGGTTGTCGGAGGCGTTTACACTTATCTGGAATCTTACAAGAAGGATTATGACTATCCGTTCGGCGAATCTACTTCCACGGCTAAAATTCCGGCTTACTTTCTGGAGAAGATTGCCAATGAAAACGTGAAATGGGAGGTGGAGAAAAAACTGAACCTGGGCGTTGACCTGCGTATGTTCAACAACCGCTTGTCTGTCACTTACGAATACTTTATCAACCATCGTAACGACATCTTGTCGAAACCGCAGAACATTCCGCTTTATGCCGGTTATATGGACGGCGTGCTGCCTTTCATGAATATCGGACGTACGGAAAACCGCGGATGGGATTTGGAAGTGACATGGCGTTCGACCATCGGTGACAACTTCAGCTATTTCCTGCGGGGCATTGTATCTCACGCAAAGAATAAGATTGTTGAGATGGGAGAGAATCCCAGCCCGTATACATTGAGCATGCAGACAGGCCGCCCTATCGGCACTATCTTCGGATATGTGGCCGACGGCTTCTACAATAGTCAGGAGGAAATTGACAACGGTCCGTATGACAAGCTGAGGGATGTGATTCCGGGTGACTTGAAATACAAGGACATCAGCGGACCGAGCGGAGTGCCCGACGGAATCATCAATGAATATGACAAGGTGGCTATCGGAAACAGCCGTCCCGATACAAACTATGGTTTGACAATCGGTTTCTCTTATAAGGGATTCGATTTCAGTACCCTGTTCCAGGGTGCTACGGGAGCTTCGCTGAACTGCCAGAAAGTGCTGACAATCGGAAGCACCGACGGACGTCCGCGTCCGATTCATCTGAGCCGCTGGACGCAGTTTGACGAGGAAGGCAACAAGGTGACCGATCCGGAGCAGCTGATTGAAATGAACAAGGATGCCAAATTCCCGATTTTGAGCGAACAGTTGGGACACAACTCGGCTACTTCTACTTTTTGGCTGCGTTCGGCCGACTATCTGCGCTGGAAGAATATCGAGATGGGCTATACTTTCCCGCAGTCGTGGACACAGCGGATGAAAGTGAACTCCATCCGTATCTATGCCTCTGCACAGAATCTGCTGACATGGTCCAAACTGAACGACTACGAAGTGGATCCGGAAAGTTCTCAGTTGGGCAACCCGCTGGATACTTATCCGCAGCAGCGAGTTTATAATTTTGGATGTCAAATTGTATTTTAATGATTATACTGTATGAAAAATAAATTGGTTGTATTGTTGGGGTCTTGTCTGTTCTGGGCATCATGTACCGAAACGACTGAAGGATTTCTGGACAGCAAAGGCAAGGAAACGGACGACTTGGAATCGGTCTTTTCCGACAGTATCAAGGTGATGGGCTTCAACGCTGCGCTTTACTGGCAGGTGGGACGCTGCACCATGTCGCCTCATAATGTGTCAAGTAATCTGCAGAACTATAAGGACTATGAAGCCGGTACGGACAACAGCCGTTATTCGTATTTCAAGGTTACAGAGTTTACTCCGGCCTATACGAAAGGCGATTTCAGCCAGGGCGGAACAAATGCCGGATTCGGAGATTTTGAGAAGGGATGGCAGGAGCCGTATCAGACGATTTACCGCTGCAACTCATTCTTGCAGAATTATCAGAAGGCTCCGTTGAGCGAGGGCATGAAGAAGCGTCTGGCAGATGAGGCACGCTTTATACGCGCTTTCTTCTATTTCCATCTCCTGCGGCAGTACGGCGGACTTCCGCTGCTCTACGATGAGGTGATCGACCCGTATAATCCTGCCTTGCTGGAGCGTTCTTCTTTTGAAACTTGCGTTGACTACATCGCAAGCGAACTGGAATATTGTGCCGAAAACCTGCCGCTTGTGCAGGACGGCGTAGACTATGGCCGTGCCACGGCACCTGCTGCATTGGGCGTGTTGACAGAACTCTATGCGCTGGCCGCCAGTCCGCTGTATAACGGAGGTAATATCGGAAGCGGCGATAACCGTCTGCTGGTAGGCTATGACGACTACGATGTGAACCGTTGGCAGAAAGTGGCCACTGCCGCCAAGCGTCTGATGGAACTGGGTACGAACGAGCTGCTGATTGACAACGACACACGTCCGGGGAATGGCTTTTATAAAGCAACTACCACCCGTGTGTCTAAAGAACGGGTTTGGATGTGGCTGACTGTGAGCACTAATTTCCTCCAGAAGGCTTTGCTGCCTAAAAGCCGTAACGGCAACCACCTTATTTATCCGTATCACGAACTGGTGGAGGCTTTCCCGATGAAGAACGGGAAAGCGATAACCGATCCTGATTCCGGTTATGATGAGGATCATCCGTATGACAACCGCGACCCGCGTTTAGGATATACCATTATCTATAATGGCTCGAAATGGATCAAGAGTAAAGGCGAAGAGGCAGAACCTATTTATACTTACCGCGGAGCCACGGATGACGGGTATGGCACTGCACAGGGTTCGCCTACGGGATATTATTATCGCAAATGTTCGAACGAGTCGTTGAGAGGAGGGGATTCCGACTCTGAAGGTCAGGGCTTGTCGTTTATCCGCTATCCGAGCATCATGCTCTATTATGCAGAAGCCTTGACGGAACTGGACGTCGATGCGAACCGGAGCGAGATTGAATCCCAGCTGTTCCAGATCCGTAACCGTGCCGGCATCGACCCGGGTGAGGACAACCGCTACGGTGTTCCCGCCAATATGAACAAGGATGAGATGATTGAATTTATCATAAACGAACGCCGAATTGAGTTTGCCAACGAATGTGGAAACCGTTTCTGGGATTTGAAACGCCGCAAGATGTATGAACGTCTGGACGGTGTATGGACTAGCGCTGCTGTTTGGGAAAAGGTCGGCGATGACGAATATACGTGGTCGGTAGTTCCTATCGAGCAGCACTTCTTTGACGAGCGGATGTATTTCAGTGCCATTCCGCAGAGAGAAATAGACGCTTCCCATGGAAAGCTGGTTCAGAATCCCGGCTGGTAATAACTGTTGTAGAAGCAATGTATATGAATAAGATTTGGTTGGCACTTGTCGCAGGAGCGTTGTTTTTGGGATGCGGCAAGCAGAAAACGAAAGAGGCTGCAACGCCTCTTCCCCAAACTCAGAAAGAAAGAGTTGCCTGGTTTGAGGAGGCTCGGCTTGGAGTGATGATACACTGGTCGTTGTGTACTCCGGCTTCCGGACGCTTTTATGGAGAGAGAGTCCGCAATACGGAGTATGCCGAATGGCTCCGTTATCGGAATAAGGTGCAGAAGGCCGACTGGGACCGGATGGCCAAGCGGATGCCCATTTCCGAGAAAGAGATTGAAGACTGGGTGATTGCTGCCAAGGAAGGAGGATTCAAGTACCTTACTTTTGTGACCAAGCATCACGACGGGGTAGCTTTCTGGAATTCAAAGGTAAGTGACTATACTTACGGCAAGCTTTCGGGCACGGGCTTTGACGTGCTGAAATGCCTGAAGGAGAAGTGTGACAAGTACGGCATTGTACTGTGTGCCTATTATTCGCAGTGGCTCGACTGGGGCGATCCGAACGGACGCGACAACAGCTGGGATTATGCGGACGAGCAGAAGCCGGGCTTTGACCGTGTGGCTGCCGGACGCGGCGACATTGAAGCTCCTTTCCGGGAACAGCCGACAGCGGAGGAATACGACAAGTATTGGCGGGAGAAAGCCATGCCGCAGGTGGCAGAGCTGATAAAGGATTACGGCGTAAAGCTGATCTGGTTTGACTGCTGGCTCGGCGATCCGGTTAAGGCTGGACAGATGACGGAAAAGCAGATGCGAGATATGCTTGCCATGGTGCGTAAGCTGGATCCGACTGTGATTGTAAACACTCGCCTGGGTATTCATGAAGTGGGCGACAACGGCGTTGATTTCCAGACGATGGGCGACAATGAGTTCCCGGCCCGCCCTCTTGGGCATACATGGGAAACGGCGGCTACGTTCAACCATTCGTGGGGATACAACCGCGATGACCAGAACTGGCGTCCCACCACTTACTTTGTCCGTGAAATAGTGAAGGGAATCTATAAGGGAGGAAATGTGATGCTGAACATCGGTCCTCGTGCAGACGGTTCCATTCCGCCGGAGATAAAGACACGGATGCGGGAGATAGGCGAGATGATACATAAGAATAAGGTGGGTTTTTACGGCACTTGTCCGTCGCCTTTCGCTGAAGATTCGCAGGATTGGGGACTGATAACCCAGCGTCCGGAAAATGGGAAGACGAAAGTTTATCTGCATGTGTTTGAATGGCCATCCGACGGAATTATCCGGGTTAACGGATTGAAGAACAAGGTGATTTCGGCTCGTATACCTTCTTTGAACGACAAGGAAGTGGAGTTTGTGCAGAAAGGCTTGCTTTTGCATGTGCAGGGTCCGTTGAAGGAGCCGGTGGCTTATGATTCTGTTGTTGAGCTTGAAGTGGAAGGAGAGCTGGAGGCTGAAAACGGCTTCTGCGGAGAAATCAACTTCGGCGGAATAGCCATGAGCCAGGCCAAGGCATCGCTGGAAGGCGGAGTGAAGCGTGTCAAAAAGCCGAGCCGTCTTGCTCCTGCCTGTATCCGCGGATGGGAATCAGAAAACGCCGCCGCTTCGTGGAAAGTATACGTGCCCGAGGCAGGCGAAAGAGAGCTTTCCATTTGCTATTCGTGCGATTCGGTTTCGGCCGGCCGCCCTTATGTGGTGAGTGTGGAAGGTGCGGATTCTGTGAAGGCTGTCACACTGCCCGGGCCGGAAGGCTTTGACGAATACTACACGCGGCATTTGGGCAAAATCAGCTTCCCGAAAGCCGGAATGTATACGGTGAAAGTGCGTCCGGCGGACAACTTGAAGAAAGAACTCTTCGGGCTGAACTGGCTGTTCGTTGAATGACCATGGGCCTGCAAGTTCATGAAAAACTAATTTAATATTTCGAGCTTATGAAAAAGATAAATCAATACTGGCTCATTCCTGCCATTCTTCTCTTTATGATGGGGGCAGGGGGCTGTTCGGACGATTACGAATATTCTTCCGACTATTCTTCTTATGAAAATGCTACGCTGAAGGTGGCTCTGGTAAATGAAGACAATGTGCTGGAACTGAACCTGATTAACGGAACTCATACGCTTACGATGGAAGTGACTCCAGAGAGTCTGATAATTGACCCTGCGGCATACATTTACAAGGTGAGCGATGAAACGGTTGCAACGGTTGATAACGAGGGAACGCTGACCATGCTGAAAGAAGGTGAAACGGATCTGACCGTTACTTTCCGCGGGAACCACAACCTGTCCACTACATGTAAGGTGACAATCGCTCCGATTTTAACCGAAGCGCTGGATGTGCCTGAGCTGATTACCGTGGAAGAGGAGAAGACATACGATCTGGCTTCCAACATTACGGTGACTCCTTCGCAGGCAAGCCACAAGTTTGTTTATACGTCTTCGGATGAGGGAGTGGTTATGGTAGACGAGAACGGAATTGTGACCGGAATCAAGGAGGGTAACGCTTCCATAACGGTCGCTACAACTGACGGTACGAATCTTACGGAAACCATTCCGGTGGAAGTGGTAGGCAAGATCTACATTACGGAAATCAAGCTCCCGACAGATAAGGTTAGCGGAAAGACATTTGTGGTAGGGCAGTCTTTCAGTCTGGCTGCGCAGACAACGATTATACCGTCAAACGCTTCCGAACCGGTTGTCACTTATTCGCTGAAGAGCGGAGAGGGCGTGGCAAGTGTAACTGAGGACGGTATCGTTACGGCATTGTCCGCAGGAAGTGCAACCATCTTGGCTGAGGCACAGGATGACAGTGGCATTACCGCTGAAATTACCGTTACGATAGGTGCCGGCGAATGGTTCGAGCGTGCGCTTTGGAGCATTGACACGAACTTCCGCAGCAACGCTAAGGGTGAAAGTACGGGAGAAGGCGTGTTGAATTATGTGCCAGACGGCTCTACAGGTCTTCCCGAGCATATGCTTGACGGCAATGCTTCAACTTATTTTGCATTGGTAAAACCGGAAAAAGGCAATTATAACGGTTATGTCAACCGCAATACTGAGCATTACTTTATCGTGGATATGGGTGCGCCATGCGAGTTCAATGAGTTCAAGTGGAGGCATCGTAACACGACAAGAGGAATGCAAGTACATAACATTACTTTATATGGTAGTAATGACGGAAGCTCATTTGAGGAAATCAAGGCCAATATTGATTTGGCTCAAAGCCCTGTTGAACAAACGTTTGATCTTCCGCTTTCCACTTATAGATACATAAAGGCACAGTTCAATGAATGGGATCCGGTCAACAATTATAATGTGACGGTAGCTGAATTCAATGTAGGTAAAAAGTAGCAGGATACTGCAAGGGGAAAGAAAGATGCCTGCATGGGTTTGTCTTTCTTTCCCGTCAGCAATTCCAGAATGTGCCTTTATTTTTTATGATCCAGCCGCTGGACTGTACGGTTCAGCTACGTGGACTATACGGTCCAGCCGCTGGAACAGGGCTGACGCATTACTAAAGTCATTGATATTCAGAGTATCTGATATTTAGAGATATACTAAAGCCAGATAAAAAGGCTGTTTTTTACCTATAAAATCAGTATATGCTGAATAATAAGTACTTAATAATCAGTATTCTTTTTAATGCGTCAGCCCTGGCCGCTGGAACATAGAATTTATGCCTATCTTTGAAGAAAAATTCCGTGGAGGAAAGAAAAACTTTATCACAATAATCATTAACAGTTAATTTAAGTATCATTTATGAAGAAACACTTTTTTAGGACATTCATCTTCTTGTCTTTGTTTTCTGTGGGGATGGCTGCGCAGGCCCAGCCGAAGAAACTGCCTGCTGACCTGGAAATACCTCTGCAGTATGGCGCAGACCGCTTGGGCAAACGCCAGGATGCTGCCATGCAGAAGTTCCGCGACAACCGTCTGGGCGCGTTTATTCATTGGGGACTGTACGCCATTCCCGGCGGCGAATGGAACGGGAAAGTATACAAAGGTGCAGCTGAATGGCTGAAGTCATGGGCAAAGATTTCTTCTGACGAGTGGATGAAGCTGATGGACCAGTGGAACCCGGAGAAGTTCAATGCCAAGGCCTGGGCGAAAATGGCGAAGCAAATGGGAGTGAAATACGTGAAGATTACCACCAAGCATCACGAAGGATTCTGTCTGTGGCCGAGCAAGTACAGCAAGTATACAGTAGCCCAGACTCCCTATAAGAAAGATATTTTGGGCGAGCTGGTAAAGGCTTACAATGATGAAGGCATCGATGTGCATTTCTATTTCTCCGTTATGGACTGGAGCCATCCTGACTGGCGTTATGACATCAAGTCGAAAGAGGACGAGGAGGCTATGGCCCGCTTCTTTGAGTTCACGGACAACCAGCTGAGAGAGTTGGCGGAACGTTATCCTACGGTGAAGGACTTCTGGTTCGACGGCACGTGGGATGCCAGCATCAAGAAAAACGGGTGGTGGACAGCTCATGCCGAGAAGATGCTGAAGGAGCTGCTTCCGGGAGTGACAATCAACAGCCGTCTGCGTGCGGACGACTATGGCAAGCGTCACTTCGACAGCAACGGACATATGATGGGTGACTATGAATCGGGCTATGAACGCCGCCTTCCCGATCCGGTAAAAGACCTGAAAGTGACCCGCTGGGACTGGGAGGCATGCATGACAGTTCCCGAAAACCAGTGGGGTTATCACAAAGACTGGTCGCTCAGCTACGTGAAGACTCCGGTTGAGGTGCTTGAACGCGTGGTGCATGCGGTTTCGATGGGAGGAAACATGGTGGTCAACTTCGGTCCTCAAGGTGACGGCGACTTCCGTCCGGAAGAGAAAGAGCTTGCAGCATATATCGGATCGTGGATGAAGAAGAACGGCGAGTGCATCTACGGGTGCGACTATGCCGGCTTTGAAAAGCAGCCGTGGGGATATTACACGCGCAAGGGCGATGACGTGTATATGGTTGTCTTCAATCCTCCCTATTCCAGGCATCTGGTCGTTAAAACACCCGGAGGCACCAGTATAAAGGCTGCGCAGGTCGTTGGAGGAAAAGAAGTGAAAGTGGAGGAAACAGCCCGCAATGAATTTAACGTGGATGTTCCTTCTGCTTTGCCTGACGAACCGTTTGTCATCAAACTGAAAATAGAAAAGAAACAGAGCGGAAAGACGTATCGTGATGCGTTGACTTGATTAGTTTATAGTTCCAAGAGGAAGAGGCTGCACAAATTTGGTTTGAGGCAGCCTTTTCTTTTCTATAGGGCAGATAATAAATATGTGTAGAGATACAAATTAAATTTTTAAAAAACTTGCCTTGCGGCGATTTTCTTTTGACAATAATTCAGAAATGGATGTAATAGGATTGTAATATTGTTTTGTTTTTACTCAAAAATGTATCAATGTGATATTGTTTTTGCGGATTGTTGTGTATATTTGCATCGTTTTAATGCAATATTCATTTTTATGTGTGGAATCGTTGGATATATTGGAAACCGCCACGCTTATCCCATTCTGATTGAAGGGCTGAGGCGTTTGGAATATCGTGGTTATGACAGTGCAGGTGTTGCACTGATGAGCGACTCTTGCCATTTGAATATATATAAATCGTTGGGCAAGGTCGCTGATCTGGAGCGTGTGGCTGAAAAGCAGGATGTGACCGGCCGTATGGGCATTGCTCACACTCGCTGGGCTACGCATGGTGAACCAAGCACAGTCAATGCTCATCCGCATTGTTCGTCTGATGGCAATTTGGCTTTGGTTCATAACGGCATTATTGAGAATTATGCGGCACTGAAAGAGAAACTGGCAGCTAAGGGGTATACGTTTAAAAGCAGTACAGACACGGAGGTTCTGGTGCAGCTGATAAGTTATATACAGAATCAGGGCAATCTGGATTTGCTGACGGCTGTGCAGTTGGCTTTGCGTGAAGTGGTCGGGGCTTATGCCATTGCCGTAATCGACAGAAGGTGCCCTGACGAGATTATTGCGGCCCGCAAGAGCAGCCCTTTGGTTGTAGGGATAGGCAAGGATGAATTCTTTCTTGCCTCCGATGCAACTCCCATGGTTGCTTATACCAACAAGGCTGTGTATCTTGAAGATGGAGAGATTGCCGTATTGCATGCTGGCATGCCTTTGCGGATTGTTAACCTGAATAATGTGGAATGTTCGCATGAAGTTCAGATTATTGCCATGAATATTGGCCAGTTGGAGAAAAACGGTTTTCCGCATTTCATGCTTAAGGAAATTTATGACCAGCCCGGATGTATAAGCGACTGCATGGGCGGAAGGGTTAATCCCGATGCGGGAACGGTGACACTGTCTGCCGTTTCCAACTTTAAGGAGCGCCTGGCCGGCGCCCATCGTTTTATTATCGTTGGCTGCGGAACTTCCTGGCATGCCGGCCTTATCGGGAAGCAGTTGATAGAAAGCTTCTGCCGTGTGCCTGTCGAGGTGGAATATGCGTCTGAGTTCCGTTACCGTAACCCTGTCATTTCTTCGGATGATGTGGTGATTGCCATTTCGCAGAGCGGCGAAACAGCCGATACGCTGGCTGCTGTTGAACTGGCCAAAGAGAAAGGTGCGTTTATTTACGGGATATGCAACGTAGTAGGCTCGTCGATAGCCCGCGCTACTGATACGGGTTCCTACATTCATGTGGGGCCGGAAATAGGTGTCGCTTCAACCAAGGCGTTTACCGGTCAGGTCATGGTGCTTGCATTGTTGGCTTTGCTTCTCGGAAAGGAAAAAGGCATTGTTTCTGAGGAAGAATATCATCAGACTGTAGCCGGACTGGTGGAAATCCCCGGCAAGATGCGGGAAGTGCTGAAGCAGGACAGTCTTATCGCAGACTTTTCCAAGATGTTTACCTATGCGCGCAACTTCATTTATCTGGGCCGGGGATATGCTTTCCCGGTGGCTCTTGAAGGGGCGCTGAAGCTGAAGGAAATTTCGTATATTCATGCCGAGGGCTATCCGGCCGCGGAGATGAAGCATGGTCCGATCGCTCTTGTAGATGCAGAGATGCCTGTGGTGGTAATTGCGGCGCAATCGGCACTGTATGACAAGGTGCTCAGTAACATTCAGGAAATCAAGGCCAGAAAAGGAAGGGTCATTGCCGTTGTGACCCGAGGTGATACCGAAATAAAGAAGCTGGCAGACTATTGCATTGAGTTGCCGGATACGTTGGAGTGTCTGCTTCCTTTGGTAGCTTCTATTCCGCTGCAGCTTCTGGCTTATCATATAGCTGTATATAGAGGAATGGATGTTGACCAGCCTCGTAACCTGGCGAAGTCGGTTACGGTCGAATAGGAAAGGCATGACGGAATTTGGTTGTAAAAAGGCGATGTCATGTTGACCGAAGTGAAATATCTTGCATGCATCAGCTTATGTTTCCGAGATTGACTTCGTCGGGCGTTGTTTCTTTGCTTTGCTCGGGATGCGAGGGTGAAAGTTGACTTGTGTTTTGGCATACCCTCTTGTCTGGAGAGTGAAAAAGCAGACGGATTTCAGGAGGATGCACAGGCGCATTCTCTTGAAACCCGATGTTGCATCAAAGCCGTTTCAGGGCAATTTTTATGACCTTCTCAACGGGAGCTTCCGGTTCTTCTTTCAGAATTGCCGAAACAACCTTTTGCGAAGGTGCCTGGGCAAATCCCAGCATGGTCAGCGCAGCCACGGCTTCTTCATAAATTTCGCTGTGTACGACTGTGCTGATGGTATTTGCCGGAGCCGACGGACTGATGCCGATGGAGGAGATTTTATCTTTCAGCTCTACGATGATGCGCTGGGCTGTCTTCAGTCCGATGCCTTTTACAGTTTTCAGCAGCTTGTCGTTTCCGTTGCTGATCACATTGCACAGTTCGGCTGGTGACAATGCCGATAAAATCATGCGTGCGGTGTTTCCTCCTATTCCGGATACTGAGATCAGCATCAGGAACAGCTCGCGTTCTTCTTTAGTAGCGAATCCGTAGAGTACGTATGCGTCTTCGCGGATAGCTTCATAAATGTAAAGTTTGACGTTTCTTTTTCCCTGGACGGCAGAATAGGTGTTGAGTGAAATATTGATGGCATAGCCCAAGCCGTTGCAGTCGACGACCGCCAGTGCCGGCGTTTCTTCTACAAGTTCTCCTTTGATATATTCAATCATGATTTTTTGATTAATCGTAAATTGCAGGCAAAAATAGCTATAAAAAACTTATAAATTGTAAGTATAGGCAGGATATTTGAAAAAACGCTTCTTTCTTCTTTTTTAGAATAGTTCTGCTTTTGTATTTTTGCAGCGTTGAAAGAAACCGATTATTAAATAATATCAATAAGAAAGATGAAAAAGATTAGAGCAGCCGTCGTTGGTTACGGCAATATCGGAAAGTTTACGCTGGAAGCGCTTGAGGCCGCTCCCGATTTTGAAGTGGCAGGTATCGTACGCCGTCATGGGGCAGAAAACAAGCCGGCAGAGCTGGCCGATTATGAAGTGGTGAAAGACATCAGGGAACTGAAGGATGTAGATGTGGCTATTTTGGCTACTCCGACTCGCAGTGTAGAGCAATATGCAAAAGAAATTCTGGCTCTCGGCATCAATACGGTCGACAGCTTTGACATTCATACGCAGATTACCGGCTTGCGCCGTTCGTTGGGCGAAGTGGCCAAAACGCACAATGCGGTTTCGGTGATTTCTGCCGGCTGGGATCCGGGAAGCGATTCGGTTGTCCGCACGTTGCTGGAGGCAATCGCTCCGAAGGGAATCACTTACACCAACTTCGGTCCGGGACGCAGCATGGGACATTCGGTAGCCGTTCGTGCCATCGACGGTGTGAAGGATGCGCTGTCGATGACCATTCCGGTGGGAACAGGCATCCATCGCCGTATGGTTTATGTGGAGCTGGAGGAAGGAGCTGACTTCAAGACCGTGGAGGCGGCTATCAAGTCTGATCCGTATTTTGTGAATGATGAAACGCATGTGAAGCAGGTGGCTTGCGTGGACGACTTGAACGATGTGGGTCACGGTGTGAACCTTGTCCGTAAAGGCGTTTCGGGAAAGACGCATAACCAGCTGTTCGAGTTCGACATGAAGATCAACAATCCTGCCCTGACAGCTCAGGTTCTGGTGTGCGTGGCACGTGCTTCCATGCGCCAGCAGCCGGGATGCTATACCATGATTGAAATTCCTGTTGTCGATCTGCTTCCGGGCGACCGTGACGAGTGGATTGCACATCTGGTGTGATAAGATTTGTCTGCCGTGTAGCAGTCGGCTGATTGCCGTGCGGCTGCTTTCCGTTACCCTGCAACAGTTGGAGGATTGTTGCAGGGTAATTTATTTTGTTTCGCAGGAAATGATTATTTTTGCGTAGATCAAATCAGTGCAGCTATGAAAACAATGCAGCTTTTACTTGCCGGATGCCTGCTTGCCTTGACAGGATGTGCAGGCAGGCGGCAAGCAAGCAATCCGCAGGCAGTTGCTGACACAGTTCAGACAGTGCAGGAAGATACGGCTCTTCGGAGTGTGGAAGACAGTCTGGTGTCCGGCCAGAAGCTGGAAGGTGGAAAGTTTCTTTCCGAAAAGGAGCTGGACGCTTTGCAGGAAGAAATATGGAAGCGTTTGCGGATGCCTGAGAATAAGGCGGTACGCGCCAATGTGTCAATGTCAGGAGTCGGCTTGCATGAAGTGACGTTCTGGCTTGTGATGAATACCCCCGAACGGAGGAAAGAGTTTCGCGAGAAGATAATGGACGCTCCCTGTCTTCGGTTTGAAGGTTCTGACGGAAACGAACCGTGCACGAAAGTCGGTACGTCTGATACGTTGGGTATCCGCCTGGAACCGTTTTCTCCTTCCTTTCCGGCGAGTCCGAAAAGGCTTTTTTTGCATTGCATAATTGGAGCGGCATGAAGCTTACATACGGTGCCCGCTATTCGCTGGCTTGCGAACGGAACGGACGGTGGTACGTTCTTCCTCTCCGAGGATCGTTTGTTGATTTGGATTATGTGCTTTCTCCGGGGGATAGCGCGACGTTTGAGGCGAATCTGCTTCCTGACGTACATCCCAACAAGCCTGGCCGTTACCGTTACTTTAAAGAGGTAAGTGTGGGAGAAAGCCGCCGGAAAATATTGATGATGGCGGAATTTCGTTTGAAATGAGCCGTGCCATGCCGCCATGCAAGTCGGGAGAGCGGACAAAAGATCTGTCCTGTTTTAATTTTTAACAGAACTTCTGCCATAGTACAATCGCTTTTTTGTTCCTTTGCAGAAAATAATTGTAAAAAAGAAGAAACGAAATGACTTTAGCAAGTATTGTATGGGATGTAGATCCCGTCATGTTACATCTTGGTTCGATCGAAATCCGCTGGTATGGACTGATGTGGGGATTGGGTTTCATATTGGCATACGAAATCGTGTCGCGCCTGTTCAAGAAAGAAGGCTATCCCGACAGTTGGGCCGACAAACTGTTTATATACTGCATCGTAAGCAGTGTGGTAGGCGCGCGCTTGGGCCACTGCCTGTTTTACGAGTGGGATTATTACGGAGCGCATCCGCTGGAAATCCTGAAAATATGGAAGGGAGGACTGGCCAGTCACGGCGGGGTGTTCCTGCTGATTCTGGCGCTGGTGTGGTATTCGAAGAAAGTGACGAAGAAGAGCGTATGGTGGCTGTTCGACCGCATGATACCTGCCGTGGCAGTCGTGTGCATGTGCATTCGTTTCGGAAACCTGATGAACTCCGAGATATTCGGCTATCCCACCTCATTGCCGTGGGGTTTCGAATTTGTGCGTTCGCGCGAGTGGCAGGAACTTTATAACCGTGACGGGGTTGCGCAGCCCTGCCATCCGACCCAGATTTACGAAATGCTCTATTGCCTGGTAGCTTTTGTCGTTTCGTGGGTGATGTATCATAAATACCATCTTCAGAAATATATCGGGCTTATCACCGGCGTGTCTTTGCTGATATTCTTCGGCTCCCGTTTCGGACTGGAGTTCATGAAGAATCCGCAGGTGGCGGAAGAAGCGGACATGATGCTGAACATCGGCCAGTGGCTCAGCGTTCCTCTCATTCTTTTGGGCGCATATCTGATAGCCACCTGCAGAAAGCGTAAAGAAGCCTTCTGATATTTTTCCGGTCAGTTATTTGCTGCCGGCAAAAGCGTTCCGTCGTTTCATGAAAATGACGGAACGCTTTTTTATGCTCCTGTCCGGGCGAAGACTTTCGTGCCGGCCGTGTGAAAAGTCGGACGTCCCGTACAGAATCTTTATCTCTAGCCTGGAGATATACATCTTCACGCTGGAGATATGCATCTTTAAGCAGGAGATACGTATCTTCAGGCTAAAGACAGAAAATGTTTCTTTTTTGTGCGTGCGGGCGTTGCTGAAATGTTTCCTTATATAGCATAAATGTTGCGGAGAAACAAATTTGAACGTGGAGGAAACATTCTTTTCATTGTTTTTCATTCCAATGCGATACATTTGCGGTGTTCGGGTTAGAACGAGCAGATGATAAAACTATGTTTAACAATTAAAATTTAATGCGTAATGAAAGGCATAAAAAGAACATTCCTCTTTGCGCTTTTCCTTATGGGATTATGCGCGACGCTCCATGCCCAAAACGTGCAGGTGAGCGGGACAGTGGTTGCCAAGGCAGACGGACTGCCCGTCATCGGTGCCTCTGTTGTTGAAGTGGGAAACGACCGGAACGGTACCATTACGGATTTGGACGGTAAATTTTCTCTGACTGTAAGTGCAGGAGCCGAAATCTCGATCTCTTTTGTAGGCTACAAGCCTCAGACGCTGAAGGCGCAAAGCATGATGAACGTCTTTCTTGAAGAGGACTCGGAGTTATTGGACGAAGTGGTGGTGACGGGTTATACCACCCAGCGCAAGGCTGATCTGACAGGGGCTATATCGGTGGTCAGTATGGATGACATTTCCAAAACGAATGAAAACAACCCGATGAAAGCATTGCAGGGCCGCGTGCCGGGGATGAATGTTACGGCAGACGGCAATCCGAGCGGTTCCACTACAATCCGTATCCGCGGTATCGGCACGCTGAACAACAACGATCCCCTTTACATCATCGATGGCGTTCCCACTAAGGCCGGTATGCATGAGCTGAACGGCAACGACATCGAGTCGATTCAGGTGCTGAAGGATGCGGCTTCCTCTTCGATCTACGGCTCACGTGCGGCAAACGGCGTCATCATTATTACCACCAAGAAAGGAAAAGAAGGCAAGACCAAGGTGGATTTTGAAGCTTCTGTTTCCGCTTCAATGTATACGAACAAGATGGAGGTGCTGAACGCGGAAGAATATGGCAGGGCCATGTGGCAGGCATACGTCAACGGAGGGGAAGATCCTAATACCAACGGACTGGGATATAAGTTCGACTGGGGCTATGACGCCAACGGATATCCCGAACTGTATAATGTCAGCATGTCCCGTTTCCTGGATTCGGACAATACGGTTCCTTCGGCAGATACGGACTGGTTTGATGAAACTACCCGTACAGGTATAACCCAGCAATACAACGTGTCGGTAAGCAACGGCTCTGAAAAAGGTTCTTCTTTCTTCTCTTTGGGATATTACAAGAATGAAGGAATCATTAAGCAGACGGACTTTGAGCGTTTTTCTGCACGTATAAATTCGGACTATAATCTGATCGGAAAGGTGCTGACAGTTGGAGAGCATTTTACGCTGAACCGTACATCCGAGGTGCAGGCTCCCGATGGTTTCTTGCAGAACGTGTTGCAGTTCAATCCTTCTCTCCCTGTCTATGACATTGAAGGGGAATATGCCGGTCCTGTTGGCGGCTATCCCGACCGTGAAAATCCGGTGGCTCGTCTGGACCGTAATGCGGACAACCGTTATACTTACTGGCGCATGTTCGGTGATGCCTACATCAACCTGAATCCGTTCAAAGGCTTCAATATCCGTTCGACGTTTGGTCTGGACTATGCCCAGAAGCAGCAGCGCATTTTTACTTATCCGATAACGGAGGGCAATGTGGCTGATGACACGAATGCGGTGGAGGCCAAACAGGAGCATTGGACCAAGTGGATGTGGAATGCGGTGGCTACCTACAATCTGGAAATCGGCAGGCACCGTGGCGATGTCATGGCCGGCATGGAGCTGAACCGCGAAGACGACAGCTGGTTTTCGGCCTACAAAGAAGATTATGCCATTCTGAACACAGACTATATGTGGCCCGATGCCGGTACGGGCACTGCCCAGGCCACCGGATCGGGAGAGGGATATTCACTGGTATCTTTCTTTGGTAAATTGAATTATACGTATGATGATAAATATTTGATGTCCTTTACAATACGTCGCGACGGCTCTTCGCGTTTCGGCAAAAACAACCGTTACGCAACTTTCCCCTCTGTGTCGGCGGGATGGCGCATCAGCAAAGAGAAGTTTATGAAGGATTTTACTTGGATTGATGACTTGAAGCTTCGGGCGTCATGGGGGCAGACGGGCAATCAGGAAATATCCAATACCGCGCGGTATACGATTTATGTGCCTAATTATGGAACGTCTTCGTTCGGCGGACAGACGTACGGTACGTCTTATGATATTGAGGGAACCAATGGAGGGAGCATTCTCCAGTCGGGTTTCAAGCGCGATCAGATTGGGAATGATGACCTTAAATGGGAAACGACGACGCAGACAAATGTCGGACTGGACTTTTCTGTCTTCAATCAAAGTCTGTACGGTTCTTTTGACTGGTATTATAAAAAGACGACAGATATCTTGGTGGAAATGGAAGGTATAGCTGCGATGGGAGAAGGCAGCGTTCAATGGATCAATGCCGGCGCGATGGAAAACAAGGGCGTTGAGCTTAATCTGGGCTATAGAAACACGACCGGATTCGGGCTGAAATATGATCTGAACGCAAATATTTCGATGTATCGCAATAAGATAACAGAACTTCCGGCAACGGTTGCGGCTAACGGAACGTTTGGCGGCAACGGTGTGGAAAGCGTAGTCGGACATCCTTATGGGGCGCAAGTGGGGTATGTGGCCGACGGGATCTTCAAGTCGCAGGAGGAGGTAGACAATCATGCCACTCAAGAGGGAGCCGGCGTGGGACGTATCCGCTGGAAAGATCTTGATGGAAATGGAGTGGTTGATGAGTCGGACCAGACTTGGATTTATGATCCGATTCCGGCTTTCAGCTACGGACTGAACATTTACCTTGAATACAAGAATTTTGACTTGAGCATGTTCTGGCAAGGAGTGCAGGGAGTAGATATTATCAGCGACCTTAAAAAGGAAACCGATTTGTGGAGCGGGCTGAATATCGGGTTCTTGAATAAAGGAACGCGTGTGCTCGATGCCTGGACTCCGACAAATGCCGATTCGGATATTCCGGCACTTTCACGTGAGGATACGAACAATGAGAAACGTGTGTCCACGTATTTTGTAGAAAACGGCTCGTTTCTGAAATTGCGCAACATTCAGTTGGGATATAATTTCCCTCAGAAATGGGCAAGGAAAATGAAGATGGAACGGCTGCGTCTTTATTTGAGTGCGCAGAACGTGCTTACCATCAAAAGCAAGGACTTTACAGGGGTCGATCCGGAGAATCCCAATTACGGATATCCTATTCCGATGAATCTGACTTTTGGCGTCAATGTCAGCTTTTAACCAGAAACATTTAAACTACAGATTATGAAAAAGACAATATATGCAATCGTTTTAGGGCTTGCTCTGGCAAGTGCCGGCTGTTCTGACTTCTTGGACGAGCAGGTTCCGCAAGGCACCATCGACAATGAACAGTTGCAAGACCCGGAATATGTGGACAATTTGGTCGTTTCGGCATATGCGATATGGATTTCTGCCGAGGACATCAATTCTTCTTTCTCCATGTGGAACTATGATGTGCGTTCGGATGATGCTTATAAAGGAGGGAACGGTACGGAAGACGGTGATGTTTTCCATGCATTGGAGATTTCACAGGGAATTATGACCACAGCCTGGAACATCAGTGACATGTGGCAGCGTTTATACAATTGCATTTCACGCGCCAACACTGCCTTGCAATTGCTGAACCAGATGGATGAAAGCACGTATGAGCTTAAGCAGCAGCGTATTGCCGAAATGAGGTTCTTGCGCGGTCATGGCCATTTCCTTTTAAAACAGCTCTATAAGAAGATTGTTTTCGCCAATGATGAAAATCTTTCAACGGAAGAATACAACAATCTGTCGAATACTACCTATACCAACGATGAGGGCTGGCAGCAGATTGCTGATGACTTTCAGTTTGCATACGATAACCTTCCCGATACGCAGGAGGATAAGGGACGCCCGACAAAGGGAGCTGCTGCGGCCTATCTTGCCAAGACTTATCTGTATAAGGCATACCGGCAAGACAATGAAGAAACCAATGAGGTGACAAGCATCAATACGGACGATCTGAAGAAAGTGGTAGAATATACGGAAGAGTCCATCATGTCTGCCGGAGGCTATGCGCTGGAATCGGATTTCCATAACAATTTCCGCCCGGAACCTCAGTATGAGAACGGCTGTGAATCGTTGTGGGCGATGCAGTATTCGATGAATGACGGAACGACTGACGGCAATTGCAACTGGTCGTACGGACTGATTGTGCCGAATATACCAGGTGTGACTGACGGAGGATGTGACTTTTACAAGCCGAGCCAGAATCTGGTGAACGCTTTCAGAACAGATGCTGACGGACATCCTTTGTTCGACACGTTTAACGACAGCGACTATGACATGACGACGGAAACTGCTGATCCGCGCCTGTTTCTGACTGTCGGGCTGACAGGACTGCCTTATGAGTTCAACAAAAACTACATCATGGACATCTCGTCTACGTGGAGCAGAAGCAATGGCCTGTACGGCTATTATGTGGCTTTGAAGCAGAATGTCGATCCGGATTGCGACTATATAGTGAAAGGAAACGGTTATTGGGGAAGTTCGATGAATCATATCGTGCTTCGCTATTCAGATGTATTGCTGATGCGTGCCGAAGCACTGATTCAATTGAACGACGGGCGTATCTCCGAAGCGGTGGATTTGATTAACGAAGTGCGCAACAGGGCAAAGCAAAGTACATCGATGATTTCCGATTATCCGGCCGAATATGGAGTTACTTTCAACGTGCAGCCCTATGACGGGGTTTATTCTCAGGAAGAGGCACTTAAAATGTTGAAATTTGAACGCCGTGTGGAATTGGCTATGGAATGTGACCGCTTCTTTGACTTGGTTCGCTGGGGCGAGGCGGATGAAGTGTTGAATAAATATTATGCAGAGGAAGCGAACGATTGTACGATTTATTCGAGTGCTTCGTTTACGAAAAACAAGAATGAATACCTTCCTGTTCCATTCGAGCAAATTAGTGCAAGCAATGGCAATTATGCGCAAAATTGTGGCAGTTGGTAACAATTAACAGACATGACGATGAAAACAATAATAAACAAAACGGTTTTTCTTTTAGGGCTGATGATGCTTCTCGGAAGCTGCAATGACGATAATCTGGGGCTTCAGATGGATGGCGAATGTTGGCTGACAAACTTTCAGATAGACGGTTATGACGGTATAATAGATAATGCAAACATGACTGTAACGGTCGGGATACCTGAAGCTTATGATGCAGATGCGATGGAAGTTACAGCTATAGCGGTTTCGGAAGGCGCGGAGGCTTCGATGAAGGTGGGTGACATTGTGAACTTCTCCTTTTCGCAGAACGTACAGGTGACAAATGGTGATGCTTATCTGGACTACACGGTCAATGTGAAGCATGACGAGGCTGTAATTACGTCTTTTAAGTTGAATGACAATTATACAGGAATTATAGATGAAGAGAATCATACGATTCTGGTGCGTGTGCCTACTGCGGTAGACATCACCAATATGGTGGTTTCCGTTACCACGTCTGAAGAAGGCGCAGAGGTCTCTCCTGCTTCCGGCGAGGCCGTTGACTTTACAGAGCCTGTAGAGTTTACCGTCACCTACCAGACGGCTACGGCGGTTTATACTGTAACTGTTGAGCCTTCAGATTCTCCGAGTGCCGTATATGTTGGCCTGGCTTCTTCAATTGACGGATTGAATGATGAAGAAAAAGAAGCAGCCAACTGGATGCTGCTGAATGTTCCTAATTCGCAGTATATCTCATTTGATGATGTGCGTACCGGTGGAGTTGATTTGAGTGAATGCAAAGTGATGTGGTGGCATTTCCATGTGGACGGAGGCATTGACAGCGAGGCAGACTTTGAGGCGGAAGCTCCTGAAGCCGTTCAAGCGGTTACTAAGATGAAGGAGTTCTATGAAGGCGGAGGCTGTTTGCTGCTTACCCGTTTTGCAACTTTTTATACCGTGAACATGGGGGCAACGGCAGACGATGCCATCCCGAACAATTGTTGGGGACAGGTGGAGGCTGAAGGCGAAACAACGACGGCTCCGTGGAATTTCTTTGTAGACGGGCATGAAGACCATCCGCTTTATGAGAGCTTGGTAGAGGATATCAGCAGCGACAGTTATCTGAAAGGCATCTATACCTGCGATACCGGCTATATCATCACCAACAGCACGGCTCAGTGGCATATCGGTTCCGATTGGGGAGGATACAGCGATTACGACGCATGGAGAAACACTCACGGCGGCATCGATTTAGGATATGGAAGTGACGGTGCGATCGTGGTTTGGGAATACCCTGCGAATGCGGCTGGAGGACAGATTCTTTGCATTGGTTCCGGATGTTACGACTGGTATGCCTATGGTGCGGATGTGTCTGCCGACCAGTATCATGGAAACGTGGCTGTGCTTACTCAAAATGCCATTGACTATCTGACGAGTGAAGAAGAATAAGGAGCGTAAAACTATAAACAGTATAAAATATGAAAACGATGATAATACATACTTTCGCTTTTGCCGCCGTGATGTTGTCATTGGGCAGTTGCAGTGATGATAATGATCCGGTGCTGACCCAAAAGGACTGGGAAGGGACTACAACCTATTTTGCCTCGACTGATGAAACGACCTTCGGGACTTATTACAAACCATACGTGGGGTATGTCGGTGACCCGATGCCTTTTTATGATCCGGTTGCACAAGACTTCAAGGTGTTGTATTTGCAGGATTATCGTCCGAATCAGGAAACTACTTATCATCCTATTTGGGGATTGCGTACGACGGATGCCGCTTCATATACTTCATTGGGCGAACTGATATCTACGGGAACGGCCTCGGAAGCAGATGCGGCTATTGGTACGGGAAGCACCATCTATAATGAATCTGACGGGTTGTATTATACTTTCTATACGGGGCACACTTCAAACCAGGAGGTAGTCATGATGGCTACTTCCTCCGATTTTGAAGAATGGACGAAGGACAGAAGCTTTTATCTTCAGGGAAGTGACTATGGCTATAGTACGACGGATTTCCGCGATCCGTTTGTGTTTAAAGGTGATGACGGTTTCTATCATATGCTTGTATCTACTTATGAAGGAACAAAAGGAACATTGGCAGAGTTCACTTCCTCTGACTTGAAGACTTGGAGCCATGCGGGTGTTTTCATGACCATGATGTGGGACCGTTTCTATGAATGTCCCGACTTGTTCAAAATGGGTGACTGGTGGTATCTGGTCTATTCGGAGAAACTGGCTGCAATACGAAAAGTGCAGTATCTGAAAGGGCGGACTTTGGATGAATTGAAAGCTACTACAGCCAATGATGCGGGCTTATGGCCTGACGATCATGAAGGCTTTCTGGATTCGCGTGGCTTTTATGCCGGAAAGACCGCTTCGGACGGAACAAACCGTTATATCTGGGGATGGTGCCCGACACGTGAAGGCAATGACAACACCAATGTCGGCGCAGCTCCGGACGAACCGGAGTGGGCCGGAAATCTTGTCGCTCACAAGATTATCCAGCATGAAGACGGAACATTGACATTGGGAGCCGTTGACGGCATTGACAGGAAGTATTCGGCTGAATCAGAACTGAAAGTAATGGCTCAGAGCGAATCCGGCATAGCAAACAGCGATGGTGTTTATACGATGACTGGTGATTCGTATCTGCTGTTCAACCGGTTGCAAGTGCATAATAAGATTTCGTTTACGGTAAAGACAGCTTCTGCGTCAGACAAGTTCGGCTTCTCGCTGGTTCGTGGTACGGACTCTAAAGAATATTATTCAATTATTGTTAATCCGGAATCGGATACAACAAGAAAGATTAACTTTGAGGAGGAAGGAGAAGAAGGTATCGGCTTTGTGGAAGGTATTGACGGATATTTGTTCAATACGCCATCCGATAATGTATATGACATTACGGTTTATACCGATAATTCGGTTTGCGTTGTGTATATCAATGATAATGTTGCCTACACGAACCGTATCTATGGTATTCAGAAGAACTGCTGGTCCATTAACAATTATGGCGGAGAGATAGAGATAAGCGACATCAAGGCATATTCATATTGATGGTCGCGGATTTATGATGAAGTACGCTAAAAACATATTTCTGACGAACTGATTTTTACAAGTGATGATAATGAAAAAACAAAGTTTCAATACAGCCATAAAGATTGTTTGCGTATGTGCGCTGGCGGGTTTTGCCTCTTTGGGCAATGCCGCGGAATCTTCCGTTTCAATCCGGCATCTCGCGAACGAACAGCATATTCTCTTTATTGAATGTGCGAAAAAATACCTGCTTCTTCCTGTGCAGGACAGTGCGCCGGAAGGTAAAGTTTATATTGTGGTCAACAACCGGCATCAGGGAGTGGCGGCAAATGTCCGTCTGGCGCGCGAGAAGGTCGATTATTATGTGCCTCTTGACTTGTCGCCATATGCGGATGAAGACATTGCCATCGATGTGCAGGGAGTGCCCGAATCTTCTCTTTGCTGGAAGAAGATAAGTTTGGCGGACACGTTCGATACAGCGAACCGTGAGAAGTACCGTCCTGTTTACCATCATACTCCGGCTTACGGATGGATGAACGATCCGAATGGAATGTTCTATAAAGACGGTGTGTATCATCTGTATTTCCAGCACAACCCGTACGGATCAACCTGGGGAAATATGACCTGGGGGCATTCTACCACAACGGATCTGGTGAACTGGAACTACGAAGGCCTTGCCATCGAGCCGGATGCCTGGGGAGCTGTTTTCAGCGGTTCGGCAATCGTTGACCATGACAATGCGGCCGGTTTCGGAGAGAATGCGGTGATTGCTTTTTATACTTCGGCCAAATCTACTCCGTGGGGCGATACGCAGACGCAAAGCATGGCTTACAGCCTTGACGGTGGGAAGACATTCACGAAATATGCGCATAATCCGATTGTTACTTCTGCGAAACGTGATTTCCGTGATCCGAAAGTATTCTGGTACAAGCCCGGCAAACATTGGGTGATGATTCTTGCCGGCGGACAGGAGATGGATATCTATTCGTCAGAAAATCTGAAGGACTGGATATATGAAAGCAGTTTCGGAGCAAAGCAGGGAGCGCATGGCGGTGTGTGGGAATGTCCGGACCTGGTTGAACTGCCCGTTGAAGGCACAAAAGAGAAGAAGTGGGTATTGATCTGCAATATCAATCCGGGAGGGCCTTTCGGAGGGAATGCTGCCCAGTATTTCGTGGGAACATTTGACGGAAAGAAGTTTGTAAACGAGTCGCCGACCCAGACCAAATGGATGGATTGGGGAAAAGACCATTACGCGGCAGTTACATTCAGCGATGCTCCCGGCGGACGCTGCATCGCTTTGGGATGGATGAGCAACTGGCAGTATCAGAATGCGCTTCCTACATCGCAGTATAAGGGATCCAATACCATAGCGCGCGATCTGACACTTTACAGACAAGACGGGGAATTATTGCTGAGATGCGCCCCTTCCGTTGAAATCGAAAAGGCACGGAAAGAAAAGGTGGACATGCCTTCGTTCAGGGTAAGCGATTCTTATGATGTGGGCAGTCTGCTGGAAAACAATGCGGGTGCGTACGAAATTGATATGACTGTCAGCAACTCGGGAGCTTCAAAAATTATGTTCATCTTGTCAAACGGCAAGGAAGAAAAGGTGAGCATGTATTATGACATCATGCGCAGGCAGTTTGTGATGGACAGAAGCGAAAGCGGAAAAGTGGATTTCAGTGCAGACTTTCCTGCCGTTACGGTAGCTCCTGTGTCTGATACCGAAGATATCCGTCTTCGTCTGTTTGTAGACCGTACAAGCATAGAAGCTTTTGGAGATGATGGAAAATTTGTGATGACCAACCAGATCTTTCCGTCAGAACCTTACAACAGACTGTCGTTTGCCGCTGTTCGCGGAAGCTTTACGGTCAGGTCGATGACCATATATAAATTAGGGAAGTAACTAACTGCTAAATGATTGAATTATGACAACAGCCGATAAAGTTAAATATGGAAAGCTGATTCCCGTAATGCTCTGCTTTTTTGCAATGGGCTTTGTGGACCTGGTAGGCATTGCTTCGAATTATGTAAAGGAAGATCTGGGTCTGAGTGATTCGGAAGCGAACGTTTTTCCGTCGCTGGTATTCTTCTGGTTTCTGATATTTTCGGTGCCGACGGGAGTATTGATGAATAAAATCGGACGCAAAAAGACTGTACTGCTTAGTCTGGCAGTGACATTCGCTTCGCTTCTTATCCCGATATTCGGTGACAGTTATGAGGTGATGCTCTGTTCGTTCTCTTTGCTCGGCATCGGGAATGCCTTGATGCAGACTTCGCTCAATCCGTTGTTGAGCAACATTATCCCGGGCGACCGTCTGGCAAGTACGCTGACATTCGGGCAGTTTGTGAAAGCGATTGCTTCGTTTCTGGCTCCCTACATTGCCATGTGGGGAGCGGTGCAGGCTGTTCCGAACTTCGGTCTGGGATGGCGTTTGCTGTTTCCGGTCTATATGGCAGTAGCGGTCTTAGCCATTCTGTGTCTGTCGGCCACTCCCATTGAAGAAGAGCGTGCAGACCGTGCATCGGGTTTCAAGGATTGCCTGCGTCTTCTTGGCAGACCGTTCATCCTGCTATCTTTTCTCGGCATCATGTGCCATGTGGGGATTGATGTCGGGACAAACACCACAGCCCCCAAGATTTTGATGGAGCGTGTGGGGATGAACCTTGCTGAGGCAGGGTTCGCAACGAGCCTGTATTTCATCTTCCGTACATTGGGATGTTTTTCCGGAGCTTTCATCCTGCGTGCCGTATCGTCCCGGGCGTTCTTTCTGGTCAGTGTATGCTGCATGCTGCTGGCGATGGCAGGCTTGTTTGTATTCGATTCGCTCGCTGCCATTTATGTGTGCATTGCGTTAGTCGGCTTTGGCAATTCGAATGTGTTTTCCATTGTCTTCTCGCAGGCGTTGCTGGCTGAGCCGGAAAAGAAGAACGAAGTTTCCGGACTGATGATTATGGGGCTGTTCGGCGGCACGGTTTTTCCGCTTCTCATGGGATTTGCCAGCGATTCGGTCGGTCAGGGCGGAGCGGTAGCTGTGATGGCGGCAGGAGTATTTTATCTTTTGTTCTATACGTTAAAAATCAAACATTAATTTTATATCTGACATGAACAATGCAATTGTAGTAGGAATGGGGGAAGCGCTTTGGGATGTGCTTCCGGAAGGAAAGAAACTGGGTGGTGCTCCGGCGAACTTTGCCTATCATGTTTCGCAGTTCGGCCTGAACAGCCGGGTGGTAAGTGCTGTGGGCAACGACAAGCTGGGTGCTGAAATCTTGGACAGTTTCCGTGAAAAGAAGTTGAACTGCATGATTGAAACCGTACCTTATCCTACGGGGACAGTGCAGGTTGAACTGGATGCAGAAGGAGTTCCGTGTTATGACATTAAAGAAGGAGTGGCTTGGGACAATATTCCCTTCACTCCGGCTCTGGAGGGATTGGCTCGTCAGACATGCGCTGTCTGTTTCGGCTCTTTGGCACAGAGAAGCATTGTGTCGCGCGAAACGATCGGCCGTTTTCTTGATGCGATGCCCGAAGGTGAAGGACGGTACAAGATTTTCGACATCAACCTGCGTCAAGGCTTTTATACCAAAGAGATTCTGTGCAGTTCGATGCGAAAATGCAATGTGTTGAAGATCAACGACGAGGAATTGGTAACTGTCAGCCGTATGTTCGGTTATCCGGGCATTGACTTGCAGGACAAATGCTGGATTCTGCTTGCCAAATACAACCTGAAGATGCTGATTCTGACCTGCGGCGTGAACGGGAGCTATGTGTTTACTCCAGGAAACATTTCGTTTGTAGAAACGCCGAAAGTGGAGGTAGCCGATACGGTGGGAGCCGGCGATTCGTTCACCGCATCCTTTGTGGCAGCCATTCTGAACGGCAAGCCTGTGGGCGAAGCGCACAAACTGGCAGCAGAGGTTTCGGCTTATGTCTGCACACAGAACGGAGCGATGCCTGTCCTTCCCGATTATCTGAAGGACAAGCTTGGATAAAGCGTCGGTCCAGATGCCTGTATGCGAAAACACAAAAACACAGCCATTGTGTCCGGTCGAAGTTTCTCGGACACTTATATCTGTGTTTTTGTGTTCTTTGCGCTAATTGCTAAGGGCATCCTTGGTTAAATTGCCGGGATTTTCTTCTTCTGACATGCTGGAGGGGAGCTTCTTTTTGGGAGTGATACCCAGTTTCCTCAGTTTGTCGGCCTGGCTGATGACGTTTCCTTTCCCTTCGGCAAGCTGGTTTCTGGCGGTTTCGTAAGCTCTGGAAGCAGTATTTAAAGTGTCCCCGATTTTCTCGAACGTTTCGGTAAAGCTGACGAGCTTGTCGTAGAGCATGCTTCCGCGGTTTACGATTTCTTGAATGTTCTTGAGCTGGTATTCCCGTTTCCACAAGTCCAGTGCCATGCGCAGGGCCGCTATCAGGTTGGTCGGACTCATCAGCACCACTTTCCGCTGGTACGCATAGTTCCACAGGTCATGGTCTGTCTGCAAAGCCAGCAGATAGGCAGGCTCGTTGGGAATGAACATCATCACAAAGTCGGGTGCCTGGGCATCGTATCTTGAATAGTCCTTCCGGCTCAATTCGTCGATGTGCGTCTTGACCGAATTCAGATGCGCTTTCAGGTATTGGTCGCGCTTGTCCTTGTCCTCACATCCTACATAGTTGGCGTATGCTGTCAGCGAAACCTTTGAGTCGATAATGACCTGACGGTTGTCGGGATATTTGACCAGAACGTCCGGCTGCATTTTCTGTCCGGACTCATTTTTGAGCGGTTCCCCGTTTTCGCCTTTCAGAAATTCCTGGCGGAAATATTCTTCTCCTTCTCTCAGCCCGGAACGTTCGAGAATTGTTTCAAGAATCATTTCCCCCCAGTTTCCCTGCATTTTTGAGTCACCTTTCAGCGCACGGGTCAGATTGTTTGCCTCGTCGCTGATCTGCCTGTTGAGCTGCATCAGTTCCTTGATGCGGTCTTCGAGCGAGAAGCGCTGCTTGGATTCCTTGTCATAAACTTCCGCTACCTGGTGCCTGAACTCTTGCAGGTTGTCGCCGAAAGGCTTCAGCAGGGCAGCAAGGCTTTCGGCGCTGAGCTTGTTGAAACTCTCTGTTTTCTGCTGGAAAATGCGGTTGGCGATGTTTTCGAACTCCAGCTTGAACTGATTGTGCAGGTTGGCTATTTCCTCTTTCTGCTGTTCCAGCTTTTCATTCAGGTTGCGGTTTTCCGTTTGCAGCGCGGCTTCCCTTTGCCGGCTTCCGTTCAGTTCTTTCACAGCTTCGTTCAATTGCATTCGAAGCAGTTCCTTTTCGCGCTTTTCCTGTTCCATCAAGGCTCCGGCCTTCTGTTCTTCCGCCTTCAGCAAGTCTTGCGCGTGCGTCTGCTGCATTTGGATCTGCATGTTAAGAGCCGCGGTCTTGCGCGCTACGGCAAAATATCCGGTAATGACTCCGGCGGCAAGTCCGATGAGCAAAAAGACCATTTCCATAGCTTCCTCCTGCTCAGATTCTTTTCAGTTCCTTGTAGAGCCGTTGTATGGGAAGTCCCATAACGTTGAAGTACGAGCCTTCCAGTCGGGTCACGCCGATAAAGCCGATCCACTCCTGCACTCCGTATGCTCCGGCTTTGTCCATCGGGCGGTAATTGTTTACATAATGGGTGATTTCTTCTTCGCTGAGCGTGTCGAACGTGACATCCGTTGTAGCCGCGAACGTGCGTTGCATTTCGGCTGTAGTGATACATACGCCGGTGATTACCTGGTGTGTGCGTCCCGATAGCAGGCGGAGCATCCGGCAGGCATCTGCCTCGTCTTTGGGCTTTCCGAGCACTTGTCCTTCAAGGCAGACGATTGTGTCGGCTGTGATGATCAGTTCGTCCGGTTTGATAGACGGGCGATAAGCGTCGGCCTTTTCGCGGGCGATGTACATCGGAATTTCTTCTCCCGTCAGGTTCTCGGGGTAGCTTTCGTCGATACCCGGAAGTATTTTTACTTCATAGTCTATTCCAAGCCCCGAGAGCAGTTCGCGTCTGCGCGGAGAGTTTGAGGCAAGTATGATGTGATATTTCTTCAAGTTTTTCAGTTCCATATCCGTTAAAGCATAGTTAAAGCAGTTAGATAAGCTAGAGGAGGCAGAGAAGCATCGGCTTCGGCCTGCCCCTGCAAGCAGTTTACCATCCGAAGGCCTCCTGGTGCGACATCCATTTCCCCTGGGCGCGGAGCACCTGCTCGATTACGTCACGTCCGCATCCGTAACCTCCGTTGCGGTGAGAGATGTATTTGCAGATGGCCTTGATTTCGGGGGCTGCATCGGCAGGGCAGCAGGGAAGGCCCACCAGTTGCAGTACCTCGTAGTCGGGAATGTCATCGCCCATATAGAGCACTTCTTCCGGCTTGAGGCTGTATTTCTGGAGCAGTTCGTTGTATTCTTTGGTTTTGACCGCGGCTCCCAGATACACATCCTTGATGCCCAGTCCTTCGTAACGCTTTCTGACGGCTTCGGTCTTTCCTCCGGTGATGATGGCCACGTGCAGTCCGCATTTTACGGCCAGCTGGAGTGCATAGCCGTCCTTGATGTTCACCGTGCGCATCGGGTCGCCGTTTGGGTGAAGCCCCACGGTTTCACCGCTCAGCACACCGTCTACGTCGAAGAATAAAGCCTTGATTTTTGTGAGGTCGTAATTTATCATTTTGATGTCATTTTGTTGTTGAGTTCATACGTATGGATGCTCCGGCTTATCATACCGTACAGGTCAGCCAGTTCCGGTGCCTCCTTCTTTAGAATGTCCAGGTGCCGGCCGATTACATTCCGGTCGTTCCTCCTGGCCGGACCGGTCTGCGCTTCCAGCGGCGGCAGTTCGTGTATTTTCCGTGCCGTTTCGTCAATCAGCGGGAGCATAGACTCGAAGAGGAGTCCATGGGCAGCAAGCAGCCGGTCGCAGAGGGTATACATGTGGTTGGTAAAGTTGCATGCGAATACGGCTGCGATGTGGAGATACCTGCGCTGCTCGGATGAAGCTTCATAAATTTTCGGACTGACTCTTCCGGCTACTTCTTTCAGCAGGCAGGCATCTTCTTCTGAGTTCGCCTCAATGAAAAAAGGAACGGCAGAGAAATCGACAGCCCGCTGCTTGCTGAAAGTCTGCATCGGATAGAGCACCCCGTATCTGCGAATCTTGCCTTTCCATACGTCCATCGGCATGCTTCCGGCAGTGTGCGCATACAGCGCGTCGGGATTTCCGCTGCATGCGAGCCGTGCGGTGACATCATCAAGCGCGTCGTCCTTGACCGAAACGATATAGAGATCCGCTTCGCCCGATATTTGTGTCAGATCGGTCGTATAAGGGCAGTCCGCTTTTCGGGCGAGTGTCTGCGCAGACTCTTGCGTGCGGCTGTATACTTGCACGATGCGGCATCCCTTCTGCATGAGCGCGGGAGCCAGACAGGAAGCGACATTTCCTGCTCCCACGAAAACGATGTTGAAATCCGGTCTTTTCATAAGTCAGCGTGTAGATAAGAAATAAAGCAGGATTCCGATGATCAGCAGTGCAGCAGGAAGCAGGTAGGCCGACATTTGCCCGAGCAGTGAGATGACCAGCCCGATGTTCTGTATCAGCCAGATTCCGGCAAGAATGATTCCAACGGACTTGTCACGTTTGAACCACAGGAATATGACTGACGCATAAAGCAGCATGGTGTCTTTCTGCATCACCCAGGGGAGTCCGGCGCTGCTGAAATGAATCAGCTTGTCCAGCAGATACAGTATCCCCATCACCACAAGGAAGACAGCCGTAGCTTTGTAGGTGTCTTTATTGTTCGTTGCCGTTGCCATTGTCTTCCCTGTATTTGTTGATATGTACCTTTTCCCACCGCAGGTGGCTTTCGTCGAAAGGCTTTCTTTCCATTCCCTTATGGCCGACCGCGATGATTGACAGCACCTGAAGCTGCAGGGGAATGTCCAGCAGTTCATGAATATATTCGTTTGCCGGCGTTCCGTCGGCTGTATACCGTTCGCGCACCTGTATCCAGCAGCTTCCCAGATTCAGGTCTTCTGCCTGCATCAGGATCATTGTCGAAGCTACCGACGCGTCTTCAATCCATACGTCGCTCAGGAGCGGATCGCCCATGACGACGATAGCCAGTGCAGCGTCTTTCACGAACGCTGCGCCAGCGGCCTTGCATTGCGCCAGCTTTCCGAGCGTTTCCTTGTCGTCGACGGCGATGAACTGCCAGCTTTCCGAACGTTTGGATGTAGGCGACATCAGCGCTGCCTTGAGCAGCGTGACCACTTCGTCCTGTGTCAGCTCTTCTTCTGTAAATTTACGCATGCTCCGTCTGCGCTTGACCAGTTCACTGAAATTCTCCATAAAAAAAGTGTTTTGTCCCGACAAATATACTTCATCCGTTTCAAATCCTCAAAAAAAAATCTAAATTTGCATTGTATGGCACTCCGTTTGGCTACATATTATCATGCCGAAGATGTCCCGCCCCTGCCCGGTTCGAATGTCTTTTATTCCGTTGAAATGCTTCAGGCGTTGCAGCAGACTAAAGGTTTCCGTCCGGTGCTGCTCGTGGCTTACGAGGACGGCCGTGCGGTGGGAAAGCTGCTCTGCATCACGCGGCGCAGCCTGCGCTTCCGTTTTTTCTTTACAAAAACATACGTGTACGGCACCGGCGAATATTTCCCTTCGTCATACCGGAAGGATGAGATCTTCAGGGAGCTGCTTGAATACCTGACCCGCTGCTTCAAGGACCGTTCGTTTCTGCTCGAGTTCCGCAATCTGGAGGAGTCATTGTTCGGATACCGGCATTTCCGTGAGTGCGGCTACTTTCCGGTCCGCTGGATGCGTGTGCGCAATTCGATACACGGAAACTGCATAGACAAGTGGATGAGCATTTCCAGAAAGCGTCAGATAAACCGTGGGCTGAAGGGGGGAGCCGAGATGGATATCGCAAGGACGGAAGCCGAAGTGGAAGAATTTTTTGCTCTGCTGAAGCGTTATTATTCGTCCAAGATTCATCGTTATCTTCCGGGCATAGACTTTTTCCTTTCTTTGCTGAGGCAGTCGTCCGAGCGTTCGAAGATCTTTATAGTCAGGTATAAGGGCAAGATTATCGGCGGTTCGGTCTGCTTGTTTTCGGCTGACGACGCGTATTTGCTCTTTTCGGGCGGTTTGCGCAAGAGCTATCCGCTGCTGTATCCCGGCGTGCTGGCCGTCTGGAATGCGATGGTTTATGCACACAACCGCGGCTATTCCCATTTTGAGTTTATTGAGGCCGGACTTCCTTTCAAGAAATACGGCTACCGCGATTTCATTCTCCGTTTCGGGGGCAGGCAGATGAGTAGCCGCCGCTGGTTCCGCGTGGGGTGGGGATGGCTGAACAGGCTTCTGACCAAACTTTATGTCTGAAAGAATAAGCCCTTTCCGGCAGGCGTGCAAAACGCTTTTTTCCTGCGATATGCTGCATCTCCAGCCTGGAGATATATATGTTCAGGCTGGAGATGTATATCTTTAAGTTGAAGATATATGTTTTTAGTTTGGAGATAAAGAATGTTTCGGGCTGCCTGCGGAATCGCATCGCGGAGGGTGCCTTTTCTTGCTGTTTTGCCAAAAAAAGATGAGGGGTCAAAAAAACGGTGAAAAGTTTCTTTTTTCAGCACATTTTTCTTTTCTTTGTGCAATGTTATTGCATAAAACTGAAATCTTAATACCATTAAAACAAACTTTGTTATGAAAATTTCTCATATCGAACATCTGGGCATCGCTGTGGAAAGCATCGAAAATGCCCTTCCTTATTATGAAAACGTCCTTGGGCTGAAATGTTACAATATAGAAACTGTGGAGGACCAGAAGGTGAAGACCGCATTTTTGAAATGCGGAGAAACGAAAATCGAACTGCTGGAACCCACTTCTCCCGACAGTACCATCGCTAAATTTATTGAGAAGAGAGGTATGGGCGTGCATCACGTGGCCTTTGCCGTGGAAGACGGTGTCGCCAATGCGCTGGCACAGGCTGAGGAGGTCGGAGTCCGTCTGATTGACAAGGCTCCGCGGAAAGGTGCGGAAAACCTGAACATCGCCTTTCTGCATCCCAAATCGACGATGGGCGTGCTGACCGAACTTTGCGAAAAATGAAATGATGCGGGAGGTATCTCCAAGCCTGCTCCGAAGGGGAGGCTCGTTGGCCTTCCGGTTTAAATTAACAATAAAAACAAAATACCATGAGTAACCAACTTGAAAAAGTAAAAGAATTGATCGATCTGCGTGCCAAAGCCCGTTTGGGAGGAGGCGAGAAAGCCATCGAAAAGCAGCACGCAAAAGGAAAATATACAGCCCGCGAACGCATCTCCATGTTGCTTGATGAAGGCAGCTTTGAAGAAATGGATATGTTTGTAGAACACCGCTGCACGAACTTCGGTATGGAAAAGAAGCATTATCTGGGCGACGGTGTGGTTACGGGATACGGAACAATCGACGGACGCCTGGTGTATGTGTTTGCGCAGGACTTCACCGTTTCGGCTGGCTCTCTTTCCGAAACCATGTCGAAGAAAATCTGCAAGGTGATGGACATGGCCATGCGGATGGGCGCTCCGATGATCGGTTTGAACGACTCGGGAGGCGCGCGCATTCAGGAGGGCATCTGTGCCTTGGGAGGCTATGCGGAAATATTCCAGCGCAATATTCTTGCTTCGGGCGTGATTCCGCAGATTTCAGGAATCTTCGGCCCGTGTGCGGGAGGAGCCGTTTATTCGCCGGCACTGACTGACTTTACGCTGATGATTGAAGGCACGTCTTATATGTTCCTTACGGGTCCGAAGGTCGTAAAATCCGTAACTGGAGAAGACGTGACGCAGGAGAACCTGGGAGGTGCGAGCGTGCATTCAACCCGTTCGGGCGTGACTCATTTTACGGCTTCGACGGAAGAGGATGGTCTGGCGCTGATCCGGAAACTGCTGAGTTATCTGCCTCAGAACAATCTGGAAGAACCGCCATATGTAGACTGTACCGACCCGATCGACCGCCTGGAGGATTCGTTGAACGAAATCATTCCCGACAGTCCGAACAAGGCGTATGACATGTACGAGGTGATCGGCGCAATCGTGGATAACGGCGAGTTCCTCGAAGTCCAGCAGGATTTTGCAAAGAACATCATTGTCGGATTCGCGCGTTTCAACGGACAGTCGGTCGGTGTGGTGGCAAACCAGCCCAAGACGTTGGCGGGCGTGCTCGACTGCAATGCATCGCGCAAGGGGGCACGCTTTGTGCGCTTCTGCGATGCGTTCAATATCCCTATCGTTTCGTTGGTTGACGTGCCGGGATTCCTGCCGGGAACGGGACAGGAATACAATGCCGTTATCCTGCATGGGGCCAAGCTGCTTTATGCATACGGTGAAGCCACAGTTCCTAAGGTGACCATTACTTTGCGCAAGTCTTACGGAGGCTCGCACATTGTGATGAGCTGCAAGCAGTTGAGGGGCGACATCAATTACGCATGGCCTACTGCCGAAATCGCCGTGATGGGCGGAGCGGGAGCCGTGGAAGTGCTCTATGCGAAGGAAGCTAAAGAGGCTGCCGATCCGAAAGCGTTCATGGCAGAAAAAGAGGCGGAATATACCAGACTGTTCGCCAATCCCTATAATGCGGCAAAGTATGGATATATCGACGATGTAATCGAACCGCGCAATACACGTTTCCGCATTATTCGTGCCTTGCAGCAGCTGCAGACCAAGAAGCAGACTAATCCTGCCAAGAAGCATGGGAATATTCCATTGTAATGAAAAACTTTAAATGAAGATGATTATGAAGAAACCGAAAATCGGAATATTTCTTTCGCTGCTTCTGTTCGTGGGCCTGGTGTCGTGTACGGGAAGCAAGACCGAAAGCAAGCTGGTCATCAATGAGGTGCTTACCGACAATGTGAGCAATTTTCAGGATGATTATGGCGTTCACAGCGGTTGGATTGAAATATTCAACAAGGCATTCAAGACGGAAAATCTGGCAGGCTGCCTGATAAAGGTGAGCTCCGAGCCGGGGGATACCGTCACTTATTTCATACCGAAGGGGGATGTGCTGACCAAAATGCCGCCCCGCCAGCACCTGTTGTTCTGGGCTGATGGAGCGCCGCGCAGGGGAACGTTCCATACAAATTTTGTGTTGAGCAAGACATCCGACAATTGGATCGGATTGTATGATTCCGGACGGAACCTGATGGACGAGGTGGTCGTTCCCGGAGGACTGCTGAAGCCTAACCAGTCGTATGCGCGTGTTACGGACGGTTCTGCCACATGGGAAGTGAAGGATGACAGTGAAGAAAAGTATGTCACTCCGAGCACCAACAACCAGACCATTGAAAGCAATCCGAAGATGGAGAATTTCGAGCAGCACGATCCGGTAGGGGTCGGCATGACTGTTACTGCAATGTGCGTGGTGTTCGTGGGATTGATCCTGCTTTACATCTGTTTCCGCTTTGTCGGCAAGCTGGCTGTCAAGCTCCGCAAGCAGAATGCGATGAAAGTTCACAACGTAACCGACAAGACGGAAGCGAAAGAACGGGGCTTCGGAGAGGCTCCGGGCGAAGTGATAGCAGCTATCACAATGGCATTGCACGAGGCTCAGGGAGCCGATCATGACGTGGAAGAAACGATCCTGACCATCAGCCGTGTGAAGAGAAGCTATTCTCCGTGGAGCTCGAAGATTTATACCTTGCGTGAAACCCCTCATAGAAAATAACCTTTAATAATAGAAAGACATGAAAGAATATAGATATAAAATCAACGGAAATCTTTATAAAGTGGCTGTGGGAGATGTTGAGGAAAACCACGTGCGCGTGGAAGTAAACGGCACAGCCTATGTGGTGGAGCTTGAAAAGAAGAAAAGCCCTAAGATAAAACCTGTGCTGCGCACCGCTTCTACGTCGCCGGCAGCTCCTCCTCCCGCCATCAGCCGTCCGGCTCCTATCGGCGGAAAATCCGGAGTCAAGTCACCGCTGCCCGGTGTGATACTCGAAATTAAAGTGAAGGAAGGAGATGTAGTGAAGCGCGGACAGACTTTGGTTGTGCTTGAAGCCATGAAAATGGAAAATGACATCAAGGCAGACCGTGACGGAAAAGTGACAGCCGTCAAGGTGAGCAAAGGAGAGTCAATTCTTGAAGGTACTGATCTTGTAATCATCGAGTAGTTATGGGCGATTTTCTTAATTTTCTTCAGAACAACCTTGCCGACTTTTGGACCTATACGGGGTTCTATAATGCTACGGCAGGACATGTGGTGATGATTCTGGTCGGCATATTCTTTATATATCTTGCCGTAGCAAAAGAATTTGAACCGATGTTGCTGATTCCGATCGGGTTCGGTATTCTGGTTGGCAATATTCCTTTCAACATGGATGCCGGCCTCCAGGTGGGCATTTATGAAGAGGGATCAGTGTTGAACATCTTGTACCAAGGGGTTACTTCGGGATGGTATCCGCCGCTGATATTTCTCGGTATCGGTGCCATGACCGACTTTTCAGCCTTGATTTCCAATCCGAAGCTGATGCTGATCGGCGCTGCCGCTCAGTTCGGTATCTTCGGCGCGTATATTGCTGCCTTGTGGCTTGGGTTTGATCCCATGCAGGCTGCTTCTATCGGCATTATCGGCGGTGCCGACGGTCCGACGGCCATTTTCCTTTCTTCCAAGCTGGCACCGAATCTGATGGGAGCCATTGCCGTTTCAGCTTATTCCTACATGGCGTTGGTTCCGGTGATCCAGCCGCCGGTGATGCGTTTGCTCACGACGAAGAAAGAACGGCTGATCCGCATGAAGACTCCGCGTGCCGTATCTCATACGGAAAAGGTGATGTTTCCGATTATCGGTCTGCTTCTGACTTGCTTTCTGGTGCCTTCCGGACTTCCGTTGCTGGGAATGCTCTTCTTCGGCAACCTTCTGAAAGAAAGTGGTGTGACACGCCGCCTGGCAGAAACAGCTCGTGGTCCGCTGATTGATACGATTACCATGTTGCTCGGATTAACGGTGGGAGCTTCTACTCAGGCTTCGGAATTCCTTACATGGAACTCGCTTAAGATTTTTGCTTTGGGAGCGTTCTCATTCATTGTGGCTACAGCTTCGGGTGTTCTTTTTGTCAAGATTTTCAATCTGGTGTTGAAGAAAGACGACAAGATCAATCCGCTGATTGGAAATGCCGGTGTGTCTGCCGTACCGGATTCGGCACGTATTTCGCAGATTGTAGGAGCTGAGTATGATCCTACAAATTATTTGTTGATGCATGCCATGGGGCCGAATGTGGCCGGAGTGATCGGATCGGCTGTTGCAGCCGGTATTCTGCTGGGATTCTTGATATAATGGAATAGTCATGTCAGCAGCGGGGTGGCAAGGGCGCAGGCTTCTTGCCACCCCGTTCTTTTATGCGTAGCTGTGAAGTCCGGCCATGAAGAAATTGACGCCGAAATATGTTATCAGCACTGAAAGGAACGCGATGATGCAGAACCAGTGAAAGAACATCGGCCTTTTAAAGTAGGGAAGCGAGTCTGTATGGAATGCGGCAGAGTAAATCATCAGTGTGATTAGTGCCCAAGTTTCTTTGGGATCCCATCCCCAGTAGCGTCCCCATGAAACATTTGCCCAGACTGCGCCGATGAAGATTCCTGAAGCGAGCAGAAAAATCGCGGGATACAGCAAGATCCGGTTTATGATGTAGAGTCGTTCGACCGCTTCATTCTGTGTCTTTCCTGCATATCGGATGATCAGGGCTGCCGTACCGTTTAGCATGAGAAAAGCCAGTAGCGCATACGAAATCATGATGGTCAGCACATGGATGCTGAGCAGCGGTGATGCAAGTACCGGCATCAGCGGAGTGATGGGGGGATTTGACTCTCCAAGCATGGAAACAAGCAGGGCGAATCCGCAGATGATGAAGCCGAAGGCAATGGACATCTCAAATCTCTTCCTGAAGAGCAGGGAAATCAATGAAGCGCATGCCGCCATAGCCTGCATCGTTTCAAATCCGTTTGAAACAGGAATGTGTCCGCTGATATAGCTGCGCAGTCCGATAAGTATCGCAAGAAAGACAAACAAAAGGCCGAGCAGTGCAGACTGGATCATGGATATCCGTTTTTCGGTTTTGCTTTTCAGGGTCTGGTTTCTTACCAGCTTCCGGCAGTTATGGATGAATGCGAAAAGGCCGATTACCAGGCAGCAGAAGGCAGGAATCTTGGTGTAGTTCAGGCTGTTGTAGAGCTTTTCTGCTTCAATCTGCCTGTCGGATGGAAGCGTTCTGCCTGCTGTTTTCTGCTGGTATTTTCTGATTTTGCCGGCGATTTCCCTAATCGACGCTTCGTCGTTTCTCATCACCTGCTCACTCAGAAGTCCCAGGCTTTTCCGGATAAAGAGCCATTGGTCTGCCGGCAAGTCGTCAGGAAGCCGGTCCACAGGGGAGAACCAGCGTATCTTTCCGTTTTCCCGGCAGGGAAATATCCTCAGCATGCTTCCTGTCGCCACCATGCTGATCAGATTGAATTTTTCGTTGGCTTCGTTTATTTCCCGCTTGTATTTTGCATTTTGTTCCAGCCCGCTGTCTTTTAGTTTGTATCCTTCCGCTCCGAAGAAATCGTTCAGACAGGCGTATTGCCCTTTGATGCCCAGCATTCGCTGCACGGCTTTGCTTTTGATGCGGATGATCGGCTCCGTTTTCCAGTCGTCGTAGAAAAAGAACCACCCGGTAAGCACCTGTTCTCCGTTCAGTCCTTTATAGTTGGATTTTCCGTATATCTTGAGAGTGAAATCTTTCGCTAATGTTTGCAGCGGGCAGATCCTGTCTTGGTGATAAAGATAAATGCCATTTATGCTTGATGCCGATTCCTTAGACAGGTGCTTCGGTTGTTCCGCAGCAAATGCTGTGAGTGACGGGCAAAGCAGCAAGTATACGGCCGTTGATGCTTTTCGCAACACCGGATGGCGCAGCAGCCGGCGGAAGGCACTGTGTCTTTGGAAGAAGAATCCGCAGATGGAAACCAGAAGCAGAAGATATCCGGCATATGTAATGGCGATTCCCCATGGATCATAAGATACGGCAAGGGTGCTTCCTTTCATGTCCTTGTCGTAAGAGGACTGGTAAAAGCGGTAGTGACGGTAAGAAAAGATGTTGTTCATGGAAATGTCTGCTTCGATGGCGTTTCCGTTGTCTGTAATGCGGATACGGCTTGTAAAATCCATTGGAGCGGCACTTCCTTCGTAATAGTCGATGTAGAAATCAGTCAGTTGGATCTGGAAAGGGAAGCTTTCTTCCTTATGGGACGCGGCAAACGAAGCCGAAGGCCGGTCGCCGACACGCAGATGGATGCTTCCCTGCCTGCCGTTCAGGTAAGTGGCAAAGGCTCCTGCCAGAATGACGAGGAATGCAAGATGGAGCAGGAGAGAGAACGGACTTTTCTGCAATTTCCGCTTGAAGATATAAATGGCGGATGCAACTGCTGCCGTGCCCCATGCGGCGATGAATAATGGTGAACTGTAAATGGAAGACGATCCGGGAGAAGTGCCTCCCGTTTTTTCCAGAACTGTGGCGGCTATCATTAAGATGATTAGTGCTCCGGCCGTTCCGAAACAGAGGTGTTTGATAATTCTCATTGTAAGTCTGTTGTTGGCGTTTATTCCCGAAAAACGTCCCGTCGCTTGGTTGCGGATAAAAGCCACGGGACGTTTGGGAAACGGCAGGATGCGGCAGAGTGCCTGTGCTGAGCGGAATCATTTGCGAGCCCGTTTGCATCTGGGCATATAACGGCGCATCCTTGTTATAGGGGTTAGATGGAATCGATGAACTTTACGATTGCGTCACGGTCTTCTTTGGAAAGCTGGCGGAATTTTTCTGTCGTTTCATAGGCATCGCTTTCCTTGCTGGTTCCGTGCCACATGATCGCTTCGGTCGTGGTACGTGCGCGGCAGTCGTGAAGACGGTCTGCATACTCGGCCCCCGTACATCTCTGGTGTAGTCCGCGCCCCCAAAGCGGAGTCGTGCGGCACCAGCCTGTGCGGATGTCATTCTGCATATGCAGTTTGTGCTGGATCATGTCTGAGTAAGGCCATATTTTCTGATTCGGATAACGCGGCAGTTCGTTGGCTGTTGATCCGGTAAAGAAGCCTGCCGGATCGCGTATCTCGTCGTTTCCGGTTGTCCAGCTTGGCTTGTGGCAATAAGCGCAGCCGATTTGTTCGAAGAGTTCTTTTCCTCTCAGCACTTCTTCATCGTCTATATTGCGTGCGGCCGGTACCGCCAGCCCTCTGTGCCATACCATCAGATCGATGTAGCTTTGGTCTGATATCTCAGCTTCAAGGTTGGTAGCGTTCAGGTAATTGAGGATGTTTTGTTCCATGTCGGCTGTGTGCCAGTCGCTGTGTTTCTTTTCCGGATCAACCTGCGCAATGTAATCGGCAAATCCAGCCTGTACGTCCGGATCTTGTGCGGCAGCCTTTGCATAGTATCCGCCAGCATCCTTATAGTGATATTTTCGGTCGCTTCGTGTAACGTTTGTAATGTTCCAGAAAGCATTTGCTCCGGCCGCATCCTGCAATGGTCCGCGGCTTAGTGCATACGTGAAACGGTACGGATACTTCTTTCCGTCGGATGTGGCTTCCTTGCTTGTATATTGGTTTGTCCATTCGCCGTTCTGAAAGAAAGCGGGATTGATGCCGTTCTTCAGATAACCGTCTTTTTCCTGCTTTGCATATTCCGCTTTCAGATCCTCGTCGCTGATGGCATCGAGCAGCCCTGTTCCGTAAATGCCGATGGTCGATTCCAGACGCACTTCATAGCTTCCCATGTCGGCATCCGACAGAACACCTTCATTGTAAGCGTAAACAGCGTCTTTAGGCAGTGTCACTTCCGGATATCTCAGACTGTAAGTTTCTCCGTCGGGAAACTTGTTTCCGTATGCGTCAGTATATTCATGCCATGTCAATATGACTTTTGATTCATCGAGGGGAGCTTTGAACGGAACAGTCGCGTGTCCTTGAGGCATTCCTGCAAGCCAGTTGACATATGCATTGGTTGAAGGATTGTATACAACCAGCAGATAGCCATTGCCCATGTCGTTTGTTTGGAACGGACCGTCGGGCTGGCTTTTGCCATGTCCGTATCCCGGATGGCAATGCATGCATGAGCTTCGTACGTAAGTCGGGCCTAAACCGCCGCGTACACCGTCGGGGTTGCTGACAAACACTTTTTCAAAAAGCTGTTCGCCTCGCTTGAATGACAGGGTCATGTCTGCATTTTCTACCGCCGGTGTCGGCTGTTCGTATGCGGCGGATGTTGAAATGAACGCGGTTCCCAGTTCGCCGCCGGTGTAATACCATTCCGGCAGTTCCTGGTTTTCCTGATTGTTTTCCGGATCAGTAGCCGGATTTTCATCACTGCAGGCTGTTAATCCTGTGAGTAATAGTGTACTGAGCAAATAAATTTTTTTCATAAAACAACATTGAGTCAGTTATAAAAGATGGGTATGTCATCTCAAAGCTTTTGCTTTGAGATGACTTTGCAAACGGTGCGCCGTGCTGCGTGCAGCCGGGAAAATCGTGTGCCGGTCTGATAACAGTCGAATGGAGGGCTGCACGCATTTTGTTGTGCTGCACGCAGGACGACCAATGCATGGACGCTTCGGTATCAATTGTTCTGGATAGCGTTCATCACTTCATCCAAAATATCGTTTACATCCTGGCAGGCTTTTTGTGCGGCCAGATTCACTTGTTCGTATTGAGGATCGCGGGCTGTGGATGCAAACGGCTCTTTCATGTTTCCGATGGCTTCGATGGCTCCCTCGATGGTATTGATAACTTTCGTGTCCAGTTCCGGGTCAACGGTTTTGATGTAGTCGCTTAACGAGTGTTCGACCGGCTGGATGTAGTTTTCTGTCACTCCATTTTCCGTTTGATACCCCATATAGGCGGTGCGGACACTCTTCAGGTTGTCGATGAAGTCGGTGATTGAGTTCAGTGCATACGGAGATTCGATGTAGTTGGCATCGTTTTCCACACCGTTGCCGATCGGGTTGCCAATTTTTTGTCCTCCCACTTCGTCAGCAATGTCTTGGGCGCCTACCAGCAGCTCCTGCACAGCTTCTGCATATGATTTGTATTTGCTTCCGCCCTGTCCGGCGTTTTTCATCGATTCGCCGTAATAGAAAGTCGGTTCCAGTTCTGCGTCTGCCAGATAAGTCCATTTTTCAGAAGATTCGCTGTATGTGCCTTCGTCTGCCCATGAAATCTCCAGGCGTACACACTGGTTGCGCAAGTCATCGGCTACAGCGGCCATATAATAAAGCTCGTTTGCAGTGAATTTGCCTGCCGGGCGCGGACTGGTCTGGTCGGTTGTTGCGTTTGCCGGCTCAAACAGCATGTATTCGATAGCGTGAAATCCCAGCAAGCCTTGTCCCAGGCTGTTGCTCACATAGGTGGCGGCGCTTTCTTCGTCTTTCATCTGTGCCATCTGGCTTTCATTGTTCAGCATGTTCTCCATCGCTGTCTTGTCCAGCGGCCAGGTATCGATATGCGGATCAATATTGTAGTCGGCGGCAGCTCCGTACAGCCATGCTTCACTTAGCTCCCAGTAACGGCGTGCAGTAATCCATTTCTCTCCGGCTTGCTTTACCATGTCCTCCGTCAGGTTTGAAGGGCCTGCGTTGCACATGGCGCGGCATGCGTCGGCCAGCTCGATTGCAGCGTCAGCCAGTCCTTTGTATGTAGGGACGACCGACTTGTTCACATAGTCTTCAATGACTGCCTTCAGCGCCTGTTCCTGTTGGCTCAATTCTTCAGGTTCCGGAGTGTTTTCGTTGTCACTGCAGGCAGAAAAGCCTGTCATGAAAGATGCACCCAGTACCATGTACGCAGATGCCATCAATACATTTTTCATTTTCATTTTCATTTTCGTTCTGTTTTTTTTGTTATCTGTATCTGATCATTCATTTTATAGATTGAAAAGTCCTGCGTAAGCAATGCCGAACGAGAGAGCAGGTTCGTTGTTGTATTGCTTTTTCAGGAGCCCGATAGCGTATTCCCCCTTGATGACAATCTCCTTCATCGGATAGTAGTTTATGCCGGCAGCGATGCGGTGGCGGCTGCACCAGTCATATTTCAATACGTTTCCTGCCATCTTGTGCATGGAATCGTAGTAGTCGTAGCGTGCAAACACATAAAACTTTTGTTCTTTTTGGCGCATCTTGCTGATTTGGGAGAATATGTCGTATCCGGCTTCAATGCCTCCGGCGATAGCGTCAGAAGCTACGTTTTGTTTGGGCGACGGAGCGTCGTCGCGGTATTTCTTGTTGACGGCTGTGATGGCATCGGCATCAGAGAGGTGCCCGTAGTCGAAGTTTCCTCTGACAACCCAGTTGTGCGCATTGTAGTGAAAGTCGAAAGCTCCGATTCCCACTGTTCCTTTGATGTCTTTATATCCAGCTTTCGGTTCGGTCAGGTGGTTATTGAAAGAATTGCCCACATATCCGCTTAATGAAAGGCGCAGTCCGGGGACGGAGAAATTGTCGATGCGGAAAGCCCCCGCTATGGAATTGCCTATCTTGAATTCGTAAGGGCTGGCTGCTCCGTCTTTGATCCAGTTCTCACGGCCGAAGCGGTCGGAGTCAAGTCCAGGCATCAGCATGGCTTCATATCTCCAGTCGCCTGCCTGCCCCCAGATGCTGACGCCTGTTTCGTGCCATGTACAAGGCAGAATCGTGTTTTCTCCGGCGGGCCGGTAAACCCCGAAAAACTCTGTAGGAGTGTGGTGCATGTTTGTTCCGCCTACAGGAACGATCATGTGTCCGATTTTGATGTTGAACTGCCGGCAGAAGGATTTCTGGATCCAGAACTGTTCGAGGGCAACCTCTCCGCCTCGTTCGATTTCGCTTTCGTATTCGCCTCCTTCTTCGTCTTCAATCTCGACGGCACTTTCGGTGCCTCCATGCTCGAATTCGATTTCAGTGCCCATAGTCCATCCTTTGCCGAAATCGTATCCGAAGAAGAGCACAACATGCGGCAGGTCAAACCGTCCGTGCTTGCTGTTGCTGTTTCTGTACTTTTCGGCATCTGTGTATCTCAGGTAGTTGTCACTGAAGAAGTTGCGGCTGTATGCCGCTTCGCCGTAGCCTCCGATTGTGAAGCGTGATTTCTTTTTGGCAGGCTGTTCCTGCTTTTCATCCGCTGCGTCTGAATGGTTGTTTGCTGATTCGCCTGCTGCGAACGCATGTGCATAACATGCTGCAAGAATGAGGGAGAATAAAAATACTTTTCCTTTCATTTTTCTTCTTTGCTTTTTGTTGTTTTTAACGGAAGCAAAGTTATGGGGATGCAGAAAAGCGGGCAATACCTATATATAGGTAAAAAAAGATATTAAATACTAAAGAGTAGGTATGATCGGTTGCCGGATTTGGGATTTTATGCTGTTTCTGTTTGTTATATCGTACTTCTTTCTTATATTCGTGACTGTATTTTAAACCCCGTTTTGTATGAATTCATTAAATTATGGCATCATCAGTTCTTTGTGTGCGCTGGTAATCGGTGTGCTGCTTGTGGCGTGGCCCGATGTGGCCGTTACTTATCTGGTGATAACGATTGGCGCGCTGTTTCTTATTCCCGGGCTGTTCGGGATCTTTTCCTATTTTTATGTACGGCGGAAGATGAGGCAGGAGAATGTGCGAGTGATATTTCCTGTGGTTGCGCTGGGCAGTGCCTTTCTCGGGTTATGGCTTATTCTGACGCCGGCCTTTTTTGTGACTATCCTGATGTATGTGCTGGGTGTGCTGCTTCTGCTGGGAGGGCTGAACCAGTTGTCAGGGCTTTTGGTTGCCAGACGGTATTTTGCAGTTCCTTTGGTGATGTATTTCATACCAGTGCTGATTGTGGCATCCGGTCTGGTTGTCCTGTTCAACCCGTTTGAGGCGGCCATGGTTCCTTTCATCATGCTGGGCATATCGTTTATCGTTTATTCGCTGACAGACGTTGTGCGCCTTATCCGTTTCCATAAAAAGGAGGCGAAGATTCAGGACGTTACGCCGATAGAGGAAATAAAGGAAGATTGATCTTGGCAGAAGCTGCGCGAAGGCAGAGAGAGCGGATGCTGAAGATTGCATTGAGGCCCGGCTCCGTACCTTCGCGTTTTCATGTTTTTTATCCGATCATAGGCACGAGGTATTTGGTAAGCAGATAGCCTCCTCCCACCAGCCATACATAAAGCAGTCCGGCCAGGACGAAGGGGCGTGCTCCGGCTTGCTTGAACTTCTCGATGCTGGTGTCTGTTCCGAGTGCGGTCATTGCCATGGTCAGCATGAAGGTGTCGATGTATTCGATGGCACCGTTCAGCGGAATCTCTTTCACGCTCTCCACTCCCAGCGCATATTGCAGCAGCGAGTTCAGGCAGATTATCCCGATGAATCCGAAAGCGAACCAGGGTATGGTGATCTTGCTTTTTTCGGCCTTTCCCTCGGGTGAAGCCTTTTTGCGTCCGGCCAGTGCAAAGCTCATGATTACGAGTACGGGAGCCAGCATCATCACACGGATCATCTTTGTGATGGTGGCCGTTCCGGCTATGCCAAGCGTATCGGTAGGATCCATTGCGTTCCCGGCTCCGGCCACATGAGCGACTTCGTGCAGGGTGCTTCCGGTATAGATTGCAACCCCTGTGTCAGTCAGTCCGTCAAGGATTCCCGTGCGGTACATGATCGGGTAGAGGAACATGGAGATGGTTCCGAAAATCACGACCGTAGATACGGCAATGGCCGTCTTGTGTCCTTCGCATTTCACTACAGGCTCGGCTCCAAGCACGGCGGCCGCACCGCAGATGGCACTTCCGGTAGAAGTCATCAGTGAAGTGTCCTTGTCCATTTTCAGCAATTTTCCCAGCCATATTCCTAAAAAGATAGTCCCTGCCACGATGATTGTGTCGATGATAACCGCAGGAAGTCCCACGGCGGCCACTTGGGTCAGCGTGAGGCGGAATCCGTAGAGCACGATGCCTGCGCGCAGGATTTGCTTCGTGCAGAACTTGATGCCGGGAACCCAGGTTTCGGGCAGCTTGTTGCGCAAGCTGTTGGCATACAGCATGCCCAGAATGATGCCTACAATCAGCGGACTGAATGAGAGGCTTTTTACGAACGGTATTTCGGCGATGTAGAATGCCGCAAACGAAAAGAGGGCGATCAGCAGAATGCCGTGCAGCGTGTTGGCTCTGTTTCCTTTTTCAAACATATCGATAATCGGTTTTAAGTTGTTTTTTCCGCCTGCAAAGGTAGGCCTTTTCCATGAATTGTCCTATTCACATTTTTTTATGGGGTATAATCAAAAGTAATAACGGGATAGAGGTTTGCGAATTTTGCGTATCTTTGCGTCTGCTAAAAAGAAGACAGAGAATATGAAGAAACTATTGCATTCGTGCGTTGCGCTCGCGTTGTTTTCCGCCATGATTGTGGCCGGATGCGGAGAAGAGAAAAAAGACATGTCGATGAAAATGAACAACCCGCACAATATCCGTGGCGTAATCAGCTACAAGCGTTCGTTCGGCGACCTGAACGATGTACAGTTGGCTACGGCGAAGAAAATCGGCATCCGTCCGATGGAAAGCCGTGAGAGTGCGGCCGAGATGGAAGGCCGGTTGGTTGAAATCGCGCCTTGCGAGCTGTATGGCATGGACTCGCTTACCCATTCCATTCCGTTCCTGATTCCGCAGGCCAGTGCGTTGCTGGATACGATCGGGGCGAACTTTCTTGACTCGCTGGAGAACAAGGGACTGAATCCGAACCGTGTGATCGTGACCTCGGTGACACGCACGAAGGATGACGTGAAGCGCCTGCGGCGTACAAACATGAATGCTTCGCTGAAGTCGTGCCATTTCTATGGAACGACGTTCGACATCAGCTGGAAGCGTTTTGAGAAGGTGGAGGATCCCGACGGACGCCCGATGCAGGATGTCAGTGCGGATACGCTGAAGCTGGTGCTTTCGGAGGTGCTGCGCGACCTGCGCAAGGCCGACCGGTGCTATGTGAAGTATGAACTTCGCCAGGGATGTTTCCATATTACCGCACGCTAATCCCCGCAGGCTATGTTCAGGTATTTCATTTATTTGGCATACGACGGCACGAACTACCATGGCTGGCAGATGCAGCCTAACGGTGTGAGCGTGCAGGAAACGCTTGTCAAGGCTTTGGTCACTTTCTTGCGTGACGATGCGATAGGAGTTACGGGAGCCGGACGTACGGATGCCGGCGTGCATGCACGTCTGATGGTGGCGCATTTCGATTTGGAACGGATGGCTGATCCGGATCTGATGGCTGACAAGCTGAACAGAATCCTTCCGCCCGACATCTCCGTATATAAGGTGCGCCGTGTCCGCCAGGATGCGCATGCCCGCTTCGATGCCACCTACCGCACTTATAAGTATTATGTCACCACACGGAAAGATCCGTTCAACCGGATGTATGTGTGGCGGATATTCCAGCGGCTGGATTTCGGGCGGATGAACGAGGCTGCGCGCACGCTGCTGGAGTATACCGATTTCACAAGTTTCAGCAAGCTCCATACGGACGTGAAAACCAATAACTGCCGTATCATGCAGGCCGTCTGGGAGCAGACAGGCGAGGATGAATGGGTTTTCACGATACAGGCCGACCGCTTTTTGCGCAACATGGTGCGCGCCATTGTGGGCACGCTGGTGGAAGTGGGGAGAGGCAAGCTCTCGGTGGAAGGCTTCCGCCAGATCATAGAAAAGAAAGACAGGTGCAGTGCGGGGACATCCGCTCCGGGAAACGCCTTGTTTCTGGTAGACATAGGCTATCCGGATGACTTGTTTGTGGACTGCCCATAAAAAATGTGCCGTCAGACAAACCTCTTCACTGGAGTGATACGATTTCCTCACTGGAGTGATGCGATGTCTTCACTAGAGTGATACGATCTCTTCACTGGAGTGAAGAGGTAAAGGCAGCGGCACATTCAGGGCTGACGCATTAAAAAGAATATTGATTATTAAGTACTTATTATTCAGCA
>OGEZ01000205.1_pt1 | contig 64550 bp, 43 predicted proteins | sample 1570831 | NCBI WGS metagenome assembly OGEZ01 (sample SAMEA2582059, study PRJEB24529) | metagenome | biome: Human gut stool | place: China | collected 2011 | reverse complement strand
TTTTGTCAATGACAGACAACTTTCTTTTTTTTGATTTTATATCGAACTCACGTTAGATAAGATTAAAAAGAATGCAGGGGCAAAGAGAAAATTTGTTTCAGCCTGGGAGGTTATTCCTGATAAACACATTTTTGAATTAGAATGTGCTGAAATGGCCGGTGGGGCTTACACGACTTCGGGTATCGGAACTCATGTATTCGATTATAGTGGAATGGGTTTTGTCTCAGGATTTGATAGAGAGCGGAATAATGAAATACGTTTTAAGAACAAAGTTAGTGCTGGTGGAAAATATGTGGCAAAGCTTCGTTATTCGTCGGCAAAAGGCTGGAATGGAAAGGTGATGTTGAAAGTAAATGGAAAAATACAGGTATGTGAACTCGATGAAACAGCAAGGGGAGAATGGCGGACGGTTACACTTCAGGTAAACCTGAAGAGGGGAGTGAATGAGATAAGCTTGTTCAATACAGAAAAAGGAACCGGACATTTATTTTTTGACGTGATGTATATTTATCGTGCTTAATGGATAACAACGAACACAATTATGAAGAATAAAATAGGGACAATATTACTGATATGTAGCATGTGGGGAAGCGTTGTTTGGGGACAAAGCTGCAGATTCCCTTTTCAGAATCCACAGCTGAATGAGGAAGCACGTCTTGACAATCTGATTTCATTGCTGACGCTGGATGAAAAGATTGCATTGTTTGGCGGGGCTGGCGTTCCACGGTTGGGTATTCGGGGAGCTGGCAGTTCGGAAGCTCTTCATGGGATAGTACAGGGAGGACCTGCGTGGAACCCTAATCAGCCCAAACAAATTACGACTTCTTTTCCGCAAGCTTATGGATTAGGCGCAACGTGGGATGTGGAGTTGATACAGCAGGTGGCTGACTACATTGCTTATGAAGGCCGTTACCTGTACCAGAGTCCTAAATATCAGCGGGCAGGACTTATTCTGTGGTCACCCAATGCCGACTTGGGACGTGATATCCGCTGGGGACGTACAGAAGAATGTTATGGAGAAGACCCGGTATTGACTGCAGCTTTGACAGTAGCTTTTGTTAAAGGGCTTCAGGGCAGTCATCCGAAATATTGGAAATCAGCTTCGCTGATGAAACATTTTCTGGCAAACAGTCATGAATCCGGCCGTGTGGAGACCTCTTCCGATTTTGACGAGACACTGTTTCGTGAATACTATTCCTATCCTTTCTGGAAGGGAATCGAGCAGGGAGGAGCCAATGCTTTGATGACAGCATATAATGCCTATAACGGAATACCTTGTACGATTTCTCCGGTATTGCGGAAGGTTTTGCAAAAGGAGTGGGGATTTGACGGTATGATCATCACCGATGGTGGAGCCTTTCAGCAATTGAAGAACACGCATAAAGTATTTGAACGTTTGGAAGATGCGGCTCAAGCTTGCATCAAAGCCGGTACTACCCGTTTTCTGGATGACTATAAGGCTGCTTTAAAAAATGCATTCTATGAAGGAAAAGTTAGCGAGAAGGAACTGGAAGAGAATATAAAAGGAAATCTTAGAATTATGTTAAGACTGGGATTACTGGATGATGACGATTCCAATCCTTATAAATCAATAGGTATAAAAGATACGATAGATCCCTGGTTGAAAGAAGAAACCAGGCAGCTTGTCCGTCTGGCAGCCCGGAAATCGGCTGTTCTGTTAAAGAACGAAGGCCGTCTGTTGCCGTTGGACAAGGGAAGTGTAAAACGTATTGCCGTGATTGGCAATAGAGCAGATGTGGTATTGGAAGACTGGTACAGCGGTGCGATGCCTTATAAAATTACACCGCTGGCTGGTCTGAAAGAAGTGGCTGAACGTGAAGGAATTGAAATACGCTATGTGAAAGACAACAAACGCAGTGCGGCGGAAGATGCGGCTGCATGGGCAGATGTAGTGATCGTTTGTCTGGGGAATGATCCTACAGGTAGTCAGGAATGGGCTAAGGCTCCTTGGGGACAAACAGCCTTGGCTTCCGACGGTCGGGAAGATGTGGACCGTACGTCGTTGCAGCTGGAACAGGAAGACCTGTTGAGATCCGTCTACAAGAAGAATTCGCGTACGGTACTTGTTCTTATCAGTAGTTTCCCTTATGCGATCAACTGGTCGCAAGACAATAGTCCGGCGATATTGCATTTTACGCAATCGTGTCAGGAACTTGGACATGCAGTTTCCGATGTCATTTTCGGTGATTATAATCCGGCAGGACGTACTACGCAGACTTGGGTAAAAGATATTAGTGACCTGCCTCACATAATGGATTATGATATCAGAAAGGGACGTACCTATATGTATTTTAAGGGTAAACCGCTATATGCTTTTGGACATGGCTTGAGTTATACAAGTTTTGATTATTCTCATTTGCAAGTTGAACAAAAGACCTTATCGGCCAGTGAAACGCTTCATGTCCGTTTTAATGTAACTAATACAGGAGAGTATTCGGGGGACGAGGTGGTTCAGGTATATGTGAAATTACCGGGAGATGTGGCTGCCAAAAGATTGAAAGGATTTTCCAGAGTATTTGTTGAGGAAGGAAAGACAGAGACTGTGGAGATACAGATTCCCGCTACTGACTTGATGCTGTGGAATGCCGCAGAAAATTGTTTCAAATTACCCGAAGGAAAGATGGAACTGATGGTGGGAAGTGCTTCGGATAATATAAAACTGAAAAGTAAAATACGATTGCAATGAAATGATTTTTCAGAGTAATAGAAATAACAAGATGTTTAACCTTTTAAATTTTAGCAATATGAACAGTTCTTGAATAATGGATGTACATTACAGTTTTGAATAAACTGTATAGTGAGCACAAAATCATTTTACTCATATATAAACTTTTTTTTAATATTATGTCAAACAACGTTTTAAAAATAAGGTGTTTGAAGTATATATGCCTTATTTGTACAGTATTCTTTTATGTCTCTGCACAGGCACAGGTCCGTACTGTAACGGGTGTCGTTAAGGACGATGCGGGAGAAGTTGTTACAGGTGCGACAGTAGTAATTAAGGGAACCACGACAGGAACTACGACCGATTTTGATGGAAAATATTCTATTCGGGTAGATAATAATGATCTTTTGGAGTTCTCCTTTATCGGTTATTTCAAGAAAACAGTTAAAGTAGGAAACCAGACTGTGATTAATGTAACGATGGAGAGTGATACTCAACAATTGGATGAGGTTGAGATTGTGGCATTCGGTACACAGAAGAAATCAAGTATGATTGGTGCCGTGACCACTATCAATACCAAGCAACTGAAGGTAAGTTCCAGCAACCTGACAACCAGTTTTGCCGGTTAGCTGGCAGGTGTGATTGCTTATCAGACGGGTGGTGACCCCAGTGAACAGAATGTTAACTTCTTCGTTCGTGGTGTGTCTACCATGGGAGCCTCCAGTTCTCCGCTTATTCTGATTGATGGTATTGAAAGTTCTCAGACAGACCTGGCACGTTTGCAACCGGATGATATTGCAACTTTCTCAATATTGAAAGATGCAACAGCTACGGCATTGTACGGTGCTCGTGGTGCCAATGGTATCTTGCTGATTACAACCAAAGAAGGTAGTGTAGGAAAGATTAAAGTCAATATCCGTTTGGAATCAGTACTTTCTTCTCCGACTGATATGGTAGATGTGACAGATCCTGTTACATACATGAAATTGCACAACGAGGCAACTGCTACACGCGATCCGTTGGCTGTTCAGTTGTACTCGCAAGATAAGATTGACAATACGGCTCTAGGAATTAATCCGTATGTTTATCCGGCGGTAGACTGGCAGGATATGTTGTTTAAGGAGTCATCCATGAATATGAAGTCTACATTCAGCATTTCAGGTGGTTCGAAGTTTGCCCGTTACTATGTAGGTGGTACTTACAATATAGATAACGGTATGTTGAAAGCTGACGGTGCTAACGATTTTAATAATAACGTACGCTTGAGCACTTATCAGCTTCGTTCCAATGTCAATGTGAATGTGACAAAGACAACGGAAGTTATTATGCGTTTGGGTATTACAGTTGATGATTACACCGGTCCTATTTATGGTGCTACGGATATGTTCAGAAGAGCTAATCTGGCAAGTCCGGTATTGTTCCCCGCTTATTATCCCCGTACAGGCGAATACGCTAATTTGACTCATATCATGTTTGGTAACTATGATGGTACAGGCAATTATCCTAATCCGTATGCCGATTTGCAGCGTGGTTACAGAATGTATGACAATTCAAAGATTGTTTCCACTTTCGAAGTGAAGCAGGATTTGGAAATGATTACGAAGGGATTAAAGGCACGTGCAATGTTCTCGACCGACCGTTATTCTCACAAGGGAGCAAAACGACAATATAATCCGTTCTATTATTATGTGACTAATTACGATCCGGTGAAAAACACATATAGTTTGACCAATCTGAATCCGCCTAACTTGTCGGATAATGGCGGAACTGATTATCTGAATTATGTTCCGGAAACCACTGAAGTGAATGCAACTACTTATTTTGAGGCTGCACTTAATTACGACCGGACGTTTAATGAAAAGCACAATGTATCGGGACTTTTAGTAGGATATTTACGTAACTATGAAACCTCTGTAATTCCTAATAACGATTTGAATTTGGCTGTATTGGCTACATTGCCCTATCGGAATGCGGGTATTTCAGGAAGATTGGCTTATGGCTACGATAACAGATATTTTGTAGAAGGTAACTTCGGTTATAATGGTAGTGAACGTTTTTCAAAGAATCATCGTTGGGGCTTTTTCCCATCAATTGGTGTGGGGTGGATGGTTTCCAATGAAAAGTTTATGAAGCCGTTTGAAGATTATATCAGCAAACTGAAATTTAAAGTGACTTATGGATTAGTAGGTAATGATCAGTTGAGTAATGATGCCAAAGACCGCTATTTCTATTTGTCGAATGTGAATGTAAACGATTCTGGATATGGTGCAACGTTTGGAGAACGTTTTAGTGAACACTTGAATGGCGTTTCTATTACTCGTTACGCTAATGATGAAATTACATGGGAACTTTCCAAGAAGTGGGATTTTGGTATCGAATTAGGACTGTTCCGTGCATTGGATTTACAAGTAGATTTCTTTAAAGATAAACGTTCGAATATCTTGATCAGTCGTTCCGATTTACCTAAAACTGCAGGTCTACTCAGTTCAGTTAAGGCAAATGCCGGTGAATTGGAAAGTCATGGTGTAGATATTATTTTGGATTACAACAAGAGTTTCAGTAACGGTCTTTGGATAACATCGCACAATACCTTTACGTATGCAACAAATAAGGTGACGAAATATGATGAGCCCAATTATGATGCTTTGGGTACTCCTTGGAGATCGAGAATAGGACAGACCTGGAACCAGTCATGGGGTTTTGTAGCTGAACGTCTGTTTATCGATGATCAGGATATTGCTAATTCACCTACTCAAAGTTTTGGTAAGGTTATGGCAGGCGATATCAAGTATAAGGATATCAACAAGGACGGTAAGGTAGACTATGATGATATGGTACCTATTGGCTATCCGACAGTACCGGAAATCAACTATGGTTTTGGTATTTCTGCTGGTTATAAGATCTTTGACTTCTCTTGTTTCTTCCAGGGAACAGGTCGCCGTTCGTTGTGGATTAGTCCTGTTAATTGTTCTCCGTTTGTTGATCCGAACAGTGGTATAAAAGGTGCAAGCAATTTGGTTTTGCAAGATATTGCCGACAGTTATTGGTCAGAAGACAACCGCAATATCTATGCTCTTTGGCCTCGTTTATCTACAACTCGTGTCAGCAACAATGAGCAGAGCAGTACCTGGTATATGCGCGATGGTAGTTTCCTTCGTTTCAAGTCGTTGGAAGTCGGAGTCTCGATGCCACGGAAGATCTTACGCAAGCTGAATATGGAATCAGTCAGATTGTATTATACAGGGACTAATCTATTGGTATTCAGTAAATTCAAGATGTGGGATCCGGAACTTGGAGGTAATGCTTTTGCCTATCCGTTACAGCGGACACACAGTATTGGTTTACAAGTTAACTTTTAAAGGAACATGATTATGAAAAGAATAAAATATTTCATTTTAGCAACGTTGTTTACTCCATTATTCAGCAGTTGTGAGTTTTTGGATATTATTCCGGATAACGTTGCTACAGTAGAATCTGTATTTGGGGATAAAAATTCAGCTAAACAGTATTTGTATACTTGCTATAGTTTTATGCCCAGTCATCGCAGTATTGGTGACAACCCGGGATTTGCTTATGGAGGAGAATTTGTTGTGATAACCGATAACTGGACATTTACTCCGTCGGGCTTGCCCAGAATATTGTTTGAAACAGGTAACAATGCTGCCAATCCTTATTGTGATTGGTGGACACGTACGAAGAATATGTTTGCTGCCATTCGTGTATGTAACTATTTCTTGGAGAATATTGAGACTGTTCCTAATCTGTCGGAAGTGGAAAAAATGCGTTGGCGTGATGAAGTGATATTCTTAAAGGCATACTATCATTGGTGGTTGTTCCAAATGTATGGTCCTATTCCTTTGATGGATACTAATCCTGGTTTTACTGAGGATAAGGATTTGCAAGTCTATCGGAATACGAAAGACGAATGTGCCGATTATATTGTTGGCTTGTTCGACAAAGCAATTCAAGGCGGAGGACTTCCGGACAATATTTTAGGAGCAGAAGTAACTGAAATGGGACGTATCACCAAAGCTATCGCAATGGCTGTAAAAGCAAAGGTGATGGTTACGTTAGCCAGTGATTTCTTTAATGGAAATAGAGATTACGAGAATATGGTAGACAACAGAGGTGTTCATTTATTCTCCTCGGAATATAGCCAACAACGTTGGGTCGATGCTGCACAGGCTTGTAAAGAAGCTATCGACTTTTGTCATGCTCAAGGGATGAAACTTTATAAGTTTACAGCACCTTCTGGTCTTGGCACCAATGAGCAGATAGATTATACTTTGCAGCCGGCCATGATTCTGGCTGGAAAACTTCCGCTGAATACAGAGATCATTTGGAGCCAGGCAGAGGCAAAGCAAAATATTTACGGAGATATGCAATACCGTTATGGTTTCCCCGAATATTTGTATAAAGGGAACATTTATAGTCCGACCGAGAAATTCGTAGGATATGAGACTTGTGGTTCTTTGGGCGTTTCTATGAGCGTAGCTGAGACATTTTATACGCAGCATGGTGTGCCTATCACAGAGGATAAAACCTATTATAAAGAAAATGAATGGTATAAGGCCGATGAAGATTACCAGAGTCGTACAGATCATAAATACTTGATTAAAGAAGGATATCAGACTAACAAAATAAATCTGTATCGTGAACCAAGATATTACGGATCGATAGCTTTCAGAGGTTCCTTGTTGTTTGGCTATGGTAACAATAATATAGACGATATCATTAGTGTCCAATAAAAATGGACTAGTTAAAAAATTAATCAAATAGTCCTTCAAAAAGGGGATAATCGAGTTCTTTGACATCGTTGAAATCAGTCTTATCGAACAGTTCACGCAAGTTAGTTTTGTCCGTTAGAGAGATGCTTAGAATCTGCAAAACTTCATAAGTTGAGCGCTTCAATTGCATATCGTGTTGGACAATAGCCACTAGACAGTAAGTGATGATTGCTACACTGATTTGAATGCGGACAGCATTTTCCGTTGTGCCCCAGAATCTTTTTATTTTAAGGTGCTGCTTGAGCCATTTGAAGAATAGCTCGACCAACCATCTTTTCTTGTAGAGATTAGCAACGTCCAATGCAGAAATATGTGTTGCGTTTGTCAGGAAAGTGAACTCACGGTCACCCTCTTCATCATAGTAACGAATGAGTCGGAATGACTCGGGATATTTCTTCTCTGAGAGGTATCCGGTCAGTTTCACTTCAGCATCTGTAAGTACATACTTAGGCATCCTACGCTTCCATTTAACCATTGTGTATTTCAAGTTCGTCTTAGCTCTGACAACGAAAAAGGAACCTGTCAGGTGTATCCTATATAGTTCCTTAAAAGAGTCATAAGCCCTGTCGAATATATAATAAGCATTTGGTTCATAATGGATTGAACACATCGCTGTAGAGTCGTGCTTCGATGCTGTGGTTACAGTATAGAAGGCAGGAACTTGTGCTTCAATGTCATATAAGACATGAGCTTTGACACCTCCTTTCTTTCTTCGGAACTTCGCCCATGGAAATGTGGCTAAACACAACGGAATAGTTGTTGAATCAAAAGCATACTTATTTCCTGGAATATCCAAGATGTTGGTCGCTCGCTTTTCACAAGCTTCCTTCATTATATAGAATGCGAAGTCTTCAAAGATTCTGTAGTCACGATTCTGATTAGCATAAGCGAGGGTGGCTTTGGCTATTGGATTGCGTCCCAGACCAAGATGATATTGCTTGGCTTGATGCGCTTCAAAAGCTACAATTAAGTCGCGAAGACTCTCACGATTGCTCAGTTGTCCGAACATCATAGCAAGTAACTGATTCCAGCAGGTGAATTGTTTCACGTAGCGATTACCATTATACTTGCGAACAAAGTTATTGAATTGTGTTCTGTTCATAAAAGCGGTAAGTTGAGCGAATACGTATTTATCTTGGTTCATAAGCGGCATTCAATTTGACCGCTAAGCTACGAATTCAAATCCGTTTCATTCTAAAATACTGCTTAAAAGACTGTATTTCAACAATTTCAAAGGCCCATTAACCAACTTTTATTGGACAGTAGTGAGACGATATGTATTATTTCTATCCTAAAAATACCAATAGAGCCAATCCGCCGTTTGCGAGAAGTTTGGTCACAAGGATTATTTCTATCCTAAAAATATCAATAGAGCCAATACAACTGGTATGCTTGCCCGTAAATGGGTTCCTTATACCAGTGCTCCGGCCCAGGAAATTGATTTTTATCATTGGCCTATTATGCGTTTAGCCGATTTGTATTTGTTGTATGCAGAAGCATTGAATGAATGTACAGTAGGAAACGGCACTCCTGATCCGGATGTCTATTTCTATGTGAACGAAGTACGTAAACGTTTTGGATTGGAGCCTGTGGAAGATGCTTGGACTAAGTACTCGGAATATCCACAGAAGTATACTACTAAAGAAGGAATGCGCCAGATCATCCGTCAGGAACGTCGTATTGAATTGGCTTTCGAAGGACATTCATGGTTCGATTTGCGCAGATGGAAATTGATGGAAAGTATGTTTGGAGCAAGTACAATGCGGGGCTATAACGTGAAGTATTCTGATAATCTGGAATATATAACAACTCCCACAGTGATACATGCTACCAAGTATGAAACTAAGAGTAATTTGTGGCCTATTAAGGATTCCGAGTTGAATACTAACCTGAATTTGGTTCAGAATCCGGGATGGGAATAATAAACCTGACTCAAGTTCCGCATGTTGGCAAATGCTTGTGTGCGAAATTGTAAGTGATTGATAAACAGAAATATATTAGTTTATTCTCAATTTACTAAAAATAAACTGGTAGTTTATCCGCATTAAACTGATAGTTTACTCGTATTAAACTGATAGTTTATCCGTATTAAACTGACGGTTTATCCGTATTAAAGCAGAATAAACAAATGGCGGAACTTAAATAAACCTGAAATATTATATATTATGAGACGTCTTATAAATATTGCATTTTTTGCACTTCTTCTTCTGGCCTCATGCAAAGAAGAAAGTAATTATGGACAATATCCGGTAGAATCCACTCCTCCGGGAAAGGTTACCAATATTGAGTACGAAGCATTGCCGGGAGCAGTGAAGCTGAAATATGAACTGCCGATGGATAAAGACTTGTTGTATGTAAAGGCTGCCTACCAGCTGGATAATAAGGAATGGAAAGAAGCGAAAGCATCGGCTTATACAAATGAACTGTTGCTCGAAGGATTTGGTGTAGGCGACAGTACGCGCCAAGTCCGGGTGACAGCTGTTGATGTTAACCAGAATGAATCGGAAGTTGCGCTAATTGACGTTGTTCCGGAAGCATCACCTGTATATGAGGTTATAAAAACTGTATCTGGTGTAGCTACTTTTGGTGGGGTTAAAATCTCTTGGACAAATCCTAAAGATTTTAATGTAATATTGGTGCTGAATCGTGAGAACGAAGCCGGTCAGATGATTCAACCAGTAGGTGGACGAATTTATGCAGAAGGTAATGGTAAAGAGGATTCAAGGTCTATTCAAGGCATTGATTCTATTATGACCCGTTTTACTGTACATGTTGAAGACCGTTGGGGAAACAGATCTTCTAAATATGAATTTATGGCTAAACCGATGTTTGAAGAATTGATAGACAAGTCTTCGTTCAGACGATGGAATCCAAGCAATGCACAAGGTACAGATCAAATCAAGTATCAGGCATGGTGGGGATATGACATTGAGAAAATCTGGGATGGACTTCATCCGGGAAATTATTCATCCGATAACTGTTATAGTTCAGCTCAAGGGAATAAAGAAAATAGAATTACGTTTGATATGGTTTCTCAAATCAAACCTTCCCGAATGAAACTCTGGGCGAGAAAGAATTATAAATATTCTGCTATCGGTGAATACATCCGTGTTTGGGGTTCGAACGACCCAGAAGGATTACCGACTTTTGACCAAACGGTTGAACCAATTGAAAAGCGTTGGACATTATTGACGGAAGAACAAGGCCCTAAGGGAGGATATCATGTCTATAAACCTTCAGGATTACCCGGTACACAGACTACATCAGGTGATGTTCAATATGCTGAAATCGATGGTATTGATATTTATTTCAAGGCCGATGCTCCCACAGTTAGATATATCTGTATTGAGATGGTTTCCATGTGGAGTGGTGGAAGTACCGGATCGTTTACGATTGCGGAAGTTGACTTCTATGGGCAATATGTCAAGAAGTAGTCGGAAACATCTGTTTTTATGAATATAAACTATAAAAAATATATAGTTATGAAAAATAAACTACATACTATACTTTTATTGTTTGTTTGTTTCCTTAGCTTGTTTGCATGTGAGGATATTAATGACAAACATGACATTTATATGAGGGATGGAGAAGAATTACATGTTGGAAAGATGGATTCTTTGTATCTGTATCCGGGCAATTTGAGAGCCCAATTGAAGTGTTGGATTACCGACCGGCGTTCAGTGTGGCTTATGGTACAAAAAGATAATAGTGAGGAAGAACAGTGGATCAGTTTACCGGAGGGAAATCGGGAAGATTCGATAGTCGTTTATATAGAAGGGCTGGATGAAGGAAGCAATCAGTTGACTTTTATGACGACGAATGAAGACAAATCGGTCTTTTCCGTACCACTGAAACAGTCGGTTACCGTTTATGGCGAAAAGTTTCAGCAGGGATTGATGCAACGTACTGTGGAACATGTGGAAGCAGCTGAAGGTTTCCTGAGAATCTCTTGGGGACCTAAAACCACCGAACAGCTGGTAGGTGAGAAAATCTACTATAAAGATATAAACGGTAAGGAATGCACTCATGTGACATCGGCTGATAACAATGTCAGTGTCATCAGCAATGTTGACTTGTCTGCCGGTATGTTTGAGTATTCTTCACTTTATCTGCCGGTATCTACTGCTGTTGATACTTTTGCTGTGAATAAAGAAAAGGTAGAATATACTATTACCCCACGTCCGGAAGGCATGGAAAAGAATGCCATCCAGATTGCTAAGGAAATAAAACTAGGTTGGAATCTGGGCAATTCGTTGGAAGTTGGTAGCGGCGAAACTGCTTGGGGAAATCCCAAAACGACAAAAGAGTTGATTACAGCTGTGAAGAATGCTGGTTTTTCAGCTGTCCGCATTCCATGTATTTGGACTGCATATGCTTCCAATGACGGAACATATAAGATCCAAGCCGATCGTATGGCACGTGTGAAAGAGGTAGTAGATTATTGCATAGACAATGGTCTTTATGTAATACTGAATACTATGCATGATTGGATAGATAAGTTTAACTATAAGGAATATGATGAGAATAAAGTTATAGAAGCTGACAATAAGATTAAAATAGTTTGGGGTCAGATTGCTGATAACTTTAATGAATATGGTGATAAATTGTTATTTGCATTTGCAAATGAATGTGACGTTCCTAGAGCTGCTATGCCTGTTTTTAAAAGATTTGAACAAACATTTGTTGATGTTGTAAGAAAATCAGGAGGCAATAATTTATATAGAACTTTAGTAGTTCAATGTCCAATGACTGATATAGACAGAGCATATCAATATATGGACTTAGTTACTGATCCGACACCTTTAAGTCTTATGACCGAAGTTCACTATTATACACCATGGTCATTTTGTGGTGTAAATGAAGGAACGTTCTTTTGGGGAGAAGATTATAAAATCTATGGTCAAATAGAAGAGGGCTATCAAGAAGATTACGTATGTTCCCAATTTAATAAAGTAAGGGAAATGTTTACAAGTAAGGGAATACCTGTTGTACTTGGGGAGTTTGGTGCCCAATATGGTAATAAGGTTAAACTGGAAGATCCGGAATTGCAAGCTAAGGCTGAGGAATCAAGAGCTTATTTCATGCAGTATGTAACAGAGCAAGCTAAGAACTATGGATTGATCCCGTTTATTTGGGATGATGGATGGAATTTCCCGTTGATGGATAGAAGAAACTGCAAGGTGATTGAAACACGACAAATGGACATGGACGCTTTGAATAAAGGAGCAGAAGCCGGAGTTTATCCGTTCTGATGCGAATTGTTGAAGGTCTGTGACTGATGAAAGGGTGTGCCGGAGTGGCTTTGGATTTTTGTGATTTGTAACTGTTTAAATTTCATTGTTGATAACTGAGATTGGTATGAATTACAATATCCGTAGCTATAGGTACACCCTTTTTAGCATATAACGCTGTAATGTTATCCAAAACGCATCTATTTGTTATCATTTGCATCCTGTTGGGTAATGATACATCGGGTATATTTGTTACGGAGAAAAAGATTTTATTTGGAATATGTATTATTAATATGGAATAGTTGAAGCTATGGTTAAAGCATGTATGTTACGGAATTTGTTATTCGTTATGGGAGCTGCCGTTATGTTGTTATCCTGTAAGGAAGATATTGGACGATTGGAGAACTCTAATGTGATGCGTTTATGGTACGACGAGCCTGCAGAGTATTTTATCAATGCTTTGCCTTTAGGAAATGGACGCTTGGGAGCTATGGTGTATGGACGTCCGTCGGAAGAACTGATCCATTTGAATGAAAGTTCTTTTTGGACCGGAGGACCTGTCAATTTAAGACCTAATCCTGATGCTTCCGTTTATTTGCCGCAAATACGAAAGGCTTTGGACGAAAAGAACTATGCCTTGGCCGATCAGCTGGCACATAATATGCAAGGATTGTTCAGCCAATCTTATGCACCAATCGGAGATTTGCTGATCAAGCAGCAATACAAGGGAGAGGCAACTGACTATTATCGTGATTTGGACTTGCAACGTGCAATTGCTACCACTCGTTTTAAGGCTGATAATGTGGAGTATATTCGTGAAGCATTTGTGTCTTATCCTGATCAGGTGGTGGTAGTTCGTTTCACTTCATCGGTACCCCAGGCTCTTGATTTGGAACTACGTACACAGACTAAGATGCATGCTACTGTAGCAGTTGACGGAAAAGATTTGCTGGTCGAAGGCAGAGCACCTTCGCATGCCGATCCTACTTATATTAATACATCAGACGAACCTGTTCAATGGGGAGATTCGTGTAGAGGTATGCGCTTTCAGACACGTATTCGTACTTTGAAAAACGATGGGCAGGAAACTTTGACGGATGGAAGCATTCGGATAACAGATGCTTCGGAGGTTGTTCTGGGTATATCCATTGCTACCAGTTTCAACGGCTTTGATAAATGTCCGGTATCAGAAGGAAAAGACGAGAAAAAACTGGCCAAAGCGTTTTTGGACTCTGTTTGTGGGAAATCTTACGATGAGCTGAAACAGGCACATATTGCTGATTATTCTTCATATTTTAATAAGTTAGGTTTCTATTTGAAAGGAGATGCTTCCAAAGAAAAGATGCCTACCGATGAACGTCTGCAAGCATATCAGACAGATAATTCCGATCATGGGTTGGAAACGTTGTTGTATCAGTACGGACGTTATCTTCTGATCGCTTCTTCACGAAAAGGAGGAGTTGCTGCCAATTTGCAGGGAATATGGAATGTAGATGTACGTCCGGCGTGGAGTAGTAATTATACAACCAATATTAATTTTGAGATGAATTACTGGGCTTCTGACAAAACAGGCTTGGGAGATATGAATGAACCGATGATTCAGCAAATCATCAACATGTCGAAAACCGGACGGTATGTTGCTTCGGATTATTATAAATGTCGTGGATGGGCTGCCGGACACAATTCCGACATTTGGGCCATGACCAATCCGGTTGGCCATCTGGGAATGGGCGATCCGCAATGGGCTAATTGGACAATGGCTTCTCCTTGGCTTTCACAGCATTTGTGGGAAAAATATGCTTATACGGGCGACGAGGAATATCTTAAAAACACTGCATATCCGATTATGAAATCAGCCGCAGAATTTTGTCTTGACTGGCTGATTGATGATGGCAACGGGCATTTGCTGACTTCTCCATTTACTTCTCCTGAGCATCGGTTTATAGGTGAAGATGGGAAAGCGTGGGCTGTTACCAAAGGAGCTACGATGGATTTAGGACTTATCCGGAATCTGTTTGAGAATACCATAGAAGCTATTCAGGTTTTGGGCACAGACAAGGATTTTGCCGTTTCTTTGAATGAGGCATTGGTAAAGATGCTACCTTATCAGCCGGGGGCTGAGGGTGATCTGAATGAATGGGGAGCTGATTATGCAGATGCAGAACCACAGCACAGACATGTTTCCCATTTATTTTGCCTGCATCCGGGACATGATGTTTCTGCCAATCGGACTCCCGAATTGTTTGAGGCCTGTAAGAAGACTTTGTTGAAAAGAGGGGATAAAGGAACGGGCTGGTCTTTGGCATGGAAAGTTTGTTTCTGGGCGCGTCTTTTGGATGGCGAACATGCTTATAACTTGATTAACAACTATCTGAACTATACAACGGAACGAGGTTTCTCGGAGAATGGTGGAACGTATCCGAATTTGTTTAATGCTTGTCCTCCATTCCAGATTGACGGGAACTTTGGAGTTGTAGAAGGAATATCCGAAATGTTGCTGCAAAGTCATTTGCATGAAATACATTTGTTGCCAGCTTTACCTTCGTCGTGGGATGCAGGAGAGATTATCGGACTGAAAGCTCGCGGAGGTTATGAAGTGAACATATCATGGGAACATGGAAAACTAAAAAAGGCGGTATTGTCTGCGATGAAAGATACAGAGTGCCGTTTGCGTACGAATGCCCCCATACAGATAAAAGGGGTTAAGATGAAAACCATTGAACAGAAGAGCGTAGCTGGAACTACCTATCTGAATGTATTTGATGTAAAACATGGAAAGAAATATATTATAAAGCCTGTGTGAGATGAAGATTTTTGTTTTTTATCTGATTTGTATGATTGCCCCCCTTTCTTTGTGGGGGCAAAATTTGCATAAAGGTATCATGATGTATGGTGACAGCAGCCGGACGGGCAGGGCTTTTACAAAGGATCCGTATGTCTTGAAATGGAAAGGAAACTATTTGATGTATTATTCGATACCAGAATCCAAAGAACGTGGTATCGGATGGGGAATTGGCATTGCAGAGAGTCAGGATTTAGATTCTTGGCAGAAAGTAGGGGAGATTAATCCGTTGCAGGATTCCGATTTGGAGCGGAAGGGTATCTGTGCTCCTTGTGCCATCGTAAGGAATGATACCATACATTTATTCTATCAGATATATGGCAATGGGGCGTTGGATGCCATTTGCCACGCTTATTCGGTTGATGGTATTCATTTTGTACGTAATCGTACTAATCCTGTGTTTCGTCCTTCGGGCGATTGGAATTGCGGAAGAGCCATCGATGCAGAAGTGTTTGAATACAATGGGCAGTATTTCTTGTATTATGCGACCAGAGATCAGGCATATCAGAAACAATACTTAGGTGTGGCAGTCACTTCCAGACACTCTTCTTTTGATCGTGATACCTGGAAACAGGCATGTTCGGCACCTATACTTTTTCCTGAACTTGCTTGGGAAGGCAATTGCATTGAAGCTCCTTCGGTCATCAACCGCAATGGTAAGCTTTATATGTTTTATGCCGGCAATTATAACAATGCGCCACAGCAGATTGGCGTTGCAGAAAGCCATGATGGCTTGGTGTGGACGCGCTGCAGTAATAATCCTTTTCTAGCTGTAGGAAAAGCCGGTGAATGGAACAGTAGTGAGTCTGGACATCCGGGAATTTTGGACGATGGAGAGCAATGCTATTTGTTCTATCAGGGCAACAATGATCATGGAAAAACCTGGTTCCTCTCTAAAGTTCGTGTGCAGTGGAATCAGAAAGGTCCCTATCTGGACGAATAAAAGACCAATATGTGGAAAGAGTGTTATCATTGAAATATCTGTCGTATGAGGGATTCCGAGTTGGAACTATTTTCTATTTTTGCATAGGATTTTGCCTTAAAGTGGCGGATATTGTAAACTAGAAGTAAATTTTTGTATCTGATTACCATGAAAAATAACATGTCTTATGTTAAGTCTTACCTGATAGGGATCTTTTTGTTTTTATTGGCTTTTTCGGTCTCGGCCAAGCAGTATTATTTTAGAAATATTAATTCGAATCAGGATTTGTCCAGTAATTCGGTTTATACCATTTATCGGGACAGTAGAGGCTTTTTATGGATCGGTACAGATTTGGGAGTAAACTGTTACGATGGTTATCAGATTAAAACGTACAAGGAAAATTCTCTTGATAAAAACAGCATAGCCAATAATTATATCTATTCTATTACCGAAGATGCTTCCGGTTTGCTCTGGATATTGACGAGGGCAGGTTATTCTGTTTTTGATTTGCGTAAAGAGTGCTTTTACAATGATTATGCTTTTATTCTTAAAGAACGAAATGTAACCCAAGGGAACTGGATACGGGCTATTATTCAGAAGAAAAATCTGGATGCATACATTTTGGACGATTATTCGGTTTCTATCTATGATCACGAAAAGAAGCAAACACTTAAGGTTAAAGATTCTGATAAGAAAGGTTTCATAACGGGGTGTATCGACTCTAAAAGATACCTATGGCTATTGGATAAGGATTTTGCATTGTTAAAGGTAAATATGGATACGGGGGATATTGTAGACCGTTCTTCTTATCTCTCGGGAAAAGGACTCTGCAGGATCCGGCTTTTTATGGATGACCGTAACAATGTCTGGGCAATATGCGATGAGCGTTTTTTGGTTCAGTATAATCCTGCAATCAATCAGTGGCGTGAATTTTCGGATGTTTTGTTCGATTCTTATCTGCTTCGATGTATCACTCAGAATGAGAACAACATTTATATTGGGACCGATCATGGAGGACTTTATGTCATAGATATGAATACGTTTTCCATCAAGAATATAAAAAAAACGAACGAACTATATTCGCTTTCAGACAATACTGTAAGCAGTTTGTATTCCGATGCTGATGGTATCTTGTGGATTGGTACTTATAAATATGGTCTTGACTGCTATCATCCATTGTTCAATTCTTTTCATTCTTATAAAATTAACGAATCGAAATGGCTGAATGACATTAACTGTTTTGCCGAAGATAGTGAGGACCGGTTGTGGATTGGGACAAATGATGATGGACTTTATATAAGAGCGAAGGATGAAAGCTCCTATAAGAAGATCAGCTATAATCCGAAAGGAGATGGTAAAGGAACTATTGTGTCTCTTTTTCAGGATAGTAAGCAGCGAATGTGGATCGGGACATTCATGGACGGATTGTATTGTTATGCAGATGATAAGTTTGTGCATTTTGACGAGAAAGACGGCATAGACAGCTCTGTGTGGTGTATTGGTGAGGACAATAGTGGAAATGTATGGATCGGTTCCTTGAATAAAGGTATATTCCGTTATGTTGACAGCGAGAAACGTTTTGTCGCATCTAGATATAATGCGGAAAAGACTGCTACCACGATTGAATGTATATTCCGAAAAGAGGCAGACAATGAACTTTGCTTTGGAACTTCTGTTGGCATTCAGGTCATCTCTGCTTCCGATGAATTAGTGAAATTCTTCAGATTCAACAAACCTGAAGATACGACCACTGAAAAGAATTACATAAACCGTATTGTACAAGACTTGCATGGATATTACTGGGTGTGTACACAAGGTGGGCTTGCTGTAGTGGATGCCAATATGAAGAACTATCACTTTTTTACAGAAAAAGAAGGCATCGAGCAGAATACCGTCTATATGGCGATTGTAGACAAAAACAATGATATTTGGGTCAGTACTCCCAAAGGCTTGTTCTGCATTCAGGTTATCAGTTATGGGAATCTGACGGATATGGAGGTACGAATATCGAAGTATGGCAAAGAAGACGGATTGCAGGATAATATTTTCAATGCAAAATCAGGACTCTTGACCAAAGACAATAAGGTCATCTTCGGTGGAGTAAACGGATATAATGTTTTCGATCCTTCCGAGATCGTACATAAAGAGCAGGGAGAAAGGTTATCATTTACCAATCTGTATATCAATAACAGGGTAGTAAAGATCGGTGAAGAGCTCAATGGACGTGTTTTGTTGGAACAGGCGTTGACCAACTGCAAGAAGGTTGTTCTTAAATATGATGAAAATAATATGCGGATCGAATTCTCAGCGCTAGATTTGTTATATCCGCAGAAATATAAGTATGAGTATAAGTTGGAGGGAAAAGACAAGGACTGGCAGAACGTTCAAGGTGTACTTCCCGCAGCATCGTATAGCGATTTGGACTATGGTAAATATCAATTGCGTGTAAGAGCGGTCGACCAATCGGGAGCCGGTTATGTTCAGGAAAAAATGATTGGGATAGAAGTGTTGCCGCCGTTCTGGCTCAGTTGGCCTGCATTCCTGATATATTTTATTGTGGCTGTTCTGGCTGTTTATTACATTGTAAGAAATATCATGCTACGTACTGCGTTGAAGTATAAAATCATGCAGCAACAACTGGAAAAGACACATATGGAAGAAATGAATAATATGAAAATCAATTTCTTCACCAATTTAAGCCATGAGTTGCGGACACCGGTATCGCTGATTATACTTCCCGTTGAAAACCTGTTGGTTCAAGAAAAAAACTGGGCCATAAAGAACAAGTTGAATATGGTATTGAGAAATGCCAAGCGGCTGCTTTTTATTGTCAATCAGCTGTTGGATTTCCGAAAATTGGAAGCTGGGGAAATCTCTTATAATCCGATGGTGGGAGATTTGGTCTCTTTTGTTAAGAATGCGGCGGCTGCATTTGCAGATATGGCTCAAAGTAAGAATGTCAAGCTTTCATTTACAGGTAATGTCGAGGAATTGTATACGCAATTTGACCCGACCAAAATGGAACGTATCATTTTTAACTTGCTTTCCAACGCTTTTAAGTTTACCCCTCATGGCGGAGAAGTTGCAGTTTCTGTCGAATATGACGAAGGAGCCAGTCTGCCCATAAAAATCAGTGTCTCAGACACCGGAATTGGCATTGAGGAAAAAGAATTGAGGAATATATTTAAGCCTTTTTATCAGGTAGAGTCGAATGGCCGTACCATTAATATCGGAACGGGTATAGGGTTGTCTATCATTCACGACTTTGTACATTTGCATCAGGGAGAAATCGATGTAAAAAGCGAGATTGGTAAAGGCACTACTTTTATAATAGAGTTGCCTTTGGTTAAGGGAGATGAGAGTCTGATAGAGCAGGAAGCTGCAGAAACATCCATTCAGACAGACGTGGCAAAACCTGTTCAATCCTTGGGCTTTTCGCCTAAGGAACATACGGTTCTTGTCATAGACGATAATGATGATTTCAGGTATTATTTGGTGGAAAATCTTCGTCACGAATACAATGTGCTTGAAGCAGAAGATGGAGAGGCCGGATTTGAGAAGGCATGTAAGCATATACCGGATCTTATCATATCGGACGTCATGATGCCGAAAAAGGATGGACTGCAGTTGTGCGAGATGCTGAAAGCTCAAGATAAGACTGCGTCTATTCCGGTGGTTCTGCTGACCGCCAGTGTATCCGAACAGGATAAGATCAAGGGGCTGGAATTGGGCATCGATGTATTTCTTACAAAACCGTTTAATTTGGAAGTTTTAAAAGCACAGATTGCCAATCTGCTGAAGAAACAAGAAGTGAAGAAGGAAACGGAAAAACGGGAAGAACCTATTGTTGCTAAAGTCGAACATAGTTCGCAGGATGAGAAGCTGCTGAATAAGGTAATAACAATCATGGATCAGCATCTGTCTGAGTCGACCTTTGGGGTTGAGCAGCTGAGCAAGGAAATAGGTATCAGTACCGTGTATCTCAATAAGAAGATTTCTGCCATGACGGGGAAGACAACCAGTGAGTATGTTCGTTCGCTTCGCATCAAGAAAGGAGCGGCATTGCTGTCGAAGACTCAAATGTCGATAGCCGAAATCGCTTACGAGGTAGGATATACCGAACCCAAGTATTTCTCGAAATATTTTAAAGAGGAATATGGCATGTTGCCGTCTGAATATAGAAAGAATTATAAGTGAAAAGTATGTTGTTGTAAATCGGAGTGGAGAGGTTTTACTTTCTTATAAAAAATATTACTTATGTATAAGCTGATCGGATTTTGTTTGTTATTGTCGTTTGCGTCTTTGAATTTGTTTGCAAAGAAGTATTCTTTATGTTCACCAGACGGAAAGTTGCGTGTTGTTCTTCATGCAGATGATGGCTTTCTGACATGGGAAGTTGCTTACGCAGATGCTGCCGTATTGCAGCCATCGCGCTTGGGGCTTAAATTTCAAGAGGAGTCAGAAGCTGGATTATGGGTAAAGAAAGTCCGAAACAAAGAAGTCTGTGTCACTCGGCAATCTTCTTTTTATAAAAGAAGTAGCTGGCAAAGCGAATATCGTGAAACCGAACTGACATTCAGGAATAATATCCGGTTGCAGATCAGGGCGTATAATCAGGGAGCAGCTTACCGCTTTGTCAATTCGGAGGACAGTGTAATATTGAGCGATGAGGTTGCCGAATTTGTATTTGACAAAGACTATTCCTGTCAGGTTCCCTATGTTTGCGATCTGCGTGATGCGTCCGATCAGTATTGTTCGGCATTCGAGTCATTGTATTCTTTTCTACCCTTCAGCTCGCTGAAGGCAGATTCCCTTTCATTGTCTCCGTTGTTGGTTTGTCTGGATGGAAACCGCAAGGCCTTGATTGGTGAGTCCGGACTGAAAGATTATCCGGGCATGTTTCTGAAAAAAGCTGAACAGGCAAATTATGGTGTGGAAGCCGACTTTGCACGATACCCACTTGATTTCTATGTTGGTGGATTTAACCAGCTGAACGAAATGCCCCAGACCAGAGCCGATTATATCGCGCGGTTATCTCCCGGTCAGTGCTTGCCTTGGCGCATTGTGGCAGTATCTACCGATGATTCGCAATTGCTCGGTTCTGACCTTGTATACGAATTGGGTGGTGAATGTCAGTTGGACGACACGAGTTGGATTAAACCCGGCAAGGCTGCTTGGGACTGGTGGAACGATTGGAATATAACAGGGGTGGATTTTAAAGCTGGTTGTAATACGAAGACTTATAAGCATTACGTTGATTTTGCTTCCCGTTACGGACTGGAATATCTGGTAGTGGACGAAGGGTGGAGCAAGAACGCCAAAGATATGAGCGAACTCAATCCGAACCTTGATTTGGTTGAATTGATTCGCTATGCGGACGAAAAAAATGTAGGAATCATTTTGTGGGCTTCCTATCTGGGCTTTGTGAAGGATACTGATTACTACTTGGAACATTATGCCAAGATGGGAATTAAGGGATTTAAAGTCGATTTCTTCGACCGCGACGATCAGCCTATGGTGAAGTTTTGTTATGAGTTGGCCGAGAAAGCGGCAAGGCATCATCTGGTGCTGGATCTGCATGGCATGTTCAAACCATCAGGTCTGAATGTCTGCTATCCCAACGTCTTGAGTTTTGAGGGTGTTCGTGGACTGGAAAACTGCAAATGGCACAATTACGATATGCCAGCCTACGATGTGACGATGCCTTTTATCCGTATGGCAGCTGGTCCTGTGGATTACACACCAGGAGCTATGAACAATGCAGCCAGGTCTGTTTTCCGACCAGTCACACAGCAACCCATGTCGATGGGTACCCGTGTACATCAGCTGGCCTCTTACGTTGTGTTCGATTCTCCTTTGCAGATGTTGTGCGATTCTCCTACTTTCTACGAACGGAATGTCGATTGTACACGTTTTATAGCGTCTGTGCCTACGGTGTTCGATGAATATGTTCCTTTGCAGTCGAAAGTCGGGAAATATCTTTCTGTCGCAAAGCGCAAAGGCGATGAATGGTTTGTAGGTGCTTTGACGAACTGGGATAAGCGGACCATCACCATCGATTTCAGTTTCCTCCCTGCTGGTACGTCGTATAAAGCAACTGTTTTTACTGACGGAATCAATGCGGACAAGAATGCCACCGATTACCGGAAGAATGAAATCACTGTCACCTCTGATATGGTATTGAAGTATGACATGGCTTCCGGTGGAGGAGTGGCAATGAGGATCCAGAAACTTTAGGAAAACATATTGTTCGGACACCAAATTATTTTTGTCTGGCAGGCTATAATTTTTTCCCAGTTAGGAAATAATTTTTTTCTAACTGGGAAATTTTTTTTTCCTAACTGGGAAAAAATACTTCCTAACTTGGGAGAAATTCAGTTAGTATAAATACGGTATTTGCTATCTCTAAAGAGGGTGTTTGGCTTCGTAAAGAAAGTGTTTAGCTTCGTAAAGAGGGACTTTAGGACATCAGGTAAGTTGCTTGGAGTTTGGCTGGTCTTTATAGATGAATTAATGCGGTGTGTTGGGGGGATTGTATAGTCAGAAAAAAAGCTGAAATCTATCTGACGGCTATTATGCTGTAGGATAGATTTCAGCTTTATTGTTCTTAACGGTTAGAGAAACTTATTCTATCGTTATGCTTGTCTTTTTCAGCTTGTTGACATCTGATGTGCCACCATATAGAATTTCGTATTCACCTTCCAACTGTCGCATGGTGTTTGTCTCTGTGTCGAACCATTCGAAATCTTCGGGCGACAATGCTATTTCTACATCGGTTGTATTGCCTTTGGCTATGGCTACGCGTTTGAATCCGCGCAAGGCATGCGAAGGACCTTCTTTGTCGCCGGGACGTCTCAGATAAACTTGTACTACTTCTTCGCCGTCGCGTGCACCGATGTTGCTTACGGGGATGGTGACAGTAAGCGTTTCGCCGGCTTTGATGGAGGGAGCACTCAGTCGGGCATTACCATATTCAAAGTTGGTATAGCTTAACCCATGTCCGAAGTGGAAGAGGGGAGTACCTTTGAAATAGCGGTAAGTGCGTCCTTTCAGTGAATAGTCCTCAAAGTCGGGAAGTTGGCTGGTACTTCTGTAGAAAGTAAGTGGCAGTCTGCCGGCCGGATTGTACTCACCAAACAGTGTCTTGGCAATAGCTTCTCCACCGGCTTGGCCCGGATACCATGCCTGTAACATGGCATCGCACAGTTCAGTTTCTTGAGTCAATGCCATTGCCGAACCCGAGAAGTTGACGAATACGATTTTCTTGCCAGCTTTTTTAAGCGCTTTCAGCAAGGCTGTCTGTATTGAAGGAAGCTCGATGGTCTCACGGTCGCCGCCACGGAATCCACGGATCTTAACGGGCATTTCCTCTCCTTCGAGCTGAGGAGAGATACCACCGGCGAAAATGATGACATCGGCATCTTTTACCCGATTGACAGAGGCTGAAAGATTAAGAGGAATTTCACGTCCCAGGTCGAAGTTGAGCGATGCGCAGTCGCCTTCGGTAGCTACGTAAGCTACTTTGATCTGGTATTCTTTTCCAGCCTCGACGGGCATGGCATAGGCACGTGCACTTTTCATGTTTAATCCCGAAGCCACTTCTTTGCCATCGACGTAGAGACGTACATGTCCTTGTGTCTGGAAACTGAATGCGATTTCTTCGGTTTTGTCCGGACGGAAAGTGGCTTCGTAGATAGCCGAAAAATCACCGAGATTTACTCCGGGAGCAAACACGGTAGCTCCTGCCGTGGTGAAACGGAAAGGTGTACCAACATGTGCCGTAACTTCGGGAATACTGTCGGGTTTCTGCTTGTTCCAGTACATGGCACGGAAACCTTTTTGTCCGTTGCTGCTGCATCGGTCGAAGAGGCTGAGCAGGGTGACTTCGGAAGTATGGTCGCATCCGGGCTCGTAGATAATCTGCGATTCGGGCAACATCTGCTGTAAACCTTTAAGCAACGTGATTGTGTGGCTGGGGAATCCGTTGTAATTGCCCCATTGCATCACGGAGTCGTTGGCATTGGGACCCATAACGGCCACTTTCGTTTGTTTGTCTAAAGGCAGCAGATTGTTTTTGTTCTGCAACAATACGAGGCTTTCTTCGGCCATCTTCAAGGCAAGGTCGCGATGTTCCTGGCAATCGACCACGCTGTATGGAATGCTTTTCCAGGAAACATCTTCGTCCATTTCGCCCAGTTCGAAGCGGGCAGTCAGCACACGTTTGAGTGACTTGTCTATCGTCTTTTCGTCTATCAGTCCTTCTTTTACAGCATCGACCAGAGAGCCGTAGCTTGCTCCGCATTCCAGGTCAGTTCCTGTACGTACAGCTTTGGCACTGGCATGTTGAGCATCGGGCTCAGTGTTGTGGTTTCCCTCGGTATAGAAGTCGGCTATGGCCCAACAGTCGGACAGGATGATGCCGTCGAATCCCCATTCGTCACGCAGAATCTGTTGCAGCAGACGATTGCTTCCGCAACATGGTTCGCCTTCGTAGCGGTTGTAGGCACACATCACTTCTTTTACTCCGGCTTCGGTAACCAGTCTTTTAAAAGCCGGCAGGTAGGTTTCCCACAGGTCGCGGGGAGCAATATTTTCGGCATTGAATACATGTCTGTTCCATTCAGGACCACTATGCACGGCAAAATGTTTGGCACAGGCATGTAATTTATCGTATCGGGTAGTGTCGGGACCTTGCAGGCCACGTACTACGCTTACACCCATCTCGCCAGCCAAATAGGGATCCTCGCCGTAAGTTTCTTGTCCTCGGCCCCACCGCGGATCTCGGAAGATGTTGACGTTGGGAGTCCAGAACGTTAGTCCTTGATAACGCTTCAGGTCACCACTTTTAGCAAATTGAGTATTCTTGGCACGTGCCTCGTCGGATACGGCGGTAAATACGTCATACAGCAACTCGTTGTCGAACGAGGCAGCCATACCTATACATTGTGGAAAAACGGTAGCAGTACCTGCTCTTCCTACGCCGTGTAAGGCCTCGTTCCACCAGTCATACTTTTTGATGCCAAGTCTTGGAATGGCAGGTGAGTTCATTTGCATCAACGAGACTTTCTCTTCTAAGCTCAGTCTGCCGATGAGGTCTTCGGCCCGTACTTCAGGTGATAATGAAGCGTCTTTATACGCTTCTGTTTGTGTTTGGCATGCTGACATCAGGAAGCAAACGCATCCTAATGTCAGTCCGAATCGTGCAATTCTTTTTCTTTTCATGTTTGTTTAAGGATTTTGTTAGAAAAAACTGTTTGTTTGTGGGCTTTAAAGATATGCATATTTTGGTGAGGAATGCATATCTCTAGTTGCTTTTTTGCAGTTTTCCCGATTATTTATATTCAAATTGTACGGTTCCGCGTATGTCTGCTGATGAAGCAGCAATATATGCCTTGAATTTTCCCGGTTCGACAGTCCATTTCTGTTGTCGGTCATCAAAGAATTTCAGATCGTCGGGCGTGATAGAGAAAGTTATTTCTTTTTCTTCTCCGGGATTCAATTCTACTTTGCAGAACTTTTTCAATTCTTTTTGGGGGCGGAGCAGCGTGCATTTTTCATCACCGATGTATAGTTGTACGATCTCTTTTCCGATGACTGTTCCACTATTCCGCACTTTGAGGGATATTTGCAAAGAGTCTGTTGCCGTCAGAGTCTTGGATGTAGCGGCAGGTTTTGAATAATCGAATGTCGTATAGCTTAATCCATAACCGAAAGGATACAGGGGAGCTATTTTCTTGGTGTCGTACCAACGGTAGCCAACGAGGATATCTTCTTTATATTCTTCCTTGATGCTATCGCCCGGGTAACTCAGTTGTCCGAAGTGATGAGCCGGGCAGTCTTCGAGCTTCACCGGATAAGAGAACGGCAGTTTACCGCTTGGAGTAACTTTACCTATCATTACATCGGCAAGTGCGTCTCCGCCGATTGAACCCAGATACCATGATTGTACAATGGAAGGAACCTGGTTGTTCCATGGCATTTCTACTGCATTTCCACTGACAATGACTGCTACGACATTGGGATTAGCCTTGACAAGTCCCTCGATCAGTTCGTCCTGTCCGAACGGTAATCCGTACGAAAGCCGGTCGCCTCCTTCGCAGTCCTGATAATGGTTTTTGTTCAGTCCGCCAATGAAAATAACCAAGTCGGCTTTAGCAGCTTTTTCGATTGCATCGTTTCGTAAAGAATCCATAACGGATTGCGGTATGTTTTCTGCATTTCCATAAATCGGACGTCCGGCTGTATAGCCTTGTGCATATTCTATGCGATTACCCAATCGTTTTTTGAGCCCTTCGAGTGGCGATACAAATCTTTTCACTTTCAGTTCGGAAGAACCACCTCCCAACATCAGATTACGTGTTGCATTGTCTCCAACCACTAAAATGCGGTTATATTTTTCGGGAACAATAGGCAATAGAGCTGCTTTCTTTTTCGAACTCTGGTTCTTCAGCAAAACAATACCTTCGGAGGCTATTTCGTATGCAGTCTGTTCGTGTGCTTCGCTGTTCATAGAACCAAATCCCTTTTGACTGTTCATCGAGGTACGGAATATCAGACGCAATACACGTGCAGCTTTTTCGTTTACAACCTCCATGGGAATTTTACCTTCTTTTATCATTTTCAGATAATTCTTTCCCAAATAGTAATCATCGTAACCGAATTCTGCTTCCGAGGTCAGTCCGTTGGTATAGGAACCCATTTCAATGTCAAGACCGTACATAGCAGCCTGATAAGTATCGTGAGCAGCTCCCCAGTCGGTAATGACACAACCGTCGAAACCCCATTCTCCTTTCAGGATCTTGTTATTCAGCAATTCGTTGTGTGTGGCATGTACGCCCCGTACTTTGTTGTAAGATCCCATGATGCTCCATGCATGTCCACGCTGGACGGCTGCCTGAAAAGCGGGTAAATAAATCTCGCGTAAAGCTCTGTCACTTACTTGCACGTCGATATGGCCACGCCATACTTCCTGATTGTTCAGTGCATAATGCTTGACGCATACAGCTACCTTGTTGGATTGTACTCCCTGAATGTAAGGAACACACATTTCAGCAGCCAGATACGGGTCTTCGCCCATGTATTCGAAATTACGTCCGTTAAGAGGAGTGCGGTATATGTTGACACCGGGGCCCAGCAAAACATCCTTTTCGCGGTAACGTGCTTCTTCACCAATCGCTTTTCCGTACTTGCCTGCAAGTTCTGTGTTCCAGCTGGCAGCCAGACAGGTGAGGGCTGGGAAGGCTGTGCAGCTGTCGCTGGTCCATCCGGCATATCCCCAGTCGTTCCAGTTGACTTCCGCACGTACTCCATGAGGGCCGTCGCTCATCCATAATTCGGGGATACCAAGGCGGGGGCAACCGGGAGAGCTGAACTTGCCTTGGGCGTAGCTCAGACGTGTTTTTTCTTCTAACGTCATACGGCTGAGTGCGTCTTTGATTCTCAGTTCTATCGGTTGATTCTCATCCAGATATACAGGCAGTGCATCGTTTTGAGCTTTCAGGCAGGTACACGTTACGGTAAGCAGGCCTATCATAAGAAACTGTTTCTTGTTCATATTCTTTTTATTTTTAAGTGTTATACATGATATATATCGGATCAAAGTATTTATGACTATATATACTATATATTTTGCAGTTTAGGTTAAAGCTGTATTTTCTGTAAGCTACCATTGTATGTGATGGTGATCCCTTTGGCTTTGTCATTGAATGCTTGGGGATTGTTTTTGCTTACCGGGATGATTTCGAAAGTCCGTTCCTGAAGCATTCCGTCAAATTCTCCCTTTCGCTCACCAATAATAAGCTGATGGCTTGCCTCATCATATGTCATAGGAATGAGGGCATATCTGTTCTTTTCGTAATTGTAATTAGTGCCTTCATCTTCGTATAACGTAAATGAGGCATCGGCTCCCTGATAGACATATAATTTGATGGAATCTGCTTTCTTCTCATCGGTATATTGAATTTCGGGACCAAAAGGTATGATTGAACCTGCACGAACAAACAAAGGAATACGTTCGTATGGGGCATCTACATTCTTTCTTATTCCTCCTTTTTGCAATTCTCCGGTATAGAAGTCGTACCAGTCGGACGATTTGGGGAAATAAATTTCACGGCTTCGTGCTTCGTACTGGTATACAGGAGAGACCATGATGGAAGGACCGAACATAAATTGGTCGCCTATATTGTTTACATTCTCATCGGTAGCGAAGTCCATCACCAATGGTCGCATGATTGTATAATCGTTGAGCCAAGTCATGCCGGCAAGGGTGTAAATGTAGGGCATTAACCTGTAGCGGAGTTTGGTATAGTAAACAACGGAATTATATGCAGGGTGTCCTTCGGGAGCAATTTCCCAGATTTCACGGAAAGGATATTGGCCATGAGCACGGAACAGGGGACAAAAAGCGCCGAATTGGTACCAGCGTGTATTGAGTTCGCGCCATTCCTTATAATCTGCATTCTCTTTTTGGGTTTTATTCCATTCCGTTTGGCCTTTTACATATCGGCTTTCTACGCAAAAGCCTCCGATATCCATTGTCCAGTAAGGGATGCCACTTACAGAGAAGTTTAAACCGGCTGTAATTTGTGCTTTCATATCTTCCCAACGGGTTGCGATGTCGCCACTCCAGGTAGCTGTGGAATATCGCTGAAGACCAGCAAATCCGGAACGGGTCAGCAGGAACACACGTTTATTGTTGTCTACGCTACGCTGGCCGTTGTAGATGGCTTCGGCATTCATCAGTGCATAAGCATTGAAATATTCGGCAGAAGGCCCTAAGGCAGTAGGTCCGCATAAGTCTTTGCGGTATTGCATGTCGGTACAATCTCTGATGTTAGGTTCACTGGCATCCATCCACCAGGCATCGATATTGAGCGGATAATAATGTTCGTACATTTGCTTCCAGAATAATTTACGTGCATCGGCATTGTAGGCATCGTAGAAGCCGTAGTGGTAGCCGGGACCTACCCAGTCTCTCAGACTGTCTTTTACAGACTGCTGATAAATCCATCCGTTCCTATCGAATTCTTTATAATGTTCGGTATTAATGTAGAATTTAGGCCATACGGAAATCATCATACGCCCGTTCATGGCATGGATAGAGTCGACCATTGCTTTGGGATCGGGGAAAAACTGCTTGTCGAATTCATGACTTCCCCATGCATTTTCCGGCCAGTGATTCCAGTCTAATACAATGTTGTCGATAGGAATGCGGCGCTCGCGGAACGTCTTAAAGGCAGTAAGCATCTCATCGGCAGTTTTGTATCTTTCCCTGCTCTGCCAGTAACCCATGGCCCATTTGGGCATGATGGGAGCTTTTCCCGTTAGGGTACGATAGCCGCTGATGACATCGTCCATATCATTTCCGGCAATGAAATAGTAATCGAGCTGTTGGGTCATTTCGCTCCACCAGGACTGTTTACCTTGTTCATGAGGATCTACCGGACTTAAAACCCGCAAACCGGAGTAAGAGACAGAACCGTCTGGTTCCCATTCTACTTTTAAGGGAACTTTCTTACCTGCTGTAAGGTTTACAGAGAATTTGTAGCTGTTGGGATTCCATGCTGTACGCCAACGTTCGGGTACGACTAGTTTGTTGTCGATGTAGACTTTAGTGTATCCGGCATAGTATAAGATGAATTTGAATTCTCCACTTTGCGAAGGTTCAATTGTTCCTTCGAAACATACTTTGGAACCCATGAATGGAAATCCTTCTGGCAAGTTTATGACTTTCGACAAGTCTTCGCGTTTTAAATGCTCAAAGTACAAGGAAGGCTCACGACGTATCAACGTTTCTTTTCCCGAATGTTCGGATGGTATATAGGTGCCAGTCAGGGCGCCTTCTTTTCCATCTTTATCGTACAGCTTGAACACTTCTCCCAATTGTGAATAATCATTCGGATTACCGAAACGGCATAGGGAGTAACTGTCCAGCAGAATACCATAATTTTTATTGGATACAATAAATGGCACAGATACTTTGGTGTTGTATTGGAATAGTTCTTCGTTCTTTCCTTTGTAATTGAATTCTTCGGATTGATGTTGTCCCAATCCGTAAAAAGCTTCATTGTCCGGTGACTCGAATACCTGACGGATCGTGTAACCTTTACAACCTTCTATCTCTATTGGTGTAAAATGTTTTCCTCCCCCTTTGTTCTCCTGGAGGATTAATTTTCCGTTTTTATCTGTGAACCATACTTCGCCGGTTGAGCTGAGCACACTGGCCTTGACTTCTTGAGTCGAGACGGATATTGTATCTCCTGATTGCAGAACTGTGAATGGAACTTGTTCTTCTGGAGGAATGGCGATCAGACTTTTCTCTTTACTGAATTTTCCCAGAGGAGTAGCAGATACATGAATAAGTTTTTCGCCTACAACCTGGAGACGTACCAATTGCGGCTGATTCTCGTTCTTTTGTTGTATCCTGACAATAACTCCGTTTTCGGTAGGTTGAAAGACTTTGTTGTTGCAGGAGCCTAGTAGTAGTCCTGTCAGTAAGCAATAAGAAAACAGTTTTATTTTCATGGTTGTAAGATGGTTTATTTATTATTATAAAAGAATTCTATAGGCTGATACAAAGATAAGAAAATAAGTCCTTTATAAATAGGTATAAATAGTAACAAAGAGTGCGCTAATCATAACAGAGAGGGGGAAAATAAATAAAATATAGCTTCCTGAAGGGGGAAACGCTGCTTTAATTATCATTTTATACTGTTTTTGTTATGCAATAACACTGGGGTAAACAGATCTTATTTTTTATTTTTGTCCTAAACACATTGTTATGAAGAAAATCTTATTCTTATTATTGAGTTTTGTTCTGATGTCTTCATACGCATCAAGCGCATCGGTCGTAGTGGAGAGTCGGGAACAGCATCATCCGAAAAACTATTCTATAATGTATATGAAAGATGGAGAACCTGTAGACAAGCATGCGGATCAAAAACTCTTATATTCTTTATGGAAGGAGCTTTTTATACTGGATATTCAATTCAAGTTTGTCGGCCCAGATATTGTAGATACAAGGATAGGTAAGATGAATTATGCTCAATTGTCTGAGGATTCGAAGTCTTGTAATAAGGCAGAAAGGCTGGAAAAACTTGTAGCCGAATATCAACCTGATATTGTTCTGTTAGATATAGTCAAATGCGATGACACTTTGAAGAGTGATTACTCTAAAAGTTGGGCTTCGGTAATTACAGATATGTTGCAGGCTAATTCAAATGTTAAGATAATTCTGCCTAAAACAGGGCTGGGAAGTGAGTATGTGTCACATATTGCAGGGCTACCGATGACATCTGGAATGCCTTCAAATGATAGGATATTATGGGTTGACTCTAATATTACGTTTGAAAGCGTTCATAAGAAGCAGTTTTCTGATAATAAAAGTAACGAAACTTGTGTGGTTGGGGAAAAAGCAAAAGTTTGGGCAGACGGTATTACTCGGTTAGTGCATAAGACGACGAAAGCTTATACTCCGCAAATCTATTCATATAAAGCAATTGCAGAGGGTGATTCTTTGACTCTTCATGTTTTTGAGGATAGAAAGTTGAAAACTGCATCCGTTAAGCCTGCCATTGTATTTTTCTTTGGAGGGGGATGGAGCTATGGCACTCCTTTGCAATTTTATAGGGAATGTTCTTATTATGCTTCAAAAGGATATGTGGCAATAGCTGTGGATTATAGAATTAATTTTTTGCACCATACGACTCCTTTCCACAGTTTTGATGATGCTAAAGATGCTATCCGTTGGATAAAGAAACATGCACAGGAACTGCATGTTGATTCTACAAGAATTGTGGCCGCAGGAGCGTCTGCTGGTGGGCAATTGGCTGCGGCTTTGGGGACTGTATCTAATATCTCCGAGGGAGATACAGAATCATATATCCCGGATTTATTATTGTTGTATTATCCGGTTATTGATAATAGTCCGCAAGGATATGGACCTAAATTGATGAAAGATAATTATCAGAAGATCTCTCCTCTGCATAATATTAATTCCAAGACTCCGCCAACTTTGCTCTTGGTAGGAACTAAGGATCAGTATGTCCCTGTAGAAACGTGTGAAGCGTACAAAGCGAAGATGGATTCTTGGGGGATAGATTGCGAATTGCATTTGTTTGAAGATCTGGGACATCCACTCTTCTTATATCGTGAGCCGTTGACTTCCGTCTTTTATGAAATAAGGAAGTATACAGATGCTTTTTTGCAAAAACATGGTTATTATTAAAATGAGAGTAAACTGCTAACTTTGCACAGACGAAGGGTATTTCTTCTCCACTTTCTTGATATAAATCCAAAGTGCAATTACAGCAGTGACAAATGCAAAAAAGTCGGATACAGGCATGCTGGTCCATACTCCATCCAATCCTAAAAATCGGGGGAAGAATATCAGACCAGGCAATAGATATAATAATTGTCTGGTTAGAGAGAGAAATATGCTGATTTTGGCCATGCCGATACTTTGAAAGAAGTTACCTATGACAATTTGTGCACCTACAAATGGAAATATGGCTATGCAAATGCGTACTCCGTGCGAAGCCATGTCGATGAGATGTTCGTCACTGGTGAAAACAGCCGAAACGGCATGAGGAAACAATTCACAGATGATGAACCCGGAACTTGTGATACATACCCCAGTCAGGATACTTAATTTCAAAGTCGCTTTTACCCGTTCGTGTTTCAGTGCTCCGAAATTATATCCTACGATGGGTTGCATACCCATTGTCAGTCCTAATACAATCATGACATAAAGCACTAACAGGCGGTTGATGATGCCATATGCACCGATTGCCATATCTCCTCCATAGCGTTGCAGACTGTTGTTTACTATAATGACAATGGCACAGGCTGTTACATTCATTAGAAATGGCGACATTCCGATAGAGAAAATATTGCCGATAATGCGTTTCTTGATTTTCCAGAATCCACGATGCAACTGCACTACACTTGTTTTTTGAATAAAGTGTTGCAGAACCCAAACCATTCCGATAAACTGGGAAATTATGGTAGCTGTTGCTGCTCCACGGATTCCCCATTCGAAGTGGAAAATGAATATAGGAGCCAGAACCACATTGCATATCACTGTTACCAGTGAGGTCAGCATGGCTTTACGTGGATAACCGGTAGCACGCATGATATTATTCAGCCCGATCATGGTGTAAGAAATAGGTGTTCCTAGCAGAATAACTTGCATAAAATCACGGGCATAAGGCAGAGTGTCATTGCTGGCTCCGAAAAATAGAAGTATCTCATCCAGAAAAAGCAAAGATATGCTTCCGAAAAGGATAGAGTTTATCAGGCAAAGTGTCAGTGTGGTAGCTGCAATTTCATTAGCGCCTTTCAGGTCTTGTTGTCCTAAACGGATGGATGAGATGGTAGCCCCTCCGGCTGATACCAATGTACAGAACGCTACAACGAGATTCATAAGTGGAAAAGTAATGGCAAGGCCAGCAATACCCATGGCTCCTACACCATGACCTATAAAAATGCTGTCGATGATATTATACAGCGAGGTGATGGTCATACCGATAATGGCAGGGATAGAGTATTGCAGAAGCAGTTTGCCTATGCGTTCAGTTCCTAATATATGGGGATCGTTCATAGCTCGTTTCTATACATTGTATTTTTTATATCTGATTACAATATGATTTTCAGTATTTTTCCACTGTATCCTTTTACTGAAATATCTGTAGCCTTATAGGGCAGCAGGCTGATGTCTTCTTCTTCTCCACTAATTAAATCTTTTGCACGATATTGGGGATTTTGTGGTATCTGCAGAAAATTGAAGGCATGTGTCGGTATGTTGATGGCAAGATCCATGGACATATGGTCGAAATTGACAACAATGAGGAGCAATTCGTTTTCATATTTGCGCAAGAAAGCATATTGTCTGTGCTCATTAAAACGCCAACCGTTTATGTTAGCATACATCAAATCGAAGAAGTCTCCTTGTGAGATTGCTTTTTCTTCATTGCAAAGAGTCAAAACACGCTGATAAATGGAATGCAGGGCTTTTTGTTCATCTGTAAGCATATTGCCGTCGAATTTTCCTCCGTTACGCCAGCGTCGTATTGTATCTATACTCCAATAGTCGAAGATAGTTGTCCGGCCATCTCGTCCACTGAAGCCTTCGTTATCCATACCTGGTTCTCCAAATTCTTGTCCAAAGTAAATCATCATGGGGTTGGTATTCATGCAGGCCGATACGATTAAGCCTGGGATCGCTTTGAATGGATTACCGGCAAAAAAATCGGAGGCTATTCGTTGTTCGTCATGATTTTCCAGGAAGTTGAGCATGCGCTTTTCAATTCCTCCCAGATTTTGCCATGCATGAGTGATGGCAGTTGCCGAGCCATTATTGCAGATGATGGAGCGCAATGTATCATATAGTCCGACTTTATCGTATAAATAATCGAATTTTCCACGGAACAGATAATTCTTGTATTCGGCAGGATTATAAACTTCGGCAATGAATAGGATCGATGGATATTGTGCTTTTACTTGAGGTATGGCCCATTCCCAAAACTCTACAGGCACCATTTCTGCCATATCGCAACGGAAACCATCGATATTTTTACCAGCCCAGAATAATAGGATATCCAACATCTTAGTCCAGGTATCCGGAATCGGATTAAAATGAGGAGTGTTCCCATTCTGATAGTCTATACCATAGTTCAGTTTTACGGTTTCATACCAGTCATTGATGTTCGGATAAGCATCGAAACGGTTATTGCCTGTTGCTTTGGCCGGGTATTCTTTATATGCTTCGGCAGCAGCTCCTTTCATGTCAAATTGGGCATGGAGCTCAGAGTTCGGTATATAATAAAAATTATTATAGGGGCTGAAAGCATAAGCCGGATCATCATTGGCTCCTAATTGGGCTGTTCCGTCGGGCTGGCTGTCCGAATGATACTGGCGTGCTACATGATTGGGTACAAAGTCGATGATAACCTTTAAGTCACATCTGTGTGTGCGCAATACAAGGTTCTCGAATTCTTTCATTCGTCCGGGAATATCTTTGGCTAAGTCCGGATCTACATCGTAGTAGTCTTTGATGGCATACGGCGAACCAGCTTTTCCTTTAACAAATGCCGGATGGTCAGGCCGGATGTTGTAACGACGATAATCGGTTTGGGTTGCATGTTCTATGATGCCTGTATACCATATATGGGTTGCTCCTAGTTTTTTTATTTCGTTTAAGGCTTTTATGGTAAAGTCTGCCATTTTACCGCATCCGTTTTCTGTGATATTTCCATTGTAGATACAATGATTATTATTGTTTCCAAACAGACGTGTGAAAACTTGATAGATGATTGGCTTATTATGATTATCCTTCATTTTATTATGTTTGATTGAAGATTGATACTATATGAATTAGATTTAGAGTCGGAAGTATACTTTAGCTTTTAGGTTTTCCAGACACTTCCTTTCTCGGACAATGCTTGTGCCAGTATTTCATTAGCTGTATTATAGCCCTGCATGAATATTTCTTCTGCTTTTTCCAATTCTGTATTGCTGTATCCTGCCAAGTTATAAGGCTCTATCAGCAGGTCGGCTTTTTCCCGTTCAGGGAATGAATTGGAACGGAACATGAAATTGTAAGAACGCAAAGCTATGCTTACAATATTCATTTTGTATTTGGTAGCCATGAGCGGGCTGACATTTACTGCGACTACTTTCTCACAGATCCGGCGAATCGTGGAAACTGGCAGGTTCATCATTAAACCACCGTCTACATAATATGTTCCTTCTATTTTTACTGGAGAGAACAGTACCGGCATACAGCAGGAGGCGGCTACCCGTTCTGCTATGTCGCCTTTGTGGAAATGTACGATACGGCCATGGTCTAGATCGGTTGCTGTTATTATAAGGGGAATTTGCAGTTGTTCCAGTTTCTTGGCTTTCAGGTTGCTTCGTAAAAAGTCGATAAACTCGTCCAACTCGAACAGTCCTACTTTGGGTATCACTAATTTAGTCAGGTCCTGAAATTTGTGTCCGGCAAAGTAGTCAAGGACTTTATGGGGTTCGTTCCCATCAGCATAGAAGACACCGGCTAATGCTCCGGCACTGGTTCCTGATATAATGTTAGGATGAATGTCATGTTCCAGTAGTGCCTGCATGACTCCCAAATGTGCAAATCCTTTAATGAATCCACCGCTTAAAGCAAATCCTACAGCATATTTTTTCGTAGACCAGTTATTTGTTATAAATTCCATTTTTCGGGATTTGTATCATTTATTCGGCACGAATTTAATGATTTTCTTGTTTGAATAACGTATAAGAATGGAAATATTTTGGGCAAAGATATGCTTTTTATAATAGGGGGAAACTTATCCGAAGGTTGGCAGATATAAAAAAACGGAACATGAAAGGATTCTCATCCGATCATGTTCCGGTCTATATCGTGATGGATTTATCAGAGATTTCTGAGGGCTTTCAGCAGCAGAAAACCTCCCCACCATTGTATCAGCATTCCTGGGATTCCCATACGAAAGTCCTGAATAGCGAGGTAAAAATCTCCGCACAAAGCCCATTCAAAACCAGTACCGATGAACTGATAAGCCAGAACAACGATAAGCAGGGTCGCAATAGTTGCTTTTTGTGTATAATGGGCGGTCATGGCGGCAGCGCCTGCCAGCAATGTTGATTTGATCAGAATAGGGAGGAGTACGGAAGTTGCGGGCATGCCGAAAAGCATGTAGTTAATGACAGGTGAAAGCAACGCTGTCAGCAAACCTACCCGGAATCCGTATTTATAAGCTGCAATCAGAGTAAAGAAGTAGATTGGCAGTAATGTCGGTCCACCAGCTGGAATAAGATGGCAGAGCTGTGGCAGAAGGATGTTGCCTGCTATAAATAAGAAGGCAAACAAGTATGTCTTTATGTTTCCGAAAGACAATGAGTAAAATCTTGCATTTGTTTCCATATTTCGGTGTGATATTAAGATTTATATTTTGATAAGTTCGTATTCCATTGTTCCCAAACCGATTTTCTCGGCGTGGCGAAGTCCTGCTAACCAGTCGGTATCGGGATGTATTATATGGAATTTGTCGCATCCGCACAGGTCCTCGTGTTCGTGCTTCTCGCCCAATACGTTGTTGCCGTGTAGGATGGGAGTAGCTATGACCATGTCGGCACAAGCTTTGTCCAATGCGACAGGGTCGGCTGAAGCCAGCATTCCAAGATCGGGGATGATAGCAGCATCATTATGGTTCCAGCAGTCACACTCGGGTGATACGTTCATAATGAAACTGATATGAAAATGTGGCTTGTCTTTTACCACAGCCAAAGCATATTCTGCAATTTTGTAGTTCAACCGTTCTGAGGTGTCCCAATCGCTGACGACGGCAGCATCATGTTGGCATAAGGCAACACATTGGCCACAGCCGACGCATTTTGTATAGTCTATTTCGGCTTTGCGGTCCGTATTCAGATGCACGGCGTCGTGGGCACAATGTTTTACACAGATGTTGCATCCGATGCAGTTGTTTGTATTAATCTTGGGTTGCGATGCTGCGTGCAATTCCAGTTTCCCGCCTACACTGGCACATCCCATTCCCAGGTTCTTCAGTGCACCGCCGAAGCCCGCCTGTTCATGTCCTTTGAAGTGGTTCATGCTGATAATCACATCAGCATCAGCAATGGCTGTACCGATTTTGGGAGCAGGACAGTATTCACCGTTTAAAGGAATTTCACGGTAATCTGTACCTTTCAGGCCGTCGCCTATAATAACCTGACATTGTGCCGATATAGGATTGAATCCATTTTCCATGGCACTTTGTAGGTGGTCTACTGCATTCGAACGGCGTCCGCTATATAATGTGTTACAGTCGGTCAGAAAAGGCTTTGCGCCCAGTTGGCGAAGCAGGTTTGCCATACGTGCAGCATAGTTAGGACGTATATATGCCAGGTTTCCAGGTTCACCAAAGTGAATTTTGATAGCTGTAAAGCTATCTTTTAAGGGAAGCTGCGCAATACCGGCACGTTTCAACAGGCGTTCCATTTTGTCCAGCAGGTTTGATGTTGGAGAAGTACGCAAATCCGAATAATATACTTTTGCTTTTTCCATATTAATACCTATTAATGGTGATAATCTCTGCAAAAATAGCGGATAAAATTAAAAATAAGTAGGTATTATTCTAAAAAAAGTGCCATAGCGGACCGTTCCCTTGACCAATTTGCATGTCTTTCCCTCGATTGATGGCCTGATAAACATATTGTTTGGCTTGTCTGACAGCCTCTTCCATGGGATTTCCGTAGGCCAATTGTGTAGCGATGGCCGACGAAAGTGTGCAACCGGTTCCATGCAGATTATGGCTTTCAATTTTGGCTACACTATAGCGATATATGTTTTCCCGATGGAACAGGACATCACACATTTCGTCTCCTTCCAGGTGTCCGCCTTTTACGAGTACTGAAATTCCATAACGATGGGCAAGGGTTTGTGCGGCTTCTTCCATGTCGTTTATACTATTTATTGTGTTACCGGTCAGCAGGGCTGTTTCGTGCAGATTGGGAGTGATGAGCGTACATAGGGGAAACAGCTTTTCGCAGATAGTTTGTATGGTTTCTTCAGTCATCAACCGGCGCCCACTGGTCGAGATCATGACCGGATCGTAGACAACATGCTGAGGGCGGTATGTTTGCAGGCAATCTGTAATGGCTGTAACAATACTTGCATCGTGTACCATACCTATTTTAACGGCATGAGGGGGGAGGTCGTCCATCACAGATTCTATCTGACGTCGTACTGTCTCATCTGTTTGTGGATAGACGGCTTGTACGCCTTGGGTATTTTGGGCAGTGATGGCTGTTATGACGGTAGCGGCATATCCTCCTAAGGCTGAAATGGTTTTTGTGTCGGCCTGAATGCCTGCACCACCCGAGCAGTCAGAGCCTGCAATGGACAGGATGATTGGTGTGAAAGCGGCTTGCCGCAGGCGAAGAAAATGAGGTATGAAGTCATTGCCTAAATGATTCCAGATATCGCCCAACAAAACGGCACCTCCGAAGCCGAATTGTTTTATGTCGTTCATTCGTTCGCTATCGAGCCCTCCTAATGCCATGACACGGGAATCGATGATGCCTTGTCGGTGGGCTTCTTGCAACTGGTTGGCTGTGAAAGCCGACGAATAGCCGGCTTTGGATATACTGTCGAAGATGGGGCTAAGGAATACGTAATTGCAGGATGGCTTGTGTTGCTTGACCTCTTCTAACGAGTGACAGGAGCAACTGATATGTCCTTTATAGTCTTGGGGAACATGGGGATTACGCCTGTTCAAATGGATACCTTTCAGGTGGTATCGGTTGACTAACTGAAAATGTTCGTGAACAACAATGCGCGAATGATATTCTTCGGGTATCTTGTCAAGTAGACTTTCAATTTCTGTAATGTCAGATTCTGGCTTTCGCAAATGAAGAATTTCCAGACCATAGTAGAACAAGGTGGTGATAGCTTCCGCTTCGCCAGGGAAGAAGTCGGGGCGGGTGATAACAATCAGTTTCATAGTCAACTTGTTTGTAAAGCTCAATACGATGTTGGGTAGTTAGTTGGTTTGTAGGGGCGCATATCGGTATGTAATCAGAATGCTAATTGGTAAGTCTGGAGGGTTCTCAGATCGATGGTCCACAACTTTTCTGATAATACATCTCCGTATCCGCAGACAATTTTCAGTACTTCATTGGCTTCCATACTTCCTACTACGGCAGGGGTAATACCTATTACTGATGAATCTGGTGTCAACTGAAGCATGTTGGCTTCGTCTGGGTAGAGATCACGGTAGGTACGTGGTTGTTCGCCGTAATTGAATACGGAAACCTGGCCTTCGAATCCCTGAATAGCACCATAGACATAAGGCTTTCCCAGTCGGGAGCTGACATCGCTTATCAGGTAGCGGGTGGTAAAATTGTCGCATCCGTCTATTACGATGTCGTATTCTGCGATCAGCTTTTCGGCATTCAGGCGGGTTAGCCTTGTCTGATAGGTGTGTATGGATGTTTGGCTATTCAGTTCATGCAAGCGTCGGGCAGCACAAATTACTTTGGGTTGTCCTACTTCAGCTTCGCTGTATAACACTTGGCGTTGCAGGTTACTTAAGCTGACAACATCATCATCAATCAGTCCGATTGTTCCTATACCGGCTGCTGTCAGGTAGAGGGCGATAGGAGCGCCAAGTCCGCCTACACCTATAATAAGGACACGTGCGCGCGAAAGGCGTTCCTGTCCGGTTTCACCTATTTCAGGCAAAGCGGTTTGTCTAGTATACCGTGAGGTCATGGCTGTTATTTTTTGAGTTTTTTATCTATGGTAAAGGAATGGGACATCTTTGTGATTGGTAGTATCACAAGTGTACCATTCCTTGTATTACAGAAAATAGATTATTTGGAACCGAACAAGTCAAAACTTGCATCCCAGTCTTTCCATACCGGTTCGCGTCCGATGTGTTTCAGGGCAGCATTTACTTCTACCGCCGTACGGTCGTCGCTGATGTGGAATTGTTCCAATGCTTGTGGATAGGTATAATATCCTCCGGGTTCAGTCTTGCTTTCAGCACTCATGGTAGTCACTCCGAGTGCAGCCATGTGATCACGGATGTAAGCCGGTTCGCGGGTCGAGTACGAAATGTCTACGTCGTGGTCGAAAATGCGCATAGCAAAGGTTACTTGTGCCAGTTCACGGTCGCTCATAATGACGTTGGGTTGGAAGCCTTCGTTTTCGGCCGGGCGCATACGCGGGAAGTTGACGCTGTATTTCGTCTTCCAGTAATGTTTTTGCAGGTAACGCAGATGGTACGCCATCATAGTGATATCCGTGCGCCATTCTTTTTCCAGACCAATCAGTACTCCCATACCAATGGAGTGAACGCCAGCTTGTCCCATGCGGTCGAATCCGTTAACACGCCACTCAAACTTCGATTTCATGCCACGCGGATGATAGATGTTGTAGTGAGCTTTGTTGTATGTTTCCTGAAAGCAGATGACTCCGTTCAGCCCATGTTCTTTCAGCTCGGCATATTCTTCCGTTTTAAGAGGCATTACCTCGATTTTCAGGTTCGAGAAGTAAGGTTTGGCCAGGTCGAGTGCACGGGCTATGTAAGGCACGCCGGCTTTGGCAGGGTTTTCGCCCGTTACCAGCAGCAGGTTTTCGAAGGGTGCCAGCTTTTTGATAGCTTTGTATTCGTTCACAATCTCTTCTTCAGTCAGAATGGTGCGTGCCATCGGGTTACTGATATGGAATCCGCAATAGACGCACGAGTTCGTACACGAGTTGGTGATGTAAAGAGGTATGAACATGGATATGGTCTTGCCGAAACGTTCTTCGGTATACTTCTTGCTCAGTTGTGCCATGGGTTCCAGGTATTTGCTGGCGGCGGGTGACACAAGTGCCATGAAGTCATCTACATCGCAGTGCTCTTTGCCGAGGGCGCGAAGCACATCGTTTTCGGTTTTCGAGTAGATGGCTTTGGTGGTTTCCTCCCAATCTATTTTTTCAAGTTCTTCTGAAAACATTTGGTTCAGTGAATAATTAAAAGTTAAAAATTAAAAGTTGTGATTGGTGTTTAATTATTAATTTCTTTAAGATCCCGACTCAGCTTCATGGCACAGAAGTTGGGACCGCACATCGTGCAATACTCGCCGTCGGTATGGCGTCCTTCGTTGAAGTATTCCAATGCACGGTCGGGGTCGAGACTCAGGTGGAACTGGTCGCGCCAGCGGAATTCGTAGCGGGCTTTACTCAAGGCATTGTCACGGATTTGTGCACCAGGATGTCCCTTGGCTAAGTCGGCTGCATGAGCGGCGATTTTATAGGTGATGACACCGGTACGTACATCTTCTCTATTAGGCAATCCAAGGTGTTCTTTCGGAGTGACGTAGCACAGCATGGCCGTACCCAACCAGCCTATCTGGGCCGCACCGATGGCCGAAGTGATGTGGTCGTAACCAGGAGCAATGTCGGTGACAAGCGGTCCAAGAGTATAGAAGGGGGCATTGTGGCAATGGTCAATCTGTCGTTCCATGTTCTCACGTATTTTGTGCAAAGGAACGTGTCCCGGGCCTTCGATGAATGCCTGAACGTTCTTGTCCCAAGCTCGGAGCACAAGCTCGCCCATGGTATCGAGTTCGGCAAACTGCGCTTCATCGTTGGCGTCGGCTATACAGCCTGGACGCAGACCATCACCCAGTGAGATGGCAACGTCGTACTGAGCCAGAATGTCGCAGATGTCGTCGAAGTGCTCGTAAAGGAAGCTTTCACGATCGTGGATAAGGCACCATTTGCTCATGATACTTCCGCCACGTGAAACGATGCCGCACAAACGCTTGTCGGCCAGATGTACATTCTGACGGCGTATGCCGGCATGGATGGTGAAGTAGTCTACTCCCTGTTCGCATTGTTCGATGAGGGTGTCGCGATAGATTTCCCACGTCAGGTCTTCCACTCGTCCGTTTACTTTCTCCAAAGCCTGATAGATAGGTACAGTACCTACGGGTACAGGGCAGTTGCGTATAATCCATTCGCGTGTCTCGTGGATGTTGGCTCCGGTTGAGAGGTCCATCAGGGTATCGCCTCCCCATCGGCAACTCCATACGGCCTTATCTACTTCTTCGTCGATGCTCGATGTCGTAGCTGAATTACCGATGTTGGTATTGATTTTCACCAGGAAGTTGCGTCCGATAATCATCGGTTCGCTTTCTGGGTGGTTAATGTTGGCAGGCAATACGGCGCGTCCGGCTGCTATTTCATCGCGGACAAACTCGGGGGTGATGTAGGTGTCGATGCCCAGTTCACGGCAATTCATATTTTCGCGGATGGCCACATACTCCATTTCGGGGGTGATGATACCTGCCTTGGCATAGGCCATCTGGGTAATGTTTTTACCTGCTTTGGCGCGGTAGGGCAGGGCGATGTGCTCGAAGCGCAGGTGGTCGAGGCTCTTGTCGTCGCGGCGCATCTTTCCGTATTCTGAGGTGATGGAGGGCAGCTGTTCTACGTCACCCCGACCGGTTATCCAGCTTTCGCGCATACGGGGCAATCCTTTTTTCAGGTCAATCTCAATATCTGGATCGCTGAAGGGACCACTGGTGTCGTAGACATAGACGGGGGCATTGGGTGTCATCACTTTCTCGCCGTCGACAATTGTCACGGTGGGGGTGAGGTTGACTTTCTGCATTCCTACCTTTATATAAGGATAAAGAGTGCCCTGCATGTAGGCTTTCTCTGCATGAGCGTACGCTCTTTTATCTTGTTCTTTCATTTATGGAATTAAAAATTAAAAGTTAAAAAATAATAGTGGGAGAGTTGCCTCTTTCTCGTTCTTAATTTTTCATTATTAATTATTAATTGTTTAAGAAGGCTGTCAGTGGTGAGGAGGCCGATGCAACTAGGTCGGCTGCTTGTGTGCCCAGTCCGGCTTCGTAGGCACGGCGTCCGGCTATGACGGCTTCTTTGAAAGCGATAGCCATTTCTACAGGATTGCCGGCTACGGCGATGGCTGTGTTCACCAGGCAAGCAGCTGCACCCATTTCCATGGCTTCGGCAGCATGACTGGGAGCACCGATACCGGCGTCTACTACGACGGGCACGTTGCTCTGTTCGATGATGATGCGCAGGAAGTCGCGTGTTTGCAGTCCTTTGTTGGTTCCGATGGGGGCTGCCAGTGGCATCACTGTTGCAGCACCAGCTTCTTCAAGGCGCTTACACAGGGTAGGGTCGGCCTGACAGTAAGGCAGTACGACGAATCCCAGCTTCACCAGCTCTTCGGTTGCTTTCAGTGTCTCGGTAGAGTCGGGGAGCAGGTAACGAGGGTCTGGGTGGATTTCCAACTTCAGCCAGTTGGTACCAAAAGCCTCGCGTGCCATTTGGGCAGCGAATATAGCTTCTTCGGCATTGCGTACCCCCGAGGTGTTAGGTAACAGTTGTATGTGCGGATGTACAATGTGCCGCAACATGTCGTCGTCTTTGTTTTCCAGTTCGATGCGCTTCATGGCTACGGTGACCATTTCGGTACCCGATGCCAGGATGGATTGTTCCATTACTTCGTTCGAGTTGAATTTTCCTGTTCCCAGGAAGAGGCGGGAGTCGAACTCACGTCCCGCGATGACTAGTTTTTCCATATCGAGTATTTTTATTTATTGAATTGCGAATTTATTTTTTAGGAGTTATACAGGCCCCCTTCGACTAAAATTATCTGTCACGGATTACACGGAATGCATGAACCTCGTTTTTAATTTTTAATTATTCATTTTTAATTCTCGACACACCGACTGCATCTCCTCTACCGGATTATTGGCTCGCAGAATACTACCCGACAGGGCAATGCCGCTGATGCCGGTTTGCATTAAGGCGGGAATGTCTGCATTGGTGATGCCTCCAATAGCTACTATGGGCAGACTGATGCCTTCCTGCTGCATGTGGCGGACGATGCCGGCGTAGCCTTCCAGTCCCAGTATGGGGCTGAGGTTCTTCTTGGTAGTGGTGTAGCGGAAGGGACCGCACCCGATGTAGTCAGCTCCCGAGCGGTAGTGTGCCCTTACATCGTCGATGGTGTTGGCTGTGCCGCCTATGATGCAGTCATCGCCCAGCAGGTGCCGTGCCTCTGCTATGGGCATGTCGTTCTTGCCCAAATGGACGCCGTCGGCATGGATGCGTCCGACCAGTTCTACATGGTCGTCGATGAGGAAGGTGGCGCCGTAACTGTGGCACAGGTCGGCGGCCTCTAATCCTGTACGTATTATCTCGTCGACCGTGGCATCCTTCATGCGTAGCTGTATCCAGCGGCATCCGCCTTCGAGAGCCAGGCGTACCGAGTCGAGGTAGCTGTATTGGTCGGTGTAGTGCGTGATGAACTGCAGGCGGGCGTTCATCATTCGTTGTTCTTTTTCTGCCATAGGATTTTGAGTTTATGAGTTTTTAAGTTTATGAGTTTTTAAGTTTTTGAGTTTATGAGTTCTTTAGTTTTTAAGTTGTTTGTTTTTGGGTTTTGAGTTAAAGTAAAGCAGTAACTTTAACTTAATAACTTATAAACTCAAAAACTTAAAATTCTTCCATTATCCGCCGCAAGCGGCTTTGATGATGACGACCGAGGCTCCTTCGGTCAGCTGATAATTTTCCCATTCGGTGCGTGGCACCATGCGGTTGCTTACGGCCACGGCTACACCACGGTCGGGCAGCGACAGTTCTTCAGCCAGCTGACGGAGAGTCGTGGCATTGGTGTCGATTTCCTGATTGTTAACGGTTATTTTCATATGGTTTTGAGTTTTTGAGTTTTTGAGTTTTTAAGTTTTTAAGTTTTTAAGTTTTTGAGTTTTTGAGTTTTTGAGTTTTTAAGTTTTTGAGTTTTTTTGGGGGGGGAGTTTTTGAGTTTATGAATTTGCAGGTTCATAAGCTAATTGTTTTACTTCGGACTTTACGCCTTCAGAAACTCAAAAACTTAAAAACTTATAAACTTAAAAACTCAAAAAGGTGCGGGCAGCTATGTGATAAGTATGCGATGATATCCAATTCCTACGACAGTGCTAACTGTATCAGGTTCGAGGGTATGATCTCAGCCCGTCGGGGCACCCCTTTGTCTCTCAGCGGCAAAGATAAAGAAAAAAATGAAATATCCGATTGTTTTTTTTCATACTTTTGCCTCTGTTTTTAGTAAAGATGGAACTGTTATGGTGTTGCAAACTCCCGAACTATATTATGCGGCAGCCGGGCTGGTGCTTGTGTGCTCGTCGTTGTTTTGTGCTTTTGTGCGCTATTTTCATATGTGTCGTCCTTTCGACAAGCAAGAATCCTATTTCTATCCGGCACGCAGGCTCATTACGTTTGTCTTTGCCTGTTTTGCCTTGCCGGGCGTGTGGTTGTGCCGGATGGGCAGTGCGGATGCGTGGCTGTTTGTGCGGGTGTTTCTTGTCTTGTTTTTGCCAACGGCCGGTATTCTGTCGTTCCGCCGTTATTTCTTTGCCGGTGTGCGTCGCCGCTGGCTGTATTTGGCGGTGGCGGGGGGGCTGCCTTTGTTGCTTATTGCGGTGCTTTGGGTGTTCGCCTGGATGGGAGGCGACGTGCTGTGGCGTCGTGCCGATGTAGTTCTGCCGTGTGTGGGTGCTTATGCGCTGCTGCTGACGGTCGGAATGGTGCGTACTACGTGGTGGCTTTGCCTCCAGATACGCAAGCATCAGTACGAGGAGTATTCGAACGAAGACGACTTTCCCATGCGTTTTGCCCGATTGGTAGTTTTCTTTCCTCTTATTTATATTGTAGCCGCCTGGGTGCTTTTCTTTACCGGGAGCCACACCTATAACATGTATCTACAGTTGAGTATTGCCGTGATGCATGTGGTCATCCTATTGCAGATTCTGCATCCGCAACGGCATGAATGCCGGCAGGCGGTAGGCGAGGCAGAGGCTTTTGTAGAGCAGAAGGTGGAGACATTGCTGGCCGAACAGAAGGCATTGGAGGATGACGCCCGTTCTTCGTGGAGCCTGCCGGTCGAGGTGAAGGACGACCTGGAGGTGAAGATACGTGCTGTGTTGACGGAGCAGCAGCTTTACCTGAACCCGAATTTGAAGTTAGATGACCTGGCAGCGGCGGTGAAGAGCAACAGGAAGTATGTGTCGCTTGTGATGAACGAACGTTTCGGCTCGTTCTACAAGGAACTGAACCGGCTGCGGGTCGAGGCTGCCTTGGAGTATAAAAAGAAGAATCCGGCGGCGACCCGCGAAGAGGTGGCTCTTCACAGCGGCTTTGCTTCGGTGAAAACCTATAGCCGCAACCTCGACGCATACCGGAAGGGAAAAGAATAAGAGCCGTACCTGCGGATGCCCTCTGCCAGGGCAGAAGGGGGAGGACAATGGAACGAAATTCGGCTTATTGTCCCTTCTGCGGGGCATTTTTCCTTAAATTGTCCCGTAAGTTTTCAAGCATTGTCCCGGTGCTTTGGTAGGATTGGTATAATTTTGACCCGTCTTAACCAAACGAAAATTTGACAGTGCAAACAAGCGTTTATATAGCAGATATGGAGAACAGGCACAAAGCTACCCTTTGCGGCATAGGCTTTATGCCTGCTTTTTTTGCGAATAAGCGTGCACAAAACTATGCTGAAAATTTGGATATGTGTGATTTTTGTATACACACATGGATTTATCTATACCTTATATATAGTTATCGCACACGCGATAACGACGGGCAGGAAGCCTGCAAGCCGACGAAGGGAGCGTCTTCTCTCCTCTGCGTGGGTTTGCAGGCTTTTTTGCGTCCTGCCCCTCCTGTCGCTTTCCCCGAATCATCTAAATAAATATTAACGATATGCAAGAGAACAAGAATGAAGAATACGCCGGCTTGGGGGCTTACGAGCCACCGCGGTGCGAAGTGATCGAAGTAGAAGTCGAGGCAGGCTTCTTGGCCAGTTTCCCCGACGCGGGGCACGACGGCTTCGGAGACGGAGATGACGACGACATTTGGTAAATTCCTAAACAATAATGATAAGCAATGAGAACAAAGAACATGACCATCGCCGCATTGGCTCTGCTGTTGGCAGCCTGCGGCAACGAAGAATTCATTGAGAACGAAGAGGTTGGCAGCATCGGCGAGCTTGTGCCTATGACCTTTACAGCCGGAACACCACAGACTCGTACGTCGCTGGACGAGGAAGGCTATGCCATCAACTGGAATGCAGACGATGAAATCACCATTTGGAGCGGAAGCTATACCACCAAGTATAAGTTTACCGCTGCTCAGGTCGATGGCAGCAGCGCTTCCTTTATCGGTAAAGCGGCAGCGGCAGATACTTATACTGCCTTCTATCCTTACAATCTTAATTCGTGGCATAGTGACTACAATGCTCAAGATAACACTATCACATTCCGTCTTTCTAATGCACAGACTGCTACGGCAGGCGGCTTTGCCAAGGGTCTGAACCCCTCGTGGGCACAGACCAAGGCCGATGATAACAGTAGTTTGCAGTTCCACAACCTCTGTGCCTTGGTGAAGTTCACCATTGCCGAAGGTGCTGATGTCAGCGAAATAGAAAGTTTCAGCTTGCAAGGCGCGAATGGCGAAGGGCTGGCGGGTGATCTGTCCTATAGTATCACGAATGGCACCTTGACTGTTACATCTGCCCAAAAAGAAGTGAAGCTATCAGGCAAATTCGAAGCCGGGAAAACTTATTATTTCGTAGTGGCACCCGGCAAACTGAAGGAACTCAACTTCTGCTATACCAAGGATGGTAATGTATACTGCAAATCAACGACCAATGAGGTTACCCTCGAAGCCGGGAAAATAACCAATCTGGGCGATGATATGAGTTTGGACAACGACAATTTCCTGCAGCCTATTACTAACACCACGTTTGTTCTTGCAGCGAGTAGGAATAATCAGGTTGGGTGGATAAAGAACTCTGATAATACCGTGACCTTGACAGCCGCGAACCTGGCAGCCATGGAAGAGGTAACATCATTGGACCTCTCTCTTAGGTCAGATTTGGCAGACTTGTCCGGCATTGAATATTTCACCAATCTGAAAAGCTTGAATTGCTACAGAAGCGGAGTAACAAACATAGACGCTATTAAAGGCCTTACTAAACTGACGACCTTGAATTTCAATGATTGTGATAAACTGACTGAGTTGGATGTCACAAGTCTGACCAATTTGACGACCTTGAGTTGCAACGGATGTGCGACGTTGACTACGCTGAATGTACAGGGCCTGTCCCAACTGGAAACTTTGGATTGTGGTAGCAGCAAAATTACGTCGTTGGATGTAAGTGCTTCGACTAGTCTGACCAGCTTGAAATGCAACGCCAATGCCTTGACTACGTTAGATGTCAGCACCTTGACAAATTTGGAAACTTTGTGGTGTAATGCTAACCATCTGGCTGAACTGAGCCTGATTGAAAATGGGAAGCTGACAGATTTGCGATGTGGAAGTCAAAGACAAAGCAGTGGTAGTGGAACCTTGTACTTGGAGCTTCTTCTTCCGAAGAGTCTGTTAGATAAGTGGAATACAGAATGGTCAAAAGACGTGTATAACAATTATGTGAATGTTAGTACTCCTACCGATGCTGAACACGACGGTGTCGTGGACGGCGACAATGTGGAATGGTAAATCTATATTACATCGAAAGAACTCCCCGAAGTCACCCGTCAAGACTCCCTAGAGTCATGAGGCATGACTCCCTAAAGTCTCCGTCCATGACTCCCGGGAGTGTCGGGGCAAGACTCACGGGAGTCTCCAAGGATTACTCCTGCAATTCGGTAAACAACTGATAATCAATAGCAAAAAAAGCCCTCTTTCCGGACGCTTGCCGGAAAGAGGGCATTATGTATAACTTTTTAAATGGTAAATACTATGTACAAGTACAAATTAGTGAAACGGAGCAATCCGCAAGACAAGGGTGCTCCGAAGAAATGGTATGCCTCCCCTCTGAGCGAGACGGCACAGGACGTGAAAGCCATGACGCGCGCCGCCACCGAGAACACCACCGTGGCTCCCAAGGAAATGGAAGCCGCCCTGGAACTGCTGGGCAACTATGCCCGCCAGCAATTGCTGCAGGGCCACACGGTGCGCCTGGGCGACTTAGGCACGCTGCGCATCACCTTCCAGAGCGAGGGCGTGGAAAGCATCACCGACTATCAGGCATCGAGCATGATCAAGAACCCGCGCATCCTCTTCACGCCCAGCAAGGATTTTCGCGAGTCGGTCATCAACAGCCTGCAGTTCGAGAACGGCGGTGTGCTGGAGGACGACGTCAACTACGCCTCGCTGGCCGACTACAAGAAGGCGAAGGGTATCACCGGTGGCACCACCACCGAGCCGGGCGGCAGCAGTGGCGGCGGCACCGAGCCGGGCGGCGAAGACCCGTTAGGATGACGAAGGGCGGGGCACACACCGTACGGAACCACAGAACTTCCACAGAATAATCAGAAACGTGGATGGACACATGGATGTACGCAGAAGAAATCGCGGAATCAGCGGAAAACGGTGTCCATCCGCTTTTTTGTTTTGCCTGTTTGCCACGCAATCAGTACCTTTGCCCCTACATAACCAACCGGATGAGACAATGGAAGAAAAATCGGAGATACGCATATTGGAGAAGAAGGGAGTGAAGCCGACAGCCAACCGCATCCTGGTGTTGCGCGCTCTGCTTGCTGCTGCGCGACCGGTCTCGCTGCCCGAACTGGAAGAGGTATTGGAGAGGATGGACAAGTCGAGCATCTTCAGGGTGTTGGGGCTGTTTCTGGAGCATCGGGTGGTGCATGCCATCGACGACGGTAGCGGTGCCCTGAAGTACGAATTGTGCGACGGCGAGACGACTTGTTCCGTCGATGACATGCACATCCACTTCCATTGCGAAGCCTGCCGCCGGACCTATTGCTTCAAGACCCTGCACATTCCTTCCATCGCTCTGCCTGAAGGGTTCGTGATGCAATCAGTCAACTACGTGGTGAAAGGCCTTTGTCCCGACTGTGCCTCGAAGCAGATGGAAGGATGAGTTTCTACAGGAAAGACATGAAGTTTTGGAAACAGGCAAGGTTCAACGTATGAAAATAAGCACTACCTTTGCGCCGCAATGACGGCAAGCAAGATTGTCCGTCTTCGATTAAAACAAGAAAACAACTATGGATTCTATCAAAATCAACAAAGTGCAGATACGCAATCTGCAAATCGAGGATTACGACCAATTGGCCCAATCATTCACACGTGTATATTCGGACGGAAGTGACGTCTTCTGGACACACAAGCAGATCGAGAAACTGATCCGCATCTTCCCCGAAGGGCAGATTGTGACGGTAGTGGACGAGAAAATCGTGGGGTGCGCCCTCTCTATCATCGTCAATTACGACGACGTGAAGAACGATCACACCTATGCTCAGGTGACGGGCAAAGAGACTTTCAATACGCACAATCCCAAGGGTAACATCCTGTACGGCATCGAAGTCTTCATCCATCCGCAATACCGCGGACTGCGTCTGGCACGCCGTATGTACGAATACCGCAAGGACCTTTGCGAGAAGCTGAACCTGAAAGCCATCATGTTCGGTGGTCGCATTCCCAACTACCACAAGTATGCCGACCAGATGCGCCCCAAGGAGTACATCGACAAGGTGCGCCAGAAGGAAATCTACGACCCGGTGCTCACCTTCCAGTTGTCGAACGACTTCCACGTGCGCAAGGTGATGCGCAACTATCTGCCCAACGACGAGGAGTCGAAGCATTACGCCTGTCTGTTGCAATGGGATAACATCTACTATCAGCCGCCTACGCACGAGTATATCAATCCCAAGACCACTGTCCGCGTAGGACTGGTGCAATGGCAGATGCGTGCTTACAAGACGCTGGACGACCTGTTCGAGCAGGTGGAATTCTTTGTCGACGCCGTGTCCGACTATAAGAGTGACTTTGTGCTGTTTCCCGAATACTTCAATGCCCCGCTGATGGCAAAGTTCAACGACGAGGGCGAGTCGGAAGCCATCCGTGGACTGGCTACGTACACCGACGAGATACGCGAACGCTTCGTAAAGCTGGCTATCAGTTACAACATCAACATCATCACGGGCAGCATGCCCCTTATCAAGGAAGACGGACGTCTGTACAACATCGGCTTCCTCTGTCGCCGCGACGGAACGTACGAGATGTACGAGAAGATACACGTCACCCCCGACGAGATAAAGAGCTGGGGATTGAGCGGCGGTCGTTCGTTGCAGACATTCGAAACGGACTGTGCCCGCATTGGCGTGCTGATATGCTACGATGTAGAGTTCCCCGAACTGTCGCGTATTATGGCCGACCAAGGCATGCAGATTCTTTTCGTTCCCTTCCTGACCGATACGCAGAATGCTTACAGCCGTGTGAAGGTTTGCGCTCATGCCCGTGCCATCGAGAACGAATGCTTTGTGGTGATAGCCGGCAGTGTAGGCAACTTGCCGCGTGTGCACAATATGGATATCCAGTATGCCCAGTCGGGTGTCTTTACGCCGTGCGACTTTGCTTTCCCCACCGATGGAAAGCGTGCGGAGGCCACTCCGAATACGGAGATGATTCTGGTGTCGGATGTCGATTTGGATTTGCTGAACGAGCTGCATACGTACGGAAGTGTACGTAACCTGAAAGACCGTCGGAGCGATCTGTATGAAGTGCGGATGAAAAAACAGTCCCAGAGTTAAGTGCAAAAAAAAAGGCTATCTATCCCAGACAGCCAATCTTTCTTGTTAACCTTAAATCTAATACTATGAAAAACACGTTGCAAAGGTAGCCCTTTTGGCGGAAACTCCAAACTTTTGCTTCTTATTTCGTTGATTTATAACAGGATTTAAGAAAGTAAAATGCCTTTTTAACGCATGTTTTGAATTTCCGATGTGTGAAGGCAAACGTATCAGTCAAGTGGATTATATTTTCCGGATGAATCTGGCAGGTACGCCACCTACGATGGTGTTGGCCGGTACGTCGCGTGTCACTACAGCGCCGGCAGCTACAACGGCATTTTCGCCGATGGTCACTCCCTGGAGGATAGTGGCGTTGGAACCTACCCAGACATTCCTTTCGAGCACGATGGGAGCCGGATAAGTGATGGGTCTTTCTTCGGGCGACAGGCCGTGGTTCAGCGTGGCAAATACGACGTTGTGACCTATCTGGCATCCGTCGCCCAAAGTTACTCCGCCATGGTCCTGAAAGTGGCAGCAGGCGTTGATGAACACATTTTCGCCCACGGTGATGTTTTTGCCGAAGTCGGTGTAGAAGGGAGGAAATACCCGCAAGGAGGCAGGCACCGTGTAGCCGAACAGTTCGGAAAGCAACCGGCGTACTTCTTCCGGAGTGTGGTAAGCGGTGTTCAGCTGGAAAGTGATGCGGCGGGCTTCGTCGCTCATTTCGTTCATGAATTTGAAAATGTCAGGTGTGTTGAGAGCCTGACGGGTCTTTACGTAAGACAAGAAGTCGCTGATATTCATATCGGTATTTCTATTTACTAATTGGGTTCACTTTAAAAAGTCTGTTTCCTATGAGTCTCTTTATAGTTACTATCGCTTTGCTTTGTCATCCTGAACGCCGTGAAGGATCTGTTATTACATAGCCTTTGAAAGAGATCAGGCAACAGGTCTACAAGGCCGGGATGCCCTGCTTGATAGGGTACCGCTTGAAACACCTTGTCAACTCGATCTTGCGAAAGTTGAGTTACTAATTGTTCGGCAAAAGTACTTGTATACCGATGGATGGGATGTGAATGTATTACGGTTCGTTGTATCCATTTTACAGATTCTGTTCCTGTCCGTTCTCTCTTTACGGCTAAATTGCCTACATTTGTGGGAAAGTAAAAACGTATCGGTTATGAAAGATGTAATTAAACTGGAGAATGTAGAGCAATACAACGATTTGTTCGGACTGGAAACACTGCATCCGCTTGTCAGTGTGGTTGACCTGTCGCAGGCTACGCGTCATCCCGAACATTTTGTCCTGAACTACGGCGTGTATGCCCTGTTTCTGAAACAGACCCGTTGCGGAGATATCCGCTATGGCAGGCAGACTTACGACTATCAGGAAGGCACGGTGACCAGCTTTGCGCCGGGACAGATTGTCGAAACAACGTTGGAGCAGGGAACACCCCTGAATGCCTGTGGCCTGTTGTTCCATCCCGACCTGATAAAAGGAACATCGTTGGGACAGGAAATCAAACATTATTCTTTCTTCGCCTACAGTTCGAACGAAGCCCTTCATCTGTCGGAAGAAGAGCGGAGCGTTTTTCTGGACTGTCTGAAGAAGATACAGATGGAGCTGAATCATCCTATTGACAGACATAGCAAACGGTTGATTTCGAAGAACATCGAGCTGCTGTTGGATTATTGCATGCGTTTCTACGAACGCCAGTTCACAACCCGTGCTGTCGTGAATAAGGATGTACTGATGCGCTTCGAGGACTTGCTCGACGAGTATTTTGCCAGCGACAAACCTCAGACGGAGGGACTGCCTTCGGTCCGGTATTTTGCCGAGAAAGTATTTCTGTCGCCCAATTACTTCGGTGATCTGGTGAAAAAAGAGACGGGCAAGACTCCTCAGGAATATATACAAACCAAACTGATAGACCAGGCCAAGGAGATGATTGCAAGTACGGAAAAAACAGTCAGCCAGATAGCCTACGAGCTGGGTTTCCAGTATTCGCAGCACTTCAACCGCATCTTCAAGAAAAACGTCGGATATACGCCGGGCGAGTACCGGAAACTGCTGGCCTGAATAAATAAACAATCTTAAAAGCACTGATTTATCCAACTTTTTTATAAATTTGCGCCCTTAAAAATAAAAGTGTATTTAGGAGACATTTAAGATATGAGTAAGAAGTTTGCCGAATATTCGAAGTTCGACCTTTCGGAAGTGAACAAAGAAGTATTGAAGAAATGGGACGAAAACCAGGTTTTCACCAAGAGTATGACAGAACGTGAAGGATGTCCTTCCTTCGTATTTTTCGAAGGACCTCCCTCGGCCAACGGTATGCCGGGTATTCACCACGTAATGGCACGTTCCATTAAAGATATTTTCTGCCGTTACAAGACGATGAAAGGCTTCCAGGTAAAGCGTAAGGCCGGATGGGATACTCACGGACTCCCTGTGGAACTGGGTGTGGAGAAAGCACTGGGCATTACGAAGGAAGACATCGGAAAAACCATCTCCGTGGCCGACTATAACGCTGCCTGCCGCAAGGACGTGATGAAGTTCACGAAAGAATGGGAGGACCTGACACACAAGATGGGATATTGGGTAGACATGAAAGAACCGTATATCACCTACGACAACCGTTACATCGAAACACTGTGGTGGCTTCTGAAGCAGTTGTACAAGAAAGGACTTCTTTACAAGGGATATACCATTCAGCCGTATTCGCCTGCTGCCGGTACAGGACTGAGCTCGCACGAGCTGAACCAGCCGGGATGCTATCGCGACGTGAAGGATCTGACGGTAGTCGGACAGTTCAGAATGAAGAACCCGAAACCGGAGATGGCAGAGTGGGGAACCCCTTACTTCATAGCATGGACTACTACTCCGTGGACTTTGCCCAGCAACACAGCACTCTGTGTAGGCCCGAAAATCGACTATGTAGCCGTACAGACTTACAATGGTTATACCGGCGAAAAGATGACGGTTGTTCTGGCCAAGGCATTGCTCTACACACACTTCAATAAAAAGGCGGAAGGCATTGCATTAGAGGATTATAAGCCCGGCGATAAACTGATTCCGTTCAAGGTAGTCGGCGAGTACAAAGGTACCGACCTGGTCGGCATGGAGTACGAACAGCTGATTCCTTGGGTGAAACCGACCGAACTGGATAAGGACGGTAACTGGCAGGAAGCATCGGCCAAAGCTTTCCGTGTGATTCCCGGCGACTATGTGACGACGGAAGACGGTACGGGTATCGTACACATCGCCCCGACTTTTGGTGCCGACGATGCCAACGTGGCACGTGCAGCCGGCATCCCGTCACTGTTCATGATTAACAAGCGCGGCGAGACCCGTCCGATGGTCGACCTGACCGGTAAGTTCTATCTGCTGGACGAACTGGACGAGAAGTTTGTAGCCGAGTGTGTGGATGTTGAGGCTTACAAGGAATACCAGGGCCGTTGGGTGAAGAATGCCTATGACCCGCAATTCACCGTAGACGGCAAGTACGACGAAAAGGCCGCACAGGCAGCCGAGTCGCTCGACTTCTACATCTGCATGATGATGAAAGCCGCCAATCAGGCATTCAAGATCGAGAAACATGTACACAACTATCCTCACTGCTGGCGTACAGACAAACCGGTGCTCTACTATCCGTTGGACAGCTGGTTCATCCGCAGTACGGCTTGCAAGGAACGCATGATGGAGCTGAACAAGACCATCAACTGGAAACCGGAAAGCACCGGTACAGGACGTTTCGGCAAGTGGCTGGAGAATCTGAACGACTGGAACCTGAGCCGTTCGCGCTACTGGGGTACTCCGCTTCCTATCTGGCGTACCGAAGACGGCACGGAAGAGAAGTGTATCGAGTCGGTAGAAGAACTTTATGCCGAGGTAGAAAAATCGGTGGCTGCCGGTCTGATGCAAAGCAATCCTTACAAGGAGAAAGGCTTTGTTCCCGGTGTATATACCAAAGAAAATTACGATAAGATAGATTTGCACCGTCCGTATGTCGACGATATTATTCTTGTTTCGAAAGACGGTCAGCCCATGAAGCGTGAGTCGGACCTGATAGACGTATGGTTCGATTCCGGTTCCATGCCTTATGCACAGATTCATTATCCGTTCGAGAATAAAGAACTGCTTGATTCGCATCAGGTATATCCGGCCGACTTCATCGCCGAAGGTGTGGACCAGACACGTGGCTGGTTCTTTACACTGCACGCCATTGCTACCATGGTCTTCGACAGCGTATCTTACAAGACGGTTATTTCCAACGGACTGGTGCTCGACAAGAATGGCAACAAGATGTCGAAGCGTTTGGGCAATGCAGTCGATCCTTTCGCTACGATCGAGAAATATGGTTCCGACCCCTTGCGCTGGTACATGATTACCAACTCTTCGCCGTGGGACAACCTGAAGTTCGATGTGGACGGAGTAGAGGAAGTACGCCGTAAGTTCTTCGGCACACTCTACAACACCTATTCGTTCTTCGCCCTTTACGCCAACGTGGACGGATTTGAGTACAAGGAAGCCGACGTGCCGATGGCAGAACGTCCGGAAATAGACCGCTGGATTCTTTCCGTACTGAATACGCTGGTGAAGAACGTAGACGCATGCTATAACGACTATGAACCGACAAGAGCCGGACGTCTGATTTCCGACTTTGTCAACGACAACCTGTCTAACTGGTATGTCCGTCTGAACCGCAAACGTTTCTGGGGCGGAGAATTCACACAAGACAAACTGTCTGCTTATCAGACATTGTATACCTGTCTGGAGACTGTAGCCAAGCTGATGGCTCCTATTGCTCCTTTCTATGCCGATATGTTGTACATGGACCTGATTGCCGTAACCGGACGCGACAACGTAGTTTCCGTGCACTTGGCCAAGTTCCCGGTATGTCAGGAAGGCATGATCGACAAGGAGCTGGAAGCCCGTATGCAGATGGCTCAGGACGTCACTTCGATGGTATTGGCATTGCGCCGTAAGGTGAACATCAAGGTTCGCCAGCCGCTACAGTGCATCATGATTCCTGTAGTTGACGAGGAACAGCGTGCCCATGTGGAAGCAGTGAAGTCGCTCATCATGAACGAAGTGAATGTCAAGGAAATCCGTTTCGTGGACGGCGCAGCCGGTGTGCTTGTCAAGAAGGTGAAATGCGACTTCAAGAAGCTGGGACCGAAATTTGGCAAGCAGATGAAAGCAGTGGCAGCACAAGTGGCAGAAATGTCGCAGGAAGCCATTGCCGAACTGGAGAAGGCCGGTTCGTATACCTTCCATCTGGACAGTGGCGATGCGACCATCGAGACGAGCGACGTTGAAATCTTCAGCGAAGATATTCCCGGCTGGCTGGTGGCTAACGAAGGCAAGCTGACCGTTGCTCTGGAGGTCACTGTGACTGAAGAGTTGCGTCGTGAAGGTGTAGCCCGTGAACTGGTGAACCGTATCCAGAATCTGCGCAAGTCGAGCGGATTTGAAATAACTGATAAAATTCGGATCTGCTTATCAAAAAATCAGCAGACAGATGATGCGGTAACCGAATATAAAGACTATATTTGTAACCAAGTCTTGGGAACCTCACTTACGCTTGTGGATGAGGTAGAAAACGGTACAGAGTTGAATTTCGATGATTTCTCTTTGTTCATAAACGTTGAAAAGGAAGTGGCTAAGGCTTAAAAGAGAACCATATTAAGAACCCTAAATAAAATTCTAAAGCTATGGCAGAAAAGACAAGATACTCGGATGCTGAATTGGAAGAATTCCGCGCCATTATAATGGAAAAGCTGGAATTGGCACAACGCGATTATGATTTGCTGAAAGCAAGTCTGACAGGTGCCGATGGAAACGATACAGACGATACATCGCCTACTTACAAGGTGTTGGAGGAAGGTGCCAATACATTGTCAAAGGAAGAAACAACGCGTCTGGCACAGCGTCAGTTGAAGTTTATTCAAGGATTGCAGGCTGCATTGGTACGCATCGAGAATAAGACGTACGGCATCTGCCGCGAGACCGGTAAGCTGATTCCTGCTGAACGCTTGCGTGCTGTGCCTCATGCAACTTTGAGTATAGAAGCTAAAAACAACGGAAAGAAGTAAATGAGTAAAATTCTCACGAAAGGCCGGATAGCCTTGTCCGTTATATTTTCGGTATTGATCATTGACCAGATTATCAAAATCTGGATTAAGACTCACATGTTCTGGCATGAGAGTATCCGGGTGACCGACTGGTTCTATATCTATTTTACCGAGAATAATGGCATGGCTTTCGGCATGGAAATTTTCGGAAAACTGTTCCTGACCAGCTTCCGTATAGTTGCAGTGGCATTCATAGGATGGTTTCTGTACAAGTTTGTGAAGCATGGGATGAAGACCGGTTTCATTGTCTGCATTTCACTGATTCTGACCGGAGCTTTGGGGAATATTATAGACAGCGTATTTTACGGCGTCATCTTCAACGAAAGCACCCATGCGCAGATTGCATCCTTTATGCCGGAAGAAGGCGGATATGCGCCGTTGTTCTATGGTAAGGTGGTAGATATGTTCTATTTCCCTATCATCGAGACCGACTGGCCGCAGTGGATGCCATTTGTCGGAGGGGACCATTTTATATTCTTTAGCCCTATCTTCAATTTTGCTGATGCGGCCATCAGTTGTGGCATTATAGCCCTGCTGCTGTTCTATAGCAAATATTTGAATGATGCCTATCATGCTGTGACAAAAAAATCATGAAAGGAAAGATGCGGATTCGATGGTATAGTATTGCTCTGTCGGTTTTATGTCTGAGTGCTTGTCAGGTGAAAAGGCCTGACACAGTGCTGCCAGATGCGACGATGGAGAATGTGCTTTATGATTACCACATTGCCAAGGCAATGGGCGAGGATATCCCCTACAATGACTCGTACAAAAAGGTGCTCTATGTAGAATCCGTCTTCAAGAAGCATGGCATCACTCAGGCGCAGTTCGATTCATCCATGGTGTGGTTTGCCCGCAACCCCGATGCCTTGACCAAGGTATACGAGAAAGTCAACCAACGGCTGAAAGCCCGGCGCGACGGCATCAACCACCTGATTGCCTTAAGGGAAAACCGTCCTAAGTCCTCCCGTCCGGGAGACAGCATTGATGTGTGGTTCGGACAGCGCATTTATCAGCTGACGGGCATGCCTTTGGACAATAAAGTTGCCTTTACCATACCTTCCGACTCCAATTTCCATAGCCGTGACACCTTGCGGTGGAGCGTCCGTTTCCAGATGCTGGGTAAAGCGGCGGATGTGCTTACGGCACCTGTGATGGGAATGCAGGTAGCCTACGCCAAAGATACGGTTATCAGCACCATGCTGCATGTGCTGAAGGACGGTACGAATACGCTGACCCTGTATGCCGACACGTTAGGCGATATCAAGGAGGTCCGTGGCTTTGTGTACTATCCGAAACAGGAGGAAGCCGGCGACTTGCTTCTTGACCGGATTTCGCTGATGCGCTACCATGCGAAAGACTCCTTGCCGGCAATTGCAGCCGATACCTTGCAGGCCGATTCGTTGCGTGCCGATTCCTTGCGGAAAGACTCTTTGCCCAAAGCGAAGGACGATGTGCAGAAGCTGCAGGAAACGCCCTCGCAGCAGGAAGAACGCTCGGAAGAACGTGCACGTCCTCGTCCGGGCGTCAACAATGTGCCGGTTAGCAACAATACTTCTACCCTGAAGTCCGGACAGCGGTTGCAAAAAGCTACCTTAAAGAAGCAGAATGTGGTTCCTTTAAAAACAAGAATGCGAGAAGAATGAAAAGATTTGCCTCGCATTATTTGTTTCTACCAGGCTATGGCTATCTGAAGCAATATGTGGTAGAGGTAGAACAGGGATACGCCGTTCGCATCTTTCCGCTGAAAGAAGAAGTCGAAGACGTCGAATGGCTGCCGGGAGTCATCGCTTTGTTCCCCGAAGGGCCGGATGGCGAACTGGCATCCTATCTGTATTATCCTTTCGACTTCAACGCCATGCAGCCTGTCGCCGGAACTCGGCACAGACCACTGCGGTAGCGATGGCCACATTGAGCGACTCGGATGTTTCGCGGCTGACCGGATAGTTGGGGATATACAGCTTGCGGTTTACCAGTTGTTCTACATCGCGGCCTATTCCTTTTCCTTCGTTTCCCATGATGATGAGTCCGTGCTCGGACAGCGGTTGTTCGTAGATGTTTTTCCCGTCCAGGAAGGTTCCGTATACGGGTACGCCGTTCAGCGAGCGGATCAGTTCAGGCAAATCGGTATAGTGCACTCTGACCCGTGCGATTCCTCCCATCGTGGCCTGAATGGCTTTGGGGTTGTAGATGTCGGCCGTGTTGGGCGAACAGAAAATGTCTTCTATGCCAAACCAGTCGGCCAGGCGCACAATGGTTCCCAGGTTTCCGGGGTCTTGCACGTCGTCGAGTGCCAGGCAGAGTGAATGTTCTGCGATTTTAGGGTCGGTCATGTACTGCGGCTGTTCGAATACGGCCAATACCTGTTGCGGAGTTTTTTGCAGGCTGGCGCGTGCAAGCTCCTCTTCCGTCACCTCTGTTATGTCCTGAATGTCCGTCAGATTCTTTTGCGAGGCAAGCCATTCGCGGGTGCCCATCAGGAAACGGCAGTCGAAGTGTCCTAACAGGTCTTCTACCAGCTTGGGGCCTTCTGCCAGAAATACGTTTTCTTCTTTGCGCTTTTTCTTTAACTCCAGCGAACGGATATATTTGATGCGATTCTTGCTTATTGCCATTTTTGTTTCTGTTTCGGTTAATTTGATATGGTTTTGACACAGCCACGTATCCTATTTTCATGAAACAAAAATACGGGATATTTTTCAGATAATCAAAAACTGTGAACTCTTCCGGCGTTTTTTCTCTGATATGAAAAAATATACTATATTTGTAGGCGTTTTTTTATGCGCCACCTTGATTGACTCCGGAATGAAAAAAGTCTTACGCCTTGCACTGTATGCGGCCATTGTTTTGTTAGGGGCTTCGTGCTCTTCCACCAAGTATGTGCCGGAAGGTTCCTATTTGCTGGACGAGGTGCGCATACATACGGACAACAAGGATGTAAAGCCTTCCAGCCTCTCTCTTTATGTCCGGCAGAATCCGAATGCCAAATGGTTCAGCCTGGTGAAAACCCAGCTTTATGTTTACAACATGTCCGGCCGCGACAGTACGCGCTGGATCAACCGCATATTGCGCCGAATGGGAGATGCCCCGGTCATTTACAGCGAGGATGAAACCGAGCGTACAAGGGACGAGATAGGCAAAGCGGTGCGCAACATGGGCTATATGGGCGCCACCGTTACCGCGGTGCCGAGCTACAAAGGGAAGAAAGTGAAGCTGACCTATCGGGTGACGACGGGCAAGGCTTACAAGGTGCGTACGCTGAACTATGATATCCCTGATGAAAAAATCCGGAACTATATGCGGCAGGATTCGGCAAAGACGTATCTGAAAGAGGGAATGCTTCTGGATGTGAATTTGCTGGATCTGGAGCGGCAGCGCATTACGGACAACCTGCTTCGGAACGGCTATTATAAGTTCAACAAAGACTACCTTACCTACACGGCCGATACTGTCAGAAATACTTTTCTGGTCGACCTGACGCTGCATCTGTCGCCATACAGGGGAAGCGGCGACGGGCAGGCGCAGACGCACCGGCAATACACCATCGATAAGGTCAAATTTGTGACCGACTACAATGTGCTTCAGTCTTCGGCCTTGAGCAGCATTGAGGTAAACGACTCCGTGCACTACAAAGGCTATCCCATTTACTATAAAGACAATCTCTATCTGCGGCCTCAGGTGCTGACCAACAGTTTGCAGTTTACTCCGGGCAGCCTGTACAATGAGTACGACGTTCAGCGCACTTATGCCAACTTCGGGCGTTTGCAGGCACTGAAATATACGAATATCCGCTTCTTCGAGGTCCAGCGGAACGACAGTGCTTTGCTGAACGCTTATGTGATGCTGACCAAGAGCAAGCATCAGTCTGTTTCGTTCGAGCTGGAAGGAACCAATTCGGCGGGCGACCTGGGTGCGGCCGCTTCCGTCTCTTTCCAGCACCGCAACCTGTTTAAGGGCTCGGAACTGTTTATGGTCAAGCTGCGTGGGGCATACGAAGCAGTGTCCGGTCTGCAAGGCAGTTATCGTGACGAAGACTATACCGAACTGGGTGCCGAAACGACCATCAACTTTCCGCGTTTCCTTTTCCCGTTCCTGTCGTCCGATTTCCGTAGGAAGATAAGGGCCAGTACGGAGTTCGGCTTGCAGTATAATTATCAGTTCCGTCCCGAGTTTACCCGTATCGTAGCTTCGGGCAGCTGGAGCTACAAGTGGGGAATGCAGCAGAGCAACATGCAGCATCGCATCGACCTGCTCGACATCAATTACCTGTACATGCCTTGGATTTCGCAGGAGTTCGAAGAGCAATATCTGGAAAAAGATGAAAACTATATCCTGAAGTACAATTACGAAGACCGGTTGATCGTCCGTACGGGCTATAGTTTTGTTTACAACAGTGCCGGGCGTGCCTTGATGAACAACACTTTGATAGGCGATTCGTATTCGGTACGTTTCAACATCGAGTCGGCCGGCAACCTGTTATATCTGTTGGGACGTACGGTAGGCATGAAGAAGAACGAGAACGACGAGTATACGCTGCTCAACATTCCGTTTGCCCAATACGTGAAAGGAGATATTGATTTTGCCAAGAATATCATGATCGACAATCGCAACTCGCTGGCCTTCCATATTGGTGGCGGCATAGCGGTGCCCTATGGAAATGCTACCGTAGTTCCGCTGGAGAAGCGCTATTTTTCGGGAGGTGCCAACAGCGTGCGTGGCTGGTCGGTGCGTAATTTAGGACCGGGTTCTTTCCCCGGCGACGGCAATTTCCTGAATCAGACAGGCGACATCAAGCTCGATGCCAGCATCGAATATCGCACCCGCCTGTTCTGGAAGTTCCGGGGCGCGGTGTTTGTCGATGCCGGAAACATCTGGACGTTGCGCGATTATAAGGACCAGCCCGGAGGTCAATTCCGCTTTAACAAGTTCTATAAGCAGATTGCGGTGGCATACGGATTGGGGTTGCGCCTCGATCTGGACTTTTTCGTGTTGCGTTTCGATGGAGGTATGAAGGCGGTCAATCCCGCCCAGGGGGCAGAGCGTTATCCCATTATCCATCCCGATTTCGGCCGCGATTTTGCCTTCCATTTTGCCGTAGGTTATCCCTTCTGATTTTTCCCCAGTTGGGGAATTATTTTTTCCCAGTTAGGAAATTATTTTTTCCTAGTTAGGGAATAATTTTTTCCCAGTTAGGCGTTTTCCGTGTAATCCGTGCCTGAGGAAAATTGCAAGTAATACTCGTGGAAGTTGCAAGCAATACTCGTGGGAATTACATGTAATACTCGTGGAGATTGCTTGTAATACCCGTCGGCTTTCCTTTCACAACCCGGCAGCATTGCTTGTTAATCTCGGCGACATTGTTTGTTACGTCCGACAGCATTGCTTGTTACGCCGGCTAACTACCTACATGACGCGGCTAAAGTAGGTAGTTACGGGCGCCAAGTGGCACTTTGGGAATGAAAAGTGAATAATTGGAAATGAATAACGTGGGTGAAAGATGGATACGCGGACGACGCTGAATGGGCGGATTCACACGGATAAAAATAAGAAAAGGGAAAAATGGGTTCACGCTTTCAACAGGAAAAATCTGCGCTGATAATCAGTGATATATGGTGAAAGATAAGTTTCACGTTCATTCAATTAAAAATTAGAATTTAAAATCCGCGTTCCGTCTCCGCGTAATCTGGGGTAACAACTCTGCTGTAAAACAAATGAGATTGTTTGGAATTCTACAGGAATTTGTTTTTCTTTGTATAAAAGATTGTGGAATATTAGTGGTGCGATAAAAACCACATCACTGTAGTTAAACGATTAATTTTAAATC
>OGEZ01000197.1_pt1 | contig 65408 bp, 59 predicted proteins | sample 1570831 | NCBI WGS metagenome assembly OGEZ01 (sample SAMEA2582059, study PRJEB24529) | metagenome | biome: Human gut stool | place: China | collected 2011 | reverse complement strand
GCAGTATCGCGGGCACCCGGAATTGCGATTCCTGTATTTCAAGGCCCTGGATGGTGAAAAGAAAAAGGCCAGGGAATAGGTGGTCTCTTACAGGAAAGCTTCCACAGAATATTCCAAGAAAAAATCCTTCACTAAGATGACATCGCCTTTGGGTTCCTGTGCTTTCAGCGTGTAGGTTCGAGTCCCTTCAACTGCACCATCGCCGGAGCAAGCGATTGATCGCTTGTTCCGGCTTTTTGATAGGCAGGAGCATGTCCGATCTGCGCGTTTTCCTGACTGCGCCCCGCAGTACCGCACCATAGCGGAACAGACCGCCGGACGGGGTTTTTCTGGACAAGGGCAGTGGTTTTTGATACAATCATTCCATATCGTTTATGTGGAAATCTGATGGATGCAGAGGGAAAACGCCATGCCCATGGACATGAAAGCCAAAATCGGAGAGACGCTCAGCCAGCTGCTGTGCCGCAAACCGCTGGATAAGATCACCGTCAAGGAGCTGGTGGACACCTGTGGGATCAGCCGTCAGACGTTTTACTACCACTTTCAGGACATCATGGACGTGGTGGAGTGGAACCAGCGCCAGTCCCTCCGGCAGGCCATTGAGGCAAGTTTAGCCGCGCCCACTGGGCGGGACGCCATCCGGGGGATCGTGGCGGAGACTGTGGAGCGCCGGGAGCAGATCCGGCAGATGCTGTCCTCCCAGCGGGGCCGGGAAATCGAGCAGATGCTGGTCAAAGCCGTAAGCACCTACCTAAGGGAGATGCTGCTGGTGAAAGCGCCGGGCTTTACCATGCCGCCTGCGGATGTGGAGGCGGCGCTGTGCTTTTATGCCTGGGGCATGGTGGGCATGATGCTGGCAGGCCTGGAAAACAAGCATCTGGATGAGGACCTGCTGGCAGACCAGATGCTGCGTCTTTTGTCGGGGGAGATCTCCCTGCGGGCGGCAGAGCCCGGCGCGGACTGAGTCTGCGGCTTTATAAAAAAATCATGGACAGAGGTCCGGAAGTGTCAAAATTTTTGACACTTCCGGACCTCTGTCTATACAGGGGAGCAAAACTGACAGTGGTCAAACGGGGGTCCGCCTGCTATAAAAGAAGCCATGGACCGCGGAAAGTGAGGCGTCTATCATGGAAGGAACGAGCGGGATGTTTTCCGCAAAGCTGCGGGAGATGGAACGGGAATATGGGACTATGCAGCGTGAGCTGCGGCAGCTGGAAGCCGGACGGGAGGATGGCCCCCGGGAGCTGGAGCGGATCTGGCGGGCGTACCAGGCGCAGCTGACCCATCTGGAGCAGACGGCCCGCAGCTGCCGGACGCCTGCCATGGCGCAGATGGCGGACCTGCAGCGGGAGTACGAGCAGAAAATGGAGCAGATGCTGCGCCGGAGCCTGACGCAGGCCGGGGCAGAGGGGCAGGCGGAGTCCGCGGCGCTCTATGCGGAATATGCCATGGATTTTGCCATCCAGGCCATGCGCTACGCGCTGATGGCGGCGCTGAGTGCCGCGCAGCTGGAAAAGGGCGCCTATCCATCTGAGGCGGAAGGAGAAGAGGTACGATGAATGAAGTGAAAAGCGAAATCGAGTACAGTAGCTCCTTTGATCCTGCTGCTGTTCAACCTGCTGGCGCTGCCCCGCTTTGCGGAGGGGCAGGTGATCGAGGTGGACTACGGCACGTTTATGTCCATGACGGAAAGCGGCCAGATCGGCCGGGTGGAGCTCCAGGAGCAGGAAAACCGCATCCTCTTCACCAACCAGGAGGAGACGGCCATCTATAAGACGGCCATGGTGGATGACCCGGAGCTGACACAGCGGCTCCACGATGCCGGCATCCCGTTTTATGGACAGGAGATCCGGCAGGAATCTCCCATTTTGTCCTTCCTGCTCACGTGGATCTTCCCGCTGGTGATCTTCATTGCCATCGGGCAGTTCATGTCCAAGAAACTCATGGACCGGGCCGGCGGCGCCAATGCCATGTCTTTCGGACTGGGCAAGTCCAACGCCAAGATCTATGTGAAGTCCTCCGAGGGCATCAAATTTTCCGATGTGGCCGGGGAGGATGAGGCCAAGGAGAGCCTCAAGGAGATCGTGGACTACCTGCACGACCCCCAGAAGTATCGTGAGATCGGCGCCGCCATGCCCAAGGGCATTTTGCTGGTGGGTCCTCCGGGCACCGGCAAGACCATGCTGGCCAAGGCGGTGGCCGGCGAGGCCAATGTGCCGTTCTTCTCCATGTCCGGCTCGGAGTTTGTGGAGATGTTCGTGGGCATGGGCGCGTCCAAAGTCCGTGATCTGTTCAAGCAGGCCAAGGAAAAAGCCCCCTGCATCGTCTTCATCGACGAGATAGACGCCATCGGCCAGAAGCGCAACAGCGGCCAGCTGGGCGGCAACGACGAGCGTGAGCAGACCCTGAACCAGCTCCTCACCGAGATGGACGGCTTCGAGGGCAACAGCGGCGTCATCATCCTCGCGGCCACCAACCGTCCGGATTCCCTCGACCCGGCTCTGACCCGTCCCGGCCGCTTTGACCGCCGTGTTCCTGTGGAGCTGCCCGACCTCAAGGGCCGCGAAGAGATCCTGAAGGTCCACGCCAAGAAAGTCGCTCTTGCCCCCGGCATCGACTTCAACACCGTGGCCCGGATGGCCTCCGGTGCCTCCGGCGCAGAGCTGGCCAACATCGTCAACGAAGCCGCCCTGCGGGCCGTGCGCGCCGGCCGCAAGTCGGTCACGGAAGCAGACCTTGAGGAGAGCATCGAGGTGGTCATTGCAGGCTACCAGAAGAAGAACTCCATCCTCACCGACAAGGAAAAGTGCGTCGTAGCCTACCATGAGATCGGCCACGCACTGGTGGCGGCGCTTCAGAATCACTCCGCACCCGTGCAGAAGATCACCATCATCCCCCGCACCTCGGGCGCACTGGGCTACACCATGCAGGTCGAAGAAGGCAACCACTACCTGATGACCAAGGAAGAGCTGGAAAATAAGATCGCCACCCTCACCGGCGGACGTGCCGCCGAGGAAGTGGTGTTCGGCTCCATCACCACCGGCGCGTCCAACGACATCGAGCAGGCCACCAAGCTTGCCCGCGCCATGCTCACCCGTTACGGCATGAGCAAAGAGTTCGACATGGTGGCCCTGGAGACGGTGAACAACCAGTATCTGGGCGGCGACACCTCTCTGGCCTGCTCGGCCCAGACCCAGCGGGAGATCGACCAGCGGGTCGTGGACTTGGTAAAGGCCCAGCACGAAAAGGCCATCAAGATCCTCACCGACAACCGCGCAAAGCTCGACGAGCTGGCGAAGTACCTTTATGAAAAGGAGACCATCACCGGCGACGAGTTCATGGCTATCCTTGAGGAAAAAGATTCCAGTGAAAATTAAAATAGAATCTCTGCAATAATCCAGCCGCCGTATCCGTATTCATTACAGATACGGCGGTTTTCTGATACGCCGTACCGCTGATAAAATAAGTAAAATTGGGTATCACACCTAGCGGCTCACGGGCCGCCCCGTCTTCGTACAACCTCTCAGTCTGCTTCGCAGACAGCTCCCCTGGTAGGGGAGCCTCTGGCGAAGAGGCAAGGCTTTACGATATGCCAAAGCCTCCCCTCGCTAGGAGCAACAACGACGACCGCCGCCAGTGGCGGAAACAGGGAGTCGCTGTTGGGGCCGCGGCCAGCAAGACGCAAGCAAAGCGCTGCGGATGCTGGGTGCCGCAACCCGGGCAGTGGCAGCGCATCAGCGCTGACGGAGAGGTTGACTTCCTATACAGGAGGATACTACTATGAGACTGCTGAACAAGAACACTGCCCGCCGCGCTGCCGCTGCTGCCGCGCTGCTGACCATGACCGCCGCCATGAGCGTGGGTGCCTTTGCTGCCGACGCCGAGGACGCGACCGTTGCCGGTTATCTGCCCCCTCAGTCGTCCGAGGTCATGGTTCAGGGCGACATCGCTCTCCACTCTGACGTTCCGGTGGGGGAGGTAGACCCCAACTACGGCGGCTACGCTTCCCCGGTGGAGAACCCCATTCAGGGCAACGTGATGATGATCTCCGACGAGACTCCCCTGCCCTCTGACACGCCGGTGGAGAAGAGCGAAGCCCGCTACACCGTCAAGGGCCTGCTGGGCAAGCAGGTGCTCTACACCGCCCGTCAGGAAGGCCGCGTGCTGACGCTGGACGCCCCCGATGACAACGCCACCTTCCGCACCACCATCCTCGACATGCAGACCCTGATGAATCAGGGCGTAAGCACTCTGGTTCTCAAGACCGGCAAGACTTCCACCACCCTGAACCTGACTCTGCTGTGCCAGGGCCAGAAGCCCTGCACCCGGGTCACTCTGCGCCACCTCGGCAGCAGAGCTCACCTCACCGTGGGCTTCCGCAGCCGCCGCGATCTCATTGTTGGCCGATAAGCTTTTCTCTCTCTCCTCTTTGTTTCCCATAGATACTTTTCCCTCAGACGCAAAAGACCCCCGCTGCAAACACTGAACTGCACCCCATTTGTTAGACAGTATGGTATACTGTTTAGGAAATGGGGTGCAGTTCACAAACACAGCGGGGGTCTTACTGTTTATCAAATGGTCCCGTCCGAGCCGTTCTCGCTCTGCTCCGATGCATAGAGCACCATCAGGTGGTTTGCGGATGCTTCGAGCTGGCTCTTGGCCTGACGGAGGTTCGCTTCCTCCGTCTCGTTCATCTTCTCGGGCTTATCCTTCCGCAGGCAGCGGCGGAGGTTGGCCACATCGGCCTTGATGCGGTTCTTCTCCTCTTTGTCCAGCTCCTTCTTGCACTTGGAGAGGGCCTCGTCCACCTTATAGGCCAGCACCTCGGCCTGATTGTGGAGGTCAAGCCGCTCTTTGCGGCGGCTGTCCTCGGCCTCGTAGGCGGCGGCGTCGGCCATGGCGCGCTGGATCTCATTCTCCGAGAGGTTCGTGCTGCCAGTGATGGTGATGTTCTGCTCCCGGCCGGTGCCGAGGTCTTTGGCCGAGACTTTCACGACGCCGTTGACGTCAATATCAAAGGTGACTTCGATTTGGGGCTTGGACGAGAAGCTGGCCCGGATGCCGTTCAGCTTGAACTTGCCGAGGCTCTTATTATCGCGGGCGAAATGCCGCTCACCCTGCAGGACGTTGATCTCCACACTGGTCTGCATGGGGCGGGCCGTGGTGAATATCTGGCTCTTGCGGGTGGGTATCATGCTGTTGCGGGTGATGAGGGGAGTCGCCACGCCGCCCAGTGTCTCGATCGAGAGGGTCAGCGGGGTAACGTCCATCAGCACAAGGCCCTGCGCCGCTGCACCGGAAGCGCCAGCCAGCTTGCCGCCGCCCTGCAGCAGACCGCCCTGCACAGCGGCACCCATCGCCACGCATTCGTCGGGGTTGAGGCTGTGGCTCGGCTCACAGCCCAGCAGCTCCTTCACCTGACGCTCGACGGCAGGCATCCGGGTGCTGCCGCCGACGAGAAGGACTTTGCCCAGCTGCGAAGCCGAGATGCCGGCATCCCGCAGTGCGTTCTGCACCGGGGCCACCGTCCGTGCCAGCAGGTCGCCGGTCATCATCTCGAACTGGGGGCGGGAGATGGTCAGATCGAGGTGGTGGGGGCCGTCCTTGCCCACAGCGATGAAGGGCAGATTGAGCTGGGCCGAGAGGGCGCTGGACAGCTCTTTCTTGGCCTTTTCGGCCTCTTCTTTCAGGCGTCCCATGGCGGCGGGGTCGCGGGAGAGGTCGATGCGGTCCGATTTCTTGAACTCTGCCACGGCGTATTCCACGATGCGCTGGTCGAAGTCGTCGCCGCCGAGGCGGGTATCGCCGCCGGTGGCCAGCACCGTAAAGGTGCCGTCTTCGATCTCGATGATGGAGACGTCGAAGGTGCCGCCGCCGAGGTCATAGACCAGGATCTTCTGGGGCGCTTCGTTGTCAAGGCCGTAGGCCACAGCGGCGGCGGTAGGCTCATTGATGATGCGCAGGACGTTCAGGCCCGCGATGCGGCCCGCATCCTGGGTGGCCTTGCGCTGGCTGTCGTCAAAGTAAGCGGGGACGGTGATGACGGCCTCCGTCACCGGCTCACCCAGGTAGCTCTCGGCGTCGCGGCGTATCTTGGTCAGTATCATGGCGCTGATCTCCTGCGGAGTCAGGTCTTTGCCGTCGATGTGGACGCGGTAGTCGCTGCCCATATGCCGCTTGATGCTGGACACCGTCCGGCCGGAGTTGGTGGCAAGCTGGCGCTTTGCCGCGCCGCCCACCAGACGCTCGCCGTCTTTGGTGAACGCCACCACGCTGGGGGTGGTGCGCTCTCCCTCTGCGTTGGTGATGACGACGGGCTTGCCGCCCTCCACCACTGCCACGCAGCTGTTCGTGGTACCAAGGTCAATACCGATCACTCTGCTCATTCTGGTCGTCCTCTCTGTTTTTGCGACGCGCATATTTTTCCTTCAATATCATATCGGTTCCGTATGACGATTTCTTAGAGCATTTGTAAAGATTTTGTGTTTCCGCTCATTCTCTCTCAAGCAGCTGGCGGATGACGGCCTCCGTCTCGTCCAGCCAGCTCTGGGCCGTCCCGTCGCCCTCTTCTTTGCGGACGAGGAAGCCCTGCTTCGCCTCAGCCAGCTGAGCCAGCGCCTTTTTGCGGGAGATGTACTGGGTCTCATACTGGGCCACCCGCAGGCAGACCTGCGGCATATAGGCGATGTCGGGGGTGGAGGCGCAGAGCTTCTGGGCCTTGCGGTAGGCCCGCAGAGCCGCACCGGCCCCTTTTCCCTGCACCATGGCATCGTCACCCAGCGCCACCCATGCGGCCACATCGCCGGCGTCGGCAGCTTTTTTCCAGAACTTGCGGGCCTGTGCAGGGCTCTTGCGGCAGCCCCGGCCCTCGTAGAGCATCTCGCCCATCATGGCAAGGCCCTCGGCGCAGCCCTCTTCGGCAGAGAGCTGATAATAGTGCATCGCGTCGTCCCAGCGTTCCTCGGCCATGGCACGGTTGCCGGCCCGCAGCTCCGCTTCGCCCGGCTCATCGGTGTCGTGGCTGGCGTGGAGCAGACCGTTCAAAAGCGAGCAGTCCAGCGTGGCAGAGCTGGTCCACGGGTCGATGACCACGCCGTCGATGCTGTCGGAGTCCAGCGCCATCTGCATGGCGGAAGCCAGAAGCCGTTCCGCCATGGGGCGGCTGGCCGTGCCTTTATCGGCCTCTGCCATCTTCACTGAGGTGAACACCGGCAGGTAGCACCGGCCCTTCTGGGTGCGCAGGGTCCAGGGCTTCAGGTCTTTCGCTTTCTCCGCCGGGACAGGATGCTCCGCCCACGGGGCGGCCCCGTCTGGCTGGTCGGACGCAGCTTCCAGCGGCACCAGGACCCTGGTGTCCAGCTCGAGGGCATAGTTGATGGCGTTCATCAGCGCCCAGAAGCTCTCCTCGTTCTGGCCCTTATAGAGCGCTGCCACAGCCCGCTCTATCGCCGGACAGCCCGTACCCAGCGGCCCGTATTCCGGCAGCTTTTTGCGGTCTGCCGCGCCCACCGGGCGCAGCCGCAGCCGTGCCGCACCATCTTTTGCCATTGCATCCACCATTCTTTCCGTTGAGATTCCTTTCCAGTATAGCAGGATTTTCCGGTTTTCTCAATCTCCGGAGCTGAAATCTGCTTCCAGAGCCGGTTTTCTTTGGCAAAAAACATAGCATTCCTGTTGGGAGTGCGTTATAATAAGGAGCGTCTCGACTAAATGTATGAAAGAAAGGGAGTATCGAGCCTTGAACAAAATGCTTCGCTATCTCAGCGATTACAAGCGCGAGAGCGTGCTTGCACCGCTTTTCAAGATGCTGGAAGCTACGTTTGACCTGTTCGTGCCGCTTGTGATGGCCGACATCGTCAACGTGGGTATCGCGGCCCACGATTTCCACTACATCCTCGTGCGGTGCGGCATCCTGCTGCTTCTGGCCATCGTCGGCCTCACGTGCAGCCTGACGGCCCAATACTTCTCGGCCAAAGCCGCCGTGGGTTATTCCACCGGCCTGCGTCATGCGCTGTTTGAGCACATCCAGACGCTGAGCTTTTCCGAGATGGACACCATGGGCACCAGCACCCTCATCACCCGGATGACCAGCGACATCAATCAGGTGCAGAGCGGATTGAACCTCTTTCTCCGCCTGTTCCTGCGCAGCCCCTTCGTGGTGATTGGCGCCATGATCATGGCCTTTACGGTCAACTTCCGCGCCGCCCTCATCTTCGTGGTGGCTATCCCGCTGCTGAGCGTCGTGGTCTTCGGCGTCATGGTCATCACCCGACCGCTGTATAAGTCGGTGCAGACCCGCCTTGACCGGGTCCTTGGCCTCACCCGCGAGAACCTGACCGGCGTGCGCGTCGTCCGCGCCTTCGACAAGGAAAAGAGCGAGGTGGACCGCTTCGAGGACGCCAATGAGCTGCTGACCAAAATGCAGCTCCACGTGGGCCACATCTCCGCCCTGATGAACCCGCTGACCTACGTTATCATCAACCTTGCCATCGTGGCGCTGCTGTATGTAGGCAGCATCGAGATAAACATCGGCAGCATGGCTTCCGGCGACGTCATCGCGCTGGTCAACTATATGAACCAGATCCTGGTCGAGCTGGTCAAGCTGGCCAACCTCATCGTTCAGGTGAGCAAGGCTCTGGCCTGTGCAGGCCGTGTGCAGGCAGTTCTGGACACCAAGCCCGGCATGGAGTTCCCGGCTGAGCTCACCGGAAATGTTCCGGCGGAAAAGGCCGGCGACGCCGTCCGTTTCGACCATGTGAGCCTGACCTACAAGGGCGCAGGCGCGCCCAGTCTCTCCGACATCAGCTTCACCGCCAAGTGCGGCCAGACCATCGGCGTCATCGGCGGCACCGGCAGCGGCAAATCCAGCCTCATCAGCCTCATCCCCCGCTTCTACGACGCCACTGAGGGCAGTGTGGAGATCATGGGCCGACCGGTCCGGCAGTACCCCCGCGCCGACCTGCGCGGCAAGGTGGCTGTGGTCATGCAGAAGGCCCAGCTCTTCGGCGGCACCATCCGCTCCAACCTGCTCTGGGGCAGCCAGAACGCCTCCGACGCCGACCTCTGGGCTGCGCTGGAAACGGCACAGGCCGCGGAGTTCGTGAAAGCCAAGCCCCTCGGCCTCGACGAGCCGGTGGAGCAGGGCGGACGCAACCTCTCCGGCGGTCAGAAACAGCGTCTGACCATCGCCCGCGCCCTCGTCGGCAAGCCGGACATCCTCATCCTCGACGACAGCGCCAGCGCACTGGACTACGCCACCGATGCAGCCCTGCGCAAGGCTCTGGTCGCTCTGCCGGGCGATCTGACCGTCTTCATCGTCAGCCAGCGCGCCGCCAGCCTGCAGCACGCCGACCAGATCATCGTGCTGGACGATGGCCATATGGTGGGCCTTGGCCGTCACGCCGAGTTGCTGGAAAGCTGCCCGGTCTACAAGGAAATTTATGAGAGCCAGTTCAAGAAAGGGGATGCGCAGAAATGAGTGCAAAAGCAAAAAGCAAGCTGACCCCTGAACAACAGAAGGCCACCATGACCCGGGTGCTGCAGAAGATCAAGCCCTACGGCTTCTTCGTGGTGTGCAGCCTCATCGTGGCCGCTGTGAGCGTGGCGGCCCAGCTGTATATCCCCATCCTCTGCGGCAGCGCCATCGACATGATGCTGGGCAAAGGTGCCGTGGACCACGCGGGCGTGCTGCGCATCATCTACGAGATCATCGTGGTGGCGGTTGTCGCCGCCTTTGCGCAGTGGCTGCTGAGCGTCTGCAACAACCGCATCACCTTCGCAGTCAGCCGTGACCTGCGCAACGCCGCCATGCGGAAGATCCAGACCCTTCCCCTCTCTTACCTCGACAGCCATCCTTCCGGCGACATCGTGAGCCGGATGGTGGCTGATGTGGATACCTTCGCGGACGGCCTGCTGATGGGCTTCACCCAGCTGTTCTCGGGTGTGCTGACCATCCTCGGCACCCTGCTCTTCATGTTGCAGCAGAACGTCCCCATCACGCTGGTGGTGGTCTGCATCACCCCGCTGAGCCTTGTGGTGGCCAGCTTCCTCGCAAAGCGCAGCTACAAGTATTTCCAGAGCCAGAGCACCGTGCGCGGCGAGCAGACTGCCCTTGTCAACGAGATGATAGAGGGTCAGAAGGTCGTGCAGGCCTTCGGCCACGAGGCCCAGAGCCTCGAGGCTTTTGACGAGGTGAATGGCCGACTGCAGAACGTGAGCCTGAAGGCCATCTTCTTCTCCAGCATGACCAACCCCGCCACCCGCTTCGTCAACAACATCGTCTACGCAGGCGTCGGCCTTGTGGGCGCGATCTATGCCGTAGCCGGAGGCATCACCATCGGCCAGCTGAGCATCTTCCTGAACTACGCCAACCAGTACACCAAGCCCTTCAACGAAATTTCCGGCGTCGTGACCGAGCTGCAGAACGCTCTGGCCTGCGCGGCCCGTGTGTTCGAACTGCTGGACGCTGAAGACCAGACCCCCGAAGCGGAGAACGCCGCAAAGCTCGTGCCGGACGGCCATGTCCAGATCGAGGACGTCTCCTTCCGCTATCTGCCCGACCGCCCGCTCATCGAGGGCTTGTCTCTGGACGTCAAACCCGGCCAGCGCATCGCCATCGTCGGCCCCACCGGCTGCGGCAAGACCACCCTCATCAATCTGCTCATGCGGTTCTATGATGTCAACGGCGGCTCCATCAAAGTCTCCGGCACCGACATCCGGGACGTGACCCGCGCCTCCCTGCGCGGCAGCTACGGCATGGTGTTGCAGGATACCTGGCTCCGGGCCGGCACCGTGCGGGAGAACATCGCCTACGGCAAGCCGGACGCCCCCCTCGACGAGGTGGTGGCTGCGGCCAAGGCAGCCCATGCCGACAGCTTCATCCGCCGCCTGCCCGAGGGCTACGACACCGTCATCGCCGAGGACGGCGGCAACATCAGCCAGGGCCAGAAGCAGCTGCTCTGCATCGCCCGCGTGATGCTCTGTCTGCCCCCGATGCTGATTTTGGACGAGGCCACCTCCTCCATCGACACCCGCACCGAGGTGCGTATCCAGGCAGCCTTTGCCCGGATGATGCAGGGCCGCACCAGCTTCATCGTGGCACACCGCCTTTCCACCATCCGGGAGGCCGACGTCATCCTCGTGATGAAGGACGGCCACATCGTGGAGCAGGGCGGCCACGATACCCTGCTGGCGCAGGGCGGCTTCTACGCCAAGCTCTACAACAGCCAGTTCGAGGGCGTGGAGACTTAACGCTTTAACTTATAGCAATTCAACTTTTTAATGCAGCAACGGTGAATTGCATATCGCAAAGATGCCGTTTGAATGCTGCACTCATTTCTTGACTTGCGATAAAATTTGCGATAAACGATTTTGGGAAGGAATATAATCGTGTCGAAAGATGAATATTTGATTACAGATCCACCCCTTAAAGCGCTGACTGTTTTTGCGATGCCGATGATCCTTGGCAGCTTTTTTCAACAAGTATACAATATGGCCGATTCCATAATCGTCGGTCAATTTGTTGGCTCCTCGGCACTTGCGGCTGTTGGTGCTTGTGCTGCACTGACCAATGTTTTTATTTGTGTGGCACTTGGTGCCGGTGTGGGCGCAGGTGTGCTTGTAAGCCGCTGTTTTGGTGCAAAAAATTATGGTAAAATGAAAACCATCGTGTCAACGTCCCTGATCAGCTTTTTGATCTTAAGCGTTGTCCTTGGTGTCTTTGGCTTTTGCTTTTCCCATTTCATGATGAGCGGATTACAGACCCCTGCCGATATATTGAAAGAAGCAGTATTGTATCTGCGTGTCTACTTTGTGGGTTTCCCGTTTCTATTCATGTACAACATTCTTTCCACCATGTTCACTTCCATCGGTGAATCCAAAATTCCGTTGGGACTGCTGATATTCTCATCTATCCTGAATATTTTTATGGATCTCTGGATGGTGGCTGGTCTTGGTCTGGGGGTGTTTGGCGCAGCCCTTGCGACCTTGATCGCACAAGGAATTTCTGCCGTGTTTTCGTTTTTGATCTTTCTGTCTCGGATGCGGCAATACAAGAGCTCCTTTAGCAGGTTCGACCGGCAGGAGCTGTATTCCATGCTTCGCATTGCGGTCCCCTCGGTTTTGCAGCAGTCCACAGTGTCTATCGGTATGATGATCGTGCAGGCAGTGGTAAATCCCTTCGGCACACAGGCACTTGCCGGGTATGCGGCAACGATGCGGGTAGAAAATGTTTTTTCGCTGATCTTCGTATCCATCGGCAATGCAGTTTCGCCGTTTGTATCCCAGAATCTTGGCGCAAAGAAAATTGAGCGCATCAAAAAAGGTTATCATGCTGCACTGGTGCTGGATCTATGCTTTGCAGTTCTTGCTTTCGTGGTCATTGAAACACTGCACACACAGATCTCCTCGTTGTTCTTGGGAAAAGACGGAACCGCGTTGGCCTATCAGGTGTCCGGTGATTATATGAGATGGCTTGGTTACTTTTTCATCTTCATGGGCATCAAGATGGCAACTGATGGCGTTCTTCGCGGACTTGGAATCATGCGGCCGTTTCTTATTGCAAATATGGTAAACCTTGCGATCCGCTTGTCTGTTGCTTTGATTTGTGCTCCGCGTTTTGGCATTGCTTTTGTTTGGCTTGCAGTCCCGGCAGGTTGGCTTGCAAACTTCCTTATTTCCTATGCGGCGCTCAGAAGATCACCGTTTCTGTTGTAGTTGGTTCATTGCAGTTTCAGCTTGCAACAAAAAATGAGATAGGCCACCCCTTTTGGGGAAGTCTATCTCATTTTTTTCGTTGGGGCTATTTTGCAACAGCCCCATTTTTGTTTGCTCTGTTTTATTTTTTGCGGGTCGGCAATATTTTCTTTTTTTACCTGTTTTCGGCTTTCAGCACCGTTGCCTCAGCAGGCGGCGGCGTGAGGGTGGAGTGGGCCAGAATAAAGGCAGCGGCGCGGATGGATGCGATGCGCTGGGCGGCGCGTCGGCGGTCGTTGGAAGCGAAGGTGTGCTCCCCGTCCCGCTTTGCGTCCCAGTGGGCAAGCTCGTCGTCCACCTCGGCTTCCGTCGGCCAAAGCCCTTCTTTCTGCGCCACCAGCAGCAGACCCATCCGGCTGCGCAGTTTGCGCTCGGCCTCGGCGTGGAGCCAGGCTCGGAATTCTTCCACGGTCTGACCCTGCACCTTTAAGTACTGGTCGAAATTGACGCCGTTGGCCTGCATCCGCAGATTGAACTGGCGCTGCTCGGCAAAGTAGTTGCCGGCCACCAGCTGCTTGGGCAGCGGGCCGGTGACGTGTGTACCCAGCTGGGCGATGAGGGCCTGTTCGGCCACGGCGCGGGCCTGCTGGCAGCGCTGGGCGTAGATGTCCTGCGTCACCTTGGCGCGGAGGGCGCGCTTGCCCTCGGCGTCGGCGGCGCGGTCTTCGTCACCGTGGCGGCGGTTTATTTCAAGCTCGATGGTCAGCTCCCGGATGGGCCGGGGCTGGATGGGCTGGGTAAAGCCGGTGTACTCTCCCAGTTCCAGCGGCGGCAGGCAGAAGAACTGCACCCCCGCCCGGAAGCCCTCGGCCCGGTTGACCGCCAGAAGTTCAAAATCCGGGTCGGTGACGGGCTGCAAATCGTTTTCTTTCATCAGCTGGGCGAACAGGGGCGAGAAACCCTCCAGAATCGCCCGATTGACCGCCGCCGTCAGCAGGTCGTCCTCGTCCTGCGGAGCGTCCGGGGCCGCCTTTTCGGCCTGCACCGCCGCTTCCAGCTCTTCTGCTGCGGCGGAAAAGACCACCCGGCAGTCACCGGGTTCTGCCATGCCAAAATGTTCGAGTTTCATTTTCTTCTCCCCCTCTCAGCGGACGATGCCGGCCATCAGCACCAGCAGCACGATGCCCAGCACCACATACAGCACCTCTGCACCCAGGACGGACTTGTCGCCCTCGACATACATCTCGGCGGGGTCGTCGGGGTTATAATAAAGGGTGACGACAGCCCCCTGTGCAAGCTCTCTGCCCTTGGCAGACTTGGGGTAATGGAGGCGGTGGGTGCCGCCAGCAGTGGTGAACTCCAGCAGGTAGGCTTCGCCGTCCCGGCTCTGGACGGTGCCGGCCACAGCGGCCTCGACCTTTTCGCCCCTGGTCATGAGCTTGCGGCGTCTCGACCAGCTCCGCCATGCCATGTAGAACATGATGCCTGCACCGATGAGAAAGATAATAATGTTGAACATTCGCAGTTTCCCTCTTCCGTAAATAGTCCCGCCGGGCCGCTGCCCCGCAGGGGTAATATTTATTGTATCATACTCCGCCGGATTTTTCGCCCCATTCGGCCTATACGGAATGCAACAATTTTCGCAAAAAAATTTGTCGTACTATTTTTGCAGAAAACGCTTGACTTTCTTTGCACCTGTGGTATAATAAGTATCGTTCCGAGCCGAACGGCAGCGAACAAAACAGAATATGCGGATATGGCGGAATTGGCAGACGCGTTAGATTCAGGTTCTAATCGGGGCAACTCGGTGGAGGTTCAAGTCCTCTTATCCGCACCAAGAAAAAGCAGAACACGTTCGTGTTCTGCTTTTTCTTGGTGCGAAAGAGGACTTGAACAGGGCGGCGGTGCGCAGCACCGCAAGCAATCAGCCCAGTGGGCTGTTGCTTAGCCCGCGGTTTCCAACCCCTAGGAATGTCTAACAAGAGGACTGCCGCTGCCGGAGAATCTCTTGTACCGCGTTGGTTGAAGCGATATTCACATAAAGCCTTTCTGGAAACATCCTCAGCGGATAAGAGGACTTGAACAGCAGCTTTTACAGAGCTCTGGCCCGGAAAAACCTCTCAGGCAAAGCCGACTGAGAGGTTGTACGAAGGACAGCATTGAACAGAGAAAGGACCCCCATGCAGATAAACGACCTCTTCGGCGCAGCAGCCGCCTTTGAAACCGTACGGATGCCGGACGGCACGGAAGCGGCCATTCCAACAGAACACGCCGCAGTTATCTATGTAAATGAACAGCCGGCCTTCCGGGTGGTATGCACACCCCAGCTTCTGCCGCAGCTGGCGCTGGGGCGGCTGCTGACCGAAGGATGGATCGCCTCCGCAGAGGAAGTGGAACAAATTGCCGTCTGCGCGGAAGGCTTGAAAGTCAATATCTACCTGAACCACCCGCTGACGGCCCGCCGCGCGGCGGCACAGGAGGTTTCCAGCTGCTGCACCGACAATGTCGCGCTGGGCAGTCCGGTGGAAGTGCAGCCGCTGCGCGCGGTGCCGCATCTGGACGTACAGCCGGAGTGGGTGGACGCCCTCGCCGCCGCCATGAGCGCGGGCCTGCCGCTTTATCAGGCCACCCATGCAGTCCACAGCTGCTTTGTGCTGCACGAGGGCCGCATCCTCTGCGCCTGCGAGGACATCGGACGCCACAATGCGCTGGACAAGGCCGTGGGCAGCGTGCTTCTGGCCGGTGTCCCCCTCAGCGAATGCGTGCTCTACACCAGCGGCCGCGTACCGATGGATATGGTGCGCAAAGCCATCCGGGCCGGCGTTCCGGCACTGGTCAGCAAGACCATGCCCACCGTCCAGTCGCTGGAGCTGGCCGCAGAATACGGCCTGCAATTCGTGTGCGGCCGGAAACACCCCTTAACTTTGAAGGAACGTACAAAATAAAAGTTACAAAACAAAGAACGCTTACGGTTCGCGTTGACTTACTTTCAGCCTGAGTGATAATATATTAACGAAGAGACCGCTCCGCTTGTTGCAGCAGGCAGAGCGGTCATTTTCGTGTTTGGGAGTTTTCCCGGACAACCAAAAATCAGGCAGGTGATAACATGAAGCAGGCAACCAACCCGTTTGCGCCCGTTCCGCTGTGGCGCAAGCGGCTGCCGGGCTACGCAGCCATGGGCGCTGCGACAGTCGCAATGGCGGTAGGTCTTATCGCAATGCAGCACGCGCGCACCACGGTTGCAGGTACCCTGCTGCCGGTGTCGGAGGCGGATGCAGCCGCCTACGGCATCAGCGCAGTGTACCAGCTCGACAACGGCAGCTATCGCGTGGAGGGCTCTCAGAAGGGCTTCCAGAGCGATGTGCAGGCTGCCGTGACCCTTGACGCCGAGGGCAATGTTTCCGCTGTCGAGATCCTCTCGCAGGCAGAGACGGACAGCCTCGGCGGCCAGTGTGTCAACCCGGAGTTCACGTCCCAGTATCAGGGCGCAGCACCCTTTACGCTGGCAGGCAAAAGCTATACTGTGACCGATCCCCTTACCGGTGCCGCCTATGCCGCTGCCGGTGCGGCGGAGGAGCAGCCCGCTGCTGCGGAGGATCTTGACCCCGCGCAGTGGAACGTGTCCGACACCTCTCCCGAGGCCGAGGCCACCCGCAGGATGTACGCAGCAGGTCTGACCCTCTCGGCACTGAACGGCGAGCCTCTGGCTGACGAGCTGATCCCTCCGATGGATACCAGCGCCGAGGCTGTGGCACGCCGCAAGCTCTACGCTGCCGGTCTGAGCAAGAGTGCGCAGGACGGTGAGGAGCAGGCTCTGCCCTATGCGGACTGGTCCGCAGAAAAGCAGGCCGCTTATCAGCTGGCGCAGGCCGAACTGACCACCGGGCAGACCAGTGCCGGCGCTGTCAGCGCAGACCTGACCGAGGTGGACGCCCTTTCCGGCGCGACCATCACCTCGACCGCCGTCACCAACATCGTCAACAACTCGTATTTCTATGTAACTGAGGTGCTCCGCGCAGAGTGACCTCAACGGAGGAATGGAACCTATGGCAAAAACTGATTTTCTGACGGCTGACATGACCCGCCGTCAATTTATGAAGATCTCGGGCAAGAGCCTTGCAGGGCTCACCCTCTCCGCATCCATGCTGTCCCTCTTCGGCTGCTCGCAGAAGCAGGTGGACAGCGGCGCAGTGGCTACCTGGGCGCTGCCCCAGGGCCTGCTGGTGGTCAACGCCGACCTGTGTACCGGCTGCCAGCGCTGCGAGATCAACTGCACGCTGACCAACGACGGCGTGTGCTCCTCTTACATCAGCCGCGTGAAGATCCAGCGCCGTCTGAATCTGGACGGTGCCGGCAACGGCCTGCTGTCCGGCACCGACAACTGCTTTGTCTACTTCCCGGATACCTGCCGCCAGTGCGAGGACCCCGCCTGCGGCAACGCCTGCCCCCAGAAGGCCATCACCACCAATGCCCAGGGCATCCGTGTGGTGGACACCGACAAGTGCATCGGCTGCGGCGCCTGCCACGAGGCCTGCCCCTGGCATATGCCCACCGTCAACCCCGAGACCGGCAAGTCGTCCAAGTGCATCGCCTGCGGTGCCTGCGTGGCAGGCTGCCCGTCCGGCGCTCTGTCCATCGTGGACTGGGATGCCGTTACCAGCGCAGCACAGGCTGCCTACATGGACCTGTAAGGAGGAGGAACAACAATGGCTGAAAGTTATGGCTGGGCAGGCAAGATCCTGCGCGTTGACCTGACCACTGGCGAGATCACCACGCAGGACGACGCAAAGTACCATAAGTATATCGGCGGTATGGGCATGGCCTACCGCATCATGTATGAGGAAGCTCCCATGGACCTCGACCCCTACGACGAGAAGGCACAGGTCATCTTCGGCGTCGGCCCCCTGACCGGTGCCGGCGTGCCCTGCTCCGGCCGCATGAACGTCACCTTCCGCTCCACCTGGTCCAAGGGCAGCTCCATCATCGACGCCCACATGGGCGGCCACATCGGCCCCATGCTGAAGTATGCGGGCTGGGACGGCATCGTCATCACCGGCATCTCCGCAAAGCCCGTCTACCTGCGCATCGAGGACGACAAGGTCTCCCTCGAGGATGCTTCTGACATCTGGGGCAAGGGTACGTTCGCGTCCAACAAGTGGATGGTGGAGCAGAACGGCCGTGAGTTCGAGACCGCTTCCATCGGCCCTGCCGGTGAGAATCTGGTGGACTACTCCACCCTGAACACCAGCTTTGGCAACTCCGGCGGCGCCGGTCTGGGCGCTGCCATGGGCAACAAGAAGCTGAAGGGCCTGGCCATCCGCGGCACCGGCAGCGTCAAGGTGGCCGACCCCAAGAAGGTGCTGGAGCTGTCCAACTACATGATGGGCAACCTCATCGGCGGCAACAACAACCACAACGTCCCCGCACAGCCCCAGAGCTGGGCCGAGTACAGCGCCACCTCCGGCAAGAACCGCTGGTCCGGCGCACCGGGCCGTATGTGGAAAAAGGCTCCCGGCGGCCCCGTGGATACCGGCGAGCAGCCCTACAACGACATCAACAAGATCGCGCTGCGCTGCTTCAAGGGCTACTTCGACTTCGGCGCACCGGCTGCGGAGTACACCGTGAAGAACGGCGGCTGCTCCTCCTGCCCCATCCGCTGCTACACCGAGTATGATGTGGACCCGCTGGCCGATTACGACCTGCCCACCCACAACTCCAACACCTGTATGCCCGTGCTGTACGGCACCCGCGTCTACCCGGACGGCGTCCACGACTTTAAGTACGAGGGCGACGGCACCATGGTCATCAACCTGGCATGGTCTCACGCCGTCGATGACATGGGCCTGTGGGACAACTACGGCAACCTGAACCGTGACCTGCAGTGGATCCTGCGGATGCCCCGTGAGGAGGCCACAAAGTACATCAGCGAGGCCGAGTACGACTCCCTGCCCTGGGCATGGGAAAAGGCCGGTGACCCCCGCTGGGAGGTGGAGCTCATCCGCCGCATGGCTTACGGCGAGGGCGACCTGTCCGTCATCGCAAAGGGTACGCTGGCCATGATGGAAAAGTTCGGCCTGCCCAAGAGCTGGCTGGACCGCATCGACGGTGCCACCAACTCCAACCTGATGTACAACGGCTTCCCCAACCACCACGGCCCCGCAGAGGCATGGCAGGTTGGCATGCTGTACAATCTGGTGTATAATAGAGACTGCATGATCCACGAGATCGTCTGCGAGACCGGCTCCGGCGCACCCTACGAGGTGACCAAGAAGGTCATGGAGGACTTCTTCGGCGAGGGCTGCTACGACAAGGCCAAGGCCTACACGCCCATCAACGAAAACAAGGCAAAGCTGGCCGCCTACTGCGTCAACGATAAGAACTTCCACGACTCCGCCACCCTCTGCAACTGGATGTGGCCCATGACCCAGTCTCCCTCCAAGGAGCGGGCCTACCACGGCGATCTGGACCTACAGGCAGATTTCATGACCGCCGTCACCGGCGAGACCTACACCCAGGCCGGTCTGCAGGAGGCAGGCGAGCGCATCACCCAGATGCTGCGCGCCATGACCGCCATCAGCTTCCAGAAGAACTGCGGCAGCGCAAACCTCCGTCAGGAGCACGACGCCATCTGCGACTGGGTCTTCGACAAGGAACCCGACTTCAAGGCATTCGAGGAAGGCACCACCAAGCTGGACCGCGCCGACATGGAGAAGGCAAAAGACCTCTTCTATGACATCTTCGGCTGGGACAAGACCACCGGTGTGCCGACCCGCGAGACGCTGGAGAAGTTCGACCTCGGCGACATGGCCGACGATCTGGAAGCACGCGGCATCTACGACCAGACTCCCGCTGAGGAGACTGCTGCCCAGTAATTAAGAAGCCGTTTTCATAAGCATTGCACACCGCCCGAACGGTCTTTTTGCCCGCATACGGCGTTGCTTTCCCTTGCAATCCGTCAGGATTGCTGCGGAAAATCGCCTTGTCTGCGGGCAAAAATCCTCGCCGTTCGATGCACTCTGCTTACGAAAACAACTTCACAGAAACGAGAGGAACTATCATGCTGTTTGGCAGACGCAAACCCGGTTATACCACCACGGTGGACGCCGCCTCCGACCCTGAGCAGGTCATCCTCGAGCTGCAGAAGGCAGAGATGGCCGCGAAAAAGAAGCCGAAGGCCGAGGTCTTTGACATCGACGCGGCCAGCGAGACGGCCCGCCGCCTGAAGGAAACGGGCAGTATGTTCGACGGCAGCGCCGCAAAGCTCGGCGAGGACGTCATTGCCGCCGTGCAGAAGGAGACGGATGCTCTGGCCGCAAAGCAGGCCGAGGCACAGCCCGCTCTCGAAGAGACGGCTGCACCGGACGCCGCCGAAAAGCCCCAACTGCTGGATTTTCTGGCCGCTGCGCCGGAGGCAGAGGGCGACCCCTACGCCGACCAGCCCACCGTCACCGCGCCGGAGCTGCCCAGGCTGACCCCGGCGCAGGAGCTGGCGGGTTACATCCGCTCCCGCTCGGCGGCGGCGCTGGTCACATCCCACGCCCTGCTGGTGAGTGAGGTGGAAAACGCCGATGAGCTTCTGGCCCAGATGCCGGAAGACCCCCAGTGCGCAGACATCGTGTCCCGCGCCGGCGCAAAGGATACCTATTACTACTCCAGCGCCAACATGAGCGACAACTACGCCATGATCGCGCAGCTCATCGAGGACAAGGACCTCTGCGCCATGGTGGCCGAGATGGTGCGGTTCAACGCCCGCGTCTACCCCAGCGCCACCCCGCTGCGGTACTTCCGCCGCTCGCCCTACGATCTGACACAGGAAGCCATCGAGCAGACGTGGCAATCCATGCAGGGCAAGCCGGAGTACGCCGACATCGAGGAGCTGACCAACAACCAGAACGAGCGGTTCCTCTTCTCCACCCAGCACCTCACCCGCCGCTACGCAAAAGCCATCAGCGACGTGGACGAGTGGACCGACTAAAGCATCCCACACAATCAAATAGGGTATACGAGCTTCTTTGAGCAAAGGTGTCTAAACCGTCGGGCATGACACCGCGCCGCAATGCTAAGGGCTATATAAGCCGGCATTCAAGGGTGGAGGGGGAAACCCCGCCGCCTTCCCGCAGAAGAAACGCTGCAATTTGAAAAAAAGAACTCCTCCCATCCACACAGGGGCTTTCCATGCTCTGCCGCCACTGCAAGGGCGGCAGGGAGCGGAGAGCCGCCATCGGCAGGGCAGTCTGCAAGCTGCCCTTTGCCGGAATGTGCGGATATTCTGCGGAGGCGTTTTGATTTTTCATCAAGACGCCTCCGCTTCTTTTTTAGCCTGCCTTTTTATATGAATCCCCGCTGCGCCCCGCCTGAGCCATAGCAGGCCGGGTGTGGCCGGGCATTTGGAGGATTTTTTATGAAACAGCCTTTCTGTGCGCCCTCTGAGGCGCTGCGCCGCGTGCTGGATGCCGCTGCGGCTCTGCCGAGGCCGGAGACGGAGATTGTCCCGCTGGACGAAGCGGGCGGCCGCATTGCTGCCCGGACGCTTTCGGCCCGGATGGACCAGCCGCCCTTTGACCGCAGCCCCTTCGACGGCTACGCCCTGCACAGCGCCGACGCCGCCGGTGCCAGCCGCGAAACACCCGTCACCCTGCCCGTGACCATGAAGCTCTACGCCGGAGATGCCCCCGCTTCGCCCCTGCCTGCTGGCTGTGCGGCCCGCATCATGACCGGCGCACCCCTGCCCGAGGGCGCAGACTGTGTGCTGATGCAGGAGCTGACCGACAGCGGCGAGGAGATGGTACAGCTCTATGCCGCCATGAAGCCCCAGCAGAACGTGGTATTCCGGGGCGGAGACATCGCCGCCGGTGCTGTCATCGCTGAGGCCGGTACGGTACTCTCCCCTGCCCATCTCGGCGTGCTGGCCGGGCAGGGATACGCTGAAGTCCCCGTTTACAAGACGCTGACCGTGGGCGTTCTGGCCACAGGAAGCGAGCTTTTAGCTCCGGGCGAGGCTTGGACGCCCGGCAAAATTTACGACGCCAACGGCGTCCAGAACGCCGCCCGCCTGCGGCAGCTGGGCTTTGCGGTAAACCGTCGGCACTGCTCCGACGACCCGGAGGAGATCGCCCGTGAGATGCGGGAACTGCTGGCGGAGTGCGATGCCGTCATCACCAGCGGCGGCGTCTCGGTGGGGCAGAAAGACTATCTGCCCGCTGTGCTGGAACAGCTGAATGCGGACATCCTCTTTGCGGGCGTGGCCCAGAAGCCCGGAAGCCCCATGCTGGCCGGGAAAGTGGGCGGCAAGCTGGTGTTCTGCCTGTCCGGCAACCCCTTTGCCGCCGCCGCTACGCTGGAACAATATGCCGTCCCGGCCCTTTTGCGGGCGGCGGGGCGCTGTGAGGAAAGCTGCCTTCTTCCCCGCACCACCCGCACCCTGACCACGGGCTTCTCGAAGTCCAGCAAGGGGAACCGCTATCTGCGGGCAAAGGCCATGGGCGGCAGCGTGACCATCCCCGGCGAGGGCAACGCCGAAGCCCACTCGTCCGGCAGCCTTTCCACCATGATCGGCTGCAACTGTCTCGTTGAACTGCCTGCGGGCAGCGGCCCGGTGACTCCGGGCGAAGAAGTGGAGGTGCTCAGTTTTGTACAGTGAACAGAAAGAGGCTCTGGCCCAGGAGATCGAACTCAAGCGCCCGGCGGTGCTGGCCGTCAGCGGCCTGCACAACAGCGGCAAGACGACGCTGCTGGAAAAGCTTCTGCCTGCCCTGCGCAGCCGGGGGCTGAAAGTGGGCATTATCAAGCACGACGGCCATGATTTCACCCCCGATGTCCCCGGCACCGACAGCTACCGCCTGCGGGAAGCGGGGGCCGAGGGGGTGGCGGTCTACTCCGGCCAGCGCTATCTGCTGACCGAGATGTTCCGCCTGACGGAGCAGGACTTGCTGGCGCTCTTCGAGCGTCACGGCTATGATCTGGTGCTGCTGGAAGGCTTCAAGGACAGCGGCTGGCCGAAAATCGAAGTTGTCCGCAAAGAAATTTCGGACACACCGGTGTCTTTCCAGCCGCTGGCGGTGGTGGGAGATATTCCGGGGGCAGATTTTGGATTGGAAGATGCGCAGGCTCTGGCCGACTGGCTCGTTGCCCAGATGCCGGGCCTGTAAGGAGAAAACAGACATGAAACTGATTCGTACCGAAGACGCGGCAGGCCAGGTGCTCTGCCACGACATTACCCAAATCATTCCCGGCGAGTTCAAGGGCGCACGTTTCCGCAAGGGCCATATCATCCAGCCCGAGGACATCCCCGTGCTGCTCTCCATCGGCAAAGAAAACCTCTACGTCTGGGAGAAAAAGCCCGGCATCCTCCACGAGGACGAAGCCGCCGCGCTGCTGTACAAGGCCGCTGCGGGCAAGAACATCCACGGCAGCGAGCCGAAGGAAGGCAAGATCGAGCTCATCGCCGACTGCGACGGCCTGCTGAAGATCAACCGCGAAGCCCTGCTGGCCGTGAACCGCACGCCCCAGATGATGATCGCCACCATCCACGGCGACCTGCCCGTGAAAAAGGGCCAGAAACTGGCCGGTACCCGCATCATCCCGCTGGTCATCGAGCAGGAGAAGATGGACGCCATGCAGGCTGCCGCAGGCAGTGAGCCTATCCTGAACGTGCTGCCCATGCAGGCCAAGAAGTTTGCCGTCATCACCACCGGCAGCGAGGTGTTCAAGGGCCGCATCGAGGATAAGTTCACCCCCATCCTCGTGGGCAAGCTGGCCGAGTACGGCTGCGAGATGACCTTCCACAAGGTCTGCGACGACGACCCGGCGGGCATCACCGCCGCCATTCTGGAAGCGAAAGAGGCGGGCTGTGAGCTGATCTTCACCACCGGCGGCATGAGCGTGGACCCCGACGACCGCACCCCGCTGGCCATCCGAAATACCGGCGCGGACATCGTCACCTACGGCGCACCGGTTCTGCCGGGCGCCATGTTCCTCGTGAGCTATCTGGACGGTGTGCCGGTCTGCGGTCTGCCCGGCTGCGTCATGTACGCCAAGCGCACCATCTTTGACCTGCTGCTGCCCCGTCTGCTGGCCGACGATGCCATCACCGCCGAGGATATTGCCCGTCTGGGCGAGGGCGGCCTCTGCCTTGGCTGCGCCGAGTGCCACTGGCCCAACTGCGGATTTGGGCATTGCTGACTTTTGGCATGTCGGCAATGCCTCTCCCTTTGGGAGAGGTGTCACCGAAGGTGACGGAGAGGGCAAGCCCGGCGCATTAAAGCCGCCACACAGCGATAAGCAGACCCTTTATCTGAGCGATACTATCGCCATGTCTGGGATTCGCCGTCAGCATCCTCGCCCTCTCAGGCGCTCACGCGCCAGCTCTCCCAAAGGGAGAGCCTCTGGCGTGACGGGCAGCTTAACGCATAAAACAAAAAAACAAGAGAGCCCTGCTGCACAGGGCAGAATATAAATAACTATGACTGACAACAAATTGACCCACTTTGATGCCTCCGGCAACGCCGTGATGGTGGATGTGAGCGAGAAGACCGTCACCTTCCGGGAGGCCACCGCCCACGGCATCATCACCATGAACGCCGAGGCATTCGCCGCCGTGGAGAGCGGCACCGTGAAGAAAGGCGATGTGCTGGGCGTGGCCCGCATTGCCGGCATCATGGCCACCAAGCGCACCAGCGAGCTCATCCCGCTGTGCCATCCGCTGCCGCTGACAAAAGTGAGCGTGGACTTCAGGCTCCTGCCCGAGCGGCAGGCTGTGGAGGCGCTCTGCACCGTCAAGACGGCGGGCATCACCGGCGTGGAGATGGAGGCCCTGACGGGCGTTTCCACCGCCCTGCTCACCATCTACGATATGTGTAAGGCCGTCGATAAGGGCATGGAGCTGGGCGAGATCCATCTCGTCGAGAAGACCGGCGGCAAGAGCGGCCACTACATCCGGGCGGAGGGCGGCTATGTTTGATTCTGCCCAGCGCAATATCCACTATCTGCGCCTGTCCGTCACCGATCTGTGCAACCTGCGCTGCCGCTACTGTATGCCCGACGGCGTGGAAAAGCTGGAGCGGGAAGCCGTGCTCACCTACGAAGAGTTCCTGCGTCTGGCGGCCCTGTTTGCCCGGTGCGGCGTCGACACCGTCCGCGTCACCGGCGGAGAGCCGCTGGTGCGCAAGGGCGTAGACCAGCTGGTGGCGGGGCTGAAAGCCATCCCCGGCATCCGCAAAGTCACCATGACCACAAACGGCATCCTGCTGGCGCAGCAGCTGCCCGCCCTGCTGGCGGCCGGCCTTGACAGCGTGAACATCAGCCTCGACACTCTGCGCCCCGAAGTGTTCCAAAGCATCACGGCCCGGGACGAGTTCGAGCACGTCATGGAGGGCATCCGCGCAGCCCTCGACAGCGGCATCCCTGTCAAACTGAACTGTGTGCCGCAGGTGGGCGTGAACGAGGGTGAATTGGAAGACCTGGCCGCCCTCGCCGAGAGCCGCCCGTTACAGGTGCGGTTCATCGAGATGATGCCCATCGGCTACGGCGCGGCCATGCCCTGCATCTCGGGGCCGGAGCTGCGGGAGCGGTTTGCCCGCCGCTGGCCGGAGTTTTCGCCCCTGCCCGCCGCCCAGAGCGCCGGGTTCGGCGACGGGCCTGCCGTCTACTACACCGTCCCGGGCTGGAAGGGCGATGTGGGCTTCATCGCGGCGGTCCACGGCAAGTTCTGTGCTTCCTGCAACCGGGTGCGGCTGACGAGTCAGGGCTTTCTGCGCCCCTGCCTTGCCAGCGAGACGGGCTGCGACCTGCGCGCCCTGCTGCGCGGCGGCGCAGCCGACGAGGAGCTTTTACAGGCCATCCGGGAGACGATCTGGTCGAAACCCCGGGAACATCATTTCGGAGACAATTCCATGCCCGCCACCCGCGGGATGTACCGTATCGGAGGATAAATTACTATGGGAAAAATTCTGGCGATTTGCACCAGCCCCAAGCGCGGCACCGTCAAGACCGAGGTGCCAAGTGCTGTCCTGACCCCGGAATGGGGCATCGTGAGCGACGCCCACGGCGGAAACTGGCACCGGCAGGTGAGCCTGCTCAGCGCCGAAAAAATCGAGGCGTTCCGTAAGAAGATCTGGGTGGACTATGGTGCCTTCGGCGAAAACCTCGTCATCGAGGGCTTCGACTTCCGCAGCCTGCCCGTCACCAGCCGCTTCTCCATCGGCGACGTGGTGCTGGAGATGACCCAGATCGGCAAGGAGTGCCACAACGACTGCGTCATCAAGCAGCAGACCGGCGAGTGCATCATGCCCCGGGAGGGCGTATTTGCCCGGGTGCTGAAGGGCGGCGAGATTCATGTCGGCGACGAAGTGACCCTTCTGCCCCCGCCGGAAGATCCGCCGCTGCGCGCTGCCGTCATCACCCTTTCGGACAAGGGAAGCCGGGGCGAGCGGGAGGATAAGAGCGGCCCCCTCATCGTGGAGATGCTCACCGCCGCAGGCTATGTGGTGGAAGAGACGATGCTCCTGCCCGACGAGGCCAAGGCGCTGAAAGCACAGCTCATCCGTCTGGCCGATGGCCGTCAGGTGAACCTTATCCTGACCACCGGCGGCACCGGCTTCTCGCCCCGGGATATTACCCCCGAGGCCACCTATGCCGTGGCCGACCGCAACGCCCCCGGCATCGCCGAGGCCATGCGGTACCACAGCCTTTCCATCACCCCCCGCGGGATGCTGAGCCGCGCCGCCAGTGTATTGCGCGGCAAGACGCTCATCGTCAACCTGCCGGGCAGCCCGAAAGCCGTGAAGGAGAACCTCGAGTACATCCTGCCCAGCCTCGGGCACGGCGTCCGCATCGCCGCCGGTCTGGACGGCGAGTGCGCCCGCAAGTAAATTGCTGTCCCGCTCCGGCTTGCTGAGACGTGAACATATATGAGGGAATTTTAACCACTATAGAAGGAGAAAATTCATGAAGCCCGATCTCATTTCCCGCCGCAGCTTTCTGTCCGTGGTCGGCGCAGTCGGCGCTGCTGCTGCCCTGACCGCCTGCGGCGGCGCGGTTTCCAGCACTGTCTCTTCCGCAGCTGCTTCCGAGGCTGCTGGCGAGAGCGTCGAGCTCATCGTCTTCGCCGCTGCCTCCTTGACAGAGACCCTGAACGCCATCGCCCAAGACTACTCTGCCGAGAACCCGGGCGTCACCTTCCGCTTCAACTTCGATTCCTCCGGCACCCTGAAGACCCAGATCCAGGAGGGCGCTGACTGCGACCTCTTCCTCTCTGCCGGTCAGAAGCAGATGAACCAGCTGGACATCACCGCTTCTGCCGACGTAAACACCGACGGTCTGGACTTCGTGGACCCCTCCACCCGCGTGGACCTGCTGGAAAACAAGGTCGTCCTCTGTGTGCCTGAGGGCAGCGACAAGGGCATCGACAGCTTCGACGCTCTGGCCGAGCACCTGAAGGCGGAGGACATCCTGTTCTGCATGGGCAACAGCGATGTGCCTGTGGGCCAGTACACCCAGAAGATCCTCGCTTACTATGGCCTCGACGAAGAGGCTCTGGCTGCTGCCGGTGTCATCACCTACGGCTCCAACGTCAAGGAAGTCACCACCCAGATCAGCGAGGGCAGTGTGGACGCCGGTGTCGTCTACTGCACCGATGCTTACAGCGCCGGTCTGACCCCCGTGGACGAGGCCACCGCCGAGATGTGCGGTCAGGTCATCTACCCCGCCGCTGTGCTGAAGGCTGCTCCCAACGCCGAGGCCGCCAGGGAGTTCCTGGCCTATCTGCAGACTGACCGTGCTGCCACCGTGTTCGAGGGCGTGGGCTTTACGGCGATGTAAGGTCAGCCTGACCGTGAGCAAAAGCCTCTCCCTTTGGGAGAGGTGTCACCGCAGGTGACGGAGAGGGCAAGGACGCTGACGGAGAAGTTCAGGCACGGTGATAGTATCGCTCTGACAAAGAGTCTACCTATCGCTGTGCACCGGCGCTGTCGCAACGGGCTTGCCCTCTCAGTCTCGCTTCGCTCGCCAGCTCTCCCAAAGGGAGAGACTTAAGGCCCCCAACATTCGAGGTATCATTTATGGATTGGTATCCCTTATGGAACAGCCTGCGCATCGCGCTCATCAGCTGCACAGCGGTGTTCTTCCTCGGCATTTTTGCCGCTTATTATATCGCAAAGCTGCCTCGCACCGTCAAGGGCGTGCTGGACGTGGTGCTCACCCTGCCCATGGTGCTGCCGCCCACGGTGGTGGGCTATTTTCTGCTGCTGCTCTTCGGCGCAAAGCGGCCGCTGGGCATCTTCTTCATGGAGCATTTCGGCGTCAAGCTGGTCATGAACTGGTACAGCGCCATCTTTGCGTCCATCGTGGTGGCCTTCCCGCTGATATACCGCACCGCCCGGGGCGCCTTCGAGAGCTTTGACGAGACGCTGGCCTGGTCGGCCCAGACATTGGGACGGTCCAATGCGTGGATATTCTGGCGGGTGCGGATGCCCTGCTGCCGGCAGGGCATTCTGGCCGGTACGGTGCTGGCCTTTGCCCGGGCCTTGGGCGAGTACGGTGCTACCAGCATGATCGCGGGCTACACCCCGGGCAAGACGGCCACCATCGCCACCACCGTCTACCAGCTCTGGCGCACCAACGATGAGGCCGGTGCCATGCGGTGGGTGCTGGTGGACATCGTCATCTCTGCCGTGGTGCTGCTGGCTGTGAACCTCCTGGAGAAAAAGCAGAAAGCAGGTGGCCGCGCATGAGCCTGGAAGTACATATCGAGAAAAAGCTGAACGGCTTCACCCTCCGCTCCGACTTCACCGCCGGGAACACTGCCACAGCCATTCTGGGCGCGTCGGGCTGCGGCAAAAGCATGACGCTGCGCTGCATCGCGGGCATCGTGAAGCCCGACAGGGGCCGCATCGTGCTGGACGGGCGGGTGCTGTTCGACAGCGGGCAGCACATCGACCTGCCGCCCCAGCAGCGGGGCGTGGGCCTGCTCTTCCAGAACTACGCCCTCTTCCCGAATATGACCGTGGAGCAGAACATCCTCTGCGGCCTGAAAGCCGAAAGGGACAAAGCCGCCCGCAAGGCCCGCTGCGCCGGGATGCTGCGGGCCTTGCGGCTGGAAGAACTGGCCAGCCACCGCCCGGCAGAGCTTTCCGGCGGACAGCAGCAGCGCACCGCGCTGGCCCGTATCCTTGTGGGCAAGCCGAAGATTTTGATGCTGGACGAGCCGTTCAGTGCGCTGGACAGCTACCTCCGTGAGGAAGTGGAGGGCGAAGTGGGCAGCCTGCTGGCGGGTTTCGCCGGCACAGCCCTCCTTGTCACCCACAACCGGGACGAGGCTTACCGCCTGTGCCGGGACATGATCGTCATGGACGGCGGGCAGGTGCTCCGCACCGGCACCACGAAAGAGGTCTTTGCCGACCCCCACAGCACCGCTGCGGCCCGGCTGACCGGCTGCAAGAACATCCTGCCCTGCACCCGGATGGACGCCCACAGCGTCCGCCTCGCAGGCTGTGAGAGTCTGCTGCATCTGGCCGCTGAGGTGCCGGAGGGCTGCACCGCCGTGGGCATCCGCGCCCACGACTTCGCCCCTTGCGCTCCGGGCGCAGAGAATGCCCTGCCGGTGGAGCTTCTCTCGGCCAGCGAGAACCCCTTCGACTGGAACCTCATCTTCCGGCTGCCGGACGGCACCACCCGTCTGTGGTGGAAGGTGAGCAAGACGACCCTCTCCGTGGCCAAACCCGATGCCCCGGCCTGCCTCTCCGCCCCGCCGGAGCGCATCATGGCGCTGGTGGAGCATAAGTAAACGCCAAAAGAGCCGGTGCAGATGCACCGGCTCTTGCTCTGTTTTTATGACTCACCGAAGAATTTCTTGGCAATATCGGCGCTCTGCTTGGCGTCCTTGGCGTACCAGTCCGCGCCGATCTTCTCGGCGTACTCGGGCGTCAGGACAGCGCCGCCCACCATCACCTTGCAGTCAAGCTTTGCCGCATGGAGGGCCGCGATGGTTTCCTCCATGCTCTTGAGGGTGGTGGTCATCAGGGCCGAGAGCCCCACGAGGTGGACATCCTTCTCCCGGACAGTGTCCACCACCGTCTCCACCGGCACATCGCGGCCAAGGTCGATGATCTCGAAGCCGTAGTTCTCGAGGATGACGCGGACGATGTTCTTGCCGATGTCGTGGACATCGCCCTTGACGGTCGCGAGGACGATGCGGCCCTTGCTGGCCCCGGCCCCGCCCCGCTTGGCGATGGCGGTCTTGATCTCTTCAAAGGCGGCCTGTGCGGCGCTGGCGGCCTGTAACAGCTGGGGCAGGAAGAGCTTGCCCTTCTCGTACTTTTCACCCACGACGTCCAGCGCCGGGATGAGGGCCTCGTCCACCAGCGTCAGGGGCTCGTTTTCGCCCAGCAGGGTATGGGTGCGGGCGGCAGCCTCACCCTTGAGGCCCTTTTCCACCGCCTGCATCAGCGCGGCAAAAGGGCCGCTGTGAGCCGCATCCGCCTCCGCCGGGGTGTTTGACGTCTGAGACGCCTGGGCCGTCTGGGCCTGCTTCAACGCGGCGCTGGCAGGGACTTTATCGGCATAGCGGGCGATGTAGGCCATGCTCTGCTTATCACGGTTGGTGAGGACGTTGTAAGAGTAGACCGCCGCCATCATCTCTTCGCTGGAAGGATTCATGATGGCGAGGTCGAGGCCCGCGTACATGGCCATGGTGAGGAAGGTGGTGTTCAGGTAGGGGCGGCAGGGCAGGCCGAAGCTGATGTTGGACACGCCGAGGATGGTGCGGACGCCCAGCTCCTTCTTGCAGCGGGCCAGCGCCTCCACGGTGGCCAGAACGTCCTGCTGCTGGGCGCTGGCGGTGAGGGTCAGGCAGTCGATATAAATATCTTCCCGGGGGATGCCGTGGGCCAGCGCCGCGTCCACCACCCGCTTTGCGATCTCAAACCGGGCGTCGGCGCTGGGCTGGATGCCCCGCTCGTCGATGGCGAGGCCGACGACGGCCGCGCCGTACTTTTTGCAGAGGGGCAGGATGCGCTCCAGCACTTCGGTCTCGCCGTTCACCGAGTTGACGATGGGCTTGCCGTTGTAGACCCGCAGGCCCCGCTCGAGGGCGTCTGCGTGGGAGGAATCCAGCTGCAAGGGCAGGCTGACGACACTTTGTAAAGCCTTCACCACCTGCTCCATGACGGCAGGCTCATCCACGCCGGGCGCGCCCACATTGACGTCCAGCACCTGCGCACCGGCCTCGGACTGGCTGACGGCCTGCTCGAGGATGTAGTTCATGTCGCCCTCGCGCAATGCCTGCTGGAACCGCTTTTTGCCGGTGGGGTTGATGCGCTCGCCCACCACGGTGATGCCGTCCACGGTGACGAAGTCCATCGGCGAGCAGAGCACCGAGGGCATGGCGTGGGCGGGGCGGCCCGGCTTGCAGTCGGCGAAGACGCCGTTCAGCAGCTTGATGAAATCGGGGGTGGTGCCGCAGCAGCCGCCCGCCGCAAAGAGCTTCAAATCGCGGTAGGGCTTCATCTCCATGGCAAAGAGCTGGGGCGTGATGTCGTAGCCGCTGCCGTCGGCGCGGGGCAGGCCCGCATTCGGCTTGACAAAGACCGGGAAGTCGCCGGGCAGGGCCTCGGCCAGCCGCTTCGCCATGGGGAAAATTTCTTTCGGGCCGAGGGAGCAGTTGATGCCCACGGCGTTGGCCCCGAGGCCCCGGGCCGTGACGGCGAAGCTCTCGACGGTGCAGCCGGTGAAGGTGCGCCCGCCTGCCTCAAAGCTCATGCTGGCGAGGATGGGAAGGTCACAGTTCTCTTTCGCGGCCAGCAGGGCAGCTTTCAGCTCGTACAGGTCGGTGAAGGTCTCAAAGAAGACGAGATCGGCCCCGGCGGCGACACCCGCCCGGACGATGCGGCCATACTCGGCCACAGCGTCTTCAAAGGCCAGCGTGCCGTTGGGCTCCAGCAGTTCGCCCAGCGGGCCGACGTCCAGCGCGGCCAGTGCGCCGTAGGGGGCGCAGGCCCGCTTGCAGTTGGCGATGCCCGCCGCAATGATCTCTTCCAGCGTGTATTCGCTGCCCGCCAGCTTATGGGCCGACGCGCCGAAGGTGTTGGCATTGATGATGCGGCTGCCTGCGGCGGCGTACCGGCTGTGGATGCTCTCGATGAGCTGCGGGTCGGTGATGTTCAGTTCCTCAGGCCGTGCGCCCAGTTTCAGGCCCGCCGCCTGCAGCATGGTACCCATGCCGCCGTCGAGGAGGATGGTATTCGGCTGGGTAAACAGTTCATTCGCTTGCACAGGTCTTGCCCCTCTTTCTATATTCGCACCGCGTGTTCAGCACGCAGTGTCCGCACCCGGCAAGGCGTCCTTTCACCGGATGGTCGCTCAGGCCCAGCAGAGCGGTCACGCTCTTGCGGGGCGTCATCAGGTCATTTTCGGTCACGCAGAGCCCGGCCCGGCGGGCGGTGTCCAGTGCCGCCGCCACCAGCGGCTGCACCCCGATGGGCCAGTCGCCGTAGCCCGGCGAGAAACGGCCCGTGAGGTACTTGTCCTGCTCTGCGGCCCACTGCCGCAGCTCGGCCTCGGCGGCGTCCGCGGCCTGTTCGGCCAGCACAGAGCCGATGGCGTCCGACGCCACACCGGCGGCGATGTCGCCCACACCGGCCCGGCGTATCTGTCCGTCCACACCGGGGCCGACCGTCACGGCCAGAAGCAGGGCCTCGCTGCACCCTTCCAGATGCCGGAAGATGTCCTCCCCCTTCAAAATACCGGCCTGCGTGAGGCTCTCCACGTCGGCCTCGAGCCAGACGGCCCGGGGCGTGGCGGCGGCGAGAAGGGGCGCAGCGCACTTTTCCAGAAGGGTGAGGGTAGCGCTGTCAGCCTCGCCCCGCGCGCCGAAATACCGCGCGGCCTGCCGGATGTCGATGGACTCCGGCTTTGCTAAATTCAGGGGTCTGCTGGGGCCGATGGGCATTTTCCGCCGCCTCCTTCTTTTGAATAAAGTATGATAAGTATACCGCACCGGTAGGCTAAAATCAACACAAAAGCCCCTCCCTCAGCATTTTTGCCGGGGGAGGGGCTTGTAAACTTTATATCAGCGGATGTCCCTGACCGACACCGCCTGTTACTTCAAAAACTTGTGGACAGCGCGGGCGACGATGCCGCCCAGGATGCCGGAGACAAGGAACTCGGCCACGCCCTGCACGCCGACCAGCAGGACGACGAACATCAGGGGGTTGGCTGCGCCCTTGACGGACACGAGGTTCTGGACGTAATCGCAGCCGTAGAAGGCCAGCACGATGTAGCCCATGAAGAACAGGGTGTTGAGGGCCGGGGCGCACATGGCGCTGACGATGTAGCTCCAGGTGCCGGGCTTATCGAAATTCTTGACAGCGTTGAAGATAAGGCCGGTACACAGGCCCATCAGCACACGCATCCCCACACAGAGGATGAAGGTGTTGACGGGGCTGACCTGGAACAGCGCACCGGTCATGGCGGAAGCGCCGGTGACGGCGTCATAGAAGCTCACGGCACCGAACACGCCGCCGAGGATAGCGCCTGCAGCGGGACCCATGGTGATGGCACCCACGGCGATCGGCAGGGTCAAAAAGCTCATGTAAAGCGGGCCTACAGGGACACTGCCCAGGCCGATGGCCTTCATGACCAGCTCAATGGCGACCAGCAGTGCCAGCCGGGTGAGGGTGCGAATGTCATTCTTTTTCATAATTCAGTTTTCCTCCTTGCTGCCGTTCCGCCCTAAATTGTCGGATACGGCGCAAACCTGCCCGTGAAATACACGGGGTCTTTTGTAGAATACAGTCTGAAATATACGGGATGTTTTGTCAGGGAACTCCCGGGGATCGCATTATAAATCAGTAGTGAAGCGGATGCCCGCATCGCGGCGGGCCGTTTCCAGCACACGGCTGACGGCCACCGAGGTGTCCAGCATCCGGCTGCAAAGCTCCATATCCTCGCTCTCGATGGCGCGGGCAAAGGCGTGGAACTCCGCCGCCTGCCGGGGACGGCCTGCGCTGAGGTTGAAGTGTTCTTCCTTGCCCTTATAGGGGTGGAAGGTGACGCCGCCGCAGAAGTTGGCGGTGGATTTCTGGAGCAGATACCCCTTGGTACCCTGAATGATGTACCGGGCCGGGGAACTGCTGTCCTTGGCATTGATGCTCACGGCCTTGAAGCTGCGATACTCCATCGTCAGCACGCCGCTGGTGTCGATGCCCCGGGTGATGTTGGCCGCATAGTGGACCTTGTTGGGCGAGCCGAAGAGGCCCACCACATAGCTGACATTGTAGACGCCCAGGTCCATCAGCGCGCCGCCGGCGCAGGCCGGGTCAAAGGACGGCCAGACCTTGCCGGCGCAGAAATCATGATACCGGCTGGAATACTGGCTGAAATTACACTGCACCATCGTGACGGCCCCCACCTTGGGCAGCACCTCACGGATCTTGGCGTAGTTGTCCTGATACTGCGTGGTGACAGCCTCGAAGAGAAAGAGCTTTTTGCTCCGGGCCAGCTCGGCCAGCTCTTCGGCCAGCGCCGCCGTGGGGGCCATCGGCTTTTCGACGATGACGTGGCGGCCCGCTTCCAGAGCGGCACGGGTATATTTTACGTGCAGGATATTCGGTACGGCGATATACACAACGTCCACCCAGCTCAGCAGTTCGTCGTAGCTGGTGGTGTGGCGCGGCACACCATACTGGTCGCAGAGAGCCTGTGCTGCACCGGCGCTCCGCTCCGTGCTGCAAAGAGCCTCGACCTTGAAGGGGCTTTCCGGCCCGGTGAGCCAGGGCAGGAACTCCCGGACGATCATGCCTGCGCCGAGAATGCCTAATTTCATCATAAGGTCTCTCCTTTCAGGGCTCAGCCCGCTTTGGCCTCATCGTCCCGGCGGGGACGGCGGTTATTGTGGCTGCGGCGGCGGGGGCTGCTGCCGTTGTTGTAAGGGCGTCTGCCTGCCGGGCGGGGACGACGGTGCTCACCGTCGCTGCGCGGTTCGTGGTGACGCTCATGCTGCGGCGCATTGAGCTGGTAAAGGAGAGCCAGCCCCTTCAGCAGCAGCTCGGGGTCATAGGTGAGCGGGTGACGGCAGAGCGGGATGACATACTTTGCCAGACCGCCTGTGACCACCAGCGTGGCCGGACGGCCCAGTTCTTCCTCGATGCGCTGGGTGATGCCGTCCAGCAGGACAGCCGTCCCCAGCACAGAGCCGGAGAGCATACACTTCTCGGTATCGACGCCGATCGCGCTTTTAGGCGAAGAAAGATGTACCTGCGGCAGCTGGGCGCACCGCTCCCCCAGCGCCCGCAAACCGGTGGAAAGTCCGGGGCAGATGACGCCGCCCCGGAAGACCTTATTCTCATCTATCACGTTGAACGTGGTGGCGGTGCCGAGGTCTACCGTGACCACCGGCAGGGGGAAATTCGCCGCCGCGTAGGCCGCATCCACAAGGCGGTCTTTGCCGACAGCGTGAGGGTCAGGCACCCCCATCGTGAGGCCGGTGCGGATGTCGGGCGAGACGATGACCGGCTTTTTGCCGGTGTAGTGGCGGGCGCACTCGGCCAGCGCCCCCGTGATCTGGGGGACGACGCTGGTGAGGACAGCGCCCTCGAAGCGGATGGGCTTTTCCGGGTGTCTCCGATGAGAGAACACCTTTTCCATCTCGGCACGGTACTCCGCCGCTGTGCGGGTGCGCACCGTGTCCATGTGGGCCACAAAGCATACACGTCCGTCCCGGATGCCCCCGAGGGCGACGGTGGTGTTGCCTATGTCAATGGCTAAAATCATAATTCAGTTCCTCGCAGGGTCGAACCTCTCCGCAAAAGGCTCCCCCCTCTGGGGGAGCTGGCGCGAAGCGCCTGAGAGGGCAAGGCCAGTACGACAGAACTCATACACAGCGATAAGCAGACTTTTTGTCAGAGCGATGCTGTCGCCGTGTCTGCGGTTTCCTGTCAGCGTCCTTGCCCTCTCCGTCACCTTCGGTGACACCTCTCCCAAAGGGAGAGGCTTGTGTGCGCCAGCGCTGACAGAGAGCTTTTTTGTATAAGTCAAGCTGTATTTTACCGCATTTTGGGCCAAGATACAACCCCCATCAAAGATTTTGTTGTGCTCTGGGCCGTTTTGCATTATACTGTAGTTATATTATCCCTATTTATAGGAGGTATTTTGGATGGATCTGAAGGGAAAATGCGTCCTTCTGGGCGTCAGCGGCGGCATTGCCGCCTATAAAATGGCCAATGTAGCCAGCGCACTGCGCAAGCTGGGGGCCGACGTGGAGGTCATCATGACCAGAAACGCCACCCAGTTCATCACCCCTATCACGTTCGAGACCCTGACGGGCCACAAGTGCATGGTAGACACCTTCGACCGGGATTTCAAGTTCGAAGTCACCCATATCTCGCTGGCAAAGAAGGCCGACGTCATCCTCGTGGCCCCGGCCACCGCCAATGTCATCGCCAAGATGGCCCACGGCATCGCCGACGATATGCTCACCACCGTCGTTCTCGCGGCCAAGTGTCCCAAGCTCGTCTCCCCTGCCATGAACACCGGGATGCTGGAGAACCCCATCACCCAGGACAACATCGCCACACTGGAAAAGTACGGCTTCACGGTCATCCCCTCCGAGAGCGGCGTACTGGCCTGCAAGGACGTGGGCAGCGGACGCCTGCCGAAAGAGGATGTCCTGCTGGACTACATCTTCCGCGCCATCGCAAAACCGAAGGACCTCGCCGGTCTGCGCATTGCCGTCACGGCCGGCCCCACTCAGGAGCCGCTGGACCCTGTGCGCTACCTGACCAACCACTCCACCGGCAAGATGGGCTATGCCGTGGCCCGTGCCGCCGCGATGCGGGGTGCCGACGTCACCCTCATCCACGGCCCGACGGCCCTGCAGCCGGTGCGGTTCACCGAGGATGTCCCCATCACGACAGCCCAGCAGATGTACGAGGCCGTGACCAGCCGCTTCGACGAGATGGACGTTCTGGTCATGGCCGCTGCCGTGGCCGATTACCGCCCCGCCGCCGTGGCCGACGACAAGATCAAGAAGAAGGACGGCGACCTCTCCATCGCCGTGGAGCGGACGACCGACATCCTCGGCACCATCGGCCCCAAAAAGAAGGGGCAGTTCCTCTGCGGCTTCTCGATGGAGACGCGGGACATGCTGGCCAACTCCTCGGCCAAGCTCGAGAAAAAGAACCTCGACATGGTGGTGGCCAACAATCTGAAGGTGGCCGGTGCCGGGTTTGGTGTGGATACCAATGTTGTCACCTTCATCACGCCGGACGGCGCCCGCGAGCTGCCCCTGATGAGCAAGGATGATGTAGCGGACGCCATTCTGGATGAGATTTTAGCACGAAAGAGCAAGTGATCGTGCTGAAAGAAGTTCTGTTCTTCTGTCGAAAACTATGATATAATCGAATCGCCGTCCTTACCACTCCATTCCATTTGGAAGGGAGGTGATTCCGAATGAACAGTATTTTCTCATTTATGCTGTCTGTCGCAGCAGGTGTAACATATATAGCTGAACCCGGGTTGCGGCTCCCAGCGTCTGCTTCGCTGTCGCTTGCATCCTGCTGGCCGCGGCCCCAACAACTCCTCCCTGTTTCCGCCGCTGGCGGCGGTCGTCGTCGTTGCAAGTGGCTTGGCAGATGGTTCAACAAGGACTGTAAGCACTAAATAATAAGACCCCTTCCCGGAGCTAGCACCTCCGAGAAGGGGTCTTATTATTTGCGATTCCAAATGAACAGCATTTGATTTTCTCGTTTATAAGTATACGCAGTTCTCTAAAAAAGTCAAGCGCCTCGCAGAAAATTTACAATGCTGTAAATATTACTGTACCACGCAAAAAGTGCTCTGCCGGCCGGCAGAGCACTTTTCCGTTATACAGAGATTTACTTGGTGCCGTAGATACGGTCACCTGCGTCGCCCAGGCCGGGGACGATGTAGCCATTCTCGTTCAGGTGGTCGTCCTGTGCGCCGAGGTAGATGTCCACATCGGGGTGTGCCTCGTGCAGGGCCTTGATGCCTTCCGGAGCAGCGATGAGGCCGATGAACTTGATGTGCTTTGCGCCGTGCTTCTTGATCTGGGTGATGGCGTCGATGGCGCTGCCGCCGGTAGCCAGCATCGGGTCAAGCACCAGAACGTCGCGCTCAGCGATGTCCTTCGGCAGCTTGCAGAAATACTCCACGGGCTGCAGGGTCTCCTCGTCACGGTACAGGCCGATGAAGCCGACCTTAGCGGCGGGCAGCAGGGTCAGCATACCATCCAGCATACCCATGCCGGCGCGGAGGATCGGCACCAGAGCCAGCTTGCGGCCTGCCAGCACCTTGGTCTTTGCCATGGTGATGGGAGTCTCGATCTCCACCTCTTCCAGAGGCAGGTCACGGGTAGCCTCATAGCACAGCAGGGTGGCGATCTCGCCCACGAGGTCACGGAACTCCTTGGTGCCGGTCTGCTTGTTGCGCAGAATGCTCAGTTTGTGCTGCAGCAGCGGATGCTCAACGATCATAGGGGTCATAATACACGCTCCTTATATTGTAAATAAAAATATGGAACACGAAGGGATAACCTCTCAGTCTCGCTCGCGCTCGACAGCTCCCCTACCGAGGGGAGCCTCTGGCGAAGAGGGAAAGCTTCACGGAATGCCAAGGCCTCTCCTCGATAGGAAAGGTGGCAGCGCGGCAGCGCTGACGGAGAGGTTAACGGTTTTCAATGGCCATCAGCTTTGCGATGCGCTTCTCGTGGCGGCCGCCCTCGAACTCGGTGTTGAGGAAGATGTCCACCAGCTGGCAGGCGAGGCCGGGGCCGACGACGCGGCCGCCCATGCACAGGGCGTTGGCGTCGTTGTGGCGGCGGGTATACTCGCAGCTGAAGCTGTCAGAGCAGCAGCAGGCACGGATGCCCTTGACCTTGTTTGCGGCCATGCTGATGCCCACACCGGTGCCGCAGAACAGCAGCGCCTTGCTGCACTGGCCGCTCACCACGGCGTCGCAGGCAGGCAGAGCCATGTCAGGGTAGTCCACGCTGGCGGTGCTGTGGGTGCCGAAGTCGATGTACTCCAGCCCCAGCTCGTCCAGATGGGCCTTGACGGCCTCTTTCAGTTCAAATCCGCCGTGGTCGGCGGCAAGTGCGATGGGTTTCATCATTGGTGTTGATCCTTTCCCTTTGCAGTATCTTCCGGTATTTCGGTACGGGCAGCTTCTGCGGCCAGACGCTCGGCCCGCTCCCGCTCGGCCTGGCTCAGCCGGTGATAATCCGGCAGCAGAGCCTCAGGCAGGACGGCTTCGCCCCGCTGAGCCATCTGCTTTGCCACATAGGCCACCGCAGCGGCACGGCCATTGCGGAGAGCCGGCGGTACACAGAGCACGCCCGGGACATTGCCATATTTATTATAGCACAGAGCTGCGCCATCACCAACAAAAAACAGAGGCTTTTTGCAATTTTCTACAAACTCAGCCAGGTCGGCCACAGCGCGGGCATCGTCGTCCATCAGACGCTCGTGGGTCTCAAGGTCGAAAGCCGCGCTGTACACCTGCGCACGGCGGGCATCCAGCGCACAGAACACGGTGCCGCAGCCGGTGTGGGCCGCCGCCAGCGCTTCCAGCGTGGACACCGGGGCGCAGAGCGTCTCCCGGGGGAAGGCCAGACCCTTCACCGCCGCCAGCCCGATGCGCAGGCCGGTAAAGCTGCCGGGGCCGGCATTGACGCCGTAGAGGTCGATGTCCTTGCAGCCCATGCCGCAGAGCTTGAGACAGTTGTCGATGAGGGGCATCAGGGTCTCACTGTGGGTCATGCCCGCATCGAGATAGCACTCGTAGAGCAGGCGGTCATCCTGCAGAAGGGCCACGCCCACGGTCTTGCCCGCCGTATCCACGGCTAAGATGTTCATACTTCCACCCCCTCGATGGTGATGCGGCGGGTGGTGTCGTCCACCCGCTCGATGTTGATGTGGATGGGGTCTTCCAGCGCCAGCAGGTCGGCGAAGTTCTCGCTCCACTCTGCCGCCACCACAGCGCCCTCATCCAGATAGTCGTAGAACCCTGCCGCGCACAAATCGTTCTCCGTGGAGATGCGGTATAAATCAAAGTGCGCGAAGGGCCGCGGCCCGCGGTAATAGTTCACGATGGCGAAGGTCGGGCTGCTGACCGGGTCGGTGCAGCCGAGACCTCTGGCAATGCCCTCGCAGAGGGCCGTCTTGCCCGCGCCAAGCCCGCCGGTAAATGCGATGAGCGCCCCGGGCGCAAGATGCTGCGCCACCTGCGCCCCCAGCGCCACCGTCTCCTCGCGGGAGTGGGTGATAAATTCAGACATGGGTATCCTACCTCATATGCGTTTCTATAAAAAAGGGACGGCAGAGTCCTGCCGTCCTGTTCTGCCGTCCCTTAGTATAAACTATTTCTGTCAAAAGTGCAACGCTCAGGCCGCGCTTTCAAGCACATCGGCCAGCATATCTTCCGCAGCCTCCGCGCGTTCCTCGAGCGAGAAGTTTTCCGGCACATTCAGCCGGGCGTTCTCGTCACCGTAGAGCACCAGACACGCTGCGGCGGCGTGGGGGCGGCGTCCGCCCTGCTCCGTATACCAGATGATGTCGTTCTCGCCGTAGGTGTCCTTCGCATGGGCCAGCGCCCTGCCGATGGTCTGTCCCATCGCAAGATGGTTGACGGTATCCCAGAGCATGCTGCGGGAGTAGACCGTGTAGACGTTGTTCACATAGCCCAGCACAGTCCGTGCGCCGCCCGCCAGCAGCGCTTCGGCCATCGACTCATCCACGCTGTTCGTGACGCCCAGGAACTCACAGGTCTCGGAGTAGATGATGGTATTGCTGAGCTGGCCCGAGCGGTACGCATTGCGGAAGAAATCCGCTGTGACGCAGTAAAGGCCGTTGAGCTTGATGATGCGGTGAGCCAGCAGGTCAAAGCCGTAGATGATGTCTTTATACAGCGTGGACGCTTCTGTCAGCAGGATGATGGGCTCGGTCCGGGTGTGCTTCCGGAACGTACCGTAGCTGTAAGTATAGTAGGCACCGTGGGCGCTCAGGATGCACAGATCGTATTTGTTCATCCGGCGCAGGTCCGACAGGGTCACCCGGGTGTTCATCGTCGTGCGCAGGCCCATACCTTCCCAGAAGCCCTGCATATAGGAATAATACGGAAAGCGGGAGCTGTTCACCGTATTATCGAAGGCATAATAAATGGCGGCACGGCCGATCGTCTCAGGCAGAGCGTTCTCCCGGTACCGCCGGGCCTCCGCAGCCTGCCGGACATCGTCGGTCAGGGGCATCTCGGTGCGGGGAGTGCGTTGAGCAATGTCCCTCGGGGCGCGCAGGCCGTTGTCTCCGGCGTCAAAGGTCATCTCGTCCAGCTCGTCGGGCAGAGTGAGCAGGATGCCGCCCAGTACGCCGCAGCGGTAGGTAAAGCTGACCATCCCGTTCTCCTCGTCGGTGCGGATGGAGTCCCGGCGCACCAGCCCCTTCCGGGCCAGCTCATCCAGCTCCGCAAGGGCCGCGGTGAGCCGTTCTTCCCGGGACATCTGCTCGTATTCGTCGCTGCCGGTCAGGGCCGTCACAGCGGCGTCTGCCTGCTGCATCCCGACGGCATCGTCCGTGGTGAGGGTAGACTTTGCCGTATCCTGCACCTCGCCCGCTCCGTCTGCCGCCCATGCGGCGGGAGCCAGCACAGCCGTCAGCACCAGTGCCAGTGCGCAGACCGCGCACAAAATTCGATGGCGTTGTTCCTTCATGTAAAAACTGTTCCTCCAAGAACGCCGGGGACCGGCCATTTACCGCCCCGGTACGTTTCATTTTAGAGGGCATATCGGCCTTTGTCAAGCGTTCTGCGCCGATTTTGCAAAGCTGTCACAACCGTCCATCTTGCGCGTCTCTCTCCCCTGCTGTATAATAAGGTACATTGGGGGATCATGCCCGGCTGTGAGGCAGAGTTTCGAGGAAGCTGTTTTCGTAAGCGGAGTGCAGCGCTTAGAAAACGGCTTCCCAAGGATACAGAAAGGTGGTGCTTTTTTGGAAAGCATTCAGCGATATTGGAAACGGACAGACAAAATGTACCTGCTGCTCTGCCTGTTCAGCAGCGCGATGGCGGTGCTGGCGCTGTCGTCGTGGGCGGCGAAGCAGGGCAGCGGCTTTGCCGTGGATGAGCTCACCGGCCAAATCACCGGCATCGGCGACTACCGCCGGGCCGTGGTGCAGGCGGGCGCAGCGGCCATCGGCATCCTGGTAGCCATTCTTCTGTCCAACATCGACTACCGCAGCCTCGTCAATGTCTGGCCCGTCCATGTGGTGCTCACATGGGGCCTCGTGCTTCCCACGCTGGTCATCCGCAACGTGACCATCGGCCCGCTGACCATCGGCTACAACGCGGGCGACACCGACAACTATTCCTGGTACAAGCTGGGCGGCTTCACCTTCCAGCCTACCGAGCTGGCAAAGATAAGCTTCATCCTCACCTTCGCCATGCATCTGAACAATGTCCGCAGCCGCCTCAACGAGCCGAAAGAGCTGGGCAAGCTGCTGCTCCATCTCTTCGTGCCGATCGGCATCATCCACATCCAGGGTGACGACGGTACGGCCATCATCTACGGCATCATCGGCTGCTGTATGCTCTTTGCCGCCGGGCTGAGCTGGAAGTATATCATCGGAGCCTTCTCTGCCCTCGCAGCGGCGGCAGCAGTGGCCTTCGCCTTCTTCAGCGACAAGATCGGCAAGGGCTACCAATGGTACCGCATCCTTGCGGTCATCGACCCCAACAACGAGACGGGCTGGGCGCCCAGCGAGACGATCTGGAAGAACATTGTCTACCAGCAGCAGCGGGGCGAGATCGCCATCGGCTCGGGCGGCATCTTCGGCAACGGCTTCTTCGGCGGCCGCTACTACAGCGTCCCCAACGCCCACAATGACTTCATCTTCAGCTGGATCGGCAACGCGGCAGGCTTCGTGGGCTGCTGCGTGGTGCTGGGCGTGCTGCTGGCCATCATCATCAAAACCTTCGCCACCGGAGCGTGCAGCGAGGATATGCTGGGCTCCTTCATCTGCGCCGGCATCGGCGGCGCGTTCATGGCCCAGATATTCGTCAACGTCGGCATGAACCTCCGCCTCCTGCCGGTCATCGGCGTCACCCTGCCCTTCTACTCGGCGGGCGGCAGCTCGGTGCTCATGCTGTATATCTGCGTGGGGCTGGTGCTGTCGGTGTATATGCACAATACGAAAAAACTGTTTGGTTAAGTCTCTCACAGAACAGGCGCTGTCGTTCAGCGCCTGTTTTTATTTTCCGGCCAAATCTCCAAAAGTCTTGTAACACGACAGAAGCCGTGATAGAATATTCAAGTATTTTATCTATATTCTTTTGACTTTTTCAGGAGGTCCCATGAAGCATCAATCTCTCTCCAAAGTCCTCAAGCGCCTCGCCTGCGTGCTGGCGGCGCTGGTCATCGCACTGGCTGTCGCCGTGTTCGCCCTCTGGCACAACGAGCTGGCCACCCTCTCGTCCCTCAAAAAGCTCTCCGACCGCGACGAAGCCCACCGCGACGGTGCTGTTTATCAGCTCAACGTCTCGGGCGGCTACTACTTCGACGATTTCCTGGCCCAGGGCGGTGCATCCACTGACTCTGAGCTCATCTCCTTCATCACCCAGAGCATCACCAAGGGCATCATCCCCATGAACATCAAGACCAGCACCATTGCCTGCTCGGCCTTTACCGCAGACACCCAAAGCGGCGACCGGGTCTTTGGCCGCAACTACGACTTCTCGGCCACCAACACCGCCATCGTCTACACGAACCCCGGTAAGGGTCGTCACGCCTCCTACTCCACCATCGACCTGAGCTTCCTCGGCCTCGACAAGGACAGGGACGTAGAGAGCCTCGGCCAGAAGATCCTGACCCTCGCGGCCCCCTATGTGCCGCTGGACGGCGTCAACGACGCCGGTGTGGCCTGCGGCATCTTCATGTCCTATCAGGGCGAGGGCAAAGGCACCCCCACCGACACCCAGACCGACAAGCCCGACCTCACCTCCACCACCCTGCTCCGGCTCATCCTCGACTACGCCGACTCGGTGGAGGACGCTGTGGCGCTTGCTGAGCAGTACGACCTTCACGACTCGGCAAGCAGCTGCTTCCACTACATGGTGGCCGACTCCACCGGCCGCAGCGCCGTCCTCGAGTGGGTGGGTGCTGATGCCGACCACGACGCCGACGGCTCTCAGCGTCAGCTGAACGTCCTCTGGAACGACACCGACGCCCTCTCCGATTCCTCCGACTGGCAGGTGGTGACCAACTTCATCAAGACCCCCGGCTACTACGACGGTACTACCGTCGAGATGAAGGGCCTCGACCGCTACGAGCACCTTGCTGCTGCCCTGCGCCAGACCAACGGCGTCGTGACTGACAAGAACGCTGCCATGGACCTGCTGGCCTCGGTGGGCCGCCGCACCTGGAACAACGACGACTCCAACACCAACACCATCCACAGCGTGGTCTACGATTTGACCGATCCGTCTGTTCTCTGGGTAGGCAATGAGCACTACGGCGAGGACGGGTATACATTTGAGTTTCAGCTTGGGGCGTAAAATGTAATTTTCCTGTGGTAAGCTTGACTTTTTTCGAATTTCGCATAGACTGAAAGTGGAAATGCAAAGATTCCATTTGGACTCACCAAAAAGAAAGCCCCCTCCCGGTATTCTCCGGGAGGGGGCTTTTTGTTGTGCTTTTCCCGACCTCCGGCGTGTAACCCCGTCAAATTCCCCGGGTTTTATCCGATTTTTTAGATAAAACGATGATTTTCTGAAAGCCTCTTGACGTTATGCGGGGGGGGGGGGTATAATAGCTTAAACCTCCGCATACGGACGGGGGAAATATTTTGTTCAACACCGGATAAGGAGGTCTTTTGTATGAAATCCGCCAAAAAAATTCTCGCCCTCATCCTTGCAGGCGTCATGGCTCTGGCCCTGCTCACCGGATGCGGCAAGGCAACGTCTCTGAACCGTACTATGGCTGAAGGTCTAGCAGAGTTCGCAAAGTCTTCCCTCGCTGAAGAGGGAAATACAAAGAATATCTCCGTCAGCTACCAGGTTCCCGAGCTCAGCCGTGATATCGCCCCCCTGTTTGATGAAACCTGGATCACTGAGGACGAGGATGGGTTTGATGCCCTTAACGAAACCGTCGAAGCTACCCTGACGGACATCCTGAGCTCCTACATGTCCGCTGCCCGCGTCGAATTCGCTGCGGCGGATGTCACGGATGGCAAAACCCCGTTCATGGAAGTCGCAAAGTTGCTCAACTCGCGGATAGGTTTCAGCGGCGGTAATTCGAGTCTTGCCAACGCCTCTATCACCAGCATAAGAATTGCCGTTGTCCACAAAAACGTCAATAGCCGCACCTACGCCCTCGTTGTGATCATTTATGAGGCTTGATTCCCCTTGCCCCGGAGCCCTGCGGCCCGGGGCTTTTTTGCGCCCCGGCCAGAACAAAAAAAGCATCCCCTGCAGCCTTTCCGGCCATTGCCCGGCCGGGCCCTGCAGGGGATGCTTTGTTGTTGCAGAAAATGCGCCTTACTTCAGCACTGCGCCGAGGTTTGCGCTGGTGACCAAACGGGCGTAGCGGCTCAGCCAGCCGGTCTTGATGTTGGGCTCGGGAGCGACATACTTTGCCTTGCGCTCCGCCAGCACCTCATCCGAAACTTCCAGCGTGATGCTGGCGTTGGGGATGTCGATGTGGATGGTATCGCCCTCCTCAACAAGGCCAATGGGGCCGCCGGAAGCAGCCTCCGGGCTGACGTGGCCAATGGCAGCGCCGCGGGAAGCGCCGGAGAAGCGGCCATCGGTGATGAGGGCCACGGTTTTGTCCAGCTTCATGCCGGCCAGAGCGGAGGTGGGGTTGAGCATCTCACGCATACCGGGGCCGCCCTTGGGGCCTTCGTAGCGGATGACCACCACGTCGCCCGGGACGATCTTGCCCGCATAGATGGCGGCGATGGCCGTTTCCTCGCTGTTGAAGACGCGGGCCGGGCCGGAGTGCTCCTGCATCTCGGGGGCCACGGCGCTGCGCTTGACGACGCAGCCATCGGGGGCGATGTTGCCCCACAAAATCTGCAGGCCGCCGGTCTGAGAATAGGGATCATCGATGGGACGGATGGCCTTGTCGTTCAGGATGTGAGCACCCTTGATGTTCTCGCCGAGGGTCTTGCCGGTGACGGTGGGGACATCGAGGTCCAGCAGGCCCTTCTTGGCCAGCTCTGCCTGCACGGCAGGGATGCCGCCGGCGGCGTAGAGGTCGGGCATGTGGGTGGGGCCTGCGGGGGCCAGATGGCAGAGGTTCGGGGTCTTGGCGCTTATCTCATTGAACAGCTTCAGGTCGATCGGCACACCGGCCTCGTAGGCGATGGCCAGCAGGTGCAGAACGGTATTGGTGGAGCAGCCCAGAGCCATATCGCAGGTCAGCGCGTTGCGGATGGAGCGCTCGTTGATGATCTGGCGGGCGGTAATGCCCTTCTTTACCATATCCATGACGGCCATACCGGCGTGCTTTGCCAGCAGCAGGCGCTTGGAGTAGACAGCGGGGATGGTGCCGTTGCCGGGCAGTGCGATGCCGATGGCCTCGCACAGGCAGTTCATGCTGTTGGCGGTGTACATGCCGGAGCAGCTGCCGCAGCTGGGGCAGCAGTTGCAGGTGCAGTCTTCCAGCTGCTCGTCGGTGATCATACCGGCCTTATAGGCGCCCACGGCCTCGAACATCTTGGAAAGGCTGACTTCCTCGCCGCCGTAGGTGCCGGCCAGCATGGGGCCGCCGGAGCAGACCACGGCAGGCACATCCATGCGGACAGCGGCCATGACCATGCCGGGAACGATCTTATCGCAGTTAGGCACCAGCACCAGACCGTCCAGCTGATGAGCCATCAGCATGGTCTCCACGCTGTCGCAGATGAGCTCGCGGGAAGCGAGGCTGTACTTCATGCCCACATGGCCCATGGCGATGCCGTCGCAGACGCCGATGGCCGGGATGAGGATGGGGGTGCCGCCTGCCATCTGGACGCCTGCCTTGACGGCGTCGGCGATCTTATCCAGATTCATGTGGCCGGGGACGATCTCGCTGTAGGCGCTCACCACACCGATGAGGGGGCGGTCCAGCTCTTCCGGGGTGTAGCCCAGGGCGTAAAACAGGCTTCGGTTGGGCGCGCGCTCCGAGCCTTTGGTCACGTTGTCACTTCTCATTTTATCCTCCTGATGCAAAAAAGCACCGGAATCAGCAGTTTTTCTGCTAAAACCGACGCTCTGGGATTCAACCTCTCAGTCTGCTTCGCAGACAAGGCCGGGTTGCGGCACCCAGCATCCGCAGCTCTTTGCTTGCGTATTGCTGGCCGCGTCCCCAACAATGGCTCCCTGTTTCCGCCACTGGCGGCGGTCATCATTGTTGCCCCTACCGAGGGGAGCCTCTGGCGAAGAGACGAGGCTTTACGATATGCCAAGGCCTCCCCTCGTTAGGGGAGGTGGCAGCGCGTCAGCGCTGACGGAGAGGTTTTTCTGATTTTCTTACTTCTTCAGCCAGCTCATCATGCTGCGCAGCTCTGCGCCCACCTTCTCGATGGGGTGCTCGGCCTCCATGCGGCGCTGAGCGAGGAAGTGGACCTTGCGGCCGCCGTTGGGGCTCATCTCGGTCAGGAACTCGGAAGCGAAGGTGCCGTCCTGGATCTCGGTCAGGACCTTCTTCATCTCCTTGCGGGTCTCAGCAGTGATGAGGCGCTTGCCGGTGCGGTAGTCGCCGTACTCAGCGGTGTTGGAGATGGAGTAACGCATCTTGGAGAAGCCGCCCTCGTTGATGAGGTCAACGATGAGCTTCATCTCGTGGCAGGTCTCGAAGTAGGCCATCTCGGGCTCATAGCCAGCCTCGACCAGAGTGTCGAAACCAGCGTGGATGAGCTCGCAGACGCCGCCGCACAGGACAGCCTGCTCGCCGAACAGGTCGGTCTCGGTCTCCTCCTTGAAGGTGGTCTCGAGGATGCCGGCACGGCCGGCACCGATGCCGGAAGCGTATGCCAGAGCGATGTCCTTCGCCTTGCCGGTGAAGTCCTGCTCGACACAGATCAGAGAGGGGCAGCCCTCGCCCTCGGTGTACAGGCGGCGGACGATGTGGCCGGGACCCTTGGGAGCGATCATGATAACGTCAACATTCTTGGGAGCGGTGATGGTCTTGAAGTGGATGTTGAAGCCGTGTGCGAAAGCCAGAGCCTTGCCCTCGGTCATGTAAGGAGCGACCTGCTTGTTGTAGATGTCAGCGCACAGCTCATCGGGGACCAGCATCATGACGACGTCGCCGGCCTTGGCAGCCTCCTCGACCTCCATGACCTTGAAGTTGGGATGAGTTGCAGCGAACTCAGAAGCCTTTTCCCAGTGAGCAGAACCCTTGCGCAGGCCGACGACGACATTGACGCCGCTCTCAGCGAGGTTCTCGGAATGTGCGTGGCCCTGGCTGCCGAAGCCGATGACAGCGACGGTCTTGCCGTCCAGCACGCCGAGGTTGCAGTCGGAATCGTAGTATTTCTTGATAGCCATGGTAGTTGTTCTCCTTTTGTTTTTTACTTATTTCAGTATAAGATGAATGATAAGCATCGTATATTTTTCGCTCACTGGGGAGCGGAAAAGCTAAGGGCAACCTCTCAGTCTCGCATTCGCTCGACAGCTCCCCTACCGAGGGGAGCCTCTGGCGAAGAGATGAAGTTTTCCGAAATGCCAAGGCCTCTCCTCGTTAGGAGCAACAACGACGACCGCCGCCAGTGGCGGAAACAGGGAGTCGCTGTTGGGGCCGCGGCCAGCAAGACGCAAGCAAAGCGCTGCGGATGCTGGGTGCCGCAACCCGGGCAGTGGCAGCGCGTCAGCGCTGACGGAGAGGTTTAGTGGCATCTCGTGCCGGGCAGCGGGAACTGTGTCTCTCTTACCTCCTGCGCGGGCTTCTGCATATGCTGATGCATCCCGCCGCGCTCGAGGGCGGTGACGCCGGTGCGGCACTGCTCCAGGATCTGATAGTCCGACATGAGCTTCAAGAAGGCGTCGATCTTCTCAGGACGGCCCGTCAGCTCAAAGACCATGCTGTCGGGCGACAGGTCGATGATCTTTGCCTTGTAGATACCGGCGATCTCCCGCAGCTCTGCGCGGTTGGTGACATTTGCCATCACCTTGAGCAGGAGCAGCTCCCGCTCGAGAGCGGTGGACTCGTTGAGTACGAAGACCTGACGGGTGACTTCCAGACGCTCGGTCTGGAGGATGAGCTGCTGGAGCTCCTTTTCGGTACCCGAGACGGAAACGGTGATGCGGCTGACTGTGGGGTCGTTGGTGGCCGAAACGGTCAGGCTGTCGATATTGAAGCCTCTGCGGCAGAACAGGTTGGACACCCGGGCCAGAACGCCGCTCTGGTTGTCCACCAGCAGGCTGATGACCCTGCGCTGATTGGATTCCATGTCGCTGTGTCCTCCTTATTTCATGATGATGTCGTTGATGTCGCCGCCGCCGGGAATCATGGGCAGGACCTTTTCGTCCTTGTCGATCATGCATTCGATCCAGGTGGGGCCTTTCTGCTTCAGAGCGTCGGCGAATGCCTCCTGGAACTGAGCAAGGTTCTCGCAGTGGTAGCCCTTGAGGCCGAAGCCCTCGGCCAGCTTGACGAAGTTGGTCTTGCGGTGGGGGTCGGTCTGGGAGAAGCGTTTGCCATAGAAAGCGGTCTGCCACTGGCGCACCATACCAAGCACCTGATTGTTGAAGATGACCGTGATGATGGGCAGCTCGTAGCTGACAGCAGTGCAGGCTTCGTTGAGGTTCATGTGGAAGGAGCCGTCGCCGGTGAACATGACCACCCGCTGGTCGCGGCCCAACGCCATCTGTGCGCCGATGGCTGCGCCGTAGCCGAAGCCCATGGTGCCGAGGCCGCCGCTGGTGATGAAGCCGCGGCTCTTGGTATGGCGGATGTACTGCGCCGCCCACATCTGGTGCTGGCCCACATCGGTGACGTAGACCGCCTCGGGGCCGCACTGGTTGCAGACCTCGCCGATGACCTGATGGGGCATCAGGCGGGAGGCGTCGGATACCGGGTGGTAATCCTGTGCCTGCCACTCGTGGATCATCTTCATCCAGTCGGGATGCTTCTTATCCTCGATCATCGGGAGCATGGCGTTCAGCACATAGGCGGCGTCACCCACGATGGCAAGGTCAACATCCACGTTCTTGCCCAGCTCGCTGGCGTCGATGTCGATCTGGATGATGGTCGCATTCTTGGCGAAGGTCTTGGGGTTCAGGGCCACGCGGTCGGAGAAGCGGGTACCCACCGCGATAAGGACATCGCAGTCGGCCACCGCCCGGTTCGAGGTGTAGCAGCCGTGCATACCCACCATGCCGATGTTCATCGGGTCGCCGTAAGGCACGACGCCTGCGGCCATCAGGGTATAAGTGGCCGGGATCTCAGCCTTTTTCAGAAGGTCGCGCAGGGGCTGGCAGCTGGCCGCCGAGCGGACGCCGCCGCCGAAGTAGACCAGCGGGCGCTGTGCGCCGTTGATGATCTCTGCCGCCCACTTGACCTGCTCTTCGTTGAAGGTGGTCACGGTGCGGATGGGCTCCGGCTTTTTCGGGGTGAACTCACACACCGCAGCGGTAACATCCTTCGGGATGTCCACCAGCACCGGCCCTTTGCGGCCACTCTGGGCGATGCGGAAAGCCGCACGCATGGTGTCGGCCAGGTCTTCGACCCGGCGCACCGTGAAGTTGTGCTTGGTGATGGGCATCGTGATGCCCTCGATGTAGGCTTCCTGGAAGCCGTCCTTGCCCAGGCCCTCCGTGGTCACGTTGCCGGTGAAAGCCACCATCGGCACAGAGTCCATATAGGCGGTGGCGATGCCGGTGACGAGGTTCGTTGCGCCCGGGCCGCTGGTGGCCAGCACCACGCCGGTGCGGCCCGTTGCACGGGCGTAGCCGTCCGCCGCGTGGGATGCACCCTGCTCGTGGGCGGTCAGCACATGGGTGATGCGGTCGGCGTTTTTGTACAGCTCGTCGTAGAGGTTCAGCACTGCGCCGCCGGGGTAGCCGAAGAGGGTGTCCACCCCCTGCTCACAGAGCACCTCCACAAAGATTTGAGAACCGTTCAACTGCATGGTGAGTTTCTCCTGTTTCCGTTTCCATTTTCCACTTTATACACTTTTTTCCCAACGCTCTCAGAGACAGTACCCGCTACCTGATAAACAAAAGGTCTCTGTCCCCTTATCCAAGAGACAAAGACCTGGAATCAATCCAAAACTCTCTGCGGTACCACTCTCGTTGACGCTTTCCGCGCCCTCTCACGGGCTTCCAACAAAGCCCTGCGCTCTAACGGCCGCCACCGGCTCTGCTTAGCAGACGTCCCATATATCGTCCTTCAGCAGGCTGCTCCGGGAGGATTCCGCGCCGGGCCGCCTGCTGCCTTGCATCGTCCGGCAGCTCTCTGAAAAGCGGGTATCCTGCGTTACTTTTTCCCATCTGTGCATTTGTTGGGTCAATTATACTATAAATCGGGCCGTTGTCAATCGACGATTTGTAACGTGAATCATGGCAAACATGAAGATAATTAAACACCATCTTGCGCAGGACCTTACATCGCTGTATAATTCTGAGTAACCGACTTTACTTAAAGCATAGCCTCTCCCTTTGGGAGAGGTGTCATCGCTTGCGATGACGGAGAGGGCAAGGCCGCTGGCAAAGCCACACAAGCTCAGCGATCGTATCACTCTGACAAAGAGCCTGCCTATCGCTGTGCGGTGGGCTTTATCGCACAGTGCTTGCCCTCTCAGGCGCTCCCGCGCCAGCTCTCCCAAAGGGAGAGCCAATTATATCATAGAAAGGGATATTATGAACCTCACAGAATGGAACGCCCGGCTCCACGGGCTGGTCATCTTCCGCGCCCTGCTGGACGATGACGTCATTGCAAAATTTGTTGACCTCACCGACCGGATGGCCGCTGCCCCCCAGAGCACGGGAGCCGTGTGCGACGCGGCCGCTTCCTTCGAAGCAGCCCTCTTCGAGCACACCACCAATTTCGGCGAATACCTTTCCGCTGCCGTCCTCGAAGCCGAGACGGTCTGCGTCCGGCAGGCGGCTGTCAGCGAAGTGCCGCCCGTCTTGCAGACTGCACTGGACAATGAGCTGGACCTCCTGCAGCAGCTGTGCAGTCTGACGCTGGACAAGCTTCTGGACGCCGCCGGTGCCGCTGACAAGCTGCCTTTCCTGCCCCGGTGGGAGACGAAGGTCATCGACCTCCACGCCGCCTACGCCCAGCGGATGAGCGAGGTAGGCAAAAAGGGCTACGGAATGTTCGCCAAGCACCACGTCTTTACGGTCGAGAACGGCCAGCTGGTGCCGGTGCGCTACCCCGACCCCCAGCGCCTCGACGAGCTGCCGGGCTATGAGCAGGAGCGGGAGAAGGTCATCGCCAACACCCGCGCCCTGCTGGCCGGGATGCCTGCCAACAATGTTCTGCTCTACGGCGACGCCGGTACGGGCAAGTCCAGCACCGTCAAGGCCATCGCCAACGAGTTCGCTGCCGACGGCCTGCGCCTCGTGGAAGTCAAGAAGAACCAGCTCTATCAGATCCCCGATTTGATGGACAAGCTGGCGGCGAACCCGCTGAAGTTCATCCTCTTCATCGACGATTTGAGCTTCACGGCCAACGACGACAACTTTGCGGCCCTGAAAGCCATCCTCGAGGGCAGCGTGGGCGGCAGAGCCCGGAACATCGCCGTTTACGCTACCTCCAACCGCCGCCACCTCATCAAGGAGACCCTCTCCGATCGCACCGGCGACGACATCCACGAGGCCGACACCCGTCAGGAGCTGATGAGCCTTTCGGCCCGGTTCGGCCTCACCGTCACCTTCCAGCGGCCTGAGAAAGCCCGGTTCGAGGTCATCCTCACCGAGCTGGCCAAACAGCACGGCATCGAAATGCCCCACGACGAGCTGCTGACCAAGGCCGAAGCCTTCGCCATCCGTGCCGGAGGCCGCAGCCCCCGCGTCGCCAAGCAGTTCATCGAGCAGTGCGCCGCAGGAGTGCAGAAGTAAATAAAAGGAACGATTCAAATCTTCGAGAGTTCCCTCATGGAATCCCTCTGGAGGCATTCTCTTCGGATGCCCCGGACCACAGCGCCGGGATCCTGCAAAAAATGCGAGATCTCATACCGCGCAAAAGCGCGGCCTTCGTCTGAAACGAAAATTTTCCCCTCCGCAAAGCTTACGGTGAAGCCCCGGAATTCAAATGCAAGGCCGTTGTCCGGTTCGTTGATGGTGTCGCCCCAGACGGCCTGCTTCAGGGCCGAACAAAGGCGGTATTCTTCCTCCGTGCGGAGCCAGAGTTCCGGCGTCTGGACACTGTGCTCCAGCAGGAACAGGTTGGTAAAATCCCTTACAAAGCCCGTTTCTTTGGCCTCGATGGGCCGGTTCAGCTGCTTCCATTCCCGGATGTCGAAGCGGTAATAAAAGTTTCCTTCCGTCCCTCTCCGGGGGCTGACCTCTGTGATCGCGCTCCGGAGGACGGCGCTGCATTTCGTGACTTCGCCGTAGTACCGGACACCTGCCTGTGCGCCGAACACATACTGTGACTGGTAAAGGGCCACATAGCGGATAGGAAAATCACTGTCCTGCAGGCGCTCTGCCGGGATGTAATAAAAGCAGTGCTTCCGGCAAATATCCAGCTGCTGCGGGCTGCGCATGGTGCCGACGAGTACATCCCGCACGGCCCAGTCCACTGCTTTCAGCTTCGCTTCCAGTTTCTCCATCTCGCCCGCCCCCTGCTGTGCTTTGTTTTATTGTACCGTCTTTTCTGCCGGGAGGCAAGATGCAGATAAACAAAAAATCCGTTGTCATCTGACAACGGATTTTGAGTGGAGAATTAGGGACTCGAACCCCAGACCCCCTGCGTGTGATGCATGATGACTTTTCGTTTTTTATAACGATTATTCGTTAAATATTCTTAATTTGCTACAGATCTGCTACAAACGGCAGTTTTTACCCGGCACTAAATCTGCTGTTCTGGTTTTCTCGATTTTTGTTTTTTAGATTGTTTCTTTTGTTGGTGCAGTTCTTTCAAGTCTTCAATTGCCAGCTCTGGAGCCATGGTGTGGAACATCAGATAGTTTGTGTTCATGGTCTTCGCCGGAGCCTGCGCATAAATCTCCCTGCTGGGTTCGTTGGTCAGAATATGCCAATAACGGTAAAGGTAGCCTGTCCAATACATTACTTCTCTATCATACCGGGCATTGCCCTTTTGCGTCTGAGGGCACTCGTCTGCAAATTCCTCCAGAAGATATTCTTCTCCCGCCCACTGCATCCGGTTGTACTCTGAATCAAGATCACGGGCAACCTTAGAGCGCATGAACCGCTTCATGAAATCCTCGCTGTCATAGCCCGCTTGCAAAGAAAGCTCAAACAAGCGGCCCTGAATATCGCATAGTTTCAATTGAATCAGATCCATAACGATTCACCTTCTCTGCTTTGCACCATCAAGGATTTCATCAAAAAAGCGGCCTTCTCTACGATACTCTTTGCAGATTTGGTTTGCAAATACAATGCCATTGCTGCGGTTCTGCTCGCTAGACTTCTTCAGTGCCTGCCGTTCCATCCAAAGCAATTGGACTTCACGCTCAATCTTGACCGCATCACAGGCTTTCTGCGTAATAGCAACATACTGACGTCCAAGTTTCAGAGCAGACAGACTTTTCACCAATGCCGTATCGGTAATCGTTCCTTCAAAAAAGCTATCCAGAACATAGAACATTCTATCATTTGCGATGCTGCCAATCACCATGTCGTAGTCTTTATCCAGCTCCTGATACTTCTGGAAGAACTTCGTTCCTCGTGCGGCTTCCATTCTACCACGATGATATGCTACCAGCATAGCCCATTCAATATCAGCCGGAACATCCAAAGTTTTTAAGCTATGAAGATCAACCGATAAAATATAAAAAACAGATTGCTCATAGTCACAGATCAGCGTAAGTGGCTGGAGCGGATCAGTTCCCATATAAAATCCAGCTCCGAAGTCACAGCGGTCACGGCTGGCTGGTTTGATTTTCCCCTGAATGCCTGATTTGGAGCCATGGTATAAAATCATTTTATCCGGATGCATAGCAGAGATTTCTGTAGCATCTCCGATAATAGCATCGTGTATAATTTCAGCCAACGTGATATAATTTTCTTCGCAAATCGCAAGCATTTTCTCCTGTGCAAGACGATTCGGCGTAGATTTTTCATTTTCCCAGCGGTTTACGGTCGCAAAGGACACTCCGATTTCATCCGCCAATTTCGACTGGCTCCATTGTAAAGCTGAACGAATCTCAAAGACTGTATTCATCGGGCACCTCCCGCAAGTATAACATTTGTCATCAATTTTATTGTAGCAAACGTTATATCACACGTCAAGTATCGCCTGCTTGCATTTTTCAATCACCGCTATCTCACACAAATTCAGAGGTCATTTCTTCCAATCTGCTGCTGAACATTGCGCCATATTCCTCATATCCGGCAAATACCGCACTCTCTACATCGCGAATTTGGTGTAGTCCAATCGCTTGTACTGCCTCCATCGCTGCTTCTCTCTAGCTCAAATGCCGCTTTCCAACGGTCAGGCAGTTTGCTCCATCCAATGTATCATATTGCTGAAACGCCCGGTTGAAATCCATCAAGTCATGCAGACGGATAGGTCGATTCGTCTCATTGTCCACCAACAGACCCCAGTTTTCCCAATGGCGGTCGGTGTTGCCCACCAGATAATCCAGAATGTTCATCATATAGTATCCGTGGGCATCCAGTTCCAGAATTTTATTCAGTGTGTTCCAATCATGGTTTGTGCAGTAGACATCATAGGTTGCATACGTCACAAGGCTATATCGCTGCGAGGTCATGATTTTACTGATGGAAACCGGCTCGTTCTCAAACATTCCCTGCTCATACAGAACCTGATGGCAGTCAAAGCATCGGCAGACCTTACTTGCCAGCACTTCGCGCTCGACTGCATCTTGTCCACTAGCTTTATAAAGATAGAAGCCTTCCTCTTTGCGCACCCACGCTTTAGGATAGCATCCGCCAGTGGACAAAACATTTGCCAAAAGATGGGCATTTGTCACAGCCATCTGATGCCCACGCAGTGCAATATCCACAAGAGCATTGCTTAAAGAGTGTGTATAGAGATTGATATCCTCAAATCGGATATTCTCTTTTTCTCCTTTTACCCAGAACACATCCAGCAGCGACAGGCAATGGTACGAAAGCGCAATCTGTGCACGTTCCCGATCCGTAACACTCTGGGATGCGCCAATGCTGTTCAGGATTTCCTTTGCATAAGTACGGTCACGTGGTATCAGCCGAGATGCACACCATGAATGGAAGCTAATCACATTATTGATTCGAGTATCAAAGTCATTCGATTCTTTCAGCACCAGACCATAGGGCATGAAATCTTCAAAATAAATTTTACACTCACCAGCCGTGCTCACCTGTGCTACACATTTTTCCGTGTGCATAATGCAGTAGACTGTTGCCTTGCCCATCGCCTCCACCACCTTATTTGACTGATGCACGTTTTCTTTTCCATTATTGTATCGTCTTTTTCTATTCAAAGCAAGACACAAAAGATAATTGTTTTGTAAAATAAGACATATACAAAACAGAGGCACTAAGTTCAACTCAGTGCCTCTGTTCTACATTTGTTTTTCGGCTTGCTTTGCACCTTATAGTAGCAACGCCATTTTAGTTTTGAGAAAGACTTTTTAGCAGTTCTTTTCGCTCTCCAGCATTAAGATCATTGATCAGCGAAACAATATAATCAACTTTCTTCCTAATCAATAGTGCATTAACTGTGGCTGCCGTTGATTCAATCTGTGCAATGGTTTCAGAAGTCAGATATCCCGGCATCCGTACAACTTCTTCTTTCCAGTTTTTCAACTGTTCCACAGTCAACCTTGGAAAATTTTGCTCCAGATACTTTTTCTTCCATTGTTTATCAAGATTATTCAACTGATTGACTCTCGTTGAATAAATCTTATCTAATAATGGCTTCACGTCCACATCAGCATCAGAGGTCTCATATTTTTTACAGTATTGGTCATATGTTTCCTGTAACAAGTGTCGATCGTCATCCATCCGATAGAATAAATCCGCATCCGTACAAAAACCATCAATGAAGTTTCTCAAACTCTCAAAGTCATCACGATCATTAGCGGGAACCCCTGCATTCAAAAGAGCCCCTATTCTGTTTCCGATTGTTTTTAGATCCGACAACTAAAAGATTTTAGCTTTGATTTCGTCATTTTGACTTGTTCTCGAACAAGTCAAATCTAACAGAACTTGATTAAGATACTCGAGAGAATGAGGCCATCTGCAAATGACTCTATTTCAGGTTCAACAGGAGCTTTCATTGGACCTGAAGTGATATCACCGCCTGAATACACCTTGTTCAAATTCAAATGATTCTTGGAACGAAAGAGTATTGACTACTTTTTTCATAAACTCCCAATTTCACCCAGATATAATAATCATGATCCAAAGCCTCTGAGTCGAAAGACTCAGGGGCTTTTTCATGTCTGGAGGTGAGCACTTTGTTATTCCGCACCATCACTATCATTATTACCATCGTATTTTAAAGCGCAGCTGCGCAGAAAGGAGAAAGCATTATGAACTTTTGGTCCGAAATCGTCAAAGAGGTTGGCACCGTCCTGGTGGAAGTCCTCGTCCGCATCGCTGAAGAAATGGAAAACAACGATTGAACAAAATACATTGAAAAGGAGATTTTACTATGCCCGCAAATGTTGAAACAATGTTCTCTGTCCGTGAGACCCCTTGGCACGGCCTTGGCCGTATCATCATGGATGCCCCTGCAAGCCGTGAAGCCTTGGAGCTGGCTGGTCTGGATTGGAAGGTGGAAAGCCGCAATATCTATTCCGGCACGGGTGCTATGATCCCCGGCTATCGCGCAAATGTCCGCAGCACTGATGATGCTGTTCTGGGTGTGGTATCCGACCGCTACCGCATTGTGCAGAACGAAGAAGCATTTCAGTTCACCGATGACCTGCTGGGTGAAGGTGTTACTTACGAAACTGCCGGTTCTTTGCAGGGCGGCAAGAAGGTTTGGATGCTGGCAAGGCTTCCGAGGAAATATCTTATCGCTGGAGATCAGGTAGTACCATATCTTGTGATCTTCAACAGTCATGACGGCAGTTCTGGTGTGAAAGTGGCCATGACTCCAATCCGTGTGGTCTGCCAGAACACGCTGAACCTTGCGCTGAATACAGCAAAGCGCAGCTGGACTGCACGCCACACCGAAAATGTTCTGCTCCGCGTGCAGGATTCCCGTGAAACCCTGCAGCTGGCCAGCAACTATATGATTGAACTCGGCAACCGTGGCGAAGAGCTGGCTCGCATCGATTTATCCGATCACAAGGTGCAGGAGTTCATCAATGAGTTTTTCCCGATTTCTGAGGACCTGTCCGATTGCCAGCGGAAGAATAATCTGCGCCTGCAGGAAGAACTGAAGACTCGCTACTACAACGCGCCGGATCTGGAATGGGTCGGCAAGAACGGTTGGCGCTTTATCAACGCAGTCTCTGATTTTGCCACCCACGCAGACCCTCTCCGCAAGACCAAAAACTACAACGAGAACCTGTTCCTGCGCACCGCAGAGGGCAACCCCATGATCGACAAGGCTTACAAGATGGTGCTGGCAGCAGCATAAAGGAGCAAGCCATGAATGATGTAAATAACCGCATTTTCAGGGAATTCACGGAATTTTTTGACAACATTGAGAAGAGTGCTTCTGAAATCAGCGTTATGTCGCACAACGCTTCACCGAAGCAACCGGTCTGAAGGTACGCCGTGCAAATGCCATCTATCAAAGTGAGGAACATCCACTGCTTCTGGCGGACTTTGACCGTTTGATTGTCGGGCAGAAAGCAGGATTGGAATGCAAAACGGTTTCACCGTTCTCTGCGGATAAGTGGGCAGATGGCAAAATCCCTGCACATTACATGGCTCAGGTCAATCACTATCTGGCTGTCAGCGGTTTTGACTGCTGGTACATTGCTGCTCTGATTTTCGGGAAGGAACTGGTGATTCACAAGATCACAACCGACAAAGAAGTTCTGAACAACCTCATTGCCAAGGAAGAGCACTTCTGGAAATACAACGTGATGCCCGAAATTCCGCCTGTACCTACCGGAAGCGAGGGGGATACACAGCAGATCAATCAGCTGTACTCTGCAGATGATCGAAACAAAACTGCCGATCTGAATCCCATCCGCGACCTGTTGGACAAGCGGCAGGAACTTTCTGATCAGATCGAACAGTTGGAGCAGGAAAAAGCCTCTATTGAACAGCAGGTGAAGTTGGAGATGCAGGACGCCGCCTATGGCACAGCACCGGGCTATAAGGTGTCGTGGGTATCCTCCGAAAGTAAACGGGTAGACTCCCAGCGTTTGAAGAAAGAACAACCCGATATTTTCAATCGGTACAGCAAGAATGTAAGCAGCCGCAGGTTTACCATTATCCATGCAGCATAATTTTTGTACGCCTATAGGCACACAAAATTTGCGCTTCAGCTATTTTTGTTTAATAGAAAAGCACAATACTGTTTACACAACAATAATTGTATGCTAAGATAAGAATATGAGGTGATGCACGATGGTTCTGCGCAAAAGTTATTTGGATAAGATCATTCCTTTTATCGATCAGGATCTGATCAAAGTTCTGGTTGGAATCCGGCGCTGTGGAAAAACAGTCCTTCTCGGTCAGATCAAGGACGTGCTCCTCCAGCGCAACATTCCCGCACAGAACATTATTCAGGCCAATTTTGAGTCCATGCGCTTCCGCAACACCCGTACTGCAGAAACGCTTTACGACTACATCGCAGAAAAAGCGGAAGGCTGTACCGGCAAAATCTATATTCTTCTGGATGAGATTCAGGAGGTGGAGCGCTGGCAGATTGCAATCAATTCTCTTCGTGTCGATTTCGATTGTGATATTTACCTGACCGGCTCCAATTCCAAGCTGCTTTCCGGCGAATTGGCAACCTATCTTTCCGGACGATACATCCAGATTCAGGTTTTTCCCTTTTCGCTGGCCGAAGCAAAACAGCAATGCATTGAAAACGGAACCTATACTTCGGATGAAAAGCTCTTCTCAGACTATTTGAAGTACGGCGGTTTTCCGCAGCGTTTCTTCCTCCCTGACGATCATTCAATCACCACCTATCTGGACGATCTTTACGAAGCTATCATTGTCCGTGACATCATGCTGCGCCACAATATTCGCGAACAGACCGCATTACGTAATGTCCTTGCATTCCTGCTGGATAATATCGGCAATCCGTTTTCTGCCCGTAATATCAGTGGACGTATGGTTTCGGAAGGAATCAAGACAACCACTGCTACCGTACTGAACTACGTTGATTATTTCAAGGAAGCCTTTATCCTTCTGAATGCAAGCCGCTATGATATCAAAGGAAAAGCGCTCCTGTCCAGCACAGAAAAGTACTATGCAGTCGATCTTGGGCTGCGGAACGTTATCAAGAAAAGCGAAAAGCTTGACAGCAACAAGCTGTATGAGAACATCGTATATCTGGAAATGCGGAGCCGTGGCTATGAAGTTCAGGTCGGCAAGCTGGACGACACCGAAATTGATTTTATCTGCTACCGTGGAGATGAAAAGCTCTATATTCAGGTTGCTTACCTGATCACTCCCGCCGATGAAGAACGGGAGTTCGGTAATCTTGAGCGGCTGCACGACAACTATCCTAAGTATGTTATCAGTGGTGATTTGATGAATTTAAGCCGAAACGGAATCATTCATCGAAACATCATTGATTTTCTGCTCAATCCGTAATTTTCACATCATGGGGCACAACAGTTGACGCTGTTGTGCCCTTTTTTCTTTATCAAAATTGGAGACTAACTATTAAAAGTCAAGCCCCAAAATGAAAAAATCCGTCAACGATTCGCTGCCCCTGACAAACAGCATTCAAATGCTGAAATCAGAGCAGCGAGGGCGACGGAGAGAATAGCAAAGCAAGCCCGGCCAACCCTCGCAGAAACAGAATAGCATTTGAATGCTTCGGTTTGTCAAGGGTTCGCTGCGCCAGCTAAGTTGTTCTTGGATTTGGCTCAGGCTCTGGAGAAAATCAGGCAGCTGTAAGATATGCTTTCCCAGACTTCTGCAAAGCGTAGATCAGCCGCACGAGTTTCTTTGTGGCATGAGACAGGGCAACATTATAGTGCTTACCTTCAGCACGTTTTTTGGCAAGGTATTTGGCAAAGACAGGATTCCAATGACAAACGTACTTGGTTGCGTTGTAAAGGGCATATCGCAAATAACGTGAACCACGCTTTTCCATATGAGCGTAACAGTTTGTAAGTTTTCCTGACTGGTATGTAGATGGAGAGCAACCAGCGTAAGCAAGGATTTTGTCAGGAGATTCAAAGTTGGAAAAATCACCGATTTCAGCAAGGATCATGGCTGCTGACTGGATACCGACACCGGGAATAGAAAGAATCGGTGGATGCAATTCATCCATGATTTGCTGAATCGAATCTTCAATTTCGTTGATCTCGGAGGTGAGTTCCTTAATGAGTTTAATAGTGTGTTTCAATTCCAGAGATTTGGCAGGCATGACAGATCCAATAGACGATTTGGCTGCCTCTCGAATCTGGATGGCCTTCTCTTTTCCGTAGTGCCCCTTGGACGCTATTGAAAGAAGGTTTGTCAGCTTGGTAAGATGGGCTTCTGAAATTTGCTTTGCACCGGGATATTCGCTGAGAAGAGCATAGACCGAAACACCGTGGAGAGAGGGAACGAGCTTTTCCAATTCCGGGAACAGGATCGTGACCAGTCTGGACACTGACTGCTTCAGCTTGGCTCTTTCACGAACCTTATCGAATCGGTATCTTGTTAGTGACTTTAACTCTTCGTTGTGGTATGCTGTATCCGTGTAGGACTTGAGGTCTACATCGGACAATAGCATAGTTGCAATCGTTCTTGCATCCACACGATCGGTTTTGGTTTTGCGAAGGCTGAGACTTTTTCGGTACAGGTTGGTGTGCAAAGGATTCATGACATAGACGGCCAGGTCATTGTCAAGAAGAAATCCAAGAATGTTGTAGCTGTAATGTCCGGTAGCCTCAAGTCCTACTTTTATTTTGTCTGACTTTTTGGTACAGTTTCGAATCGTTTGAAGCAGCTGCTTAAATCCATCCATGTTGTTGGGGATGGTAAAGCAGTCAGCACGAACCATTCCATCTGAATCAAGAATACAGCAGTCATGCTTATCCTTGGCAACATCAATTCCAACACAAACCATTTTGATACCTCCGGCGTATTTATTTCGATGCTGTTCAGGACCACAGACTTCTTTGCTCTTGTAACCTCGTTCTAAATAAACCGTCTGGCGGTATCTAACTGATTAACATTTCAACAAAGAAGCTGTGGTTGGAGCCTCCAATAAACCGTCTTTACGGTAGGGATTTTTCACCAATCCACAGCACCCTGAAACTATTGTAGCATTCCGCTGGAGAGCGGTCTATAAATACTACTCTTTTATGATACGAGGCATTCTTATGGAAAATCCATTCGTAAAATTATTTGCTATTGACTTCAAAGATCATCTGGAAGTCAAAAAGTCCGGCAACACGGAACTGAAATATGTAAGCTGGGCGTATGCTTGGGCGGAGATGAAAAAGCTGTATCCTTCTGCCAGCTACGAAGTCAAGAAATTCAACGGCCTGCCCTATGTTTATGACCCCATAACCGGCTTCATGGTGTATACCACTGTCACGATTGAGGGCGTTTCGCATGAAATGTGGCTGCCTGTACTGGATAGCGCAAACAAAGCCATGAAAGCTGTGCCTTACACCTATACCACCCCGAAATGGGACTACAATCCTCAGACCCGCCGCCGTGAGAAAGTCGGCATGGAAGAGCGCACCGTAGAAGCAGCCTCCATGTTCGATGTGAATAAAGCCATCATGCGGTGCTTGGTGAAGAACCTTGCTATGTTCGGTCTTGGCCTGTACGTTTATGCCGGAGAGGATTTGCCGGAAGATGCTGCACCGCAGCCGGAGGCAGAACCGCAAAAGCAGCCGAAACCGAGATCCGCTAGCCCGAAGCAGGAACAGCCGCCTGTGCCCTGCATCTGTGCCCGGTGCAATCAGCCCATCAAGAGGGTCAAGCTGAAGGATGGCTCCATCATGCAGGCGGCAGAATTTGCCGCTACCCATGAGGGGATGTGCGCAGACTGCTACAAAGCCACCAGATTGAACGTAGCATAATAAAACTGCTCTATTTCGATGTCACTTGATTCTTGTATGATTCTATATTTCATGGTACACTTACAGTAGTGAGTTCTGAAAGCTCTCCTCTGTGAGCGGAAAGGAGCATTGCATGAAAGATTTAATGTTTCCTGTTGGAATCTCGAATTTTGAAAAGATTCGAGAAGGCGGGTATTATTATATCGACAAGACCAATCTGATTTCTGAACTTCTTAGCGGAGGTATCGCTGAAGTAACAGTGATTACTCGTCCTCGCCGTTTCGGAAAATCCCTTGGTATGAGCACTCTCGCAAATTTTCTGGACATCCGCAAAGACAGCAAGCAGATGTTTGAGGGATTGGCGATTTCCAAAAATACAGAACTTTGCAAAAAATGGATGAACCAGTGTCCTGTGGTATTTTTCTCTTTCAAGGATACGGACGGTCTGACCTTTGAAAGCGCCTATGGAATGCTGTGCATGAAACTGGCATTTGCATTTCAGGATTATCGATTTCTTTTGGATGACCCCGCTATTTCCGACGATGACAAAGGCATCTTTAAGCGGATTCTGGGACGCACTGCATCCATGGATGAAACAAAAAGCTGCTTTTTGCTATTGACCCGGATGCTGGAAATCCACTTCAAAAAGTCGGCGGTCGTCATTCTGGATGAGTATGATGTTCCCATTGCAAAAGCCAGCAGCAACGGATATTATTCGCAGATGCTGGACGTGATGCGGGCTATGATGAGCACCACGCTCAAAGACAATATCTCCCTCGACTTTGCTGTTGTTACTGGCTGTCTGAAAATTGCTAAAGAAAGCATTTTTACCGGGACGAACAATTTCGTTTCGGATACGATTCTTTCTCCCCGGTTGAGCGAATCCTTTGGGTTTACACAGGCAGATGTAGATCAAATGCTGAAAGATGCTGATCTTGAATCGCAGTCTGCTGAAATCAAGGCATGGTACGACGGTTATCATTTTGGCGATGCAGACATTTATTGTCCGTGGGACGTGATCAGTTATCTGCGGGATTTCCAGTATGGTGTAGCACAGAAGCCAAAAAGCTATTGGAAAAACACCAGCGATAACGCCATCATCCGTTCTTTCATCGACTATGCAGGCGACAATATCACCACAAAGCTTGAAACTCTGATGGCTGGCGGCTCCATTGTCCAGCATATTGAAGAAAACCTGACCTACGATTATCTGCACTCCTCTGAGGAAAATCTTTGGAGTGTGCTGTATCTGACGGGCTATCTGACCAAGGTGCGTGATAAAGATTTGACGGATTCGCTGCCGGATGGCTGCTCTGCGCTGATGATTCCCAATGCAGAGATTCGGGAAATTTTTGAAACCACTGTAAGCAAATGGTTTGACGACAGCGCTAAGGCATGGAACCGCAGCCCGTTGTTTGATGCAGTCTGGAGCGGAAACAGCGAAGCTCTGACAAAAGAAATGACCAAGCTGCTGCGCATGACCATCAGCTACCATGACTATCGGGAGGATTTTTACCACGCTTTCCTTGCAGGCATCTTTACTGGTGCTGGCTATGTGGTGGAATCCAACAAAGAGCATGGCGAAGGACGCAGCGATGTTATTGTAAAGGACATCCGCAATGGTCGTGTGGCAATTTTTGAAGCCAAGTATGCAAAAACTCTGGATGCTCTGCCGGATGCCTGTGATACTGCCATTCAGCAGATCAATGACCGGATGTATGCGGCAGATTTCCGGGACGACTATGATGACATTCTCTGCTATGGCATCGCATTCTTCAAAAAGCGTTGCATGGTAAGGAAAAAATAATTATCTACTGGGGAGTATCTTCGGATGCTCCCCTTCACTTTTTACAGGACAATCCATTTGGACTGTCCTGTTTTTATTTGGAGGCACACAATGAAAGAGCAAAAAATCAAAGTCCTTGTGATCGCGCAGGCGTCAACAAGGATATCCTGAAACGCGCTGTCGGGCACACGCCCAAATCCAAAACGCTGGATGAAGTCTATCTCCATCCGAAAGCGACCCAGATGATCGAAGCCTTTGATAAGGCCAATCAGCTGGTCAATGATGAAGTTCTGACCACAACGAAGGCATAACAACTTCAAAGAGAAAAGCTGCCAATCCGTGAGAATCTTTCTCTCATGGATGGCAGCTTTCTTTTTTTGCACAATCTGTGTCAGGTCTCATCGCTTCATTCTTATTTATTGCAATTCAACTTTTTAATGCAACGGCAACAGCGTTGAATTGCATATCGCAAATATGCTGTTTTCATGTTGCACTACTTTCTTGCCTTGCGATAAAATTCAGCGGTGGAACTTTCTCCATCAGATCCTCCACGTTGCAATTCAGCGCACGCGCAAGGCGAAGCAGCGTTTCTGCTTGTGCTTTGTTGATGTCCTTCTGTCGCTGTTCGTACTGCTGGATGGTACGCACAGGCACATCAG
>OGEZ01000188.1_pt1 | contig 68583 bp, 67 predicted proteins | sample 1570831 | NCBI WGS metagenome assembly OGEZ01 (sample SAMEA2582059, study PRJEB24529) | metagenome | biome: Human gut stool | place: China | collected 2011 | reverse complement strand
ACCGTCGAGGGCATGATTAAGATCGTCTATGAACTCCTGAAGGACAGGCTGAATATCGCCAAGCTGACTTTCACCAGTGGTGTGAATGCTGCGTCTCAGGAATACAAGCCGGAAGGTACTTTGGATCGCTGTCCCCTTTGCGGCATTGCGCTGAACGAAAAAGGCGTATGCCCGAAGTGCGGGTACAAGAAGCAATAACTTCTATACAAAAAATAAAACACCCGAAGAGTCCACGGATTCTTCGGGTGTTCTGCTTGTATGCAGCAAGCTACTTTGGGGAAACACATGCCATACTGTTTTATGAGCACCGCGCAATCGCCGGAGGGTGCTTCTCTCAGGTTTTCATGTACGCCGCCGCACGGTCTGCCAGCTTCCGGTAGACCCGCTGCACCATCCACGGCTCCGTGGAGGCCGCCAGCGCCTCCTCCGGCGTGAACCACGCCACGCCGCTGTTCTCGTCGGGCTTTTCCCGGAGGGCATCGTCCTCCGCCGCCAACAGGTACGTCACGTTCATGTGGATGTGGCTGGGGACATACTCCCCCCGCTTCTCGTGGCCGTCCACCGTCAGGCACTCCAGCGAGAAGATCCCCTCCGTCACCGGCGCCAGCCGCCGCAGCCCCGTCTCCTCCGTCACCTCCCGCATGGCCACTGCCAGCAGATCACGGTCGCCGTCGGCGTGACCGCCGGTCCACGACCACGAGCGGTACAGATTGTGGTACACCATCACCACCCGCCGCCGGTCCCGGCTCAGCACCCACGCCGAGGCGGTCATGTGCGCCGTGAGATTCGTCCGCAGGAAGGCGTCCTCATGAACCGCCAGAAATTCCAGCATGGCCTCCCGGTCCCGCTGCTCCTGCTCGCAGCCGGGAACGAAGGCCCGGATGTCCTCCAAAATACTCATGCTCGCCGCCCCCTTCGCAGATACACCGCCCAGTAGATCACGCCCACCAGACAGCCGCCCAAAATGTTCCCCAGCGTCACCGGCAGCAGATTTCCCGTCCACATGGAGGCCCAGCTCAGCCCCTCCGCCGCCACGCCGTACCTTCCCGCCGCCAGGATCCCCGCCGGCAGATAGAACATATTGGCCACGCTGTGCTCAAATCCGCACAGCACAAAGGTGAAGATGGGCAGATACATAGCCGCCAGCTTCCCCGGCACCGACTGGGCCGCAAGGCTCATCCACACGGCGATGCACACCAGAAAGTTGCACAGCACGCCCCGCAGCAGCGCCGTCAGGAACGGCAGGCCCGCCTTGGCCGCCGCCGTGGCCACCACGGACTCGTATACCCCGTCGAAGGTACCTGCCGCCACGGTGAGAGCTGCCACTAACCCGGCCCCCAGCACGTTGGCCAGATACACGACGCCCCAGCTGCGGAGCATCCGCCCCCACGTCAGCTGCCGCTCCAGCAGCGGGATCACCAGCAGGCAGTTGCCGGTAAACAGCTCGCTCCCCGCCAGCAGCACCATAGCAAGCCCCGCCGGGAACACCGCCGCCCCGGCCAGCCTGCCGCCATAGCTCACCGCAAAGGTGGCCGATCCCCCCGCCAGAGCGATGAAGGCTCCCGCCAGCATCCCCAGCAGCAGCATCCTCCCCACCGGCAGCGCCGCCTTGCTCTTTCCCGTCTCCACATAGCGCCGTGCCACCTCTGCCGGACTGTACATACGCATCGCTCCTCTCTATACCCGCAGGCGGGCAGGGGGATCGTCCTCCTGCCCGCCGCATCCACGCCGATCCTGCCGGATCAATAGTTCTCTTTCCGCACCTCAAAATAGCTCTGAGGATGGGCGCACACGGGACAGACCTCCGGGGCCTTCTTCCCGATGACCAGATGGCCGCAGTTGCGGCACTCCCACATGGTCTCCTCGCTCTTTTCAAAGACCCGCTGCATCTCCACGTTGCTCAGCAGCGCCCGATAGCGCTCCTCGTGGGCCTTCTCGATGCGCCCCACCTGCCGGAACTTCTCCGCCAGCTCCGTGAAGCCCTCCTCCTCGGCCTCCTGCGCCATGCGGTCATACATATCCGTCCACTCGTAGTTCTCTCCGGCGGCGGCAGAGGCCAGATTCTCCGCCGTGGTGCCGATGCCGCCGAGGGCCTTGAACCACATCTTGGCGTGCTCCTTTTCGTTGTTGGCGGTGGCCTGGAAAATGGCTGCGATCTGCTCATAGCCCTCCTTCTTGGCCACGGAGGCGAAATAGTCGTACTTGCTGCGGGCCTGAGTCTCCCCGGCAAAGGCCTCCCGCAGATTGCGCTCGGTCCTGCTTCCCTTCAGTTCCATGATAAGCTCCTTCCCGCTCCCTGTGGGAGCCATAAAATCTTTCCGTTTATTATACCATACCTTTCCCCGGATTGACAATTTTTATTTTGCTTGCGCCGGAGGGCCGGGTGGTGTAAGATAGTAAAAAAATCACGGGGCAGAGGCCCCGCAATTTCCGCAAGGAGGTATCACGTTATGAAAGTCGGCTTTATCGGCACCGGCAATATGGGGGGCGCACTGGCCCATGCCGCCGCCCAGTCCCCCGCCCCGGCGGAGCTGCTGCTGTCCAACCGCACCCCGGAGAAGGCACAGGCTCTGGCCCAGCAGCTGGGGGCCACCGTCTCCGACAATGAGACCATCGCCCGAACCTGCGACTACATCTTTCTGGGGGTCAAGCCCCAGATGATGGCGGACCTGCTGGCCCGGCTGCAGCCCATCCTGTCCCGGCGGCAGGAGGGCTTCGTGCTGGTGTCCATGGCCGCCGGTCTGACTCTCCAGCGCTTGAGGGAGATGGCGGGCCTCTCCTGCCCCATCCTGCGGATCATGCCCAACACTGCCTGCGCCGTGGGAGCGGGCCTGACGCTGTACGTCCCCTCCCCGGAGGTGACGGAGGAGCAGCTGTCCGCCTTTCTGACCCTGATGTCCGCCTCCGGACGGCTGGAGCCGCTGGAGGAGCACCTCATCGACGCCGGCAGCGCCGTGGCCGGCTGCGGCGGTGCCTTCGTCAGCCTGTTTCTGGAGGCGCTGGCCGACGGCGCCGTCACCTGCGGCCTGCCCCGTGACAAGGCCCGGCGCTACGCCGCCCAGATGGTGCTGGGTACGGCGCAGCTGGCTCTCCAGTCCGACCAGCACACCGCCGCCATGAAGGATGCCGTCTGCTCCCCCGGCGGCACCACCATCGCCGGGGTCCGGGCGCTGGAGCGGGGCGGCTTCCGCTCGGCGGCCATGGAGGCCGTCATTGCCGCCTATGAAAAGACGCTGGCACTGAAAAGCTGACCCGCCCCAAACGCAGAGGCCCTTCGGACGGAGGTCTGCCCCCCGCCCGGAGATCAGCGCACCACACATCCCCCCTTCTCCGGGCAAAAACGCCCCACCGGCCATGCCGGTGGGGCGTTTCCTTATAGGGAAATACAAAGCCTGCTTACTTTCCGTAGATCACGCCGATGAGCCAGTTCAGAAACCTGTAGGGCAAAATGCGGGTCAGCAGGGCCAAAAACTGATAGTCAAAGCGGATGGTGTAAATGGGCTTTACCCGCTGCTTCATGGCCACCTTAGCGATGAAGGCCCCCGCCTTGGCCGGATCCATGCCCGTCTGCTCGTCGTGCTCCATCCGGGCCACGGAGCGGCTGATGCGGCCGCCGTACACGTCGTCGCCGTCGATGGTCTTTTCCCGTGCGGCGGTGAAGCCCGTGTGGATATCCCCCGGCTGCACGGCGCACACCGTGACGCCGTAGGGCCGCAGCTCGTTAGCCAGCGCCATGGTGTAGCTGTTCACCGCCGCCTTGGCAGCGGAGTAGTAGGCCTGAAACGGGATGGGAGCCGCCGCCGCCACGGAACTGAGGTTCACGATGCGCCCGGCGCCCGCCTGCCGCATATGGGGGATCACCGCCCGGTTCACGTTGACCATGCCGAAGAAATCTGCGTCAAAAAGCCGCTTGGCATCCTCCGTCTTGGTGAACTCGATGGCACCGCTGATGCCGAAGCCGGCGTTGTTCACCACCACGTTGATGTGGCCCTCCTGCCGCAGCACCTCCCCGATGGCGGCATCCACCAGCTCCTCACGGGTGATGTCCGCCACCAGATGGTGCAGACCATCTACGCCCTGCGCCCGGCGGCTCAGCTCATATACCGTATAGCCCGCCGCCTTCAGCGCCAGAGCCGTCTGCTTTCCGATACCGGAGGTCCCTCCGGTGACAACCGCTACCTTACTCATGCTTTACCAGCACCTCCGCCATAATGTCCATGGCCTCATCCAGCAGGGCCTCCGTGTGGGTGGCCATGTAGCTGGTCCGCAGCAGGGCCTCTCCCTCCGGCGTGGCCGGGGGCAGGGTGGGGTTGACGTACACGCCCCGGTCGTAGATCTCCTTGGCCACCTCCAGCGTGTGATACGTCTCGTAGGTGTAAATGGGGATGATGGGCGTGGGGGCGTTCAGGGCCGACTCCCGGATCTTCATTCCCCGGTCCGTCATGCCCTTCCGGGCGTACAGGCTCAGGCTCCGCAGCCGGTCCACCAGCTCCGGGTGCTGCTCCAGATGCCGCAGGGCCGCCAGTGCCGTGGCGCAGTTGGCCGGCGGGATGGACGCCGAGAAGATGAATGGTCGGGAGGCGTGGCGCACATACTCCGCCACCTCCTCCGAGGCCGCCATGTAGCCGCCCAGCGATGCCAGCGACTTGGAGAAGGTACCCATGTACACATCCACCTGATCCTCCAGCCCGAAGTAGCTGGCGGTTCCACGACCGCCCTCACCCAGCACGCCCAGTCCGTGGGCATCGTCCACCATGACCCGTGCGCCGTACTGCTTGGCCAGCGCACAAATTTCCGGCAGCTTGGCGATGTCGCCGCCCATGGAGAATACGCCGTCGGTGACGATGAGGGCGCCGTTCTGCTCCGGCACCCGCTGCAGCTGCTTCTCCAGATCCGCCATATCGCTGTGGCGGTAGCGCAGCATCTTGCCGTAGCTCATCTGGCATCCGGCATAGATGGAAGCGTGGTTCTCCCGGTCGCAGATCACATAGTCGTGCCGCCCCACCAGTGCGCTGATGATCCCCACGTTGGACTGGAACCCCGTGCCGAAGGTGACGATGCCGGGCTTACGCAGAAACTTCCCCAATTCCTCCTCCAACTCCAGATGCATCTGAAGGGTGCCGTTGAGGAACCGGGAGCCACTGCACCCGGTGCCGTACTGCTCCAGGGCATGGATGCCCGCCTCCACCACATCCGGAACCGTGGTCAGACCCAGATAGTTGTTGGAACCCAGCATGATGCGGCGCTTGCCCTCCATCATCACCTCCACATCCTGCCGGGACTGGAGGGCGTGGAAATAGGGATACACCCCCGCCGCCTTCAATTCCTTCGCCAGAGACGGCTCATAGCATTTCTGAAAAATATCCATAGCTCTCTCCTGTTATGTAATATAAAATATCAGTTATTTTCGTTTTGCAAGCCATATTATGTGGCTTTTTTCTACAATAAAAATTATATAGTGTTGTGAAAAATTTGTCAACCCCCCATCACCTTCGTCGGCTACGGTAGAGATACTTTCTCCCCCCGTCCAGCGTGTCCAAACAGGACGTTTTACCCTCTGTCCAGCCGTACAAATCCGTCCGGAAAAATGTCCACCGGACGTCCACCTCGACCTTTGAAAGCGACCCATGTCCGGTGGGCCTTGAAAACCACCATGGCACAAAACGAGATCGGCAAAGCTGCGCTGTGTGAAATAGAGTATCAAAAAAGCAGAAAGGCAGGCGTTGGTCAGAAAACCATAGAAATAAAAATGGCATCGGCAGAAATGCCGTGCTGCAAAACCGAAGTACCCAAAAACGGTGCCATGAAAAAGCAGGGCATCGGCATTTCTGCCGATGCCCTGCTTTCAAAAAATCTTTTGCGTAAAATTCCGCCGCCGCAAAGCTTATTTGCCCAGAAAGCTCTTTGCCAAAAACCATTCGGCAACCGATCCCATCGTGCGGGATCGACAGGTACCATTTGTTCAGCGCTGCTGCGCCGCCTGACGGCCCGCCCGGAAGGCCCGGAGGTTCAGCTCCCGCACCTTCTCCGGCACGGTGTCCGCCACCACCTGCTCCCAGTCGATCTGGGGGCAGCCCAGACTGTCACACATAGCCCCGAAGAGCACCACGTTCATGCACTTAGGGTTGCCCAGCCCCAGCGCCATGTCGCTGGCCGGCACGGCAATGGTGCGGAACACCTTTGCCATGGCCTCCACGCAGCCCTCCGGGTAGGTCTCCGCCCCGGAGGCAATGGTGGTGGACTTGATGGCGTAGTCGTTGATGACCGCCACGCCGCCGGGCTTCAAGAACTCGGCATAGCGCACAGCCTCCATCTTCTCCAGCGCCACCAGAATGTCCGCCTCGCCCTTGCCGAACACGGGGCCGTACACCTTGTCGCCCCAGCGCACCTGCGTCGAGACGCTGCCGCCCCGCTGGGCCATGCCGTGTACCTCGCTCTGCTTCACGTCGAAGCCCGCCTGCATGAAGCCGTTGGCCATGATTTTGGAGATCAGGATGGCCCCCTGACCGCCCACGCCCACCAGCAGCGCACTTTTCACACCAGACATCACACTTCCTCCTTTACGATGGCACCGAAGGGGCAGACCTGAGCGCAGACGGTGCAGCCCACGCACTGGGTACGGTCGATGACCGCCTTGCCCTCCTCCATGGAGACGGCGGGGCAGCCCACCTTCAGGCAGCTGCGGCAGCTGCGGCACTTATCCGGCTCCACATGGCACATTCCCTTTTGGAACCTATCCCGCTTGATGAGCAGGCAGGGCCTCCGGGTGACGATGGCGGGATGCTCGCCCCGCTCCAGCGCCGCCACGGCCCGGTCCACCGTCTCCTTCATAGCCGTCAGGTCCTGCGGGTCCACCGTCAGCACCGGGGCAAAGCCCATGGCCGTGAAAATTTTCTCCACGCTGAGCATGGGGGCCTCGTCCCCCAGCAGGGTATAGCCCGTGCCGGGGTTATCCTGATGGCCTGTCATGCCGGTGATGCGGTTATCCAGCACGCAGGGGATCATGCGGCCGTTGTTGTAGATGATCTCCGCAGCGCCGGTCATACCGCTGTGGAAGAAGGTGGAGTCGCCCATGACGCCGAAGACGGTCTTATCGGTGACGCCCTCCCGCTCAAAGCTCTTGGCAATACCCATGCCGGCGGAGAAGCCTGCGCCCATGCACACCACGGAATCCATGCAGTTCAGCGGGGCGGCGCTGCCCAGCGTATAGCAGCCGATGTCGCCGGTGACGACATAGTTTTTGTTCTTGGACAGGGTATAGAAGAAGCCACGGTGGGGACATCCCGGGCAAAGGGCCGGAGGACGGCTGGCCGGGGTCACATCAGTCTTGCGGAAATCTGTTTTCTCGCCCAGCACCCGCTCCCGCAGCAGCTGGGTATTCAGCTCGTACAGAAGGCCCGTCAGCTCCTTGCCCACGCAGGGGATGCCGGCGGCCTTGATCTGATCCTCCATGAAGGGCTCCAGCTCCTCGATGACATAGAGTTTTTCCACACGGGAGGCAAAGTCCCGGATCAGATCCATGGGCAGGGGGAAAGTCAGGCCCAGCTTCAGGAAGGACGTCCCCTCCGGGAACACCTCCTTGGCGTACTCATAGGCCACGGAGGCCGTGATGACGCCCACCTTGCCGTCGCCCAGCTCCCGCTTGTTCAGGCCGTTTTCCAGCGCACGGGTGCAGCCGTACTCCTCCAGCCGCCGCAGCCGCTCCTCCACCAGCGGGTGGTTGGCGTAGGCGTGGGCGGGGGTGCAGACGAACTTGCGGACGTTGCGCCGGTAGGGCGGCGCCGTATGCTCCCGGCGCTCCCCCCACTGCACCAGCCCCTTGGAGTGGCAGACCCGTGTGGTGGTGCGGTACAGCACCGGGGTATCGAACTCCTCCGACAGCTCACAGGCCAGAGCCACGAAATCCTTGCACTCCTGCGGGTCGCTGGGCTCCACCATGGCGATCTTGGCCGCCCGTGCATAGTGGCGGTTATCCTGCTCATTCTGAGAGGAGTGACAGCTGGGATCGTCCGCCGTCACCACCACGAAGCCGCCGCCTACGCCCATATAGCCGGCGGTGAACAAGGGGTCCGCCGCTACGTTCAGGCCCACCATTTTCATGGTACAGAAGGAGCGGGACCCGGCAATGGAGGCCCCGTAGGCCACCTCCACCGCCACCTTCTCGTTGGGCGCCCACTCGCAGTAGACGTCCTTCTGATAGGGGGGCAGGTTCTCTAAAATCTCTGTACTGGGGGTGCCGGGATAGGCGGAGCATATCTTGATGCCTGCCTCGTACACGCCTCTGGCCGTGGCCTCGTTGCCGCTCATGAGATGCTTCATATGATTTTTCACCTTTCTGTTCCGGTTGGTATCAACATGACTATGCCGGGATGTATTTAATATCTTTCCGCCTGTGCCTCACCGTGGAGCACCCGCAGGGCACCCTCCGCCAGCGCCCGCATCTCCTCCTCGCCGGGAAACCGCAGGACGGGGGCCAGCCGCCCCACATAGGCGGTGATATCGTCACAGAAAAACTGCTCATAGGCCATGCCACCGGTGTAGACGATGGCATCCACCTCGAAATGCAGCACCGCCGCCATGGCGCCGATGTCCTTGGCCAGCTGGTACACCAGCGCCCGGTAGGCCGCCGTGAACCGTTCGTCTCCGGACACCACCCTGGCGCAGATCTCCCGGAAGTCCGTGGTACCCACATAGGACAGCATCCCGGAGCGGCGGCCCAGCGTCCGCTTGACCTCCTCCCGGCTGCGCCCGGCATAACAGTAGTCGATGAGCTGATTCACCGGCAGGCCGCCGCCACGATCCATGCCCATGGCCCCCTCATCCTTGACGTTGAACACGTCCGCCACACGGCCATGGTCATGGGCCGCCACGGACACGCCACCGCCCAAATGGCAGACGATGAGCCGAGCCTCCTCGTAGGACTTGCCCAGCTGGCGGGCCGCCTTGCGGCCCACGGACTTCTGGTTCAGGGCGTGGAACTGGCTCAGCCGCCGGAACTCCGCAAAGCCGGAGACATGGGCCACCTCCGTCATCTCGTCCACGCACACCGGGTCCACGAAAAAGGCCGGGATACCGACCAGATCACCAATGCGCCGGGCCAGATACGCCCCCAGATTGGAGGGATGCTCGCCGTAGGGGGCCTGCTCCACATCCTGCATCACCCGGTCGCTGACGGCGTAGGTGCCGGAGGGGATAGGGCGGTACAGGCCGCCACGGCCGCACACGGCATCGAAATCCTCCAAGCGGAAGCCGCCCTCCGCCACCGCCTCCAGCACAGCCCGCTGGCGGAACTCCGCCTGATCGATGACCCGGTCGAAGCCCTCCAGCTCCTGAGCCGTGTGGACGATGCTCTTCTTCAGCAGCTCCTGCTCCTCCTCAAACACCGCCACCTTGGTGGAGGTGGCGCCGGGATTGATGACCAGTACCTTCATCCGTTCCCCCTCTCCCGGTGATGTCTTTCACCGAATTACTTAATGAATGATTTTATTATGGCAGTCTGCCGCCGGTTTGTCAATGTCCGGCGGGGAATTTTCCAAAACCCGTCAAAGCCCACAAAATTCTCCGCCGGAAGCTGGTGGAAACGCAGAAAAGAGGAGCCGGATGGCTCCTCTCTGGGATTTTTATTCGTTGGGCGGCAGACGGTATACCTCCAGTCCGTCGGTGCGGCCCACATAGGCAAAGCCCTTTTTCTCAGCGATGTGCCGGGTGGCGGTCTGCTCCGGGACGCACTCGATGACCGCCGCCTTTCCCGCTCGGTGGGCCAGCTCCACCAGCCGGTCCGTCAGCCGGGAGGCATAGCCCTTCCCCCAGCAGTCCGGGGAGAGCACCCAGCCCAGCTCCATGCTGTCCGGGTCATAGGCGTGGTAGATGACGTAGCCCAGCAGACGGCCGTCCTCCTCTGTGCCATACACAAGGGGCGGCTCCGCAAGCCCCGCCTCCCGGAGGAACTGCTCCGTTTGAAGGCGGTCATAAGGCGGCTCCAGATAGCGCATCACCTGCCGGTCGGACAGAATCCTATACAGTGCTTCGGCGTCCGATGGCCGAAGCCTGCGGATGGTCAGGGCCTTCATCCCCGCATTCCCTCCAGCAGATGCTCCGCCATGCGGCGGCCCCGCTGGGCCAGCGGGAAGCCGCCCTCATAGATGCGCCACTCGAAGAGCATCCCCCGGTGCAGCGTCACCAGCTCCTCCACCACCTCCGCCGTGGTCAGCTCCTGCCGGATGCTGCCCTCCCGGCGGCACAGATCCACCAGCTCCCCCAGCAGGCGGTAGTATACCCGCTTCTCGCTGCCCTTCAGTACGCCCTGCTCCGGGTAGCGCAGCCCGTGGATGAAGGCCTTGTACAGCACCTCGTCCCCCACGCTGATCTCCAACGACCGGCCCACGAAGTCCAGCAGCTTCTCTCGGCCGGAGCGATCGGTGTCCGCCAGATACGCCTGCTCCAGCACCTGATACGCCTCGTCCACGTGCTGGGTCAGCTGGATGGCCAGTTCGTCCTTGCTTTTGAAGTAGTGATAGATATTGCCCACGGAGCAGCCGGCGGCCTGTGCGATCTCCTCCACGGAGACGTTTTCAAAGCCCTCCCGGTCAAACAGATCCAGCGCCGTCTCCTGGATCCGGCGGCGCATCTCCATGGCCTGCCTCTTTCGTGCGGTGATCCTCTCTGCCATCGTACTTTCCCCTATGTCGTAAATTCTCCTTGTATCATACCGTTTTGATGGCGGAAAGTCAATATCCCGTTGACGCAGCGGCCTTTGACGGCTACAATAGAGAAAAAACGCAGGAGGCAGCCATGGCCCACATCATCTCCATCACCGATTTCGACACCCCGGAGCTGGACGTCTACGCCCGTCTGACGGAAAACCAGCTGGTCAACCGGGCAGACCCCGCAAACGCCCTCTTTATCGCAGAAAGCCCGCTGGTCATCGGGCGGGCGCTGGAGAGCGGCTGCGTGCCGGTGTCCTTTCTCATGGAGCCACGGCACCTGACGTCTCAGGCCCTGCCCCTGCTGGAGCGCTGCCCGGAGGACATCCCCGTCTACACCGCTGCGCCGGAGGTGCTGACCCGGCTGACGGGCTTCCATCTGACCCGTGGGATGCTGTGTGCCATGCGCCGCCCGGCCCTGCCCACGGTGGAGGAGGTGTGCGCCAACGCCCGGCGCATCGCCGTGCTGGAGAATGTCATGAATCCCACCAACATCGGGGCTATCTTCCGCTGCGCCGCCGCTCTGGGTATGGATGCGGTGCTGCTCACCGCCGCCGGGAGCGACCCCCTGTACCGGCGGGCTTCCCGTGTCAGCATGGGCAATGTGTTTCTCATCCCATGGACGTATCTGCCGGAGGAGGCTCCGTGGCCGGAGCGGCTGCGGCGGCTGGGCTTCCAGACGGTGGCCATGGCCCTGCGGGAGGACTCGCTGCTTCTGAACGACCCCCGGCTCATGGCGGCGGAGAAGCTGGCGGTGGTGCTGGGGACCGAAGGGGACGGTCTGTCCGACGGTACCATCGCCGCCTGCGACTACACGGTCCGCATCCCCATGACCCACGGAGTGGACTCCCTGAACGTGGCCGCCGCCAGCGCCGTGGCCTTTTATCAACTGGGGCTGATGAGCGGCGGCGCTCCGACGTAACGAAAATTGCTTGCTGCACTCTGCAAAAACCAGCCCCATCGTATGGATACGATGGGGCTGGTTTTTATTTCTTAATCCGCCGGGGTGATTCGCTTCGTGCGGAAGTAAACGATCATGGGGATGAGAGTCAGTACCAGACACGGCAGCCAAATCAGCAGGGTCGTGGCCGGAGGCCCACCGAAATAGTGCAGCGGCATTTCATCCCGGTAGGCGGTGAGTCCGCCGTGAGCCACCAGTTCATAGACGGAAATCAGAAGGATGATACCGTTAAAAATGCAAAGATCCCGCAGCTTTGTCCGGCGCTCCACGGCACTTTTCCACCAAACATGGATGACCATCAGCAAGGCAATGAGCGCAGCCACCATGGCAAGGGTTTCGGCAATCCCCATCAGATGATCCGACAGGAAAAACTGATGGAAAAATTCCTCATTCCGTTCCATCTGCGTGTTGGCCGCCTCATAATGAAGATTGCCGCCAGCGTAAGCCCCTGCACCGCAGAGATGGATGAACAGCAGCACATTGCAAATCAGGCAGATGACCGCCGGCACCGTAAAACGATCCTTTTTAGAAATCTCAGACAAATCGTCATCTCCTCTCTATTCCACGGATAGATGGCTACTGACAATTTCAATATATCAATCCCCTCATCATTTGTCAATATAGTGCAATGATTTTGTATAATATATGCAATATGTCAATCAAAAATTAGTTGCCTTGCCAAAATCTGAAGCAATCAGCTTGTGGGAGTTCTCTCCATGAGAAAGCATAAAAAGGGCCGCAGAGCTTTCTGCGGTCCTTTTTAACATCAGAACTTATCGCCACGGCTGAAGATCTTCAAAATCTCGTCGAAGGAACGATCCACATCGCTCTCCTCTGCCTTCTCGCCCTCGGCCTCGTCCAGAGGCTGGGGGGCGGCGGCGGGGGCAGCGGCATCATCCTGCGTGGGCTGCTGCGTATCGGCGGCGGCGGGGGCAGCAGGGGCTTCCTGCTGGTCATTGCTCTCGAAGCCGGTGGCGATGACGGTGACACGGATCTCGTCGTCCAGCTCCTCGTCGAAGGTGGCGCCGAAGATGGTCAGGGCATCGGGATGTACCGCCTGCTGCACCAGCGTGGCGGCCTGCTCCACCTCCTCCAGACCGATGTCCATGGAGCCGGTGACGTTGATGAGGACGCCCTTGGCGCCGTTGATGGAGGTCTCCAGCAGGGGGCTGGAGATGGCCATGCGGGCGGCCTCCTCGGCCTTGCCCTTGCCGGCGGCACGGCCCACGCCCATATGGGCAAGGCCGGCATCCTTCATGACGGCGGTGACGTCGGCAAAGTCCAGATTGATAAAGCCGGTGTCCCGGATCAGGTCGGAGATGCTCTGCACCGCCTGGCGCAGCACGTCGTCGGCAATTTCAAAGGCGTTGCGGAAGGTGATCTTCTGATCGGTGGCGTACTTCAGCCGCTCGTTGGGGATGATGACCAGAGAGTCCACCTTGCCGCGAAGCTGCTCAATGCCGGCCTCCGCCGCACGCATCCGCTTCTGGCCCTCGAAGCCGAAGGGCTTGGTGACCACGCCCACCGTCAGGACGCCCTGCTCCCGTGCGATCTCCGCCACCACGGGGGCTGCGCCGGTGCCGGTGCCGCCGCCCATACCGGCGGTGATGAACACCATGTCGGTGTCCTCCAGCGCCTTGGACAGCTGGGTGCGGCTCTCCTCGGCGGCCTTCTGGCCCACCTCCGGATTGGCGCCTGCGCCCTGTCCGTGGGTGAGCTTCTCACCGATCTGGAGCTTATATCCGGCGCTGGAGGTATTCAGCGCCTGCTTATCCGTATTGACGGCGATGAAATCCACGCCCTTTACGCCGGAGCGCACCATGCGGTTGACCACATTATTGCCGCCGCCGCCGACGCCCACCACCTTGATACTTACCACGTTCTCCGGTCCTGTTTCAAACCCAAAAGCCATGACGCTTCCTCCTGCCGTAATTTGTATGTCAAAGACACGTTTTCTGTCCGTATACCCAAGATACAGTATTTTGTTTATTGTATTACGGTTTACCTGTCCCGTCAAGTGTTCCGACGGGATTTCCCGAAAAAATCCCTTATCCGGGAATAAACCGGGCGCTGCCCTCGGCATCCCAGCGGATGGTGCCGGTCTCGTTTTCCTCCAGCTTCTCCAGCACCGCCGCCAGATATCTCAGGCGGTAGGCGAAATCATCCTCCCGGTCCAGATACACGTCCAGCCGGTCCTGATACCGCAGGACGATGCCGCTCTCCTCGAAGCGGATCTCTCCGATCTGGGCGGTCATGCCCTTGGAGCGCAGCTGGCGCAGCAGCTCCAGCAGCCGGGCAAGATCCCCGGACTGCTCCTCCGGCACCGCCGCAAGGCTCCCCACCTGCGGGTCTGTCAGGGGCAGGCCCACGACCATAGGGCAGCCGTTTGGGGCCTCGGCGGGGGAATCCACCAGCTTGCCCTCCGGGCTGATAAGCCAGCAATGGCCGTCCTGTTGAATGCCCGCCGGGTCACTGCACTCCACGATATCGATGCGCAGAGTCCCCGGCAGCTTGCGGCTCAGCCGCACCGACTCCACATAGGGCAGGGCCTCGGTGATCCTGGCCGCCGCATCGTACTTGTTCAGGAGGAAGAGATTATCCCCCTCCGAGACGCCGCTGGCGGCCAAAATCGTCTCACGGGAGTAGCGGTCGTTGCCGCTGACAGAGATGGTATCCACCTTGAAAAACAGCACCAACGCTCCCACGATGGCGGCACAGATCAGCACGAAGCACAGCAGCCTATAGAGGAAGGCAAACCTTCCCCGGCTGCGCCGTCTGTTTCTTCTGCTGCGTCTGGCCATAAGTGCTCTCCTTTTATCGTTCCTCTTGACGGATGTCGGCACCCAGCTGCGCCAGCTCCCCCGTCAGGTCTTCATATCCTCGTTGAATGTGCTCCACGCCGGTGACGGCGGTCTCGCCCTCCGCCTGAAGGCCCGCCAGCACCAGCGATGCACCGCCCCGCAGCTCCTTGGCCCGGACAGTGGCTCCGTGGAGTCGGTCTACGCCGCATACCACGGCCACCCGGCCCTCCAGTCGGATATCCGCTCCCATCCGCACCATCTCCGGCACATGGCGGTAGCGGCTGTCGAAGATGTTCTCCACAAAGACGGTGGCTCCCTCCGATCGCAGCAGCGACGCCATCAGCACCGCCTGTGCGTCCGTGGGAAAGCCGGGATACGGAGCCGTGCGGATGGGGCCTGCGCTTTGCAGCCGCCGGGGAGCCTGCAGGCGGATGGAGGTCTCGCCGCAGGTGAGGCGGCATCCCGCCTGACGCAGCATCGTGGCAACGGCGGAGAGGTGACGGTAGTCCACGCCCTCCAGCCGGATATCGCCGCCGGTGCCGGCGGCGGCCGCCAGATAGGTAGCGGCCACGATGCGGTCCGCCACCACCGTATGTACGCAGCCATGGAGGGGTGCGCCGCCCTCCACCACCACGGTGGAGCTGCCCGCCCCCTGCACATGGGCGCCCATTTTCTGCAAAAAGGTCTGCAGATCCACGATCTCCGGCTCACGGGCGGCGTTGGCGATGACGGTAGTTCCCTCTGCACCGCAGGCCGCCAGCATGGCGTTCTCCGTGGCTCCCACGCTAGGGAGGCTCAGCACGATCTCCGTGCCGGTAAGGCGCTCCCGGCGGCAGGCCAGCCGTCCGCCGGTCTCCTGAATGGCCGCCCCCATGCTCCGCAGCGCCGCAAGGTGCAGGTCAATGGGCCGGGCTCCCAACTCACAGCCGCCGGGATAGGTCATTTCCGCCTGTCCGCAGCGGGCAAGAATGGCTCCCAGAAACACCACCGACGAGCGCATCCGGCTCATGAGGTGATCCGGCACATCCCAACGGGTCAGGTCTGCGGCGTCCACCAGCAGGTCTCTGCCCTGCCAGTCCGCACGGCAGCCCAGATGCCGCAGGATCTCCATGGCCGTCTCCACATCCCGCAGACGGGGACAGTGCCGGATGCGGCACACCTCCCCGCTCAAAAGGGTGGCTGCCAGAATGGGCAGCACGCTGTTTTTGGCCCCCTGCACCGTCAGGCTGCCGGAGAGGGGCCGCCCGCCCCGGATGATGATCGCACTCATATGCCCCCGCCTTTCTTAGCGTTTTCGCCATCCTATGCAGGGGGACAATGTGTGGTGTTACTTCCGCAGGGCCATGACGGTCCGATAGATGCGCTCCGTGGCGTCGGGGATGCCCAGCTCCGCCATGCCGGCGCTCATGCTGCGGCGCAGCTCCGGGGAGCGGAGGATCTCTCCGGCGGCCCGGTAGAGGGCTTCGCCGGTGGCATCCTTCTCCAGAATGACCCGTGCGCCGCCGTGCTTTTCCAGGATCCGGGCATTCTTCTCCTGATGGTTGTTGGTGACGTAGGGGGAGGGGACGATCACCGCCGGGACTGCCAGCGCCGTCAGCTCGCTGACGGTGGAGGCTCCCGCCCGGCAGATCACCAGATCCGCCGCACGCATGACATCCGCCATGTCGTAGATATACTCCCGGACATCCAGTCCCGGTGTCTTCGTCAGCTGCTCCACCTCCAGCGTTTGGCGCATGGTATCCCAACTGCCCTTGCCGGCGGCGTGGATGTGGTGAAAGGGCATTCCGTCCCTCGCCTCCAAGCGGAAGAAGTCCAGCATATGCTCGTTCATGAATCGTGCGCCGAGACTGCCCCAGAAGGAGACGGCCAGCGGCCGGTCGTCGGTGAGTCCCAGCTTCTGCCGGGCCTGCTCCCTGGTCTGGCGGAAGAAGTCGCCCCGCACCGGTGTGCCGGTGACCACGATCTTCTCCGGGTGCTTATAGTGCCGGCGGCACTCCTCGAAGCCCACCATGATGCACCCGGCATAGCCCTCCAGCATTTTGGTGGTGAGACCGGGGACCATGTTGGACTCGTGGACTGCCGTGGGGATGCCCTCCTTGGCGGCGTATTTCACCATGGGATAGCTGGCGTAGCCGCCGGTACCCACCACCAGATCGGGGCGGAAATCCCGGAGGATGGCACGGGCTCTGGATCCGGCCAGCGCCAGATTTTTAAGGCTTTTCACGTTGTGGGCAATGCCCGCCGGGGACAGGGACCGCTGGAAGCTGGAGACCTCGATGGAGCGGAAGTCGTACCCCGCCTTTTCGATGAGTCCCCGTTCCATGCCACAGGGCGTTCCCACAAACAGCACCCGCAGATCCGGATGCCGCTCCTGCATATAGCCCGCCAGCGCCAGCGCCGGGTTCACATGGCCCGCCGTGCCGCCGCAGGTAAAGATCACGTTCATATAGCTTCCTCCTAACCGTTGCGGGGCGCCGGAATCTGGCGGGATACGCTGAGTACGATGCCCATTTCAAATAATTGCAGCGCCAGTGCCGTGCCGCCGTAGCTGAAAAACGGCAATGAGATACCGGTGGCGGGAATCAGTCCCGTGACCACCGCAATGTTCAAAAAGGTTTGCAGGCTGATGAGGGTCATAATGCCCACCACCATCAGGGTGCCGAAGCGGTCCTTGGCGTGGAGGGCGATCCAGAAGCCACGGAGGATCAGCAGCGCAAACAGCAGCATCACCACGCAGGCCCCGATGAGACCCAGCTCCTCGCACACCACCGCAAAGATGCAGTCGTTGTGCTCCTCCGGCAGATAGAGGAACTTCTGCCGGCTCTTGCCCAGTCCCACACCCAGCAGGCCGCCGGAGCCGATGGCGATGAGGCTCTGGCTGATCTGCCAGCCGTCGCCGTGGAACCACGCCTCGTTGAAGGGGTCACGCCAAGTATCGATACGGCCCTTACCGTATTGAATGATGCCCTTTTCCACCAGCTGCACATACAGCACCGCCACGATGCCCACGCCGCCCAGACCAGCGGCCACCAGCCAGCGCTGGATACCGCCCACGATCATCATGACAATGCCCGTCCCCACGATGAGGATGGTGCCGGACAGGTGAGGCTCCAGCATCATCAAAATGGCGATCAGGCCCAGCACCGCCAGATACGGCACGATGCCGTAGCGCCAGGTCTCCATTTTCCGTTTTTTCTTGGAGATACTGTCGGCAAAGTAGACCACCACCGACAGCTTGGCGATCTCGGAGGGCTGGAAGGAGAAACTCTGCGTACCCAGCCAGCGGGTGGCGTTGTTGTTGGTGATGGCCAGAGGGTTCTTCGGCACGATCACCAGCACCAGCAGGAAGACGGCAAAGCCCAGCAGCAGCTTGGAGGCCCCTCGCAGCCGCTGGTAGTTGATGCGGGACATGACCACCATGGCAAACAGCCCCAGCACCGCAAAGATCAGCTGGCGTTTGAAGTAGTATGCCCCGTCGCCGGTCTCATAATAGGCCGAGGGGAAGCTGGCGGAAAACACCATCACCAGCCCCACGCCGGTGAGCAGCAGCGTCAGAAGCAGGAAGGGAAGATCCATGGGTCCCATGAGGGACTGGCGCTCCAACTGCGTGGTGCGCTGCCGGCGGTCCCGGCTGGTGCGGGCCTGCTCCCGGCGTTCCGCCTCCTCTCGCTGGCGGCGGCGCTGGGCCTCCCAGCGGCGTCTGTCGTCGTCGGGGCGGTGTACCGTATTAGGCATAGGGATCCCTCCTTTCCCGCAGAATGTCAATGAGTCGTTACAGGGAGAAGCGATCGACCACGCCCCAATAGGCCAGCAGGCACATCAGAGCGCTGACGGCGGTGAACACCGCCACGATCTTCTTCTCGTTCCAGCCGCACATCTCGAAGTGGTGGTGCAGCGGCGCCATCTTGAAGATGCGCTTGCCGTGGGTGGCCTTGAAGTAGGCCACCTGTATGATATCGGACAGGGTCTCGCACAGGTACACGAAGCCCACCAGCAGCAGGATCAGCGGCATATCGTAGGCGAAGGCCAGCGCCGCAATGGCGCCCCCCAGAAACAGGGAGCCGGTATCGCCCATGAACACCTTGGCGGGATAGTGATTATAGTACAGAAAGCCCAGCAGGCCGCCGAACATGGCCCCGGCAAAGACACCCAACTGCGTGAAGCCGCCCCACACGGCACCCATCACCGCAAAGAACAGCGCCACCGGCAGCGTCACGCTGGAGGACAGGCCGTCCAGTCCGTCGGTGATGTTGACGGCGTTCACCGTACCCACGATGACGAAGGCAGCGAAGATCATGTACACCACCCAGTTCATGACGATGTGGGTGTTGAAGAAGGGGATATACAGGTTGGGGCTCAGCATCCCCTCGTAGCGCATAAGGCACAGGAAGGCCACCGCCGCCGCCAGCTGGAGAATGAACTTCTGAGGGGCCGTCAGGCCGGTATTCTGATGGTGCTTCACCTTCTGATAGTCGTCGATGTAGCCGATGACGCCGAACACCAGTGCAAAGGCGTAGACATACAGGTGGGTGAAGCGGCCCTCCAGCATCTCCGGCCAGCCCGCCGCCAGAATGGCCACGCCGATGCCGATGATGAACATGAGGCCGCCCATGGTGGGGGTCCCCTGCTTATTCATGTGCCAGGTGGGACCGATCTCCTTGATGCTCTGCCCCGCCTTCAGCTTCACCAGTGCCGGGATCAGCAGCTTTCCTGCGATGAGTGTCACGATAAGGCTGATAACGCCTGCCAGTATAATATACATATTCTTCTCTCCCTCTCGCCCCGCAGGGCGGTGTTATCCGTTGGTATATGCCGCCACCAGTTCCCGCTCGTCCATGTGCCGCTTTTCGCCGCACACCTCCTGATACGTCTCGTGGCCCTTGCCGCACAGGACGATAACGTCCCCGGGGCGGCTGTTTTTCAGTGCCCAGCCGATGGCCTCCCGCCGGTCGCAGATGACGACGCTCTCGGCGGGGCCGGTCAAGCCCGGCAGGATATCCTCGATGATCTTCTCCGGCTGCTCCCAGCGGGGGTTGTCGGAGGTGACCACCGCCACATCCGCCAACCGGGAGACGATGCGGCCCATCTGCGGGCGCTTCTCCCGGTCCCGGTCGCCGCCGCAGCCGAACACCGCCACCACCCGGCCCTCGGCAAAGCCCCGCACCGCCGTCAGCACGTTTTCCAGTGCATCCGGCGTATGGGCGTAGTCGATGAGGACGGTACACGGCAGGCCCGGCGTGGGGACCACCTCCATGCGTCCCTTGATGCCGGAGGCCGTTTGCAGCGCTGCTGCCCCCTGCTCCGGCGGAACGCCCAGCATATGGCAGATGCCCAGCGCCGCCAGTGCGTTATACACGGTGAAGCGGCCGGGGATGGGGACGGTCACCGGGATGCGCCGTCCGTCCAGAAGGGCGTCAAAGGCCACGCTCCGGGCCGTCAGGCGGAGGTTCTCCCCCCGCAGGCGGCTGCTATCCCCGGTGCCGTAGCGCAGCACGGGGCAGGCACATTCTCGCAGCAGCCGGGGCGTCCACGGGTCGTCGCCGTTGCAGACGGCGGCCTCGCACTGGCGGAACAGCTGCGCCTTGGCGCCGCAGTAGTCCTCCATGGTGCGGTGAAAGTCCAGATGGTCCCGTGTGAGGTTGGTAAAGGCCCCCACCCGGAAGGTGATGCCCCATACCCGCTCCAGCGCCAGCGCATGGGAGGACACCTCCATCACCCCATAGCGGCATCCGGCATCAGCCATCTGCCGCAGCAGGCGGTAGACGTCGCAGGACTCCGGGGTGGTGCGCTCCGTCTCCAGCTCCGTCTCGTCGATCAGGTTCCGGATGGTGCCTATCAGGCCCACCCGCACCCCCAGCGTCTGTCGGAGGATGTGGCGCACCAGACAGGTAGTGGTGGTTTTGCCGTTGGTGCCGGTGACGCCCACCACCGCCAGTTCCCGGTCCGGATGGCGGTAGAGGCGTGCGCTGACCTCCGCCAGCGCACGGCGGGGGTCCTGCACGGCGGCCCATGGCAGCTCCTGCACCGGCTCCCGGCTCAGGACGCACACGGCCCCTCGTGCCTTGGCCTCGGCGATGTGGCAGCGGCCATCCTCCCGGAAGCCGGGAATGGCTACGAACACGTCGCCGGGGCGTATCCTCTGTGAATCGCAGCAGACACCGGTGACCTCCGGCACCTGCGGCACGGCGGCGGAGGTGAGTCCCGCCAGCAGCGCCCTGAGATCCACGAAAAGACTTCCTTTCTGCTCTGTTTTAGCTCAGTCGTTGAGGCTGGTATCGCCCAGCTGCACGCTGATGACGGTGCCGGGTTCCACCTGAGCACCGGCCTCTACATCCTGATTCAGCACCACGATGCTGCCGGAGGCGCTGTTGGTGGCGCCGGTGAAGCGCAGGATCAGTCCGGCGTTGCTGGCCAGCGAATTGGCCTCCGACGCCGTCCGGCCCAGCAGGTTGGGGACAGTACACAGCTCTGTGGCTTTCTCCGCCCCGGCATAGAGGATCACCGTGGCGTTGCCGGGGATGATGGCCCCGCCGGCGGGGGTCTGGTCGGTGATGGTATCGCCGTCACCGACGATCTGGCAGCCGAAGCCACGATCCTTCACCCGCTGCTGGGCTTCCTCACGGGTCATGCCCACCACATAGGGGACGGTGGTGTCGGCACCCATGAGCTCCTCAGCGGTGTAGGTGGGCTCGATGCCCAGATAGGGGAGGATCTCCGCCATGATCTTGCTGGCCACCGGAGCCACCATGGCGCCGCCGGAGGGGTAGGTGCCGGTGTCACGGGCGGGGGAGTCCATGGCGATGAGCATGATGATCTGTGGATCGTCCGCCGGGGCAAAGGCCGCGAAGGACACCACCACGTCGCCGGTCTTGCCCTTATCCGCCGTACCGGTCTTGCCGCCGATGCGGTAGCCCTTCACCTGTCCGTTGCGGCCGCCGCCATCGGAGACCACATACTCCAGGCACTCACGGGCCATGGCGGAGGTCTGCCGGCTGACTACCTGACGCAGGGGGGTGTTGTCGTGCTGATACACCACAGCGCCGCTGCTGTCCCGGATCTGTTCCACCACATGGGGCTGGTACAGGTAGCCGCCGTTGATACAGGCGGCCTGTGCGGCGATGAGGGAGATGGGGGTCACGTTGAAGTTCTGGCCGAAGGCGTAGCAGGCCAGATCCAGCTGGGAGAAGTCGCTCTGGGCCATGAAGATGCCGGTGGCCTCACCGGCCAGATCGATGCCGGAGCCATCCAGCAGGCCGAAGGAGCGCATATACTCGTAGAAGGTATCCGTTCCCAACCCCAGGCCACAGTTGATGAAGGCGGGGTTACAGGAGTTACCGGTGGCCTCCTTCAGGGTCTGATGCCCGTGGCCGCTGGTGTTGCTGCAGTGGATGGTCTGGCCCATGACGGTGATGGAGCCGGAGCATTCAAAGGTGGAGCTCATATCCACCACGCCCTCCTCCAGCGCTGCCGACAGCGTCAGGATCTTGAAGGTGGAGCCGGGCTCATAGGTGTCGTTGAGGGCCTTGTTGCGCCACTGGCGCAGCTGCTGGTCCGCCAGTGAGGCGCTGCCGTCCTCGATGGCCGCCTTCAGGTGGGCGTCCGACACCTCGGAGTAGTTGTTCAGATCGTAGTTGGGGTAGGACACCATGCCCAGCACGCCGCCGGTCTTGACGTCCATGACGATGCCGGTGGCGCCGTTGGCAGCCTCGAACTGGTCCGCCATCTCCTTGACGTATTTCTCCAGATAGTACTGGACGTTGGTATCCAGCGTCAGCACCAGATCGTCACCGTTGTGGGAGGCGTAGTACTGCTCGTATTCATAGGGCAGGGCATTGCCGCCGTTGTCCTTGGCGCTGACCACCAGACCCGTCTGGCCCTGCAGCTCCTCCTCATACTGGGCCTCCAGTCCGTAGAGGCCGGTGTTGTCCGTTCCCACGAAGCCGATGACGTGGGCCGCCAGCGAGCCATAGGGATAGTAGCGCTTGGCATCGGTCTCCAGATACACGCCGTGGACCTCGTTGTCATTGAGGAGCTCCCGGACGGCGTTGGCCGTGTCCTCGTCCACCCGGAGCTTCACCACCTCGTACTGGGAGTAGGTGCGCTCCATCTGCTCCAGAATACTCTCCTGCGTCACACCCAGCAGCTGACTCAGGCCGGCGGAGAGACTCTCCCTGGTCCACTTGGTCTCAGGCTTTTCCAGCTCCTCCGCCAGTTCCTTGGGAGAGAGGAACACCGTCTCCGCCGTGGCCGATACCGCCAGCTCGTTGCCGTTGCGGTCGTAGATGGTGCCTCGTGAGGCCGTCACCACAGTGCTGCGGGTCTGCTGATCCAGCGCCTTGCTCTGGTAGTAGTCGTGCTGCTTGATCTGCAGCTGATATAGTTTCAGGGCCAGCACCAGAAACACCGCCACGCCCAGCACCAGCATCAGCACAAAGGTACGGGTCTGGATGACCCGGTTGGCTCGCCGGATGTTTTCACTTTTCCTTCTGCTTTCTGCCATGCTCTGCTCCCTGCGGTCTGCGCCGCCGCAATGTCAGGCAAGGAGCAAGAAGTCACCTTCTTACTCCTTGCGTATGGTCCACTATATGGCGTCGCTCAGCGGAAATATTCCACCAGAGCGCCGACACCGTTTTTCACGCTGCGGGTCAGCCGGCTCAGCAGGCTGTCGCTCTCGGCCTGATAGACCTCTGCCTTGCTGCCGCCGCCCAGCTCCACGTATTCCACCTGTCCGGCGGTGGGCTTCTTCATGCCCGCCGCCTCGGCGGCCTCCTTGATCTTGGCCATATCGAAGGTGCGCTCATAGTCCATCACCAGGCTCACCCGCTGATCCTCCAGCTGGCTGACCTGCTCCTGCAGGTCGCTGATGGATCCGGTGACCGCCGTCAGCTGGATGTAGCCCATGACCAGCACCACCGCCATGGCTGCCAGCGCACCCACGGCACACAGGGCCAAGGGGGACACCCGCTGCCGGGGACGGGCCGCCGTCCGGTGGCGGGGCGCCTGCTGGGGCTGGGGCTTCCGCTCCGGACGGGCCGCCTCCTCCAGCTGCCGCTGGCTGGCCAGTGTATCCAGATCGTAGGCCAGATTCCCATATACCATTGTGTTGGGTCGTCTCTTCTGTTGTGCCATGACGGCAGCTCCTTTCCGTATCCTCTGTATGGTCAGGGGGACAGGCCCCCGTTCTCTCGTTTATAGCTTCTCCGCCACCCGCAGCTTGGCGCTCCGGGCACGGGGATTGTAGGTCAGCTCCGCCTCCGTGGCCACGATGGGCTTGCGGCTCACCAGCTTCATCTGCGGCTTCTTGCCGCAGACACACACCGGGAAATTCGGCGGGCAGGTGCAGCCGGTGGCCAACTCCTGCATGGTTTTCTTAATGATGCGGTCCTCCAGCGAGTGGAAGGAGATCACCGCCAGCCGTCCGCCGGGATGCAGCCGCTGCGCTGCTGCATGCAGCATGGGCGGCAGCTCCTCCAGCTCGCCGTTGACAGCGATGCGGATGGCCTGAAAGCTCCGCTTGGCGGGGTGCTGCTTCTCCCGCAGCGCCGCCGGAGGCATGGCGGAGCGGATCACCTCCACCAGCTGCCCCGTAGTCTCGATGGGTACCTTTTCCCGGCGCTCCACGATGTGCCGGGCGATGGCGGGGGCATAGCGTTCCTCGCCGTATTCAAACAGGATGCGCCGCAGCTCCTCATAACTCCAGCCGTTGACCACATCCCGTGCCGTCAGACCCGCCGTGCGGTCCATCCGCATATCCAGCGGGGCGTCGTGCATATAGGAAAATCCACGCTCTGCATCGTCCAACTGTGGGGAGGAGACGCCCAAGTCAAAGAGCATCCCGTCCACGGCGTCGATGTGCAGGTCGTCCAGCACCTCCGCCAGACGGCTGAAGTTGCTGTGGACCAGCGTCACCCGGTCGGCGTACTCCGCCAAACGGACACGGGCGGCCTCCAGCGCCGTCCCGTCCCGGTCCAGACCGATGAGCCTTCCCCCTGCCGTCAGGCGGCGGAGGATCTCCAGTGAGTGACCGGCCCGGCCCAGTGTGCCGTCCAGGTAGACGCCGTCGGGGCGGATGGCCAGCGCCTCCAGACATTCGTCCAGCAGCACCGGCTTGTGGCCGTAGGCCTGATCGGCCTCGGCATTGCGGTCAAACGCCATCTCTTACAGCCCCATTTCTTCCATCGCCTGCTCCAGTGAACCGGAGGAAAAGGCCTCCTCCTCCAGCTCGGCCCAGCGCTGGGCGTTCCAGATCTCCACTCGGTTGAAGATACCGGCCACCACCACTTCCTTTTCCAGCTTCGCCCGCTGGCGCAGGTGGTTGGGGATGAGGATGCGGCCCTGTGCATCCGGCTCGCAGTCCGCCATGTACGCAAACATCAGCCGGAGCTTTTTCACGTCGGTAAAGTTGCGCTCGTCCAGCTTTTGCTGGAACTTCTCCCACTCGGTGTCGGAATAAACGGACAGGCAGCCGTCCTGCCCCACCGTCACGTGGAGGGTATCTCCCAGCTGCTCCCGCAGCTTGGCAGGGATAAACAGGCGACCCTTGGCATCAATATTGTGAAAATACTGTCCCGTCATGCCTGTTTCACCCCTTTCCCGCAACTTTTTCGGCAATTCTCAGCGTTGTGGGCAGCTGCCCCACTTTAGGGAATGGCCCTCCACTTTGTGGGCTTTTGCACCACAATCATGGGTAAACGCACCATAATTCCCCACCGCTACGTTGAGTATACAGGATTTCTCCGCCGATTGCAAGTACCATTTTCCCGGCTTTTGTAAGCAAAACCCGTGGTTTTTTTCATTATTTCCAGCATTTTCTCCGTTTTCCAGAACATTCGTTTCAGCGCCGAAAGAGGCAAAAACAGCGGGTACTATATATGGTACCCGCTGTTTTTTATCACTACAAGATATTCGCCCGTTTTCTTCCGAAAACGACAGAAGGGACAAGCTCTCACCTGCCCCTTCTTGCGTTATGTTGTTTTTCAATAAAATTGCACAAAAATCAGCCGAAAATTTCGTCAGGCATCCTCATCGCTCTGGGGTTGCTCCGAGGCGGATCTCCGCTCCCGCAGCTTCTCCTGATTGGCCTGCATCTGCTCGTTGGAGGTGGCCCGGAACCGGACACGGGACTCCTTCACCTCGTCCAGCGCCGCCTGAATGGCCTCCTCCGTCCGGCGCAGAGCGTCCTCGGTGTAGGTGTTGGCCACGTGGTACAGCTCCTTGCTGCGTTCCTCGGCCCGACGAATGATCTCGGAACTCTTGCGGCGGGCCTGCTGCAGGGTCTCGCTCTCGGAGACGATGACCTTGGCGTCCAGCTCCGCCTGACGCAGCATCTTCTCCACTTCCTTCTTGGCGGAGGACACATACTCCTCCCGCGCCCGCACCAGCTCCTGCGCCTTCTTGATCTCCAGCGGCAGCTTGGCCCGGATATCGTCCAACAGATCCAGCGCCTCATCACGGCTGATGACGCACTTATCCGAGCTGAAGGCCGCACTCTTGGCCTCGTCGATCATGCTGTAAAGCATATCCAGCAGTCGCTGCACATCCTTCTCTTCCATAAGGTTTACCTCCCTTTCAGTTCCTCCGCCACCGGGGCGGGAACATATTTCTCCAAAGGCTGTCCGTACCGGATCATCTCCCGCACCATAGTGCTGCTGAAGTGCTGATAGGCCGGACTGGCCGGCAGCAGCAGCGTCTCCAGCTCCGGACAGATGCCCCGGTTGATGGCCGCCTGTTGATACTCCAAATCAAAATCCGTGGTGTTGCGGACGCCCTTCACCAGAATGCCCGCTCCCTTCTGCCGGGCGTAATCCGCCAGCAGGCCGCTGTAAAGCTCCGCCTCCACATTGGGCAGGTCCGCCACCGAGCGGCGAATCAGCTCCAGCCGCTGCTCCGGGGAGAACATGGGCTTTTTGTCGCAGTTCACCATGACACAGACAAAGAGCCGGTCGAAGCAGGGGGCGCTGCGGCGGATGATATCCAGATGTCCCAGCGTGATGGGGTCAAAGCTACCGGGATAGATGGCTGTTTTCATGTGGTCTCGTCCTCGTTTCCGCTGCGGTGATACACCGACAGTCTGATCTTTCCGTAGCGGTATTCCCGATACAGGCGATAGGGCGCCGGAAGCTCCGGCAGCACCTTATCAGCGGCGCTCTCCGCTACAATTATACCATGCTCCCGGCAAATGTCAAACGAAGCGATGGCGGTAAGGGCCTGCTCCAGCAGATCGGCGGCGTAGGGCGGATCCAGAAATATCAGGTCGAACTTCTCCCCGCTTTTGAGATACGCCAGCGCATCCCCGGACTTCACTCTGGCCCGGTCGGTAAAGCCGCACAGGGCCAGATTCTCCTGCACCAGACGCACGGCATCCGGACGCCGGTCCACGAACACTGCCTCCGCCGCTCCACGGCTCAGGGCCTCGATGCCCAGCTGGCCGGTGCCGGCAAAGAGATCCAGCACCCGGCGGCCCTCGATGTCAAATTGGATGATGGAGAACAGGCTCTCCTTGACCTTGTCGGTGGTGGGGCGGGTCTCCATCCCCTGCAGCTCCTTGAGCCGCCGACCTCTGGCCGTTCCTGTGATGACTCGCATGGCTTACACCTCCGGATCGAAGCACTCAAAGATGACGAGGTTCCCCGCCTGCTCCGCAGCTTCCATTTCTTCCTTCGCTCGGATGGTCCAGTTGACCTCCTGTACATGATATACTTTATGGCACAGCCGCAGGCACAGATTCTCCCGGTCGGAGAACCGATAGGCGATGAAATCCGGCTGGGTAGCCACGTTGGTCAGCAGATTCCCCAGCAGCCACATGGTAAGCCTTCCGTGTCCGCCGCCGGACTCCCCGTGGCGCAGGAACTGCTCCGACAGCTGGCCCCGGATGATCAGGGGCCGATGCTTTTTCAGCCACAGGATGCACCGGGGGTCAAAGGACTCGATGCAGTAATTCACCCGGAACCGATCCAACATGGTGCAGGTGGCCTCCGCCAGCTGGGCATGGTTGCCCCGCTCCGCCTTCAGCTCGATGATGAGGGGCGTTTTCCCCTGAAACAGGGGCAGCACCTCCTCCAGAAGGGGGATCTGCTCCTGCGTCCCCTCCAGGCGGTACTGCTTCAGCTCCTCCGCCGTCAGGTCCTCCACCAGAACGTCCGCCCCGGCGGTGCGCTTGAGACTGGCGTCGTGGATCACCGCCAAGCGGCCGTCCTTCATCAGATGGACGTCCAGCTCAGCACCGTAGCCGTGTTCAATGGCACGGCGGAAGGCCGCCATGGAGTTTTCCGGAATATGGGGCTTGTCGTGGTAGCCCCGGTGGGCGTAGCGGTACTGCCGCAGCAGCTTCCAGCCGGGATGCTCCCGGCGGCAGCGCAGCATCAGCAGAAACAGTTCCGCCAGAATGATCAGTACCAGCAGTACAATGACAACAGGCATTTGGCGTCAGTCCTCCATTTCATCCAGAGCTTCCAGCCCCCATTTGGCCTCCGGCCTGCTGTCGCCGTGGCGGACGAACAGCATGGTCACAAAGGCCAGCGCCGTGAACACGGCGGCATAGGGGAACAGCACGTGCATCCCCATGCGGTCCATCAGCAGGCCGGAGAGCATGGGCGTGGCTACCTGCGCCGCCATGGAGGCGGTGTAGTAAAAGCCGGTGTACTTGCCCACGTTGCCGCCGGAGCACATCTCCACCACCATAGGGAAGGAGTTGACGTTGATGGTGGCCCATGCGATGCCCGCCAGAGCGAACATGGCGTTCATGAGCATGGTGGGACTCTCGGCGCTCATGAAGGAGGCGGTGGTGAAGGCGGCGGTCAGCATGACGACGCCCGCCAGAATGGTCTTTTTCCGGCCCACCCTGGAGGCGATGAAGCCCACCGGCAGATAGGAAATGATGGCCGCCGCCTGAGCGATGATCAGGGTCAGGTTATAATCCTTGTGGAGGATATTGCTGGCGTAGACGGAATATTTGCTGGTCACGGCGTTGTAGCCAAAGAACCACAGCACAATGGACAGCAGCAGGAAGATCAGGGATTTCACTTCGTCCACCGACAGCTTCCGTTCGCCGGTGGCGGCCTCCTCCTTATCCTCCAGCCCCAGCTCCACCGACTGCTGCTGCATCTCGGCGGCCCACTCGTTCTCCCGCACCGTCAGCATGAACACCACCAGCGCTGCCAGCATGATGGCGGCAATGACGGCGAAATAGCCGATATAGCTCATCAGGGAGTTGCGGACGGCAGAGGTGGCGAACACCATGCCCAGCACCAGCACCAGAATCCCGCCGGCGGAGCCCATGAGGTTGATGACGGCATTGGCCTTGGAGCGCAGAGGCTTTAAGGTCACATCCGGCATCAGCGCCACTGCCGGGGAGCGGAACACCGCCATGGACACCAGGATCACCAACAGCAGAGCGATGAAAAACACCAGCGTCACCGGGCTTTTGGCGGTGGCGTCCCAAGCGCAGGCCTGCCGGGCCGGCATCACGTAGTTGGTGTAGTCGGGGTTGGTGACGGCGGCACCGTCCACGGTGATCTGGCTGCGGATCTGGGTGAACTCCTCCTTGGTGAACTGGCGGCTGAGCACGAACTTCTGGCCGCCGGGGGTCAGCAGCGTCTCATCCGCCTCCCGGTCGTAGATGGTCTCCAGCGCCGCCGGGTCGTCGATGGCGGCCACATCGGAGATGTGGTGCAGCTGGGCGTTATCCACGAAAGACAGGGCAATGAGCATCACGGCGGCAATGAGGGTACCCACCACGATGAAGGGCGTCCGGCGGCCCCACTTGCTGTGGTGCTTGTCGGAGATGGCGCCGAACAGCGGCAGCATGAACAGGGCCAGCACGTTATCCAGCGCCATAATGGCGCCGGACCATGCCTGACTCATGCCGAACTTGTTGGTGAGGATCATGGGGATGGTATTGTCATACGCCTGCCAGAAGGCCTGGATCAGGAAGAAGGCAAAGCCCACCAGAATGATCCGCTTGTAGTTGAGTTTCATACAGTCTCCTCCAGTTCCCGGTACAGGGTACCGATGTCGGGATACACCCAGGTGGGGTGGATCTGATAGGCGGCGATATCCGCCTGCGTGCCTTCGCCAGACAGGACGAACACGGTGTCAATGCCTGCGTTAACGCCGCAGGCGATGTCGGTATAGAGCCGGTCCCCCAGCAGCACCGTCTGCTCCGGGGAAAAGCCCGTCCGCTCCATGGCCAGCCTCGCCATCTCCGGCTGGGGCTTGCCGATGAAGGTGGGCTCCCGCCCGGTGGCGGTGGTGAGCATCCGGCACACGCTACCGCAGTCCGGCACGGAGCCGTACCATGTAGGGCAGACCCAGTCCGGATTGGTGGCGATGAAGGGGACGCCCTGGTTCAGCAGGATGCAGGCGTCCTCCAGCTTCTGAAAGGTCAGCTCCGTGTCGAAGCCGCACAGCAGCACCTCCGCCTGCTCCCGGTCACGGGTCACAGGGATGCCTGCCTGCGCCAGCTGGTCCATAAAGGACACAGTTCCCGCCACATAGCAGATCCTTCCCGGCAGGCTCGCCCGCAGATAACGGATGGTGGCATCCACGGAGGTCAGATAATCCTCCCGGCAGGTGTCGATGCCCAGCCGGTGCATCTTTTCTATGTACCCCTCCACGCCACGGGAGGAGTTGTTGGTGAGGAACAGATACCGCCCTCCCACACGCCGGACATACCTCAGAAACTCCGGCACGCCGTCGAAGAGCCGCTCATCCAGATAGATGGTGCCGTCCATGTCCAGCAGGAACAGTCGCTTTTCGCTCAGCTGCGCCACGATATCCTCTCCCCTCTTTGCAGAAATGCGTCATTACACAAAAAACCATGCTAAGAATAGCACAAAGCCGCCCCGCTGACAAGTGGGACGGCCTTGTTTTTGGAAATTTTGCAACCCTCAGCTGTTATTCCGGTCAATGGGGCGGTGATGCAGCAGGGCCCACAGGTCCTTGCCGTTGAAGGGAATGAAGGGGTAAAGATAGCCCTTTCCGATGAGGGGACGGGTGCTGGCAATAAGGGCCAGGGTGCCCAGAATACCGCCGATGAAGCCCCACCAGTCAAACAGCCAGATGAGCAGCAGCAGCGCCATGCGGCACAGCTTCACGGCGTAGCCCATCTCGTAGCTGTGCTGGGCGTAGTTGGCGATGGCCACGAAGGCCATATACACCAGCACCTCCGGCACCAGCCACCGGGCCTGCACCGCAAAGTCTCCTAAAATCAGTGCTCCCAGCATACTGAAGGAATTGCTGAGCACGTCCGGCGTGTTGAGGGAGGCCAGCTTCAGCACGTCGATAATGAACTCCACCAGCAGCAGCTGCAAGATCAGCGGCACATAGTACTCGTCCTCGATCAGGAGGAAGTGCAGGCTCTCGTGGAGGGTATCCGGTGACTTCACCAGCAGATACCACAGGGGCGTTACAAACAGCGTGAGAAACAGCACGATGACCCGGACGATCCGCAGATACGTCCCCACCAGCGGTGGGAAATAGTAATCGTTGACCTCCTCCAGAAACCGGAACAGGCTGCACGGCAGCAGCATCACCGCCGGGGTATTGTCGATCATCAGCAGGATATCCCCCTCCAGCACCGAGGCCGCCGCCACGTCCGGCCGCTCGGTATAGCGGGTCTTGGGGAAGGGGTTCCACCATTGGGGCGGGGCGATGGCCTCCGCCACGCTCTCCTGACTCATGGCGATGGAGCCCACGTCCATGGCCTCCAGCTTTTTCCGCAGCTGATCCAGCAGCTTCCGGTCCACCCGGTTTTCCATGTAACACAGCACCACGTCCGTCCGGGAGCGGGTCCCCACCTGCAAAGACTCCAGCGTCAGCTGCGAGTCCCGGATGCGGCGGCGCAGCAGGGCGGCGTTCTTCATGACGCTCTCCCCGAAGCCGTCGTGGCTGCCCCGCAGCACCTTGCTGGTGTCCGGCTCCTCCACGGAGCGTAGGGGGAACTGCTTGGCATCCAGCACCACGCCGCCGGAAAAGCCGTCGATGACGAGCAGGGTCTTGCCGGCGAATACCGCCGTCACCGCCTTCAGCCGGTCCGTCTCCACTGCTGCGTCGCAGACGCTGACGTAGCGGTCGGCAAAGGCCTGCAATGTCCCCACGTCCTCCAGCGACGGGATGGGCAGCCATGCGGAGATAGCCCGCTCCAGCACCGTGTCGTCGGCGTAGCCGTTGACCACCCATAGCCTGGCCCGGCGGCCGCCGATCCGCAGGGTCCGCCCGATCATGTCGAAGCTGCGCCCCACCCCCAGCAGGCCGTCCAGCGCCGCCGCCCTTTCGTCAAATGCATCCTTCACCCGTTTCATGCCGTCTCCTCCGCCTTGCGTTTGGAGGTAGTATGGGAATTTCTGCCGGGGAATATGCAAAAAACTGCCACAGCTCCCCTTTTCGGACAGCTGTGGCAGCGATTCATCCCATATGTTTTTCAAAATAGAAGTACGTCTCGTCCTCACCGGAGGGGTCCATACAGGCGGCCAGCATATGCCGGGAGGGATGATTCTCCCGGAAGCATTTGGCCGTCACCCGCCGCAGATCCCAGCCCTTCAGGCCCCACGCCAGAGCGGCGGCAAATGCCTCGGTGCCGTAGCCGTGACCGGCATAGGCGGCAGCGATGCGGCAGCCCAGCTCCGCCGTGCCGTGGCCGTCGAAGTGGGTGAACACCACCTCCCCGATGCACCGGCCCCGGAGCCGCACCGCAAGGCCCAGCTCCCGCCCGGCGGCGTAGTCCTCCTCCGACGCCTGCAGGAACCACTCCTCCGGGGGATGGGGCTGCTCCTCCCGGTAGTCGTAGCCCCACCAGCGGTTGCGCCGGGCATCCCGGCACAGGGCGGCGTAGTCTCCGCAGTCTGCCGGGGTCAGGGCATTCAGTGTCAGGCGTGGGGTGGTAAGGTGGGGCCGGGGCGGGAAGGTGTTACCGGACACCGTCCGCCTCCAGATAGCCCGCCAGCACCTTCAGGGTGTTCCACACGCCGTCCACATGGCTGCGCTCGTAGCCGTGGCTGGCGTAAACCCCGGCGCCGATGAGGCCGTGGCGCAGGTCATGGCCCGCCGACAGGGTAGCCTCCACATCGGAGCCGTAGTGGGGGTACACGTCCACCGCATAGTCCGCCCCGGTGCGGCGGGCAGCATCGATGAGCTTGCCCACCACCTCATAGCTGTACGGGCCGCCGGAGTCCTTGGCGCAGATGGATACCTGCCGCTCGGTGCATTGCAGCCCCTCGCCCACGCAGCCCATATCCACGCTGATGGCCTCCGTCACCCCCTGCGGGACATTGGCGGCGCCGCCGTGGCCCACCTCCTCGTACACCGTCACATGGAGGTACACATGGCGCTGGGGGACTGTGCCGGTGTCCTTAAGGTACCTGGCCAGACCCAGCAGGATGCCCACCGACAGCTTGTCGTCCAGAAAGCGGCTCTTGATATAGCCGGAGGCGGTGAGGCGGGTGCGGGGCTCGAAGCACACCACATCCCCCACCTCGACCCCCAGCGTGCGGGTCTCCTCGGCGGACTTCACGTCCTCGTCCAGCACCACCTCGCAGCTGTCGAAGGTGCGCTTGGTGTCGCCGTACTGGCCGTTGACGTGGATGGATGCGTTGCACAGCTGGAAGGTCCCCTCCAGCACCCGCCCGCCACGGGTATAGACTCGGACGTTCTCCGCCTCGCCGTTTTCCGCCCGCATCCCGCCCAAGGGCGTCAGGCGCAGGCGGCCACTATTCTTCACCTCCGCCACCATGCCGCCCAGCGTGTCGGCGTGAGCCTCCAGCAGCAGGCCCTCGCCCCGACCGCCCAGATCCACCAGCACGCCACCCTTGGCGGTGTGCCGGGCGGTATAGCCCAGTTCTTCAAAGGCCCGCTGCACCCAATCTGCCGCACGGGCCGTGAAGCCCGTGGGGCTATCGATGGCCAGCAGCTCCATGGCCTGCCGGGCGGCGTATTCTGCATAGGTACGTTCCATGATCCATTCCTCCGTATTAAATATATGTAGTATAGCGGTTTTTCCTCAGAAGCGGCGCATGAACACGAAGGTCACGCCCATGTTCTCCCGCTCCAGATCCCGGTCCTGCCGCAGATGGGGATACTGCTGCAAGGCCCGGCGGGTGGTCTCATCGAAGATGGTAAACCGTTCCCCTGGCACCACAGCGGCGATGCGCCCCTTCTCCTGCTGGGCCAGCAGATACTTTCGGCTGGCGGTGCGGATGCGCCCGCCCTTGCCGGAGGAACCGTACCCGTGGATCAGCTTCAGCAGCGGTGTGTTCATATGGCGGGCCGCTTCCAGCTCCGCCTCCAGCCGCCGCAGAGCTTCATCCGCCGTAGGTCGTCCCAGCTCCAGATTTAGTTCCCGTGTGGTGGCTTTCATCCGACTCCCCCCTTTTCTCACAGTGTACCAGTCCCGGCGCAGATTTGCAACTGCATTGGCCCACAAAATACCGCAGCAGCGGCCCGGCATCCACCGCATCCGCCCGCAGGCGGGCGCCGCTCTGGCGCTCCGGGTGCCATTGCACGCCCAAAATGGGCAGCGTCTCATGGCAGAAGCCCTCGATGGTGCCGTCGGCCGCCTGTTGCAAAAGGCACAGCTCCTCCCCCAGCACCCGCACCGCCTGATGGTGGTTGCTGTTTACCAGCGGGGCCGGCCCCAGCAGCTGCGAAAGCAGTCCTCTGGCCCGTGTGGGGTGGATCAGATCTCCCTGCACCTGCTGGTGTCCGGGGATGCGGGCGTGGAGCGTGCCGCCGAAAAAGACGTTCAGTGCCTGCATCCCCCGGCAGATGCCCAGAATGGGGCGGCCGCTGTCGGCAAAGGACCGGATAAGAAAGCTGTCCGTGGCCTCCAGCGTGGCCCCGATGTCCCCGCCGCCGGGCAACAGCAGCCCGTCGCAGCCGCAAGTCCGGAACAGGTCCCGGCTCAGCACCGGCTCCGCTCCCGCCTCCGTCAGTGCCGCCAGATAGTTGCCGTATTGGCCGCTTGTCCCATAGAGATAGATCTTCGGTTTCATAGCGATTCCCTCCTCCCTATCATCTCATGCGGCGGCGGAGAAAAATATGCGGCAATATCTGTTGCACGGCGGGAAAATTTGTGATAGAATAAGTAGGTCAAAGCCTCCATACGCAGCGGCATCGAAGTGGTCATAACAGGGCTGACTCGAAATGCGCGTTGGCTCTGGCCGTTTTCTCCGCTGAAAACCCTTGATTTATAAGGGTTTTCGCCGGATCGAATTTCAAAATTTCATATTGTTCTTGCGTGTTTTTCTTGCATTTTCTCAGCGCACGGAAAACAGTTGAGATATACGGAGGGCTATCGAAGAGGTCATAACGAGAACGACTCGAAATCGTTTGACGGCCAAAAACCGTCCGTGGGTTCGAATCCCACGCCCTCCGCCAGCGAAAAACCCAGTCATATCAAGGCTTTGCGCCCATATGACTGGGCTTTTCTTTTTGCTGATCTGCCATTGCTGCACATGATTTTCGGCAAGAAGTCATGTCTGCCATCCGACGGCCTCGGTTTCCGGCAGGGTCAGGACATTGTCCATGACGTTTGCGGACATAAGCTTGGACTTATAGTCCAGATGGCTGTAGATATTCGCCGTGGTGCTGATGTCGCTGTGACCCAGCCATTCCTGGATCTGCTTCATGGGCACGTCGTTGGCCAGCAGCAGCGAAGCGCAGCTGTGCCGGAGATCGTGGAAGCGGATATGCCGCAGACCTTTCAATTCCAGCAGCTTGCTGAAATTGCTGCTGAGATTCCTGGGATTAAAAATGTTCCCCATTACATCCACGAACACATAGCCGTCGTATTCCCGGTTGTAGCAGTTGCCGCAGATCCTCTTGTTTTCCTTCTGCTGCTCCTTCAAGGCCAGCAGCTTCTCCCGGATATTGTCGACCAGAGGAAGAGAGCGCAGACTGGATTTCGTCTTGGCGCGATCCTCGCGGACGATCTCATACTTGCCGTCTATCTTGGCATTTGTTACGATGTGTCTGATGGTGATGGTATTGCGCTCAAAGTCGATGGCGTCCCATCTCAGGCCCAGAGCCTCGCTGCGCCGGAGCCCGTAGAACGCGGTGATCTGGATCAGCAGAGAATAGGGGTGATCCTTTGTCGCCTCAAAGAGCTGCTCCAGCTCCTCCAAACGGTAGTAATCCGCGATATACTTCTGCTTCTTCGGACGCTCCACCTTGTCGGCGGGGTTGTACGGAATGAGGTCCATCTTGACGGCATATTTCAGAGCCTTGTGAATATTGGCGTGCTCGTGGATGACCGTGCTGGCAGACACGGTTTTCAGCTCGTACAGATAGAAGCTCTGAATATGCCTGGCTTGAAGCTCGCCCAGCTTGATGCCGGTTTTCCGAAAGTACGGTGCGATTTTTCCCTTTACCATCTGGGTGTAAGAGGAAAAGGTCGTCTTCTCAATCGAATTGCGAACGACCTCCAGCCAAAGCTCCATAAAGTCGGCAAAGAGCATATCGGCAGACAGCTCTCCGTTTGACTTGTGCTCGGCAGGGGGAACATAGGTCTGACGCAGCTCCAGCAGCATTTTCTCCGCGCGCTTTTTGTTGTTCTTAATTGGCAGTCCCGTTGGAAACCACGGCTGCTTCCGTTTGCCGTTGGCGTCCAAATAGCTCAGGACCATATAATAGTAGTCGTTTTTGATTTGCAGGTGTCCCGCTATCATTCATCCATACCTCCTTTTGCTGACAGCGTATGAACGGGCACCCTTTCGGACCGTAACCATTATACGGCCTACTCAGATGCCCGTCCAATGTGTCGTTTCAGTTCAAATCCGTGTCACGCTGCCGGCTGGGGATTGCCCGCCGAGAGAGCGTAGCGGATCACGTTGATTTTCGGAATGCGGTAGGCGTTTCCGATTTTCATGCCGGGGATATACCCGTCGCCAATCAGCTCGTAGGCCAGATGGCGGCTGATTTTCAGCATGGACTGGACCTGGGCAACGTTCACAATGTCGGGGTAATCCGTGAACATCACCTCATACATGGTCTGCAGCTCAGTCTTCGTCACTGAAACCACCTCCTCCGTCGTCGCGCATAAAGCTGTTGAGCCTTCTTTCGACCATGTGAAGCACATAATGGACCTCGCTTTGGCTCAGATTAAAGGACAATACATGTCCTTCTTCGTCAGTGAGATTGATGGTCATTCGTTCGTTGCTGACATCAATATCAGCGTAGTATTTCTTTAGGAATCTGTCGAAGAGGATATCCACCATTTCACAGCCGTCTTTGGAAAACACGTCAATCATATCATCCAGATAGTCCATTCTTCCTTCGTCCAAATCGAATTCAATGATTTCTTTTATGATTTCTTTCATTGTAAAATCTCCTTTCACCGGGCGTCCCGGCCTTTGCGCTGCCGCGCCAAGTGTTTGTTGTAAAAATCCATGGCCTTGACAAGTGTCTCGGTCATCTGCTTCATGGAGGTGTCCGGACGGAAAAAGCTGCGGAGCTTGTCTACCGGCACCTTCACATATTCCACCTGATTACCCTTAACCTCGGACAGAAGCTGCAGCACCGCGTCATCCGTAAGAGTCTGCTCCTCGCTCATGCGCCGCAGCCGTCGGGCCTGGGACAAGGACGGCGTTACCTCATCGCTGTCCATCACGGAGAAGAGCATCTCCTGCTCAGACGGCTGCAAATAGGACAGCTCCACCGCCGGAGTCAGGGCGATCTTGCCCTCATCCACCAGCTTCAGGATGTCGGGGATCAGGTTGGTGAGGCGTATGTAGCGTTGGATTTGGTTGCGGCTGTCCGGTGAATTTTCAGCAAGAGAATCAATACTTTTGATTTGGTGACCAAGTTGGTCACCATTTTCTTTTCGCCCCGGCGAGCGTTTTATGGCATCGTATTTCATTTTGTACGCGAACGCCTTTTCGCTTGGGAGAATATGTTCCCTTTGCAGGTTGCTGTCCACCATGGTGATAACAGCCTCCTCGTCTGTCAGGTCGCGGACAATCACCGGCATGGCGTCCATCCCCAGTGCCTTGCACGCTGTCAGCCGCCGGTGGCCGGAGATCAGCTCATAGCCGCCGTCAGGCAACGGCCTTGCCAGCGCCGGAGAAAGCACGCCGGCATCGGCAATGCTCCGCATGAGCTGCGCCATTTCCTCGTCCTCCTTCACCTTGAAGGGGTGATTTCGAAAGGGTGTGAGGGCAGCCAGCGGGATTGCCTCTACCTTTGGCTTTTTCGCATCGAGCCGTTCCTCCGTGCTCATAAAAAGCTCCTCGTACCCGGTCAGCCCCAAATCAATCAATCTGTCGTTCTTCATCGAATCCTTCCTTTCATCGCATAATCGTCTTTTCCTCTTGGGACAGCCGCTGATTTCGCAGCGCCTGCTTCTCCCGCGGGGAGAGGTAGGGGTCGTTTTCCACCCACGCATCCAATTCACACGCCAAGAGGTCTTTCAGCCTTGGGTTATCCTCAATCATGTTATAGGCGGTTTGCTTTTGCTTCCGAAGCCGGGAAAGCTCTGCGGTGCAGGCGGCGCAGGACTTTTTCAGCTCGACCCTCTCCACAGGATCGGCGCAGCCTCGCTGTTTATTGCGGATTTTGCTGCGTGCAGCGGATATTGCATCCATCTCCTTGTCCATTCGTGCAAGAAACCTCTGCACATCCTCCGGCGTGTCCAAATGCTCCCGACACACCAGCGTTATCTCGGCGGTGAAGCGATCCAGCCTGCGGCAAGCTTCCCGGCACTCCGCCGACAGGGGCTGCCGATATTCCTTTTCGTACAGCGGCGCAACGCCCAGCACGATTGCCACACAGCGGAAGAAGCTCAAATACCCGGTGACGCGGGGCAAATGCAGATAGAAATCCCGCTGCCGGCAATATTCTTCCGTCGGCGGATTTTTCCTGGCATATTCCCGTGTGTAGGGCCTCATGAATTCAAAATAGCGCCGGGTCACACGGATGTCCCGCTGGTTCTCCAGCAGCCTGTCCTGCAGCGCCTCCTTGTCATATTCGGCTCCCAGCCGGAAGGTGCGCATACACTTTTTGGCGCTTAGAGAGCGGATGGTGGCATACCTGCGGTAGGAATCGCACACGAACACATAGCCCTTCTTCCGCAGCACGGCACTCAGCTCCGTCCAGCTGCTCGACATCGTCAGCGCCTCGTCCAGCGCCCGCCGCATGAGGTTGTAGCGGGTAGGCTCGCCGTTCTTTTCGGCAAAGTAGACCGACCGCGCCGTTTTATGCCGTTGGGGATTTTTCACCACTGACAGGCCATGCTCCTTGCAGATACGGTCGGACATATCCCGCAGCTTGTAGTAGACCTCGTATTTTGCCCCCAGCTTTTCGCCCGTCCACATATTCACCGGATTCACAACAAAGTGGTTGTGATAAGTGCCGGTGTTGAAGTGGGTGGCGACAAGCACCTGCCGGTCGTTCCCCCAAAGCCGCCGCGCCGTCTCCACGCCGATGCGATGGCATTCCTCTGCCGTGACCTCACCGGTCTTAAAGGACTGGTAGGCGTGGTAGGCCACATTGCCGCCGGCTTTGCCGAAGCGCCTCTGCACGGCAGCCATCTCCCTTGCGGCGGACTCCGCCCTGCAGCCAATTCCGGTGACGGCGTATTGCTGCTCCCCCTCATCCAGGGTTTTTTCTTTGTCGGCAGCATACAGCAGCACCTGCTCTAGGTCGCTTAGCTTGGTCTTGCTGGGGTTGGTGCAGTAGTCCACCACACGGCTGACGCTGTCATGGATCGCCCAGATCTTCGTCACTGCCATCGGCATCCTCCTTCCCGTGATAGGCGCGCAGAAGCAGTCTCTCGATCTCGGTCAGGGCCTCGTCAAAGTCCCTCATGGCAAGCTCGTAGCGGACGGTATCGTGGAGCGTTGTCAGCTTCTGATACGCCAGCATCAGCTCCCGGCGCGGAGCCTCTCTCACCGCTGCGCCGGTTCCCAAGGTTCGGAGATATTCCGACATATTCATGCCGCATTTCTTTGCCTTTCTGCGAATGGTATTCTTCTCGGTTTTATAGACTCGCACATTGATTTCCTCTGTTCGATTCCGCATAGATTATCACATCCTTTCAGCGGGGTTACAGGGGCGCGCCCCTTTCGTATCGGCAGATACGGGGGAATTGGGTGCCGCAGGGCTACACAAATCCCATGCTCGTTATCCTTACGGATAAAAAAGCGGTGTATAGCCCCGCACCCCTTAAAGCGGCAATTCCTCATCGTCCTTCGCCTCCTCCCATGACGCAGATGACGCTTGTGACGATGCTTGGGGAAGCCTGGCGATGTCGTCATTCTGTTTCCGCAGTGACGCAAGTCTCTCGCTCCCGGAGGAACCGTCATGACCGTCAGCACCGTCATGCAGCTCCAAAAGCACCAGCCGGGCAGCCGCCGTTTTACGATACTCGTAGGTGATTCCCAGGGGCAGCAGCACATCGCTGTAATGACGGGTCAGATGCTTGCTGGCGAGGTTGGGCTTCAGCTCCGTATTACCTACGGCGGCAAGCAGTTGGGACACCGTGCCCCGGAACCGCCCGTGCGCCAAGAGAAAATCCGCCACCTGAAAAACAAAGTCCGGGATGCGTTCCTTTCGCAAATCCTTGGCGCTGAGCGCCTCGGTAATCTCCCATCGGACGCCCCGCATCTGCATTTTCAGCTTCTTCTCCTCCACATCCCGGCCCGTAATGCAGAGGGTGGCGCAATCGCCGAAGCGGTCATCCTTGCGGAGAATCATCCCCGTATCCGCCACGCCCAAAATGCCTGTGGAGCCGGTCATATCATTGAAGATATTGCTGCTGTCCCGCTCCTTTCGGGTGTGATGGACAACGAAGATGCAAATGCCGTGGTCATCGGCGAGCTTTTTCAGGCCGGACAGATCCTTGTAGTCCTGGGCGTAGGCATTGACCTTTGCGGAAGTATTGTCCCGCACCATTTGGAGGGTATCGATGAATATCAGGCCCGTGGAGGGAAATTCCCGCAGAGTCTCCTCGATCTGCCCCTCCAGCTCCGCGCCCAGCTGTCCACAGGAAAAGCCGAAGCGGAGATTCTCCGGCGGAGAGTCCGTCAGCTCCTGCATACGCTGCTGAACGCGCCATTCCCGGTCCTCCAAGGCCAGATATACTACATCGGTTTTTCTGGTGGGCAGCCCCCACACCGCCTCGCCGCGGCTGATTTGCAGGCACAACCACAGCACCATCCAGCTCTTGCCGATCTTGGAGTCACCCGCTAAAATGGCGAGCCCGTCGGAGAGAACACCGTCGATGAGCATTTTGGGGTGGGCAAGGGGTTTGTAATACAGGGTATCGGCATCGATCAGTTGTAGCTTGTTCATGTGTTTCACCTTCTTTCTTTCGCTGGTAATTGTGTTTTTTGGTTTGGCGCCGTACTTCCGATATCGTTTTTATATGCCTGCCCCGGGGCCTCCGCGGCGTTGCCGTGCTCGCTCTTTTGAGGTCGTCGCACAGTCATATCTGTCTCGGTAACGGCTATTCAGTTGTCGAGGTACACGGGGGAAGCTTAGAAGCTCCTCTCACTTTCCCTTTGCCGAATTTTTTTCGGATTTTCCCGCTGCTTTTCAAAATTTTTTCTTTTGAGCTGGTAAATTATAAAAAGCCGAGCTTGTGCAGAGCTTTTTCAAAGTTCCCCTCACTTGGTAGGCAGCGAGAAGGCCAAAAAATTAACCCCCTTGAAAAATTCTTTTGTTTTGGCTCCAAATTGGAGCCATTTTCCTATGCAGGACTGCTCGTGGCTCCGAAATGGAGCCATTTTTCGTCTATGGCATCAAAATTGATGCCATGTCCATTCCGGATTTCATCGGTGTGGCTGCAAAATTGATGCCATAAAAATAAGCGCCTGCCTTTTTTCAGAAGCAGACGCTCATTTCTTATATTCTTTTTTACCGCAGCAGCCGGATCAGCAGCTCATTGATATCCTCGGTGGGCTTGCCGCTTGCTACCAGCTTGTTCCGAAAGGACAACAGAGCCGTTGTCAGCAGCCGGCGCTCGCCGGCGTAGAGTGCTAATACTCGATTTCTTCTATACTTGAACATCACCACACCTCAGCAATAAACCAGCTCAGAAAGGATGATCTCCTCCGCGCGGCTGCGGATGCTGTTCATCCGTCCCACCCATTCCATTTGATTCTCAGCCTTCAGCCGCTCAGTGACACCTTCGGCGTCCTTCATCTGCGCGACCAGCCGATCGAACATCTCCTGTGCCGTGTCGCCGATTTCCTTGAGATGGTCGTCCAGCTTGCCGGTTAGCAGCATCCCTGTGTAGATGCCGTCCCTGTGCTCGCGCAGATACCGCCTCCGCGCTGCTGCAAATCTGTTTTCCATGCCGCGCCTCCTTCATATACGCATTGTTTTTGGTTTCCCTTCGCGTATATGATAGCCCGGCGCTACACTAGAGTCCAATGTGCAATAATCGGATTTGCAGTCTTGACAACGGGATATATTTATTTTGCACCGGCTATTGATTTGTGCGTTTTTGTGAGTATAATAGATATTGAAATGTGTTTGTCACGAGATGTGCAACCAGTTGAATTATGTGTTTCCCGGCGCGTTGATTATGCTGAAAAGTGCGGAGGTGCGCTATGTTATATCGGAAAATTCAGCCGTATATCGAAAGCTACTTGAAGTCAGACTCAAACAAAGTGCTGATTATCGACGGAGCGCGGCAGATTGGAAAGACCTTTATTATCCGTCACGTCGGACAGCAGCTCTTTGAGAACTATATCGAGCTGAACTTTGCGGAGGATTATAACGGCCCCCGGCTGTTTGAGCAGGTCCGCACGGTCAAGGACTTCTATTTCCAGGTCAGCACCATCGCCGGCGAGAAAATGGGAGAGAAGAAAAACACGCTGATTTTCCTTGATGAGATCCAGGCGTATCCGCACCTGCTGACCATGCTCAAGTTTTTGAAGCAGGACGATAGGTACACCTATATTGCCAGCGGGTCGCTGCTCGGCGTGACCCTGAAGAAGACCACCTCGATCCCCATTGGGAGTATCGAGATCAAGCGCATGTTCCCTCTGGATTTTGAGGAGTTCCTGCTGGCAAACGGATTTAATCGGTTCGCCATCGATATGATGCATGAGAAGTTCCTTGCCAGCGAGAGCCTGGATGCGGCTATGCACGGGAAGGTGATGGACCTCTTTAAGAAGTACCTGCTGATCGGCGGGCTGCCCGACGCCGTGAACACCTTTATTGCAGACACCAATATCGTGAAGGTCAGGACGATCCATCGCGATATCCGCGCGTTCTATGCTGATGACGCGTCGAAGTACGAGGCGGACAATAACAAGAAGCTGAAGATCCGCAGGATCTACGATATGATCCCCTCCAATCTGGAGAGCAAGAAGAAACGGGTGGTCTTTCAGGATATCGAGGACAAGCGAGGCAAGCGTTTTTCCGACTATCAGGATGAGTTTGAATATCTGATCTCCGCGGGAATCGCCCTGGACGTCAACGCGATCACTACCCCAGTCTTTCCCCTAACACAGTCTGTCGGCAAAAACCTGCTCAAGCTCTATTTGAACGACGTAGGCCTTTTGACGGACGTTTTGTACGGCAGCAATATACGTGCGATCCTGGACGATGAGACGGGGATCAATCTCGGCTCTGTGTATGAAAGCGTGGTGGCCCAGGAGCTGGCCGCGCACGGCTACAAGCTGTTCTATTACGATAACCGCAGCAAGGGCGAGGTGGATTATCTGATCGACGATTACGACAGCCTCTCCGCCATCCCCATCGAGGTCAAATCCGGCAAGGACTACACCGTCCACAGCGCGCTGAGCACTTTTATAAAGAACGACGATTATCACGTGAAAAAGGCGTTCGTTCTGTCTAATACCCGCGAGATCACGACGAACGGTAAGATCACGTATCTGCCGATCTATGATGTGATGTTTTTGGGGGCGGGGGAATCGTCAAATACGCCCATTTAAACTAAATCAAATCAAAATCAAACGGACAACATGGAGGAAACATAGATGGCGGATATCAGAAATGACCGGGAGCGTGAAGAACTCCACAAAGCAATATGGAGCATTGCTGACGATCTTCGTGGCAGTGTGGACGGCTGGGACTTCAAGCAGTATGTGCTTGGCGTTATGTTCTACCGTTACATATCCGAAAACCTTACCAACTATATCAATGAAGGTGAGCATGCTGCCGGTGATGCTCAGTTTGATTATGCCAAAATGAAAGACTCAGACGCTGAAGGAGCCCGTGCCGGTTTGGTACAGGAAAAGGGCTTCTTCATTCTGCCGTCTGAGCTTTTTTGCAACGTTCGAGCAAGAGCAACAGATGACGAAAACCTCAACGAAACGCTGGAGCGGGTTTTCAACAACATCGAGGATTCCGCCAAAGGAAGCGAGAGCGAAGACGATTTTGCCGGTTTGTTCGATGATCTGGACGTGAATTCCAACAAACTGGGCGCCACCGTTGCCAAGCGTAATGAAAAGCTGGTTAAGCTCCTAAACGGTGTCGCCGATATGAAGCTGCGCTATAAGGACAACACAATCGACGCTTTCGGTGACGCCTACGAATATCTCATGAGCATGTACGCCTCCAACGCAGGAAAATCTGGGGGCGAGTTCTTCACACCGCAGGAGGTCTCCGAGCTTCTGACCCGTATCGCTGTCGTGGGGAAAACAGAGGTCAATAAGGTCTACGACCCCGCCTGCGGTTCCGGTTCGCTGCTTCTCAAAGCGGCAAGAATTCTCGGTAAAGAGAATATCAGGCAGGGCTTCTTTGGGCAGGAGATTAACCTGACCACCTATAACCTCTGCCGCATCAATATGTTCCTCCATGATATTGGCTACGACAAGTTCAATATTGCCAATGAGGACACGCTCATCAGCCCCCAGCACTGGGACGATGAGCCCTTTGAAGTCATCGTTTCCAATCCGCCCTACTCCATCAAATGGGCGGGAGACGAGAATCCGCTGCTGATCAACGATCCCCGTTTCTCACCGGCAGGTGTTCTGGCGCCGAAATCCAAGGCAGACCTTGCCTTTATCATGCACAGCCTTTCATGGCTCGCTACCAACGGCACTGCGGCTATCGTCTGCTTCCCCGGTATCATGTATCGTGGCGGGGCCGAAAAGAAGATCCGCAAGTATCTGGTGGATAACAACTTTATCGACTGCATCATCCAGTTGCCCTCTAACCTGTTCTATGGAACGTCTATCGCCACCTGTATTATGGTACTGAAGAAGAATAAGGCTAATAGTAAGATCCTGTTTATTGAGGCTTCCAAGGAGTGCAAGAAGGTTACAAACAACAATCAGCTTGAAGACAAGAATATCGATACAATCGTGGACGAATTCGCATCTCGCACAGAGATAGAACATTTTGCTCATCTGGCTTCATACGAGGAAATTGTCGATAACGACTACAATTTGTCAGTTTCATCGTATGTGGAAGCGGAGGACACTCGTGAAGAAGTAGATATAGCTGAACTCAATGCTAAAATTGCAGATATTGTTGAGAAGGAAAACGCTTTACGTGCAGAAATTGATCGGATTATTGCAGAAATAGAGGGATAAGATATGCGGCTATCAAGTGTTTTATCCAAGCCTCCTAAACCGCTTTTCGAACCAGTTGACGGCTTTCTGATGGGTAAGCAAGGAAATTTGGGGCAGAAAGTGGACCTCGACGTTGGGACTGTTGCATTGAATTACTACTGTGAAACATGCGATGATCTACGAACGTTCTATTCAAAAGGAAAACTAACCTGTATCTTTGTAAACAAGAACATGGTAAGCATAGATTGTGTCCTTGCTTGCGCATGTGGTTCCACGGTTGAGGTATGGTTTGTAATTGAAAGTGAAAACGATATTACATCGTTGAGCCCAAAGGTACGGATTTTGAAACGTAGCGAACGATTGTCAGAAAGCGTAAGGCTCAATACTACCCGTTATGGGGACTTCGACTATCTATTAGACAAAGCGGAACAGGCATATCGTGAGAATTTGGGCGCAGGTTCTATTGTGTATCTGCGAAAGATTTTTGAGATGGTCACAGTTCAAGCGGCTATTTCAACGGGAATAGATTTTCCGAAGTATGAGGGCGGTAATCCTAAAAACTTTTCTGCTCTTCTGGAGGCCGTCGATGCTAAAAGCTCCATTATTCCGCCTGAGTTTTCAAAAGACGGCAAACGCCTTTTTAAAGAACTCAGTAATGTTGTCCATGGAGATTTCGATGAAGAACTCGGCTTAAAAAAGTTTGAGCCTCTACATAGGTTAATTATAGGGATTCTCGAAAATGTTCGAAACAAGGCTGCTTTTCATGATGCGAAGATAGCCTTAGGTTGGACCGAAGATGAGGAGAGTGAAGCTGTATGACTAAGCTTGAGCAATTAATTGAAGAATTGTGCCCTAACGGAGTGGAGCATAAAAAGCTCGGGGAGATTGCGACCATTTCAAGGGGTGGAAGTTTTCAAAAGAAGGATTATACAGAGACCGGATTCCCCTGCATACATTATGGGCAAATTTACACGTTCTACAATATGTTTACAGACTCAACTATTTCATTTATCCCTGAGAATGTGTACAAAAAACAAAAGTTTGCCCAGCCGCAGGATATTATTATGGCGGTTACTAGTGAGAACATTGAAGATGTATGTAAGTGTATTTCGTGGCTGGGGAATACCCCAGTAGCGGTAAGCGGTCACACGGCCATTATCCATCACAACCAGAACTCTAAATACTTATCCTACTTTTTTCACACATCAATGTTTTTTTCGCAAAAGAAAAAGATTGCCCATGGAACAAAAGTCGTAGAAGTAACTCCGGATAAATTAAAGGATATTATTGTCCCTGTACCGCCCATAGAGGTACAGGCTGAAATTGTCAAGATTCTTGACAATTTCACGGAGCTTACAGCGGAGCTTACAGCGGAGCTTACAGCGAGGCAAAAACAGTATGAATATTATCGAGATCTCCTCTTGACCTTCTCCGATGTGGATGATTCACAGAATGTTCATGTAGAGAGAGAGAGAGAGAGAGACGGAGCCGGGCGGTCAGATGGCTGACGCTGAATGATGTGATCCTTTCTCTCAATACTGGACTTAATCCCAGACAGTTTTTCAGGCTGAACACGGATGATGCTGAGAACTATTACATCACGATTCGTGAGATCCATGGCGGTAGAATCGTGCCATCCGAGAAAACTGATAGGATTAACGATGAAGCGCTTTGTCTTTGTAATAATCGTTCCAATTTGGAAGTTGGCGATGTCCTTTTTTCTGGGACAGGAACTATTGGGGAAACCGCTGTTATTACGGAAGAACCTTCAAACTGGAATATCAAGGAGGGTGTTTACACCATCAAGCCGGATCAGACCAGAATAGTTCCTCAGTTTTTGAGGTATCTCTTGACGTCGGAACAGATGAAAACCGCCTACATGAAAAAAGTGGCTGGAGGAACCGTCAAGAGCATTCCAATGGCAGAAATGCGGAAACTATTAATTCCTGTTCCGTCAATAGATGAGCAAAAAAGGATTGTTCTTTTACTAAGTCGCTTTGACACCCTCTGCAATGATCTCAAAGAAGGACTTCCCGCCGAAATCGAAGCTCGACAGAGGCAATATGAATACTACAGAGATAGGTTGTTAACATTTAAGGAGGCAGTATAGTGGACCCCCAGGAATACATTCAGCATTGGAATTATTATTGCTCATTAGCCGCAAGGTTTGATGGAACCAAGGACTATTTGTACCATGGATTTTGTCAAAACGAAGACGGTAGGTCTCTAATGATTCATGGTGATGTTTATTCTGATATTTTTAAGCAGATTATCATTCTATCTGCGTCTGAATTTGAAATCATAGCTAAAGCAATTTGCCAAGCCAACGGGGAAAAGGCGAGGAATATCAAAAGCATTACAAATATCCTTCTAAAACACTTTCCTAATTTACCAAAGACTGAAATCATGACGCCATTCTGTACAGCAACACCTCTGCAGGATTGGCGTGTTGAAGAAGACAAGGTGTTTGGTTTGGATTGGTGGAAAGCATACAATTCGCTCAAGCATAATGAGACTGATTCATATAGGAAGGCGACGTTGGAAAATGCTTTCTTGTCTGTTGCAACGCTTTATATTTTGAATCTATATTTGATGTACCTTCTTTTTGGTTCGTTAGCCATGGCGTACAACCTACCGCCAGTTTATTTTAGAAGTAAGTATACTGCCTATTCAGTCAATTCCGGAGAAGGTTCCCTTCCGGATTGGGGAAATAAATCACCGTTTGAAAAAGCTGCCGAGAATTATCCTGAATGGTTCAAATTACAATAGCCATATAATATGGAGGCCTTGACCATGTCGTATTTTAACATTGTTGCTGAAACAAACGAGAATACAGTTGTTACGGAGTATACACCTGTAACCAAACGTTCCGATGCCTATCAGAGCGAGGCGGCTTTGGAGGCGGAGTTTATCCGTCTGCTTACAGAACAGGGATATGAATATCTTCCTATCCACAGCGAGGAGGACTTGGTACTCAATCTGCGCCGGCAGCTGGAAAAGCTCAACAACTATGTTTTCTCGGACAGTGAGTGGAAACAGTTCTTTTCGGACTGTGTTGCCAACAAAAATGAAGGCATCGCAGAGAAGACCCGCAAGATCCAGGAGGATTACGTGCAGGTCCTTCATCGTGACAATGGTACGACAAAGAACATCTCCCTCATCGATAAGAAGAACGTCCATAACAACAGCGTGCAGGTGATCAATCAGTACGTCATAGGACAGGATGCCGGAGTGAAGCATGATAACCGCTATGACGTGACGGTGTTTGTCAACGGTCTTCCCCTCGTGCATATTGAGCTGAAGCGCCGGGGCGTTGCGATCCGTGAGGCGTTCAATCAGATCAACCGGTATCAAAGGGACAGTTTCTGGGCAGGGAGCGGACTGTATGAGTATGTGCAGATCTTTGTGATCTCCAACGGCACGAATACCAAGTATTACTCCAACTCCACCCGCTATAACGCCATCAAGGACGCATCTTCCGGAAAAGTCAAAAAGGAAAAGACCAGCAACAGCTTTGAGTTTACCTCTTTCTGGGCGGACGCCAACAACCGGGTGATCCCCGACCTGATCGACTTTACCAAAACGTTCTTTGCCAAGCATACGATCCTGAATATCCTGACGAAGTATTGTGTCTTCACTTCGGAAAGCATGCTCATGGTCATGCGTCCTTATCAGATCACGGCCACTGAGCGGATCCTGAACCGCATTGAGATCGCCAATAACTATAAGAAATACGGTTCCATCGCCGGAGGCGGGTATATCTGGCATACTACGGGCTCTGGAAAAACACTGACCAGCTTTAAAACAGCCCGGCTTGCTTCCAATCTGCCGTACATCGACAAGGTGCTTTTTGTCGTTGACCGAAAGGATCTGGATTACCAGACCATGAAAGAATATGACCGTTTTGAAAAGGGAGCAGCCAACAGCAACACGTCAACGGCGGTGCTGAAGCGTCAGCTTGAGGACGACAACTGTCGGATCATCATTACCACCATCCAAAAGCTCTCCACCTTCGTGAACAAGAACAAAGGGCACGAGGTTTATCAAAAGCATATCGTGATTATCTTCGACGAGTGCCACCGCAGTCAGTTTGGTGATATGCACACCGCAATCGTCAAAAACTTTAAGAAGTACCATATCTTTGGCTTCACAGGCACGCCGATTTTTGCGGCCAATACAGGCGCAGTGCGAAATCCGAAAATGTTTACGACGGAACAAACCTTCGGAGATCAACTGCATACTTATACTATCGTCGATGCCATCAACGACAAAAACGTGCTACCCTTCCGAGTGGACTACATTAAAACCATGGATGTGGAGCCGGATATCGACGATAAAGATGTATGGGATATCGACCGTGAAAAGGCATTCATGGCGCCAGAACGCATCGAGTTGGTGACAAAGTATATCCTTGAACACTTCGATCAGAAAACTTATCGGGGAGATAAATCTTATGCCTTTAATGTGCTGACCAATATCTCCGAAGTTGCCTCTGCTAAAAACGGAGCGGTGGAAGAAATCAAGCAGAAGCAGCGTGTCAGCGGTTTCAACTCCATTTTTGCGGTCGCTTCTGTGCCGATGGCAAAACTGTATTATGCGGAGTTCAAGCGTCAGATGGAAGCCGATCCGACCAAAAAACTGCGAATCGCTACCATTTACAGCTACGGAGCAAACGAGGAAGAGACAGACGGGATTCTTGATGAGGAGAACCCCGAGGACACCTCTGCTCTGGATCAGAGTTCTCGTGATTTCCTTGAGGCGGCAATTCGGGACTACAATGAAATGTTCCACACCAACTACAGTACAGATGGCGACAAGTTCCAGAATTATTACAAGGACGTCTCCCTTCGTATGAAGAATAAGGAACTAGATATGCTAATCGTGATCAATATGTTCCTGACTGGATTCGACGCCACCACGCTGAATACCCTGTGGGTGGATAAGAATCTGAAAATGCATGGCCTGATTCAGGCGTTTTCCCGCACGAACCGGATTCTGAACTCGATCAAAACCTTTGGCAATATTGTCTGCTTCCGCAATCTTCAACGTCGTGTGGATGACGCAATCTCGCTGTTCGGCGATAAGAATGCGTCTGGTATCGTGCTTCTCAAGAGCTTTAAGAATTACTACTACGGTTATACCGATGCGAAGGATGTGCTGCATCCCGGTTATGCGGATATGATTGAGGAGTTAACGACCAAATTCCCGCTCTCTGAGCCTCAGATTATCGGGGAGCAAAATCAGAAGAACTTTATCGCTCTGTTCGGTGCTATCCTGCGGATGAGGAATCTCCTTCTGTCCTTCGATGAGTTTGCCGGAAAGGAGATCCTTTCTGAGCGTGACTTGCAGGACTATCTTGGCCGGTATCAGGACCTGCGGGATGAATGGAAGCGTAGACGTGAGGACAAGCAGAAAGAAGATATTACCGATGATATCGTCTTCGAAATTGAACTGATAAAGCAGATCGAAATCAACATCGACTATATCCTGCTGCTGGTCAAAAAGTATCATGATTCTCACTGCGAGGATAAAGAGGTTCTCATTGATATTCGCAAGGCAATGGATGCTAGCCCTGAACTTCGCAGCAAAAAGGCGCTTATTGAAACCTTTATTGCCGGGATTAACGATGTGGACGATGTGCTCACCGAATGGCGGAGCTTCGTTGTCGAGCAGAAAGAAAAAGAACTTGCGTCCATCGTAGCGGAAGAAAACCTCAAGCCGGAGGAAACTTGCAAGTTCGTAGAGAACGCTTTCCGTGACGGTGAAATCAAAACGACGGGCACAGATATCGACAAGCTCATGCCGCCGGTTTCACGCTTCGGAGGCGGCAACCGGGCCGAGAAGAAGCAGACGATCATTGATAAGTTGCTGGCGTTCTTTGAGAAGTACTTTGGGATTGTGTAAAATCAATAATGCATGGAACTTCTCAACCCTTAAAATCACAATAAAGAGGACTCGAGGTGTGCCAATGAACAGAACAAAGCTAGAATCTGCCATATCAGCGTTCGTCAAGAACAAAAAGGCCAACGCCGCCTATTACGACGACAACTGGACCGAACGCAATGAGCGTAAAGCCTATTATCAGTCGTTCACCAAGGACAAGCTGCTGGCGATGACCGAAGAGGATTTCTTCGAATACATGAGCAGGCTTTGGTCGATGGTCATGTGGGGCAATAAAAGATTCGTTGTGGACAAGCTGATTGCCGACAACGGCTTTGATGCACTCAAAAAACAGCTAGCAGAATTGCTGTACGGGACCGTACAATTTGAAAAGCGGTGGAACACCTTTCTGAAATCCGTGAAAGGTATGGGACCGTCAACGATTAGCGAATTACTTACCTATACCAATCCGAACGAGTACATCCTATTCAACAAGACAACAATCCTGTGCTACTCCTACCTCGATGTGCCGGACATGCCCAAGTATAACTATCAATACACGGGCAAGAAGTTTGCTGAGGTCTGTGCGATTGCAAAGGAAATCTCCTCTGCGCTCAAGGCAGCCGGTGCTGAGGATTACGACCTGCTGGCAGTTGACTATTTCCTGTGGGATGAAGTGCTGCCGCTGGCAGAAAAGAAGGAGCCCGGTAATCAGGCCCCTGTAACGGTCACGCCCAAAACGGCCAGCGATTCCAAGTCGCTGCACGATGAAATCAAAGAAAAGCTGGTTGCTATCGGAGAGCTTTTGGGCTTTGAAAGCCGCTCAGAGGTGAAGATCACCACCGGAGCGGTCGTAGACGCCGTGTGGGAGGCCAAGATTGGCAACATGGGCAAGGCGATCTATGTCTTTGAGGTCCAGTCCAAGGGCTCCATTGACAGCCTGATCCTGAATCTCAAAAAGGCACAGAGCAACGCTGCTGTTCAGGCCGTCGTCGCTGTCGCCGACGAGGAGCAACTTGCGAAAATCATCCGTGAAAGCGTCGGCGTCATCGATGAGAAGTTTCTCCGCACATGGAACTCCGATGACGTCCTCGCCGTCTACGACTCCCTTGCCCGAGCCCACGAGTCGATCAATAAATTGGCGCTGGTGCCGGAGAGCTTTTAGAAACACAATAATTATAAGTAGGAGGTTACAGAATGCAACAGCTGCAATTGGACGAGTTTTTACGCTCACTAAAACAAAATATTGACATGCCGCATTCTCTCCTACTTGGGGCAGGTGCATCTATTGAATCGGGTGTACAGTCTGCTACAGAATGTATTTGGTATTGGAAAAAAGAGATTTATCTATCTCAGAACCCTGGCGCGATTGGGAATTATAGCAATTCAAAGCTGGAGATTGTCAGACAAGTGATCCAAAAGTGGATCGACTCTCAAAACGGATATCCTGCACTTAATAGCGATGAAGAGTATTCTTTCTTTGCAGAAAAAGCCTATCCATTGGCAGAAGACAGACGAAAATATTTCCAGCATATGGTATCCACGCATGATCCCAGCTTGGGTTATCATATCATTTCGATGTTGGCCAAGAAAAACATAATTAAATGTGTTTGGACAACGAATTTCGATGGCCTTATGGCTAAATGTTCACATCAATACACTCCGCTTGTCCCTATAGAGATTACATCTGAGACGTCAGAACGAGTTTATCGAAATGATGTTGACCAGGAGCTACTATGTATTGCATTACATGGTGATTATAAATATGGATCACTAAAAAATACCGAAAACGAGCTCGATACACAAGATGGAGAACTAGAAAAAGCATTACGCCACCAATTGCAAAACAGGGATCTCATTGTAATCGGATATAGTGGTAGAGACCTTTCATTGATGCGCGCGCTTGAAAAAGTATATTCCGAAAAAGGAGCAGGCAGGCTCTTTTGGTGCGGCTATGGTTCGCATCCATCTTCAGCTGTATCTAAGCTGATAGATGATGCGAACACTAATGGAAGATCGGCGTACTATATTCCTACAGAAGGATTTGACAGCACCTTGTTTTCCATTGCTCGTCACTGTATGAGCGATGACAAGACATTTTTGACTGATCTAGACACCGTTCGAAAGCAGTTATCTGTTGTATCTCCCATCCAATCAAACAGCTTCATTCTCCCAAACGAGGTCGCAAATAAAGCAGTTGTCACAAACGCATATCCGATCACTTTTCCAAAGCAATGCTACATATTTGAAGTCAATTATAAGAGTGAGGAAAAACCTTGGGACTACTGTAAGTTTTTATATCAAAATAACATTATGGCAGTTCCGTATAAGGGCTTGATCTATGCTTGGGGAAGAAAAGAAGATATTGAAAACATATGTCAGGGCAGACTGAAAAGTAGTATTGAACTGTGTCCAATAGACAAATCCTTTGCCGCTCACAATGGCACTATTCAAGAGTTGATTCTTAAAACGATTACTAGCCTTTTAGGAATTAATGGCCGCTTAGGGTATTCAAAGGATAAGCTATGGGATACCAGAAGAGTTATCAAGTATCAAATTAATAAAAAAACAATAACGGGTTATCAAGGTGTTCAGCTATCGCTGCAGTTCGACGTGAAGTATTGCTATCTAACCTTTGCACCAAGCTATACTTATGCTGATGAAGCAGTATATTCAAAAGAAGAGAAAAAAGCATTTGCTGATTATTATAATGCTGGCGTTAATAACGGCAGGCCAAACAAAAACACGTATGACTACATTTCCAATTGGGTTACGCGTGTTATAGGTAATAGTAATTTGAAGCTCTGTTTTCCGATCCAAGATACATCGCCTTTTATCTTCAATATTAGCTGTAAAAGCGCAATGTTGGGCGTTAATTTCGGGAGGAAATACCCTGTGAGGCTCTCTTCGGGTTTTTCTCCTAAGCGCATCGTGTTTACTGGAAGAGAATATAATGATCCAACTCTTTTGTTTTATAATCCTTCATCTGGTAAAACGGCTGGCGACTTCCATCCAATGCGGGGCTTGATTAATAATGGGCCGATTGACTTGCCACTTTATGCTAAACTGTTTAGTTCATCTATAAAACTAGGAGTGATATGTCCCAAAGGGTTTGAACAGAAGTTTTATTCATTCATATGCGGGCTTAACCTGCGCTCTGAAGCGAGGCACAATCCCGACTACTTAATCTCATTCCCCGGCTTTTTTGAAGCCTTCAAGACGGGAGTTGACATTCCTGCCCCAGCTTCTGCTAATTGGGTTGATATTGAAGCGACAAAAGGACAAAACGAAGTTGACGCAATTCGACGTTTTTGTGATCAAATAACTCGAAGAATAGATCAGATTAGTACAAACGTGGATGTTGTTTTGATCTATATTCCTAAGGAATTTGAGGTCTATACTGCCGTTTCTGACGGTTTTCTAAAATTTGACTTACACGACCATGTTAAGGCTTTTGCTGCACAAAAGCAAATTGCTACACAGTTTATACGGGAAAAAACAATAGAAAGCGATTTGAACTGTCAGATCATGTGGGCCCTCTCTCTTGCCATTTATGTTAAGGCTGGCAGGACTCCTTGGACAATTTCTGGGATTCAGCCTGATACTGCTTTTGCTGGGATTGGGTATAGTATTCTACCAGGTGGCGGCGGCAACAACATTGTCATTGGCTGTAGTCATGTCTATACTTCCGATGGCTTGGGTATGAAGTATAAACTATCGAAATTGCAGGATGTGACAATCGATAAAAAACACAATCCATATCTTTCCGAAAATGAGGCGTATAGATTAGGGCTAAATATAAAAGAGCTGTTTTACAAGTCGTTCACGGAATTGCCTAAAAGAGTTGTAATTCACAAACGCACACCTTTTCGCAATGACGAAATCAAGGGCCTTGTAGATAGCCTTTCAAGCGCCGGCATTCAAGATGTTGAACTAATAGAAATAACCTATGAAGATGACTTGAAATGTTTTGCACTGAATTACAATTGCTCCGATGCAGATGCATTTCCAGTATTACGAGGATTGTGCTTTCCGTTGAACAATAACACCATGTATCTGTATACACATGGTATTTCGCCATCGGTTAAAGCAGCAAATCGCAAGTATTTCCAGGGGGGTAAAAGTGTTCCGCTCCCATTGAAAGTAATACGTCATTACGGTTCCAGCAACATGGCGCAAATAGCGAATGAGATACTTGGGCTTTCACGGATGAATTGGAACAGTTTTAACCTTTATTCGAAATTACCATGTACTATTGAATCTTCCAACCAAATTGCACAAATCGGTTGGATGTTATCGCAATTTGAGGGATCGCTGTATGACTACAGGTTCTTCATGTAAGGTGTGAAGTAAGAATAATACTACTTCTATTGTAGCTGTATTCTGAAGCAGATAATTAAAGAACTATCGCAGGCACAGTCACTACAAAATTCGCTTTATTCACCCTCGTAGAGCGAATAAAGCGAATTTTCGGTGAATATTCGGCGAATTTTCAGTAGCAGAAGCAGTGAATCACACTTTTCAATAGAAAAACAGGCTGCAAAAACACACTTTTCAAATTTTGCTGTTAATCCTACCTCTCAAGAAAGCTCTCAAATGGTACGTCGTCGCTCAGAAAGGTATCCATCATGAACCTTGCACCCAGGCGGAAGCCGGTGATGAAGGTGTCCAGCTCGGATTCGCCCATGAATTCGGCGTAGACGTTACAGAAGCGGAGGAACAGCGCCTTGTTCTCTCCGGCGAGCTGCTCGGTGAGCTTTTCCTCCAGATCGTTCAGAGAGTCGGAGACCTTTTTCACAGGGCTTTGGGGGTGGTAGCCGCGATCCTGTGGGTCGATGTTGCCGTAGTACAGCTCCTCAATGATATTTCCCCTCATTGCCCGTCACTCCATTTCTGCAGCTCCCAGAGCCGGTCGATGTGGCGGCGGGATTTGCGGGTGGTTGCGTTGTGCTCGTCTGTGGAGAGCCAGTCGATCAGGTAGCACTTCGGGATCATGTACTTGTGCTGCAGCGCCAGGGCGCGGAGCTTTCCGAACCGGATCCACTCACAGACCGTGTGGCGGTTATAGCCGGTGAAATCCACGATAGCGGTCACGTCGATCACGTCCGGATAGTCGGCGAGCTTGCTTTCATAGTAGCGCCGCGTCTTCTGCGGATCGTTGGGGAGGGGCGGCTGAATGCGGATCTTGTAGGGCTTTACGTCCTCATTCCCGTATTTGTACCAGCTGGTGGGTACGATGTACCGGCTGGGGTTGACCTCCCGGTTGATCATAAAGTCGATGACGTCGCGTTTCTTGATGGCGTAGCAGCGGGTTTTCTTCCCGGTGCAAACATGGGGAATCAGATTGAACTGCAGCAGATAGTGCGCCGTCCGCTTGCTGATATGGCAGACCTTGCGCAGCTGCTCCTTGTTCATGATTTCCGGGTATTGTTCGAGTTCCTTTACATCGTATGTCATGACGAAGCTCCTTTCTGTTTTTCGGTCCGAAAGGGTGCTTCATTGACGCTGCCGGGGTCTCTGTTTTCTTGCCTGACTTCTTGCAAACGCGCAAGAACGGAGGCATTTTACGCAAGAACGCGGTTTTATTTGAACTCTGGGCTGGTTCAAATCAGCTCTGGCCGAAACGGGTCGGAATGTCCGCAATCCCTTGCGGCGTCTGGGTTTCCGGCCTTTCACAAAGCGACCTGAAACGACCTGCTCCGGAGGTGAATCTGCCAAAGTCTTACAACACTCGAAATCCTCCGCAGCTCAGGCTTTTTCGTCCACCCGGTTCCCTTTGTTTTCAAGGGTTTTCACGGGTTCTAAAAACTAAATATTTCGCTGTTCTAACACGCCGTTCTAACATTTTGGTTTTCCCTCTTTTTTGAGGTTCAAGGTGTTCTGACCGTGTTTGACATACACGGAGTGGTATCGAAGTGGTCATAACGAGAACGACTCGAAATCGTTTGATCCGCAAGGGTCCGTGGGTTCGAATCCCACCCACTCCGCCAAAAAAGTCCAGTAAACTCAAGGGTTTGCTGGACTTTCCTTTTTTGTCCGACTCCTTGAATTTTCCGATTTTCGCGTTGGAACGGCGTTAGAATTGGCCGTTTTTGCGTTAGAACAGCGTGTTTTTTTAGTCAAAAACCCGGGTTCAAATCCGGTTCTGTTATTTTTCCCTGCTCGGTTACATTTTCCCAGCGGCTCCCGAAATCATCTGATCTCGGAAGAAGCATTCCTTGCTCCATTGCCTGCGCCGAGGATATTTTGGATCTGTAGTCGAGATGGGCATAAATATTGGCGGTCGTGCTGAAATCCGAGTGACCGAGCCATTCTTGGATTTGCTTCAGCGGCACGCCGTTAGCCAGTAGCAAGCTGGCGCAGCTATGGCGAAGATCATGAAACCGCATCTTCGGCATCCCGTGTTTTGCTATGTACTTAGGAAAGTACTCCGTCAAATAGTTCGGGCGCATGCGCTCTCCCAGCTCGTTCACAAAGACATAACCGTCGTAATCGTAGTTATAGCAATTGCCGCAAACCTTCTTGTTTAGCTCCTGAGCCTCTTTTACCTTTTGAAAGTAGTCGCGGAAGCTCCCCACCAAGGGAAGCGTTCTCAGGCTCGATTTGGTCTTAGCAGAATCCTGCTCGATAATTTTCATGGCGCCGTCGATCGTTGCCTCAGTGACTGTTCGTTTGATGGTCAGCGTTCCGCGATTGAAATCGATCGCATCCCACTTTAGCCCGAGCACCTCGCCACGGCGTAGTCCATAAAACGCAGCAACCAAAACCGGAAGCTCCAGCCGCGTTCCCTTGACAATCTCGAACAACTTCTGCATTTGCTCCGCATCAAGGAATGTCGGCTGAAACGAGTTCTTCCTCGGCCTATCCACCTTCATAGCAACATTCTGCGGTACCATGTCGGTTTTCATCGCATACTTCAAGGCCTGATAAATTACCGCATGATAGTGGATAACCGAATTTGGCGTGACGGTTTTCAGCTTCTCCGTATAAAACTGTTGGATGTGCCGAGCCTCCAGTTCTTTCAAGGTTAGCTCCTTTTTGCGGAAATACGGGCCAATCGTGCTTTTGACCATTCCTTGATACGAGCCGAATGTTGCGGGCTTGATTCTCGCTCTGACAATCTCAAGCCATTGATCCAAATAGTCTGCAAAGAGCATATTCGAGCTTAGTTCTCCGGCAACCCGAGGAACCTCAAATTCGCTGCGAATACGAATAAGCTCCTGTTCTGCCCGGCGCTTATTGCCTTTTTGGGGCAATCCTGTCGATACCCATTTTTGATGGCGTTTTCCTGCTGCGTCCCGATAGCTGAGAACGGCATAATAGTAGCCGTTCTTCAGCGCAAGAGTTCCTGATACCATTTTTATTACCTCCGGAATCATTGAATTGTATACAGGCATCTCCCACCGACATCTATATTTTATTCGGTCGGTGGGAGATACTCAAATATGCGATCATCAAAACAGAGTTCAAATCGCACTTTTTCCCTGATCCATGACATACTCAATGACATTGACCTTGGGTATCCGGAACGCATTTCCGATTTTCAGTCCTCTGATATACCCGTCATTGATCAAGTCATAGGCAAGATGGCGGCTGATACCAAGCATCGATTGGAGCTGAGTGATGTTCACGATGTCCGGATACTCCGGAAACATCATCAAGTACAGTTCTCTCAGCTCAGACTTTTTCATTGCCATTCGTCTGCCACCTCATCTTTCTTTTCCGCTTTGGAGTAGATGATGAAATCGTACCCGTTGCGATAATTACAGAAATCACAGCGCTCTTTTGCTTGTCCGTGATTCTCCCGCACGATCTTATAGATTCCTGTGTCGAGGAACTGACCAAGGCAAACCGGGCAAAGGCACAAATACATCGGTCTATTCAAAACGGAGTTCTTCTCGCTCAAATGGTTCATATTCTGCTGCTCCTTTGTTTTCGAAATAATCCCTTCACTTGGTAGGCAACGAAAACTGGCAAAAATTAACCCCCATACAGAAGTTTTTTGAGTTTTGCGATCTTTTTGCAAATCGCAGCGGGGGCAATGCCGCGAATTTCTGCAACCTCCCGCTGTGAATAGCCTTCAAATGCGATCATCGTCAGCAGGTCCATATCTCTTTTGGGCAGAGAAATAATCTTCCGATATAATTCGTCATTCTCCATTTCATCAACCCACGCAAAGCGGGGGTCACTTTGGAAAGAATACTTGTCGCACACAGAAAGCGCGCTGGAGAACTTTTTTAATAGGGCAGACATAGATTCACCCTGTTCGGTTCCGTCGTCACAGGAGCTTTCTGAGAGGGGCTGTGTGCGCTGGAACTCCGTCCTGTTTTTCCTGAACACATTCAGGTCGAACGCATAGATATCCTGAATATCCTCTTCACTCATGCCGGCAGCTTTATATTCGCTGTAGAGCTTCTTCCACTCCTCGGTGAACTTTCTCTTTTCGAGTCCATAATTAAATCCCATTTGTCGTAATCTCCTTTGAATTTTTGAATTTGGGTGAAAGTCAAAAATTCAGAGATCACGGGTATTCAGCGATATAGCAGAGCCACTGATTGCACATAAAAAGTCCTTTCCGCCTGCTGCGGTCCAAAGGACACAACTACGCTGGCGAAAAGGACTCCCGATGCTGCCTGCCTGAAAAAGGGCGCAGAAATCTAAGGGTACCCATACTGCTTTTTCAAAAGAGTTTGAAATCAGCGTATTTGTATCCTTGGCCCTTGTACTTCAGGCTGCGAATATGTATTTGTGATGTCGGCGAAAAACAAAAAAGGCCACCGACAAGGCAGACCTATAGATAGAACTATAGTGTCTTTCCTTGCCGGTGGCCTCTCACGTATGTCTGGAATAACTACCGGTTCATGTTCGGGCGATTGCCCACGATCAAGTGACCTGGAAGCGGATTTAGCGCGGCCCTGTTTCAGCCCGACCGTTCCGTCGTGATGTCGTTGATTCAGTTGTTATAGGAACTCGCTTCGATGATCTTCGAATAGCTCAATGGAGAATGTATCACTCCGCCAGATTAGGGCTCATGCCATGCTCGTGCAGCCATGCCTTTGCCTTACTTACAATGGCTTCCGGCGCATCCTTGATGCCGCAGATGGCCTTGTACACGGATGCCCAGAAAACATTATCGGGGGTCTGGGTGATCTCCGTTTCTCCGTATTTGATCATGTACGCCTCGATCTTCTTGCGGTCAAGACTGAACAGTGCCTCGTTGCGTTCCTTTACAAAAGCCTCTAACATCGTCATATCAATACTCCCTCAATTCCAATTCGCTATACTCCATTCCTGACGGTGCGTACATATCGATCACATCATGCCGCCTGCTCACAACTGTGCGAACCATTTCAACGCCGCACTTTGTGCAAATAACTCTGATTTGATTTTTCTTGTTTTTTAGCCCCGCTACCTGCGTCTTACAGTTTGGGCAATACCAAGTGCTGTAAGTACCTTTGATAAGAAGCAGTTTTTCGTCATCTGCATCTTACACGCATATTATACGGTTCAAACGCAGGCATTTCACGGAAAAAAAGCTGCGAACTCACTTGAGTTCACAGCTTTTTTGAGAAATGAGTCGTTCTTTTATTAAATTCACGAAGCTTTCCGGCTCCAGAACCTTGACATACGGACCGAAAGACAGCACGCGGATCACGATCTCGGTCTCATCGTTTTCGTAATACTTCAGCCGCAGGAAATGTTTTCCCATCAGAATATCTCCTTATCTGAAGTATTTGTAATAGATTTCGTTGACCGCTTCAACATATACGATAAAAGAAGGATGTGTGTTGTCTTGGCGAGAAAGATACATGTTCTTCAACCCAACGTACCTATCTCTGACCTCTTGCCATAGTCCCTCTGCTTTTATTGCATCGGCTTTTTCCTTCACATCGTGAGATTTTGGGACTTCATTCCATGTGTATTGATCATATCCAAAACAGAAAGCATTTTTATTATGAATGAGTCTCATATAATCTCCGTTGCGATTTTTAGTTAGAATTGCAACATCGAAGCTGAATTCAACATTTGGCGAATCATTGAAATGTAAAAGCGTGGTTAAGCAGGATCTTGAATCCATAGCATCCGAAAAGAAATCCTTTCTCTCAGCCTTATTAAGCGCATTCCGAACTGTATCTTTTAGTAGCCGTAAGTCTTTCCAATATCTTTCGTCCGCTTTTATGACAACGAGGTTGTAGTCAAGATCGTAAGGTCCATTTCCATTCCTTGTTATCAAGTTTTTTGCACCGCTTCCGACAAGCGAAAACTGAGCAATAATATTCTTTCTCTTTAGTATCTCACAAGTCTTAGTCAGAACGGAGGCGCAATCGGAACGATATCGCTTTGCTTCGGATTCACAAACAATTTCATAGGCCATAACATTCTCCTTTTTCTCCCACGCCGCCCATTTATGATCTAGCATAAATCGTATTATTATACTCCTGATTATAGCGTTGTCAAGATAGAATTTCAATATTTTATAATAAATCTCGAAAACCCTCGAACAATCTCGGGAGAAGGCATGAAATTTCTCTACCTCATTTCATCACCTTGATAATCAGCTCGTTCACATCCTCTGTCGGCTTTCCGGCAGAAAGAAGCTTGTTACGAAAAGCGAGAAGCGCTTCCCGCATCAGCCGCGCCTCGTCAGGGGACAGCTCAACAATTCGTTTCTCAGCTTTACGGCGAAGCATTTGCAGCACCTCCATTCCTTCCTGCCACCATTGTATCCGGAGATGCTAAGCATGGCAAATGTGCGAATGAAAATCTTCTGAAAAGCGAATACGGCAGCCTGTTGAAAGGCTGCCGTGGATCGACAAACTGGAATTTATTTGGAAGATTTTATTATCCATTCATCAAGAAATTTCATTTGTTCATCCGTATGAAACCAATGCTCTCCATTTTTCATGATAGAAAGTGTTGAATTAGTCCTCTGTACAAATTCAAATATCGTTCCATAAGCGGTAAGATTATCTTTTTCACCATACAAAATGTGCGTTGGGATTTCCCATATAATAGGATTTTCTCTTGCATAGCAAAGATAATCCCATGAAAGAGTCTCTCCAAAGGTTGTCTGAATTTCTTTTTTCTCTTTGAGTTCATCCTCTGTAACATTTGCCCAAATCATCATATCAGCAATAAGCCTTTCCATATCTACAACGGGCGAAATAAAATATGCTTTCTCTATTTGCTGATTTGATAAGGCATTGATAGCAAAATACGCTCCAATGCTATTGGCAATTACTTCGACAGTCTTGTAGTTTCTATAAATTGAATTAAAAAGTAATGGAAATTCTTCTTTTGCTTCCCATGGAAACTGTGCAGTATAGTCGAGACCAATCACATCACAATTACTAAAGAGCGGTTTGTAATGAATAGCTTCTTCAGCATTACCACCTTTTCCATGTATATAAATAACTGCTTTATCCACAATAGTTATCCTCCACAAATTCCGATTTATCAGCCTCATTCTATCACACACTCGGTGCATTTCCCGGCTTGCGTATCACAGCGGCGGTGCGGCAGATCACGAGTTATAGCTCGGCAATCTGCTCTACTGCATACAGCGGCAAATTCACAAGCCGGTCTTCTTTTTTGAAATCCGCCATTGAAGTACGGACGGCGATTTTGGGTGTGAACTTCTCCTGATAGGTTTTCAGGCTTTTTGCCCGGAGGTTGGTTTCAGCCTTCACCTCTACGGGAATCACTTGTTCGCCTGTATTCACGATGAAGTCAATTTCGCAGGACCCTCTGTCATTGGTGTAGTAGTAAACGCCCAGGTCCTCAATGGTTTTCAGCTGCTGGCAAACATACTGCTCCGTAAGGGCGCCTTTGAACTCAATAAAGAGGTCGTTTCCGTCCAGCAGGGTGCGCTGGCGAAGGCCTGCCATACACCCAAGCAGTCCCACATCCACAAGGAACAGCTTGAATGCCTTTAAGTCCTCATAGGCCTTCAGGGGAATTCCGGCAGCGTTGACTCGGCTGATCTTATGAACCAGTCCGCAATCGGAAAGCCACAGAATCGCCGTTTCATAATCCTTGGCTCGTGCGCCTTCTCGAACGAGGCCATAGACGAACTTTTTGTTTTCTCTTGCCAACTGCGAGGGGATGCTGTTCCAAAGCAAGCGGATCTTGGGAACGATCTCATTCGGTGCGTGTTTGGAAAAGTCCTGCTCATAAGCGGCAAGGATTCTTTTCTGTATCTCACGGACTTCATTGAAATCCTTATTCTCCGCAAAGCTCTGCACAGCTTCCGGCATACCGCCTACAAAATAATACTGCTTGAGCGCATCAATGTAGGTCTGCTTAAAGCTCGTGATCATCGGATAATCCTGCTTGTTGAGCAGCTCTGCAAAACGCTCCTTACCGGTGGCCATCAAAAACTCCTTGAAAGAGAGCGGGAATAGCTTCAAAAAGTCCACTTTACCCACTGGGAAAGAAGTGCCTTCGTGCAGGGCAATGCCCAGCAGAGAGCCTGCGCATACAATGTGGTACTCCGGCGTATTTTCGTAAAAATACTTGAGAGAGCTGAGCGCTCTTGGCACTTCCTGCACCTCATCAAAAATCAGTAGGGTGTGGTCGGGATCGATTTTCCGACCGGAATACAATTCCAACCCCATAATCAAACGCTCTGTGTCCAGATCAGAGGCAAACAGCTCAGCCATTCTGGAATTGGAATCGAAGTTGATATATACGGTATCGGTATAATAGAGCCTCCCGAATTCCTTCATCAGCCAGGTTTTCCCGACTTGCCGTGCGCCCTCGATAATCAGCGGCTTCCGCCGTTTGCTTTCTTTCCATTTCAGTAGCTTTTCCATTGCGATTCGGTACATACTTGCACCCCCTATCTCATACTGCAAATATAGTATACCACCGAATCACAAAAAATGCAATGAATTTTGGGATTGAATCTACATTTTTTACAGCGAACTTTTGATGCGAACACGCACTTTTCACAATGAACTCAGAAAATACGTTCAAAACTATCCGCAAAATACAGCTTAAATGTGTCAGGCTCGTAATTGCCCCCAATGGCAGTTCTGGAAACTCCATGCACAAAACATGGGCGATTGTCAATCCGCTCCGCACATTTCATGGGCGAATCCAAGCTGCCTCGCGCACATTTTAGATTATCGACCTCATTAGTTTATGATAGCCGCAAGGTTTTTACTCCCTGCGGCTATCATTGGTTATTTCATGATTTTCAGCAACAGCGCATTGATATCTTCCGTCGGTTTGCCCTGCGCGACCAGCTTGTTTCGGAACCCAAGGAGCGCATATTTAGCGAGCCGGAGTTCTTCCGGATTTAACTCAACAATTCGCTTATCCTTTTTGCGTCTGAACATATCAGGCACCTCCGTCCTTTAATCTGTCTTCATTGTAGTGGCGGAAGTGTCGTGCTGCAAATGTGCGAATGATTTCATCGTTCCCTGTCATCGCTGGAACGGCTCAGCTCCTCTTCGCCCCGCTCACCGTCTACGATCTCATTTTCCGACTTGTCCAGATTTAGCAGGGCGTTCAGCTCGTTCAGGCGGGCGGTTTTCGCTGCAAGTTCTTCCTCCTGGGGGAATGGCTTCTGTACCTCAGCCTTTGCGTTTTCAAGCTGAACCCGGGTGTTCTCCAGCTGCTCGGCACACGCTGCCATTCGTTCCTCAAAAGAACTGAGGGAGTTTTCCAGTCGCTGAATGTTGCCGTAGATGTCCGCACCCAGCGTGACAGTGTGCCGCAGCTGATGAATCAGTGTGATCTTATATTCTCGGCTGAAGGTGTCGAAGGACAGCTCCATATCGAAGCCTCTGTACTGGCCGATGGGAATCGGATCGGGGCTTGTCATGGACTTGCAAAGGCCGAGGATGGCATCGCCGGCAGCCTTCTTTTCTCTTACCGTGCCGCCCGGCATAATCATGGGAGAGAAACCGTCCTCGTTGGGCTCGGTATTTCTTTTTCGCTGGTCAATATCCGCTTTATAGCCCTCAATGCGCTGCTCCAACGATTTGATTTTCTGGGGAAACTCCTTCAAAATCTGATCCTCCAGCGAATAGCGCTGACTCAAAACTGCCAGCGTGGTGGTTTTCATGCCGCCTGCCGTAGACCCCGGAGAGCCGCCAATGAGCATCAGAAGGATCATCACGCCCAGCGATGTGCCGGACATGGCGGGTAGATCGACTGTGTTGAAGCCCGCCGTTCTCGGCGTGACCGATTGGAACAGGGCTGCCTGAACCCGCGCTCCGAGGGGAAGGGCATCAAAGTCCACAAAGAAGAAAAACAGCGCCGGAAGGACGATCAGCGTGAGTGTCGTAACGAGAATGACCTTACTTTGCATTCGATAACGGTGGAAATGCAGCTTGTTTTCGCAAATGTCATCCCACGTTAAGAATCCGATGCCGCCGGTTATGATCAGCAGCATGACCGTGATATTGATCACCGGATTTTGGACATAACCGGTAAGGGACGGATACAAATTATTGTTCGTTCCCAGAATGTCAAACCCTGCGTTGCAAAAGGCGGAGATGGAGTGAAATACCGCCATCCAGATCCCGTGCCATCCGTAGTCCCGGCAAAACACCGGCAGCATGGCGAGCGCACCGAGCAGTTCGATCAGAAATGTCCCTCGTAGAATGAACCGTGTCAGCCGGACGATCCCTCCGACCTTCGGCGCTGAGATGGCGTCCTGCATGGTGCTGCGCTGCATCAGAGAGATCCTTCGCCCGGACAGCAGCGCAAACAATGCCGCCACAGTGACAACACCGAGCCCGCCTATCTGAATCAGCGTCAGGATCACCGTCTGGCCAAAGACCGACCAATAGCTGCCGGTATCCTGCACCACAAGACCCGTCACACAAACAGCGGAGGTCGCGGTGAAAAGCGCTTCATGAAATGGCGTTACGCACCCGGCTGTTGTGGAAAGCGGCAGCATCAGCAGCAACGCACCCAACAGAATGACCCCGGCAAAGCCCAATATGATAATTTGAAAAGACGAAAGGTGGTGCTTTCTGCAAACCATTTCTTCCGACATCATCCTCACCCCTTATGAATCGTGCGATTGCTTTATTGTTCGCAGGCCAAACAGACGCCACATTGCCTGACTGTGATGAAGGATACCCTGTACGCACTCAGATCGGAGACCGTGATCTCCAAATTCTGAGCGGTAAAGGAATCGCCCTTACTGGGGACTCTATTCAGCTGCTCCATGACCCAGCCGCCGACGGAAACACTGTCCGATTCCAGCTTGACGCCAAAGAATTCCATAAAATCCTCCAAGCTGACGGAGCAGTCCACGCGGTAGGTATTTTCGTCCAGCTTTTCAAAATCTTCTTCCACCTCGTCGTGTTCGTCCCAAATTTCACCGACCAGTTCTTCCAGAATATCCTCCATCGTAACAATACCAAGCGTCCCGCCAAAATCGTCTACGACTACGGCGACATGGGACTTCTGATGCTGGAGCATTTTCAAAATATCCCGGATTTTTGTGTGCTGATAGACAAACAGCGGCTCCGTCATGATCTCCGCAATAGGCTGATCCGTCATCTTGCCGTTGATATAGAAGTCCTTCTGATGAAGAACGCCGACGATCTGATCGATGGTATCCCGGTAGACCAGCAGGCGGGAAAAGCGGGACTGTGTAAAGGCTCTGGCAATTTCCTCATGGCTCTCGCCGATGTCCACGGCCTCCAAGTCGATTCGATGGGTCAAAATTTCTGCCGCCGTCAGGTCACGGAACTCAAGAGCATTGCGCAGCAGCTCGCCCTCGTTTTCGTCAATGCCGCCATCCTGCTCCACGTCCTCCATAAAACGAAGCAACTCCTCGTGGGACATTTTTGCATCGTCATCTGTCTTGAAGAAGCGGGAAACCAGCTTTTTCCACTGAGAAAAGAGAAAATTCAACGGTGTCAGCACCCAAATCCAAAGGCGGATAAAGGGCGCGCTGAACAAAGCAAAGCGTTCAGGGGCGTCCTTTGCAATACTCTTGGGGGTGATCTCACCAAAAATCAAAACAACGATCGTTACGACGACCGTAGAAACCGTCGCGCCGATGTCGCCGTAAAGTCCGACGAACAGAAGTGTGCCGATGGACGCCACCATGATATTGACGATATTGTTGCCGATCAGGATGGTGGAGATCAGCTTGTCATAATCTTCGGACAGCTTGAGCGCCAGCGCTGCCCGCTTGTTTCCGTTGTCCACCAACACCTTGAGGCGGGTCTTATTCAGAGACGAGAATGCCGTTTCTGTGGCGCTGAAATAGGCGGACATGACGATGCAGACCACCATTGCGAAAATGCTTCCAAAATAATTCATTTCAAACCCCTTTATGTTCTGTTCATACGATCATTCCATGCAAAAAAGACACACCTATACCCGATACCGCAGCAAAGGGCGTAGATATGCCACATACGAACAGACCATATAAGAGCAGTTACCGTTATCGTCGCTACTGTCATTTTCCACGGATTTCTTTTTCCTTTTTGCTGTGTGCTTATATTATAGCATTTTTCCGGTGTAGATTCGGTAAAGAAACGAGTGCGGCGCAATCTCCTCCTGTGAGAAATCTTGAAGCGCTTCCGCTTATGCGATATAATAACTGCTGGCAGTTATTTATACCACTGGATTTAAGCCGTTTTTCTCCCGGGCTTCGCCCGAAACCGAAAAATATGGCGTATGATACCGCAATAAATTTCAGGAGAAGCATGATGAAGAGTCGACAGCGACAAAAGGATACTCTATTTTCGATCCTTATTTTTTGCAGTGCCTTTGCCGTCAATTTGCTGATTCAGAAGCTCTTTACCATGCAGACGCTGGTACCCATGATCTTTGTGTTCGGCGTGTTTTTGATCTCGCTGAAAACCCACGGGTATTGCTATGGCATCACTTCGGCAATTGTCAGCGTATTTGCGGTGAATTTTGCCTTTACCTATCCCTATTATGTCTTCGACTTTTTCGTGGGGGAAAGCATCTTATCTGCCGTCATTATGCTGGCAGTTGCCATTTTCACCAGTACGCTGAACAGCCGCATTCGGGATCAGGAAAAGCTGCGGGCAGAGAATGAAAAAGAGCGAATGCGGGGCAATTTGCTGCGGGCGATTTCCCATGATCTGCGCACACCACTCACCTCCATATACGGGTCCTCCTCCACGCTGATCTCCAAGTATGACGCGCTGCCAAAGGAGCAGCAGCTCAAGCTGTTGGGAGAAATTCAGGAGGACAGCGAGTGGCTCATCCGCATGGTCGAAAATCTCCTGTCCGTCACAAGGATCGACGGTGCAAAGGTCGAGGTTGTGAAGACGCCGACTGTTCTGGATGAGCTGATCGACTCGGTTCTCATGAAGTTTTCCAAAAAGCATCCGAACCAGAAGGTCATCACGCAGATACCGGACGAGTTTGTGGATATTCCCATGGACTCGCTTCTCATCGAGCAAGTGCTGCTGAATCTTCTGGAAAACGCTGTATTCCATGCAAAAGGCATGACGGAGCTGATGCTTTCCGTTTCTCTCGTGGGAGACAAGGCGGTATTTGAGGTCGCCGACAACGGCTGCGGCATTCCGGAGGATGCGCTCCAAAAGATTTTCAGCGGGAGCTATGAAAAGTCCGCCGCGCCGGTGGACGGGACACGCAGCAATATGGGGATCGGGCTATCTGTGTGCGTTGCCATCGTCAAAGCGCACGGCAGTGACATTACCGCAGAAAACAGAAAGGGCGGCGGTGCGGTATTCCGCTTTGCGCTGGAAAGAGGGGGTGAGGACGATGGGCAATAACAAGTACAA